>Ga0315273_10012645_pt1 | contig 10833 bp, 7 predicted proteins | sample YL17G02_0_MG_FD_205753 | JGI IMG/M metagenome (GOLD analysis project Ga0315273, IMG submission 205753) | Sediment microbial communities from Yellowstone Lake, YNP, Wyoming, USA - YL17G02_0 | ecosystem: Environmental > Aquatic > Freshwater > Lake > Sediment | place: USA: Wyoming | collected... | reverse complement strand
AAGGGTAGACGGGCAGAGAATCAATACCGGGCCGTCATCCAGGAGGGCCGAAACCATGGCGCTGGCCCCCAGCGAGAGCGTCTTCCCTAAACCGACCTCATCCGCCAGCAACAAGCGTGCTTTGCCATATGTCTCCCGGTGCTGCATGAACATCGTAACGAACGACCTCTGCCAGGGTTGGGGTTGCTCCCCGCCACGATAAATCGGGCTTTCAGCGAGCGCGGCGCACGGAATTTCGGCAGGAGTCGTCTCCTCAAAACGAATCTCGATGCGGTCGGCGATTCGTTTGATTTCCTCGACGATGGCCTCCGGCAACGGGTAGCCGTTCTGCCAGAGAGCCTCAAATTCCTCTTCAACCCAGGCAACACCTTCAGGCGAGGTGTCCTCCCAGAGGATTTCATAGTTCTCAGCAAAGGCACTCTTGGTCTCGTTGATGGAGCCGAGGAAGCAGGTCTTGGAGCCGTCCGCCGCTTCAATGACTCCCGCCTTACCGTGAATGAACACCCGATCCCGGGGAACGACCCGGATCTCAACGTGACCGTTGGTGAGGATCTCGTGGAGTTTGCGATAACGATCCCGATGTAGCAGCGCCTCGACCTCTGCGGGCACTTCATTCCAACGTTCCTTGAGCGCCGTCTCGCGGACATGTTTCGACACCACCACATCCGCTGCGTCGAGTTCGCTGTTGCAGACGATGCGTACCTGGGGAATGGCCGCAATCTCCTCCCCTACCAGTTCGAAAATAGAGCTCCGGAAGTAACCGGCGATGCGCCTGTATGACCTCGCGCCCCTCAACCTGGCGCTGAGAAAGGCGTGGTCCAGCCGCTGACGGCGGGAGGAGAAACGGTTGATAATGCTCAAGTCCTGTTTGTCCTGTTTATGTCCTGTTCGGCGAGTTCATGATGCATTTGGCGTCAGCCATGCAGCATATTCTATGGCCTGCTGGATATCCTCCCGTTCCAGGTCGGGATACCCCTCCAAAATCTCTTCGAAACTGGCGCCATGTGCAATCTGGCCTACAATAACGGAAACGGGAATCCGCATCCCACGAATGCAGGCCCGGCCTCCCATAATCTCGGGATCAAAGGTTATTTTGTCGAACATTTCATGCACCTCCCAATTTCTCTGATCATATTTTATGGTTTTTCCGGCATTTCTGTGGGGGCCGCCTTTATCCCTCCACCCTTCATCCTCCCTTAACCTCGCTCTTCCCCCCCTTAAAGTAAGGGGGGATGAAGGGGGGTTAAGAGGGGTTACCTTTAGCGCCAGTCCGGCCAATACGCTTTGCGTATCAAGCAATACCTCATGGTTCCAAAACCGCGTTACGTCAATTCCCTGCGCTTTCAGATATTCTGAGCGGGCCGCATCATACTCCTCATTCTCGCACTGGTTGTGCTGTCCGCCGTCCAATTCCACTCCGAGACTAACGGCCGGACAGTAGAAGTCCAAAATATAAGGACCGACGCTGTACTGGCGAAAAAATTTCATCCCATAGAACTGCTTGTTTCGCAGGTGTGCCCAGAGGGTCTTCTCCGCCTCGGTCTGATTGCGCCTCAACTCTCGTCGCCGTTGCTTTAACGTCGGATCATTGCGCAAGAATTTCATAACGCCCCCTCACCCCCTCTTACTCTTAAGAGGGGGGATAATACCCCTGCACAAAAACCGGAAGAACTTATTTTATATTGTCCTGTCATGGGAATCAAAGGGGTTCTAATAAATCGGTCGCTGGGGGGTAGCCATTGTGTTTTCTCCCGACTCAACCCAGCCGCTGGTTCTTCACCAGTTCGCGCAAGACGCGGGCGGCGCTGGCTTCCTCGGGACGCAAGGTGCCGAGTTTTTTGGCGAGGTAGTCGGCCAGATCAATCACCAACTCTCGTTGAGTCATGTCCCCGTAGTAGTTGGGCACATTGAGGGTCAGGTGAGCCAGCACCTCAGTTCCGTCCACGTCCTTCACAAGTTCCATCAGGGCGTACAGCACGGCGCGCAAAACGGACTGGTACAGCTCCGAACCCTCGTTCATCTCATCGCGACCGAAATCAGCGGCGCTTTTGAGCCGCGCGTCGTTGGCTTTATGGTTGGCCATGAAGGGTTTGAAGTCGCGCACCTTAAATGCCTTGGCGAAGTTCTGGTAGTTGTCCAGCATCTTCGATCCGCGGGTCTCGAGGTCGAGCATCTTGAGGTAGAAGCGTTCCGCACCCGAAAGCTTATCCCACTTAGACTTGGCAAGGCCCTCGGGCACGAGGCACTGGTTAGCGGTGTCCACAGCGAAAATGATTAGATCATCTACAAGGGTCTTTTGTCCCTTTACTCGTGGCCGAATTGCCTCGGCGGTCATATCGCGGCCATCGATGATCGCATATTTAGTGATCACTCGGAGCGCTGCGGCATAGCCAGCGATCTGAATATCCGCATCTTCGAACACGTTCTCATCTCGATAAAGACCTTTGGCCTTTTGGTTTAGACCCGTAAGGGTTTTCACCTGCTCCTCAACCTCTTCCTGAATTTCCCAGGCGAGATCGTCGCGGGTCGTCTTGAGCAAGCCTTTTCTCTTCCGCACGACGAGAAGCACCGTGCCCTTCACGTAGCTCCCCTCGCGCAGGGCGCTTTCAGTCTCGGTGACGACATACCAGGCGGCGGTAACACGCAGGCCCGAGGCCCAGACGATGTTCGCCATGTCGGCCCAGATGGAGCCAGACTGGTGAGTGAACATGATGATCTGGATGCCGTTGTCCGGCATGCACTCGGTCATGCGCTTGTAGGCTGCCACCATCCCGCGGCGGAAGTCCTCGTCCTCGCCCTTGATGGCGAGGGAGCGGCGGCTGTCCCAGACCCAGTCGGCGAACTCCGGGGGAGGGTTCTTGCGCAGCCAGGCAATGAAGAACTCGAGGATTTCCTCGTACTTCACCGCGTCCCCGTATGGTGGGTCGGTGACAAATACCTCGCTCTGGGCGTCCAGCGAATCAGCCGGCTGACATTGCACCATCGTGGCAACTTTAGCAAGCGGGAACTTCTTGCAGTCCATTTGCACCTGGTTGGCCACGTAGCCACTGGAACGGGCACCGTAATTGAACAGCGTATTCAGTGCCTGATTGTAGAAAGTATTGTTTACTGAGTCACCTCCCGGCGAATTATTCCATGGGCTGAGCTTGGAGTTCCAATTCGCAGATTGATTGACGCTGAACTTCAACCCGGCCGTTCTGGCGTAGCGATTGATGAGCCCATTCACGAATAGCTGCCGGGGATTGAATAGATGATGCCAGTGCGTCCAGCCGCGCGTCCGAATCGGTTCGTTGGTCTTATCGCCCGGTTCGATCCGCATGTCCGGCACCCACCCCTTGGCCTGCCAATCGGCAAGGTGGGCAGCAATGAAATCATCGACGATGCGCTCGCGCTCCAGGTCGTCGGGGGTGGCGGCGCGGAACTCATAGTCAAACGTCTTTCCGCTCTTCTTCGGCCGCATCCAGTGGATGGCGTAGAGCCGCTCCTGGTAGATGTCGCCCGCTCGCGGCCTAAAATCGGTCTTCTCCCACAACCGCAAACGGTTACCGTTGCTGCCGTCGTCCTTGCGGTAGTCGCCGCGTAGCGTCGAGACCTTTGTGCGGTATTCGACGTCGTTAACGGTGTGAATGAGGTACGGGTCCTGCCCGCGCCCATCAGTTCGAACAGTGCCCTTCGCGGCCTTTGTCAGATGGTCCGCGGAGACGCCTGTATGTACGTAGATATTGTAGCGCTGGCGCTTCGCGTCCGGCACCAACTCGGCGATTACGTTCTTGCCGCGACTGATGATGAGCGACGGAATGAGCGGCACCATCCAGCCAGATTGCGGGCAGCGGGTTTCGAGACAATAGAGAAATGTCTTTGCCCGCCAGCCTTTGCCGTCGTGTTCGACGCCAAGCCTGTCTATCTCCGCCTGGACTTTTCCGAGCAGTTCCTGTTGCTGCTGCTCCAAAGTGGACCGGCTCTCGGGTGACCCTCCAACAATGTGGAACGCGCCCCAAGTAAGCATGCACGCCACCGGGTTGAGGTCGGCGGCGTAAACGTCGCAGCCAAGCCGCGCCGCCTCGAACGGAATCTGGCCGGAACCGCAGAAGGTATCGGCCACCCGCGGCCTGTGGCCGAAGCGCATGACTCCGAGCTGCGCGGTCAGCTCCGGGAACGACTGGGCGTTCGTTCCCAGGTGGGCGTTGACCGCGTCCCAGATGTGGTCGTCGACGTTGTCCATGACCTCCTCGGCGCGTTTGGCTGCTTCCACCAGCTCGCGGTAGGGTGCCCTTGGCAGCATCTGCGCCTCGATCCGGCGGCGTTCGATTTCGGTGGTGCCCTCGCGCCAAGCGACTTTGACCTGTTCATACCCTGGTTCCGACAAGTCCACCGGCGCAGATGACGGTAGGATGCCTTCCGGTTCCACGGTGAAGTAATCGGCGATGCGGTCGATGGAGAGCGTCACGAGAATTTCCTTGGGCTTCGGACGCCGCTTCCAGCGGGCCACGAAGGATTCGTCGTCCATAGCCATCAGCTTCTCGAAGATCTCCAGGTCGCGCGCCGGGTCGCCCGTAGCAGGCAGCAAGCAGCCGAGGATGCAGGCCTTGGCAAGGATCAGCGGCTTGCGTCCCTTCCAGTAGGAGCCGAGCGCAGTGAGCGTTTTGCCCACATTCGCCATCTGTTCCTTGTAGGCCTCGGCGGAGAGCTTCTGCACGGGCAGCAGCCGTTCGATGAGCGCCGGGGCGTCCTTGAGAGAATAGGGGGTAACGGTACGACTCATTCGGATTCCCTGAAAAGCGGTAGTTTGAACAGGTCGGCTTCCACGGGACGTCGGCGCTTACGACCAGCGGGAGGCTTTTCTCCATCCGATAGCGCGTATAAGAGAGCGCGGCGCCAGCCGCGCTGGGTGTCTTCGGGGAGGCCTGCCTCGGCCACGGTCATGGCAAAGAGCCACCATCGCTCTTCAGGGCGGAGCGCGGCCCACTTGTTGCAAATGACCGGTAGCTGACCGTCATTGGCCGTTTCAGCGGCCCAGGCCAACACGCACAACTCTCTTCCCAAAAGCCGGTCCACCAGGTTCGTTCCGGAATGCCAGCGGCCGGTTTGCAATTTGGCGGCCTTCAGGCGGTTGTTGAACTCACGGCGGGCGATATCGGCAATAGCAGACCAGGCAAAACGCTTGAGAATGACCCGTTCCTCGTCTCGCGGGATACCCCCTTCGAGGCCTCGGTAGCCAAAATCTTCGACGATGACGACCGACCCGGTTCGCGCAGCCGGGATCTCCACGCGGAAGAGATGGGCGCCGAACTTGTCGGGCGCTCCGAAGTCCACCGTCTTGGCCGTTTCGGTCATTGCTCAATTTCCCCAGTATGCAGCTCGATGCCGAGCTTTTCGGTAAAGTCCTTGAGGTCGTGGCCGGAGGAGAAGTGTGCCTTGCGGAAGGTCATGGTGATCGGCGTGTCCGGAGTGAACTTCTCAAGGACCTTGATAAGCAGAGCCTCGATGAAAGGTGCCTCAACCGGGATATCCCCCACATTGATGCCGATCATCTGGGTGCCTTGACCCACCGTCAGGACGATGCCTTCAAAAGTTGCGGACTTCTCTGTGGCCTGCTTCAAGCCCTCAAAGGTCTTGGCGCGGGAGTCAAGCTTGCGGCCCGTGCGGGAGATCAAATGGCCGGGCTTTACCGGATCGATTTGGACCCCCTTTTTGCCCTTGGCTGGAAACCGAAACTCAGCCTTGGTTTCAAGGCCCTCAGCCTCGGCGAAGGCACGCAGAAGCACCTCATCGTTGCCAATGGGAATCGGCTTCTCGTAGAGAATGCCTTCCCGGGGTTCGCTCCCATCCAGTGTATAGCGGATTGTCCCCAGTGGCGCAACAGAGAGTAAGACGGAGCGCTTACTACCCTTTTCGGAGATCTCGTTGCGCAGAACGAGCTTGTTGGACCAGGTCGCCGGGTCTCCGGTCTGGTATTGGCCGGAAGGATCCATGACGAGGAAGTTCACTCTTAGCGCCTGGGTGGTAAGCACGTTGTCCTTGAGCAGGGGGCTCGATTCCGAGACGAGACCGTCCTCAGCGAAGTGGATTCGGGGTGCGGGGCCGGCGTTCTGCGGGTTTACGCGCAGGCGGACCTGGCCATTATCGTCGGGATCGGACTCGGGGATGACCTGAACAGAAGTTTTTTTCTTCTTAGGCTTTTTGGTGACGTACCCGTTGTTTAGGTCTTCCCACAGCCCGCGGTTGCAGGCGATGGACTTGAGGCCGTCGAGCCCCTTGGGTGGAAGCCACGGCATGCCAGACTGCTCCGCGTAGCGATCGGCGACATCGGACCAGCGCGCCTCGTCTTGGTTTTCGGGCCAGAGCAGATCCTGGGCCTTGTCCCGAATAGGGTCGAAATCCTTCTCCACGTCGAGATAGAGCTTGATGGGATCCGAGGTCAGGGTCTTCTCAATTTGCTCTTCACCGTTGAACGGTTTGGTGGCATCGCGCGTCATGTCGAGCGCTTTGTTTGCAAGCTGGGGTGGCCTGCCGGCGCGCTGTATTGGAAAGAGAACCTTGTCAAACAGAGTGAGAATGGTGGAATTGAAGTCTTGCTCGTAGGTTTGCTGCTTTTTTTCGAGGTCCTCTCGCTGGGGATGACCCTTGGGGATGCGACCGTCGGCCTTCTGTGCGGCAAAGAGCTGGCGTGCGGCCTTTTCGACGCTGCCCATGGCGGTCTTATCGCCTGTGAGGACGCAGAGGTTGTTCTTCTGGCTGAGACCGTCGAAGAACTTCTGGACCTCCTCCGGCGGGATCTTCGAGTCCGGGCTGACGATGAGCAGCACGCGGCCTTTGCGCACGCGCTCGGCGACCTCTTCGAGTCGAGGCAAAGGGAGAACGTCTTCATAGCCGGTCTTGCGAACGGCCTTGAACATCTCTCGCATGCGGTGCCGGATGAGGTTGTCTACCTGGGGTTCCGGTGCATCGTGGGCAAGGCTTTGCAGGAGCTTGGTGAGATTCTCCTGCCGGTCAAAATAGTAGCGGCCTTCCGGCGTGTGATGGAGATACCAGGCTGCCTTATCCAGTTCTTCGAAACCGGCAAGAAATTCTGAAGGCTCCCTCAAGGGTGATACAAGGCATTCGACCATTTCCTCAGGGGTGAGCCCTTTTACGGCATTAACCGCAGTCGAAAGGCTCGCGGTAAACAACAGCGCGCCGACCTGGGTGGCGGCTTCCTTGCCGGTTTGGAGATCAATGATCTGGGCATGGGCAGATGCATTAGCGTCCCAGAGGTCCTTGGCAATAACGTCCCGCATCCCTGAGATCTCGGTGAGCTTGTCGCGAATATCGGGGATGGAAAGGTCGAAGTGCTGAGGGCCGATCAGAAACACATCGTTGGCCTTGCGTTCCCAAACCGACTTGAGAAGACGGGAAACCAGCTCAATGAGGCCGCGGGTTTGCTTGAACTGTTCATTTTCTTTGAAGAGGGCCACCACATTCTTGAGACGGGGATGAAATGGATAGGTGGCCTCAATCTCGTCGGAGATGGCTTCGGCCCCGCGATTGGCTGTCTTCGACTTGGCAGCCTCTTCGAGCTTTCTGCCGTAGGTCTCTGCGATATCTTCGACTTCGGCTTTGTCCGGCATGGACTTAAAGAGCCGCTTACGCAAGATGTCATAAATCTCGTTGGCGGCGAGGTCCACCGGGGTAATGTTTCGTTCTTGTCGGCCAATCTCTTGGCGGGCGTCTTCGAGCGCCCGATTGATGAGGCGAATCCCGGTATCATAGGTGGCCGCGAGATCGGAGACGACGACGCAGACGTTCGACTTCTTACCAGAAGCGGTAAGAAGGTTGGCGAAAGCCCGCGTTGCGATGTCGGCGACGGTTCCATTGCCGACCTTCTGGGTGTCGAGGTAGTGGAAATAGGGCGGCATCTCATCGAATAGAATAAGAATGGGCTCGCCGCCCTCGAAGATCTTGAGCCAGTCCTTTTCGTCCGGTGCTTTGGGGCCGCCGGTCCAGAATGCCTTAAACTGATCGCCCTTGCCGAGCTGACTGGCGATCTCTCCCCAGAAGAAATGGTCGGGGTTGTTGCGTCCGTTGAAGGCAGCGATGCGGGCCTCCTTAAAAGCCCGTGCGGCCAGGAGGCCAGGACAATATTTGTTTCGGAGCGAAGGATGTTTGGCGAGAAGGCCAAAACCCACAAGCAGATGCGTCTTACCGCCGCCCATAGCCTGCTTGAGATGGAAGACGGCCTGACTGGACATGCCTGCGAGGCGGGCAATGCCTTCCGAGATCAAATCCTGCATGCCCTGGGTGATATGCGTCTTCTCGAAAAAGGCTTCTCCTTCGCCTTCGCCGTGAATCAATTGATCGAGCTGCTCGATCTGATCGCTGAGCTTGATTGACAGGGCGTTATCTTGTACTTCACAGGCATCGCGGACGGTTTTCATCTCGGATCACCTTTCAGGTTTTTAAAAAAATGGGGGGGAAGGAATTTTGAATTTGAGGTGTCGATGAAACCCCAGCAGTTGGCCCCTCAACTAAACAGGGGAAACCCGGACGTCTGGGGCCTTTGAGGCGCAAGGAGATTGCCTGAATTCCAGTTTCTTCCCGCCTGGCGATCTCGCCTACGGTCAATCCATTGGAAATAGCTCCAATCGCTCGAATAGCCCGCCAGTGGCGGGCTAACTGATCACCCCGCATTCCTATTCCCTCCAAATTTTGGATTGACAACCTGGATCTAAATCCAGGGAAAAGGTCGTAGGGGAAATCTAAAAATTACCGCATCATAGCAGAAAATTCCGACCAGGTCAAAATAACGACCAAATACCGTAAGGCGTAAGGGGCAAGGGAATAGAACTTTACACCACCAAAGGCGCGAGGGGAAAAAAGCATACGGCACGGAGAGGATTAGGGCCAGCTCAGGGCGGCCCATTTGAGATGGGCCGGCTGCCGAGGAAGACATCCATCCCGCGCTGGGAAGATCTTTCGTAGATCGACTCTATCGTTTCCAGAAACCGTCCTTGCCCCCGCCAGAAGGGAAAGCTTCCCAACCCAAACGGCCAATCAAAACTTTAGGTTGCGGTGGTCTTCCGAAACCCTTATAATTTAATGGATCTTCGGATCTGAATGGGATCAACGGATATGAGGAAGGAGCATTTCGCAGGAAAATGAATGAGGTCCTCCACAGAAAGATTCAAAAGTTAAAAGAGGAGGTGCTTTACCTGCAAAAGAAAAGGACTGAATTTCTTAAAAGCGTTGATATATCCATTGATCAAAAAAAATCGCCGAACGATCCATCTATCTTTGCGCTGAAATTGTGTTGGATATCGTCGAGATAGTTATTTCCATTAAGGGCCTCCCCAAACCTTCTACTTATAGCGATTCCATCTACAAACTCGGCGACTATGATATTGTTCCCAAACCTTTTGCCCGCAAATTAGTTTATATTGCCGGGTTAAGAAATTTTCTAGCCCATGATTACCAGATCGATACAAGCGCCACGCTGAAAAAATTCTTGAAATCCGGGATTCCCGACGTCCGGCGTTTCATCGATTATATGGAAAAGCAATGAATGATTCCCTAAGGAAAATTAAAAAAATTCTGAAGAAAAAGCCGGCTGTCGAATGGGCCTATTTGTTCGGCTCCAGGGCGAAGAATACGGCCAACCAGGAAAGCGATTGGGATATTGCGGTCCGCTTCAAGAAAGATCCTAACTCCCTTGCGTCATGGTCGATTTTTTATCTAGAAGCCGAACTATCAAGGGAGATAAAAAAAGAAGTTCAAATTATCCCTTTGAACGGGCTCGACTCCCCGGTATTCTTATATGAAATATTAAGAGACGGAATTCCGCTGGTGGACAAAAACCCCGAAAGCCGAATCCTGTTTGAGGCGAGAAGCCTGGGAAGATATCACGATTGGAAATATTTTTTGAATAGGCAGATGGATAACAGATAGGAAGTGTCCACCCGCAGGGATTTCCGGGAGCTGATTCGGCAAGGAAAGGATCGCCTCAGTCATTCCACATGGTAACTCAAGACGGCAAAAACCAATCCGATAGCCAGGATCCTAAAGAATATGCGGATTTGTCTGTAATCCCGGAGCACCTTACTTATTTTCTGACTACAAGTAGAGGCCGGGATAAGTTCAGAGCAAATCAAGAAATGTGGGAAGGGGGAAGATTAGGGCCAACTCAGGCCGGTCCATTGGGAGTGGGCCGGGTGCCGAGGAAGACATCCACTCCACACTGGGAAGATCTTTCGTAGATCGACTCCATCGTTTCCAGAAACCGTTCTTGCCCCCGCCAGAAGGGAAAACTTCCCAACCGCTTGGGCAAAGCTGCTGCTACAGGGGGGATCCGGACCTCGCCCAAAAGATCGTCGGGTAAACTTCCTCCAGCCCAATAAGCGGAAAGATCAGCGGACAACGGCTCGGATGCTGGAGGGGCTTTCTCTTCCTCCTTTTGGAGGGTACGCTTGCGCTGGGCCTTCCGGGGGATGGCTTTCTCTCCCGCTTCAGCCCCCGTGTATTTATCCCGACGCAAGAGACCGACCACTTCCTCCCGGCTTATTCCCCGCAGCTTGAAGATCAGGAACGGGTCACGGTCAAACTCTTCACCCAGGAGGTAATAGACTGCCGCGATGTGCTTGCAGGGATTCGACCAGTCCGGGCATGAACAGTTTGTTTGCAAGTCTTGCAACTTCTCGGGAAAAAGCTTCACGCCTACGCTTCGGAAGACTTCTTCTACGTCCTGGGGCATCTCGCCGGCGAGGAGTTTGGCCGCAAAGATGGCCTGGTGGGATAAAGCCTGGCCCACCTTTTGCCAGTTGGCAGTCGACAGAGGGTTTATCTTGATTTGAATTTTGTAGG
>Ga0315273_10012644_pt1 | contig 10833 bp, 10 predicted proteins | sample YL17G02_0_MG_FD_205753 | JGI IMG/M metagenome (GOLD analysis project Ga0315273, IMG submission 205753) | Sediment microbial communities from Yellowstone Lake, YNP, Wyoming, USA - YL17G02_0 | ecosystem: Environmental > Aquatic > Freshwater > Lake > Sediment | place: USA: Wyoming | collected... | reverse complement strand
GAGCCCCTTGTAGGCGCGCACGAACCCGAAGAACAGCAGCGTCTCGCCGGCCAGCCCGAGCGCGGCGCGCGCCGCGGCGCGCGGCTCGGCGGTCGCGTATTGGTCGTACACCGGGTGCAGGACGCGGCGGTAGCGCGCCCCCGGCACGAGCCCGCGCAGCTCCTGTTCGACCGCGGCCGACGCCACCAGGAAACCGTCGCTGCGCGCCAGCACCAGCCCGGTGAGGAACCGGTCCAGGGGGCGCCGCTCGTGCGGCACGAGGTTGTGGGCCAGCAGGATATTCACGGCCCCGGCGCGCCGCGCGGCGGCCATCACCGCCGCGTAGGGCGGGCCGAAGAACGGCAGCCACCAGTTGACCACCAGGGCGTCGGGCCGCCACGCCGCCACGCGCCGGCCGGCCGCCGGCCAGCGCCACGGCGCCACCGCGTCGAGCACCGGCTCGGCGGGCACGCGCAGCGGCTCGCGCGAGACGTCGTGCTGCGTCTTGCCCGGGAAGAGGAACGCCGGATACTGGCGCGAGAAGGAGAACTGCGCCACCTCGGCGCGCGGCGCCAGCGCGCGGTAGACGAAGGCCAGGAACTGGGCCATGCCGCCGCGAAACGGGTACGCCGGGCCGAGCAGCGCGATGCGCGGCCGCGGCCCGAGCGACGCCGGCCCGCCCGTCACCCCCGCCGCGCCGACCACGCGACAGCCCCGGTGGCCGAGAAGGAGACGGGGACGAGCTGCGCCCCCGCCTTGCGCAGCACCTCCGCGACCTGCTGCTTGCGGTGGGCGGCGGCGACGAAGAAGAAGTACCCGCCGCCGCCCGCGCCGGGCATCTTGCCGCCCAGCGCGCCGGCGCGCCGCGCCCGCGCGTAGAGGTCGTCCACCTCGGGCGAGGAGATGTGCTCCTCCAGGCGCCGCTTGTGCTGCCAGGCGGTGTCCAGGAGATCGGCGAACTCGTCCACCCGCCCGCGCAGCAGTGCGCTCTTCATCGCATAGGTGATGCTCTTGAGCCCCTCGAGGGCCTGCACCGTCGCCTGGCGGCCGCGCCGGTACGCCGCCGTCTGGCGCTCGATGATGTGCCCCGAGAAACGCGTCCGGCCGACGTAGCACAGCAGCAGCCGGTATTCGAGCTCGAGGGCCACGTCGGGCCGCACCCGCAACGGATTCACCACCGTCACGTCCTTGTGGAACTCGATGAAGTTGAAGCCTCCGAAGGTGGCCGCGTACTGATCCTGGCGGCCGCCGGCGATGCCCAGGTCCTGGCGCTCGATGCGGTAGGCGAGCTCGGCGACCTCGTAGTCGGTGAGCGGCCGGCGCTGCCAGTGGCCGAGCACCGTGAGCAGTGTGACGACCAGCGTCGAGGAGGCCCCCAGCCCGGAGCCCGGCGGCGCGTCGGAGTGGACGCTGAGGTCGGCGCCCAGCCGCGGGCGCACCGCCTTCACCACGCCCTTGATCAGGTCCAGGTTGCCGTCGAGACGGATGCGCCGCGGGTGGCCGTAGCGCGCGACCAGGTTGAGGTCGAGGGAGCGGATGGTGAGGCGCTGGTCGCGCCGCGGCCGCAGGGTGGCGTAGCAATACTTGTCGATGGTCGTCGACAGCACCACACCCCCCCGCTCCTCCGGGTACGGGGAGACATCCGTGCCGCCGCCGCAGAACGAGAGGCGCAGCGGCGCACGCGCGCGGTAGAGCAGGCTCATGGCCCCCCCTGCACGCCGCGCTCGCCCGGGCGCCACTCGCGCTCCGCGCGTTCCAGACCCTCCGGCGTGCCGATGTCGTAGAACCGACCCCGGCAGCGCAGGGCGCGCACCGGCCGGCCGGCGGCGAGCAGGGCCGGAAGGACGTCCGTCTCGAGGCTCGACGGCCGCCCCTTGGGGATCTCGGCGAGCACTTCCGGCTCGCAGAGGCAGACGCCGCCCGAGACCCAGGCTTTGCCCCCGCCCGCCTTCTCGCGGAAGGCGCTCACCCGGCCCTCGTCGTCCATCTCCACCCAGCCGCCCGCCGACGCGTCGCCGACCCGGTAGCAGGCGAGGGTCACCCACGCGCCGCTGGCCTCGTGCAGGTCGAGCAGGGCGACGAGATCCAGCTCCGCCAGCGTGTCGCCGTTGATCGCCAGGAAGCTGCGCCGCTCATCGCGCGCCGCCAGCGCCAGCGCGCCGCCGGTGCCCAGGGGCACGGGGTCGACGGTCCACGATACCTTGGGAATGGCCTCGGCCGCGCGCGTGCGTACCCTCGCGATCACCGGCTCGGCGCGCACGCCCAGGGCCAGGATGGCCTCGTTGACGCCGCACGCCGCCAGCCAATCGAGCTGCACGTCGAGGAAGGTCCCGTCGCCGAACGGGGCCAGCACCTTGGGCAGGATCCCGAGCCGCGAGCGCAGGCGCGTGCCCAGCCCCCCGGCCAGCACGTAGGCGCGCAGCATCACCGCCCGCCCTGCGGCTCCGGGACCGCCGCCGCATCCGCGTCCCAGTTGTGCGTGGCGCGCACCGGCCAGTCGGTCTTCGACCGCTGGCTGGCGATCATCTCGCCCAGAAGCCCCATCATGGCGAACTGCACGCCGACCATCACCAACACCGCCCCGGCCAGGAACAGCGGCCGCACGCGCAGCGGGTTGCCCAGCAGCCACAGCCCGAAGAAGTAGGCCAGGATGAGGCCGCCCGCCAGCCCGCAGACGAGCGCGATGCGCCCGAAGACGTGCAGCGGCTTGAGCGCGCTGGTCTGCATGAAGGAGACGGCCAGCAGGTCGAGGAAGCCGTTGACGAAGCGCGCCGCCCCGAACTTGCTGCGGCCGTGGGTGCGCGCCCGGTGGGCCACCGGGCACTCGCCCACCTTGAAGCCCTTCCAGTTGGCCAGCGCCGGCAGGTAGCGGTGCAGCTCGCCGTAGACCTCGAGGTGCTCCACCACCTCGCGGCGATAGAGCTTGATGCCGCAGTTCATGTCGTGCAGGCGGGTGCCGGTGACGCGTCCGGTGACCGTGTTGAAGAGCCACGACGGCCAGGTCTTGCTCCACGGGTCCTGGCGCCGCACCTTCCAGCCCGAGACCAGGTCGTAGCCTCCCTCCTGCATGACGCGCAGCAGGTTGCCCAGCTCCGCCGGGTCGTCCTGCAAGTCGGCGTCGAGGGTCATCACGTAATCGCCGCGCACCCGCGAGAAGGCGACGGCGAGCGCGGCCGACTTGCCGAAGTTGCGCCGGAACGACGCCACCCGGACGCGCCGGTCGGCGGCGGCGAGCCCGGCCAGGACGCGGTCCGAGCCGTCGCCGGAGCCGTCGTCTATGTAAAGCACCTCGAAGTCCACGCCCTGCGCCGCGGCGGCGCGCACGATCTCGGCGTGGAGGACCGGCAGGCTGGGCGCCTCGTCGAACAGGGGCACGACGAAAGAGACGACGGGCCGGCTCATGCGACCCCCTTGACGGCGGCGGCGGCGCGCTGGCTGCGCTGCCAGGCCCACTGCGCGGCCAGGCCCTCGGCCAGCGGCGTGTGCGGCGCGTAGCCCAGCTCGGCGCGGGCCCGCGCGATGTCGGCGGCGGTGTGCGGGGCGTCACCCGCCGCCGGCGCCGCGAAGGTCAGCCGCGGGGCGGCGCCCGCCAGCCGCCCGACGGCCGCCACGGCCTCGAGCAACGGCACCGGCTGGCCGCTCGCCACGTTGTACACCGTCCCGGGCCGGCCGCGCTCGGCCGCCGCCAGCGTGGCCTCCACGGCGTCGGCCACGTAGGTGAAGTCGCGGCTCTGCCGCCCGTCGCCGTAGACCTCGAACGGGCGGCCGTCGAGCGCCGCCTCGAGCAGGCGGTGGAAGGCCATGTCGGGGCGCTGGCGCGGGCCGTAGACGGTGAAGAAGCGCAGCGCGGTCGCCGGCAGGCCGCGGTTGCGCTGGTAGAGCAGGCAGAGGTGCTCGGCCGCCAGCTTGGTCACCCCGTAGGGCGAGTACGGCCGCGGCAGGTCGCTCTCCCGCGTCGGCAGGCGCTCGGCGTCGCCGTACACCGAGGACGAGGACGCGTAGACGAAGCGCCGCGGCGGCCGCGCGGCGTAGCGCTCGAGCAGCCGCTGCGTGGCCAGCACGTTGTGGCGCGCGTACTCCGCGAACCCGTCCCCCCAGGAGGGGCGCACGCCGGCCTGGGCGGCGAAGTGGAAGACCAGCTCGGCATCGGGCAGGCGGGCCGGATCGTCGGCCCCCAGGTCCAGCTCGAGCAGCCGGAAGCGCGGGTGGGCGAGTGCGGCCTCCAGGTTGCGGCGCTTGCGCCGCGGGTCGTAGAACGGCGTGAAGGCGTCCACGCCCACCACCTCGTGGCCGGCGGCGAGCAGCCGCTCGGTGAGGTGCGAGCCGAGGAACCCGGCCGCCCCCGTGACGACGCAGGCGCCCACGGCTACGGCGTGCCCGGCGGCACGCTCGACGGCGCCCCGGCGGCCGGGCCGGCCGCCCCGCCGGCCCAGCTGCCCCGCCCGGCGGTGTCGGCCAGTCCCAGGTACGCCCGGATCTCGGGGTCGTCCGGGTGCTTGCGGATCATGATCTCGAGCACGCCGTCGGCCTCCCGCCGCCGCCCCCGCTCCATGAGCAGCATGTAAGCCGCCTTGTAGGCCTGCACCTCCTGCGGGTCGAGTTCGCCGGCGCGCAGGAACTTGGCCACCGCCGAGTCGACCTGGCCGACGTAGTTGAGCGTGACGCCGTAGTAGTAGAGCAGGTCCGACGTCGGCCGCGTGCGCTCCCGGTCGCGGAAGTAGGCCAGGGCCCGCGCCGTGTCGCCGGCGTCGAGGTAGAAGACGCCCAGCACGCCCTCGACCTGCGGGAACTCGGGGAACATGCGCAGCACGCGCTCGACCTCGGCGACCGCCTGCGGGTGCCGCCCCTCGCGCCGGTAGGCGTAGGCCAGCTGCATGTGCGCCGAGGCGTAGTTCTGCGTCAGGCGCCGCGAGTTGTCGTCCTTGTACGGCCGCGCCAGGAAGTTGCCGTCGGCGTCGAACAGGTTGCGGTAGCGGAACGTCTCGTAGATGTTCTGGCGCACCCGCGCCGAGTCCATCCAGCTGCGCCCGCTCGGCACGACCCCGGGCGCTCCCTGGTAGCCCTCCGGCTCGATGCGCAGCACCAGGCCCTCGAACACCATGCGCGGGTCGAGTCCGTGGTGGTCGGGCACGGTGACCGCGAAATACGGCACCCGGCGGCCCTGGTTGGCCTCCAGGATGTTGTGCACCATGCGGTGGTTCACCAGCTCCGGCTCGCCGGTCTTCGGGTTGGGCAGGTAGCCGTAGTCGCGCGCCAGCCGGGTCTCGGCGTCCGAGATGACCATCGGCACGCGCGGCGCTTCGTCGCGCAGCTGCCGGATGTACCAGTCGGTGTTGAGCAGCGACAGGTTGATGACCCGCACATCCTTGCGGAAGTTCTCGACCTGCTGGATGTACCACAGCGGGAAGGTGTCGTTGTCGCCGTTGGTGAAGATGAAGGAGTCCTTGGCCAGCGGCGCCAGCATGTTGTGGGCGTAGTCGCTGGCCACGTAGTAGCCGCGCCGGTCGTGCGTGTACCAGTGATGGACCATGGGCAGCAGCGACACCCCCACCGCCGCCAGGCAGGCGAGGCCGAGCGCCTCGCGCCGGCGCAGCAGCGCCCAGCGCTCGCGCAGCCACTCGAGCAGGAACGCCAGCCCCATGCCGATCCAGATGGCGTAGAAGTGGAAGCCCGAGGTGTAGAAGTAGTCGCGCTCGCGCACCTCGTGGTCGGTGAAGTTGAGATAGACGAGCAGGCCGATGGTGGTGAGGAAGACGGTGAGCCCCAGGTAGGCGAAGGTCTTGCGGTGGCGCAGGCCGTGCAGCACGGCCCCGAACAGCCCGATGGCCACCGGCAAGGTGCCGCCCAAGGTCCCCAGCTTGGCGTGCAGCACGTACTGCTCGAAGAAGTAGCGGAAGAACATGCCGAACTGGAAGGCCCAGGTGGTCGAGCGCGGGAGCATCGGGCGCGAGCCGTACTGGTCGCGCATCAACAGCGACTTCAGCGCCTGCCAGGTCTCCGGATCGCCCTCGTTGATCGGCGGGTTGGCGTGGGCGCGAAGGTAAAGGTAGAAGTGCACCGAGAGGCCGACCCCGGCCAGCACCACGGCCCACGCCAGGTTGCGCGGCGACAGGAGCGAGCGCCAGTTCACCATCAGCACCAGCAGCACCAGCGACGGCATCACCAGGAAGGTGCCGAGGTGGATGCTGACGCACAGGAAGCACAGGTACCAGGCGACCAGCAGGCGGTTGTCGCCCTCGCCGCGCTCGAGGCCCTCCCACCACTTGACGCCCAGGTAGAGGATGAACACCTGCATCCACGAGGACAGGGCGTAGACCTCGGCCTCGATGGCGCTTTCCCAGAAGGTGTTGCTGAAGGCGACGAAGAACGCCGCACAGGCCCCGCCCGTCCAGGCGATGACCTCGTCGGCGCCCGTGCGCTCCCCGCCCTGCGTGTAGCGCAGCAGGCGCACCGTGAGCAGGAAGGTGAAGAGCACGGCCAGCGCCGACGCCAGCGCCGACAGCCAGTTGACGCGCACCGCCACGGTGGCCACCGGCACCATGGCGAAGAGCCGGCCGATGAGCACGTAGAGGGGCGTGCCCGGCGGGTGCGGGATGCCGAGGACCTGGGAGGTGGCGATGAACTCGCCCGAGTCCCAGAAGGGGCAGCTCGGCGTGAGGGTGATCGTGTACACGGCGAGCGTCGTGAGGAAGACGGCCGCGCCCACGGCGCGGTAGCCCCACGTCGCGACCGGTGCGACTGGCGAAGTGACGTTCACGCGGTCCTCTGTCGCGCAGCCGGGGTCTCGTCGCCCCGCTGCGGTTCACGGTTCCAGTCCCCGGCCGGCGCGGCGGCGGGGTCGGGCAGCGGCAACCCCCGCGCCGCCGCGCTCGCCACCGTCCAAGCCTCGTCCGAACAGCGCTCCCAGGTGAAGCGCGCCGCCCAGGCGAGCCCGCCGGCGCGCAGACGCTCGCGCAGCGCGGCGTCGTCCAGCACGACCGCCAGCGTACGGGCGAGCGCGCCGGCGTCGCCGTGCGGCACCAGCAGACCCGACTCGCCGTCGCGCACCGAGTCCACCAGCCCGGGCGAGCGGCTGGCCACCACCGGCGTTCCGCAGGCGTTCGACTCCACGACGGTGAGCCCCCAGCCCTCCTTCGGCGACGGCAGCGCGCTCACCCACGCGGAGGCGAGACGGCGCACCTTCTCCTCCAGCGGCACGAAGCCGGTGAACTCCACCGCGTCCCCCAGCCCGAGGCGCCGCGCCTTCTCCTCGAGGACGCGGCGATGCGGCCCGTCCCCCAGGACGGTCAAGCGGGCCGCGGGCAGGTCGGGCCGTAGCCGGCGGAACGCCTCCAACAAGGTATCCACTCCCTTGTACCGCCTCAACCGCCCCACGAACAGCACCGAGGGGTGGGGTGTCTTCTCCGGGCCCGGGCGGTAGCGGCCGTGGTCGAGGCCGCAGTGCGACACCGCGATCTGCGCGCGGTCGAGGCCGCGGGCCACGAGGTCGTGCCGGGTGCTCTCGGAGATGGCCAGGAACGGGCGGCCGCGGTAGACGGCCGGGACCAGCAGCTCGTGCGCCCACACGCCGACGGCGACCGGCCAGGAGGCCTCGGCGAAGACCGTGGTGCCGAACAGGTGCGGGACGATGACCAGCACCGGCGCCGGCGCCCACAGCGGCGAGTAGTACGGCAGCTTGTTGAGGTCCTCGATGACCAGGTCGAACCTCTCGCCCGCCAGCTCGCGCCGCACGCAGGCCGCCGCCGCCCAGTTGCCGTTCCACCACGTGCCGCGGCGCAGGATCCGGATCCCGTCGAGGGTCTCCTCGGGGGCCATGCCGGGCAGGCTCGACGCCAGGTAGGTGATCTCGGCGCCGCGCGGCAGCCAGCGGGTGAGGATCTCCCACAGGTGCACCTCCGCGCCGCCGGCCTCGATGTGGCGCGGATCCCGCCAGTTGAGGGCGAGGATCCTCACGCGACGCCCCCGGGGAGGGGCGCGCCGCCGGGCCGCGCCGCCGCCGCGCCCCGGTTGCCGGGGGGGGCCGCGCTGTCGCTGCCGCCCGCTCCCGGCTTGCGCGCCACCACGCCGATGACGAAGCACGTGTAGAGTGCCCAGCGCCTCTCCTTGAGCCACGCGCGCCACGCCTCCCAGCCGCGGTCCCACCACGCGGGTCCGTGCGGGTACATCGGCAGCCCCCGCACCCCCGCCTTGGCGAGCAGCACGCGCGCGGCGCGATACGGCAGCCCGGGCACCATCCACTCCCCGTAGGTGCGGCTCACCTCGAGCTGCCCGCGGCGCACCAGGCGCTCCAGCTCGGCCGGGCTGAACTGCGTCTCCCAGCCGGCGAACCAGCGGTCCAGGGCGATGAGGATCTGCTTGAGGACGGTCCAGGCGTGGTAGCGCTGCGGCACGTCGATGAGCGCCACCCCGCCGCTCTCCAGCACGCGGCGGTTCTCGGACAGGATGAGCGCCGGATCGCGGAAGTGCTCGAGCAGGCCTTGGTGGAAGACGAGGCCGAAAGCGCCGTCGCGAAACGGCAGCGCGCGCGCGTCGGCGCACACCATGTGGACCGGGACGCCGGAGCGGCGGGAGGCCTCGCGCGCCAGCTCCAACGCCGCGAAGGTGTAGTCCACCACGAAGCCGACCGCCCCGCGCTCGACCAGGGCGACGGTGTCCCGCCCGGTGCCGGCCCCGACCTCGAGGGCGCGGCAGCCCCGCACGTCGCGGGCCCGCAACGCTTCGGCCAGCAAGCGCTCCTGGTTCGAGTAGACGTCCTCCAGCGGACGTCCGTCCGACCAGAACCGCTGCCAGTGCTCTGGGGTCGATTCCCGGGGCGGTCCCATGAGGCTGTAACGATAAGTGGGAACGGAGGCTCCGTCAATCCGAGCCCCCGTCACCTCCCGCGCTGCAGACGCTGGGCCAGGAAGTCGGGGAGCCCGGCGTCCAGGATCTTCTGCGCGGCCCGGTCGATGTCGTACTCCAACCGCCGCCGGACCAACTCCCGGCCCTCGGTGTCGTACAGCAGATAGGCGGCCCGCGAGTCGCCGTCGCGGGGCTGGCCGACGCTGCCCACGTTCACCAGGTAACGGCGCCCGGCCACCAGCGGCACGCGCTCGTCCTGCAGGTAGCGCAGGCCCGTGCCGTCGCTCTCGTAGACCGCCGGGAAGTGCGAGTGGCCGATGAAGCAGAGCGTCTCCTGGTAGGACTCCAGCTCGGCCTCGGCGTCGGGCGAGGAGAGCACGTACTGCCAGCCGGCCGGGTCGGAAGGCGTGGCGTGCACGAGGCGCGCCTCGCCCTCGATGCGCAGGAGCGGCAGAGCGGCGAGCCACTCGCGGCTTGGGTCGGAGAGCTGCTCGGCCGTCCAGTCGATGGCCACCGCCGCCGCCGAGTTGAAGTAGCCGATCTTCATCTTGCCGACCGCGGCCCAGTCGTGGTTGCCGGCGATGGCCAGATCCGCCTGCGCGGCGATGCGGTCGCAGACCGGATTCGGGTCGGCCCCGTAGCCCACCACGTCGCCCAGGCACCACAGGCGCTCGGCACCCTGCCGCCGGACGTCCTCGAGCACCGTCTGGAGGGCCTCCAGGTTGGCGTGCACGTCGCTGATGATGGCGATGATCAAGAGCCTCTCCTCTTCGCCGGCCGGTCGCCTCCCGCCGCCTCCCCCAGCTCGCCCGGCCGCAGCTGGCGCGCCAGCCGGTCGAGCAGGCCGTTGACGAACGGCCCCGACTCGGCGCCCCCGAACTTCTGCGCGATCGCCACCGCCTCGTCGAGGACGACGCGCGCCGGCGTGCCGCGCATGGCCACCAGCTCGGCCGCCGCCAGGCGCAGCACCGAGCGGTCGATGGCCCCCAGGCGCTCGAACGACCAGTGCTCGAGGTGGCGCCGCACGGCCGCGTCCACCTCGGCGCCGCGCTCCTGCACCGCGCGGCAGACGTCGGTCGCGTAGGCCAGCGCCTCCGACGGCAGGCGCTCCTCGGCGACGGCCGCCTCCCAGGTGACGGCCAGCGCGTCGCCGCAGACGTCGGCCTGGTAGAGGGCGCGCAGCAGCGTCTCGCGGCCGCGGCGGCGCGCCGCCCCGGGCCGCTCGCGCGGCTCACCCGCGGTCCGGGGCATGCCGGCGCACCTCCGCCAGGGCGTGGACCATCTCCACCGCCGCGCGCGCCGCCTCCGCGCCGCGGTCGAGCGGGGCGCGCGTGCGCGCCTCGGCCTGCTCGGGGGTGGCAGCCGTGATCACCCCGAAGCTCACCGGCACGCCGGTGGCGAGCGACGCTTCCATCAGCCCGCGCGCCGCCTCTCCCGCCACGAAGTCGAAGTGCGGGGTCTCCCCGCGGATCACCGCCCCCAGGGCGACGATGCAGTCCGGCCGCCGCGCGCGCGCCACCTCGCGCGCCAAGAGCGGCAGCTCGAAGGCGCCCGGGCAACGGTACACGGCCACGCGCTCGCGCGCGAGGCCGAGCTCCTCCAGGGCGGCCAGGGCGCCGGCCAGCAGCCGCTCGACGTAGGCGCCGTTGAAGCGGCTGGCGACCACCGCCACGGCCAGGCCCACGGCGCGCGCCGCGGGCGCCGGGGCCCCCTTGGCGGGGGCGCCCTCGCCGGGGCCGCTCACCGGTCCTCCTCGGGGCCCGGCAGCTCGAGCAGGTGGCCGAGCTTGTCGCGCTTGGTCGCCAGGTAGCGGCGGTTGGCGGCCGTGGCGCGGATCTCGATCGGCTCGCGGCGCACGATGCGCAGCCCGAAGGCCTCGAGGCCCACCACCTTGCGCGGGTTGTTGGTCAGCAGCCGGAGGTTCTTCACCCCCAGGTCCACGAGGATCTGCGCCCCGATACCGTAGTCGCGCAGGTCGGCCGCGAAACCCAGGCGCGCGTTGGCCTCGACGGT
>Ga0315273_10012643_pt1 | contig 10834 bp, 12 predicted proteins | sample YL17G02_0_MG_FD_205753 | JGI IMG/M metagenome (GOLD analysis project Ga0315273, IMG submission 205753) | Sediment microbial communities from Yellowstone Lake, YNP, Wyoming, USA - YL17G02_0 | ecosystem: Environmental > Aquatic > Freshwater > Lake > Sediment | place: USA: Wyoming | collected... | reverse complement strand
CTGATTTTGAGATAGTGTTATCATCAATATATGTATCAATATCCACATTACCGTAGACTCGGCCAAATAAGACTGACACATCTGTCCATAACTTTTCAAGTGAGAATTCGCCAAGATTGTAGGCTTTGGTAGTGAATTGTCCATCAATAGCGACTCCGTTATCGTTAGTTGTTTGAAACATCTCATAGACTTGGCCTGAATTGTCCGACCCGAAATATAAGTGTCTTTCTGATGAAGTGTCATAAGTGTCTAGCCAGCAGTTGGCGTTGATATTATCCCAATAAAGCCAAGAGTTATATCTCACATCATAAGCCAAGACTTTAGTGTTGTAAGTCGCCCCAGATTCAGCGTATGAATATAAGTACTTGTAATTGTAGTAAATCCCCGATACTTTTGGCTGTGACGATCCAACAACAGTGTCTAATTTAGGTTTGATCCTTAACGATAGATCAGTGGTTCTAATCGAAACAAAGTTTGGCTGTTCGCCTAATCGGTTGATACCTTCTTCGTCAGCAAAGAAAACATCATTCTGCACTTGGTCAATACTTCGATGAGCAATTGTACCTTTAGTGGCACTAACCATCTCAACTGTATGGTCAAGAGCGTTGGTCGCACCCGTGCCTGAAAGAGGTGATATGCGATAAAACGAATTCTCTAGGAAGATATATAAATAATTGCCAAACTTAGTTGTACCCATAACTTTTTTACCGGCGCCGGGCAGAAAGTCTATATACCCACCCCAAGCAGGTGAAGCGGTGTTGAACGAAGTGATATATGAAGCCGTGCCAGTGTAATAAATTCTACTATTATGAGTTGAGTCGTTACAGTAAATCCGTTGGTTATAGTAAATCCCATAGTTTGCCTTAGGTGGATTACTGGCGGTTATTTGTGAATATGACGCCCCGTTACCAGGATAGACCGAGATATAGTCAGTGCCGTTGAATATAAATAATTTATCTTGAGCTTGAGCAAAATTGGTATCTAGATTGTTAGACAAACTCGCTCCGCCGATCGTGTACCAACTTGCCGTTACGTAACGATATAAGTTACGTCCCGAAGTTCTCAAGATTTCGTTATATGAATCCGTCTTAAACCAAGCCAGTCCAGTAACTTTACTATCCACAGAATTACCGAAGGTAGTGTATCCATCTCTTTTAGTCAGTCCGGTCGCACCGACAAAATCCATATTAAGCATATCCGCGACTTCAGTATCCTTAATCTCGGTCTGGCCTGAATAGAAGTTAACTCCTCCAGTGAAGTTAGGAATCTTCAGAAATTGTAGTTTATTAGCCATCTTTAAGCCTTTGACTCATAACTTGTTATTGGTTGGTTTGATAAATTATCGTTATAACCTAAATCATACATATCGGTTATTGTTCTAATCTTGGGCATTGGGTTGGCGATTTTATCTCTGACAATCATCTCTTGGATTTTACGCTCGCCAATCGCGTCAAAGCGGTCGTGGTTAGTTTCATCTCTCTCTTTAGCCAACCATAATTTAGCCGCCGCCTTATAGCCAACTGCCTCATAGTTAGGAATCGTTTCTATGCCAGTGTCCGCCGTGAAGTCTGATGGTTTATGATAGTATTTGATGTTGACGGTAGTATCTAACTGATTAGAGATTAATTGGTAACATCCCGAAGTTGGTTCTCGTTCGATATAGAAAGCAAAGTCGCTGGAACTGCTGGTGGCGAATGAGTCTATATCTTCAGGTCTAACTTGGTGATAGACATAATCATCGTTGGAACTGGCGTTGACTACTCTTACATCACGCAATAGATGGATCGGGTTATAATCAGTTGGAAGCGACGCCAAGTTTGAAGACAAAGTCAAAGTTGTGGGTTTCAAAAGCCACGAGAAGTTGTATCGATCAAAGATTTCTCTCCTGGCTGATAAAATCAATTCGTTTCGAAGTTCGTTGCCTGTGTCTCCATATTGAACCCGACCCATCAGCATTGAGGTTAGTTTTTTTTCGTCTAAATAAGTTGACATATTTATCCTTTATTATTGATAAGTTAAAGTTTCGCGATCGTCCCACTTCCCAATCGCAGTTTTGCCGATAATTCCAGTGGTAAAATCATATTTGGTTATTAACCAACCCGTGACGGAAGTTGCCAATCCTTTTGCCCCCTCGCCAACATAAATCACATCAGCAGTAGTTGTATCGTCATATTGTAATTGCAAGTCACTGCCAACATCGGTAATCCGTTTGGCGATCAGACTGCCTTGATGTTCATCCCGCATTACTGATGGGATAAAGTTTCCGCCAGTGGTATCAGTCATACGTTTTCCTTCATTTCCATCTCTTTTAACTTGTTACTTACTTCGTTGGATTGGCTTAATAATTTAATATATTGATAAATTTGATTATATGATGTTTCCCAGATATGAGGCGAGCCAAGTCTTCTTCTGAGTGAGGCTATTTCCCAAGTCAAATCAGGATTTTCTTTACCTTCAGTGGCAGACTTAGCCCAGTTGTAAATCGTTTCAACTTTTTTAATTAAATTAGGCGTTCGATCAATTTCAGGTATTTTAAAATAGTTGTATAACTCTTCATAAGCCTTAACTTCGCCAATTCCTTGAATCGGGGGCGCTCCTCCTTCAACTTTAACCTCCGATTCCGAGATTGGCGCTGATTTTGCTACAGTTTCTTCCATAAGTCCTCTATTTCTTTGGTTACATCTTCCCAAGATTTAAATTTATACTTCGACATATCTTTTCTTATATCCTTTTGTCTCTTTTCGTCTTTTAATAGTGAAATAATTTCATCTTTGTAGTGTTGTAAATCAGTCTTAATCCCAAATTTAATCGTTTCCTCAAGCGCCATATTAGGGACTACGACTGGTATGCAACCTGCTACTTGCGCTTTATAGCCAGAGATACAGAATAACTCAACTCCTATACCGGGGTGTAGCCACAAGTTCGCTTTTTTATAAAGTTCAATCATCTCGTCTTCAGATATATCTTCCTTATAAGTTATAATTAACTTAGCGCCAGTCTTCTTCTCAATCTCTGGCCATATCTTAGCAAGGAATTCACCACCCCGATCTGGACTACTGGAATATAAGCAGAGTTTTGGGTCTTTAACTGGGTTTTTAAACTGCTCTGGCCAACACGCTAGATTTATAATCTTTGAATTATAACCGAAGATTGATTGGTGATAACGCGATAGGACTATTCTCTCATCGAAGTCTAAGAATTGTTTATCCTCCTGATCGTTCTTGCTTGTCCAGTAGATATTCTTTTTGCCTAATTTTGGTGGTTCTTCGTTGCAAGCAATCACGATATTATCTGCGGTGTACTGTGATCTAGGTAGAAAGTAGATATTTCCGAACTGCATCGCTTGATTGTCGTAATAGACTATTACTTCATACCGATCTGATAACGCCTTAGCTGTTTCAATCACAAACTCCGGTGTGCCGCCTAAATAATGATCTGGCGTCCAGTGCCAACCAGAAGGTAATGTCTCTGTCAAAATTTCAATCAATTCTGCCATAAAGTTCCTTGTATTTCTTTTTGGCTATCTCGTAATGATCATCACTCAAAAGATTAAAAGTTGCTTTGCCTTTATGCTCTACGATGATATCGTGCCACTTGATAATAGGTATGTTCAGTAATTTGGCGCGTTGGTAATAGTCAATATCTTCGAAGTATCCTTTACCAAAGGATCGTAGTTCACCAATCTTGTTATAAGTGTGCCGACTCATTCCCCAGAGTGAGCCAAATCGATCTCCCTCTCCCTCATCAGTTGTTTTAGGTGAATAAATACCTAATTGATGGGGGTTGAGAGAGAGAAACCGATCCAGATCGCCTTGTTTAAATTCTAAGTCGTCATTGGCAATAATTAGTATCTTGCCAGTAGCTTTTTTGATTCCTTCGTTGACAGCACCAGAATATCCCAGATTGGTCTTATTTCGCACTGTAATCGGCCAGGACGCGCAATCAAGTGGTGAACCGTCATCTACCAATACTTTTTCTATTTGTGGGTAATATTTGCTAAGTGACGATAAACATTTATCGATTATTTTATAAAGTGATAACTCACAGAAGTAAATTGGAATTATAATTGATATTTTCATTTGATTGCTCTTACACTAAGATTTTCTTTCCAGTGGGAGTGTTTTTGATCAATATCGGTAATTTGCCTAATCTTTTTGAACCCAGTCTTTTCAAGAAGTCCTTTTAATCTTTTGAAGTCAAATCCTTGATAATGGATACTTGGTTTGTGAAACTTGCAACCTTTGCCATACCTTTGTTCGTCCCATGGTCGGTGGTATTGTCCCCAAATATTCCAGATAATCCAATCTTCCCAATCACCTTCCATCACTTTTTTAAAAGCGTAATATAAATCAGGAACTTCGATCCAAATATCTCCACTAGGCTTCAGGACACGATACCATTCTTTGAGTGTTTGATCTGTCAGATGATATGGAATATGTTCCAATACTTGGAAAGCAACAATACTTTCGATTGAATCATCTTCTATATCAGACAGATTTGAGACATCAAGTTTTAGTTGGGCTTCTTTATCGTATTTGTCGACCGATAAATAGTCTTCATATTTTTCGTTGCCCGCGCCCAGATTTATTTTCATATTTTTATCGCTCTCTGAAAGGAATTTGGATGAACGGGGTGTAAGTTCTTCATTTCTGGTGTCCATTTTAGCCACACTTTCTCATACCAGTCTTTGATAATGGGTTCTTGTGTAGCAGTATATTCCATCTTTGTTTTCATCGCCTGGTCACTTCTAACATAAGAATAGTGATGCATAATAATATCTTCTGGCAGAAATCCCCATGGTTCTTCGATACATAACGTAGTAATAATTGTGATTGTTGGCTTCATTAAAACTAATCTGCCGCCACCTTCCGGGGGATCAATCACATAATCTTTGGTCTTCCAGTATGTTTTCATAGTCTTGATCCCGTAGGCCGCTAGTGGAGGATTAGTTTTAGCGAATTCAATAATTTTCTTGGCGCTATCAGGTTCGTAGTATTCGTCAGCATCGATATTAATGATCCAATCATAATCTTTTAATAGTTTTAACCCTAAATTTCTTTGTTGCAATTCTTCTGGCCAATAACCGACAACCACTTCAGCACCTTCCGCTTCAGCGATCTCTTGGGTCTTGTCTTGCGGCAAAGGTTCACCTCGCCAAGGCTTTTCAGAGATTAAGACTAATTGATAGTCAACTAATCCTTTGAAACTATTAAGAGATTCCTTGATCATATCTTCTGACCTATAACATTGGGTGTAAGTTGCGATTTTCATTTAAGACTTTCGTATAAATCATCATATTGCTTGATTACTTTTTTCACATCATACTTTTGGGCGATCCTATAAGCCCTGTCAACCATATCTTTGTATTTCTCAGGATGTTCATAAACTTCTATTGTCATCTTGGTTAATTGGTCAATATCACCATAATTGACTAGGATTCCGTTACCACCTAATAACTCTCTAGCCGCAGGTAAGTCATAGGTGATTACTGGTATTTTGCTTGCCATCGCTCCGACAATTGCCATCGGGCAGGCTTCATCAAGCGTTGGATATAAGAAAACTTTTAGTTTCTGGTAGAATTCCCAGGGTGTTCTAGTCCAACCCCAGTAATACTTGTTATTTATTTCAGGAACTCCCGCTAATAAGAATTTATATTGCGGCAATCTGTCAGCTACTTGGATAAAATCTTCAAATCTTTTCTCTTGGACTAGTCTTCCAATCCTACCTATCGCATCACCATTAGACTTCTTGTACTTGTCAATTTCAATCATCGGTGGAATATATCTATAATTAGCCAATTGGTAAAACTTAGCCACACAAGTTATTCTGTCTGCTCCGGTGATTGATGGTTGCGGTGAGTGGATTGTTTCAATAAATGGAATGACCAGTTGTTCACAAATTTTTATCACCTTATTAGTGTCATTGCCGCAAGTATGGGTGTGAACAATGTCGGCTTGGTCAAGAATACCATAATCATTAGTGATTAAACCGCCTCTTGCCTTGATTTCATCGCCAATAATACCATTCTCGTTACATAAAACTATAATCTTATGTTTTGAGTATTTCTGGATTAGACCAATTAACTCTTGGACACCGCCAATCGTCATTTCATTATTATAGTGAACTATTTTCATACTATTTTATTAAAATGGTATCTCTTGCCAAATTCGCCGAATAATTTTCTTAAATATCTATCCATCCCTGGCCAATTATCCTTGACTTCATCAGTTTTTTCTGGAGCTGATATACCATGTAATTCAATCTCGAGAAATCCTATATTTTTAATTAGACCTGATAGTTCTTCGTCTTCAAAATTAAAGATTTCCCATTCCGCTCCCTCAATATCAATCTTGCAGTAATCGATATGGCCAACAAGTTTTAATAATGTAGTGAAAGATATTGTAGAAGTAAGAAATTCTACTCCAGTTTTATAATATAATGAATTTTGACCTGGCAATCCGTTGTGTTTTATAATTCTGACCTCATAATCCTTATTGGTTATTGCAAATGGTAATGGTATGATTTTCCCGCCAAGATTATTGTCTATGATATTATTGATCAGTTTTTTGTAGCTATCTAGTGTTGGTTCAATTGCATAGACTTTTTTAGCGCCCAGCTCGATTGCTTTTAAGGTAAATACTCCCACATGAGCACCAATATCAAGCACTGTCTCAAGTTTTCCTTTATACTTAATAATCTCTTCGACCGCTTGCTCAATTAAAAACGATTCTCTTTCGTCAATATCTATTTTCATTTGAACTCCTTATCCCAAGATTTAGCGACTCCATCCCAGCCAAATCTTTTTCTTGCCCAGTTTTTCATTGAAATTCGTTCTGATGATTTAGTTGATCCGTTCTTTTTAAGCCAACCAATCAAGACTTGGGCATATTTATCATCAAAGTCATCTTCAACCTTTTCTAAGGTTATAACTCCCGGTATCTTCTTGCCATACATCACAGTTTCGTCTAAGGCGGCGTAATTACTTGTAATCGGAAACGCACCAGACGCTTGCGCCCACATGGCAGAGATGCAAGAAATTTCCCAAAAATGCGAAGGATAGGCAAAGACTTCAGACTTAGCGAACTCTTTGGCTAATTGACGATGTGATATTCTGCCATATTCTTTAATACCCTTTTGCTTCATTAGGTCAACCATATATTTCTTCCAAGCCATCTTATTAGGATCGTTGGCATAGACTTTATCAAAGTTGTTCCAACCATAGAAGATATGTAAGTTAGCTTTTGGGACTGCTTTGATTACTTTCGGCCAGACATGCAGTAGATGTTCCAGCCCGCGATCATAAGATGAGGAATAGATCATTCGGTATTTGTCTCTTTTCTCACTATCAGCCTCAATAATTGATTGCATATTAACACCATTTCTTGAGCAGAAAATCTTGGTTTCAGGTACAACAGGTATTTGATCGCGTTGGTATTGCGATAAGACTATCACTTTATCTAATTGATCAATTATTTTCTGATTGAACGACCTATCATCAAACTTATCATGCATCCATAGATATTTCTTTTTGGCTTTGATTTCCTGACTGCCAAATAGATTAGGATTCCGCCATGAGATTAAGATATTATACTGATCATTTGGATTAAAGAAGTACCAGGGTATATATTTAACGCCATAGTACTCTCCTCTCAAATCCCCGCATCGATTAAATACTGTAACTTCGTATCCCAATTTGGTTAATTCACGTCCCATATAGATAACCGCTTCTTCCGAACCGCCAATCCCCTTGATCACCGATGGATCAGACCAGTCTTCCAGTGAATTACCGCAGAAGATGACAATGCTTTTGTCTGACCAAGTTTTAGGTTGAGTAAAAGTATGTTTGAATTGCTGGATTCTAATATCTTCATCTAACGGCTCTGGTATGGTTTCCATAAACTTAGATAGAAACGGTCTCTTTTTTCGGTATATGGTCATAGACGCGTTAATAACTCCTTTGACATAATTCTCAGTCTCAACTGCGTCATTAACCATTATTTTTAATTTATCAATTTCTGGATGGTTGATTTTCAATTTATATTCTAGATAATCCGAAACCTTTTTAGCTTCATCAAATCTTTGTGCTTGTAAAAGTGATATAGCATATCTTCCTAGTGGAAACAAAGTGTAGTCTAAGTCGTTTAAGACTGCCACAGTGTTGGCGTGTTCCTTTTTCAGCCCGACTTCAATCCAGTTGATTACCTTAGGATAGTCTTCCATATTGAAGTAGATTTCTGCTAGTTGGTAATAAGCGTCTTGCCAATCAGGAACGATCTTAGTCGCTTCTAAGGCTAAGTTGATTGCTTCATCGTATCTTTTAAGGAAATTTAAACACTTTGACGCTTTAATCATCGAGAAATAACGATGTTCGTAGTGTCCAGATTGTTTGGCGTGATTTAGAAAAAACGGTATCGCTTCACTAAACTTTCGTTGTGCCATATAGGTATCGCCTAAGTAAAGCAAGGTTCTCGGATCGGTCTTGTCGCCATCTTTTTTATACTCTTCCATCAATATATCCAAATTCCTTTTGGCTGATACTTTAGCATCCTTTGCTTTATGCTGATGAACTATTTTAACTTGGTGGTCTTTACCCATTCTGACTTCCTGATCTGAAACAAAATCTTCGTGGACAGTCTTAACCCAATGGCCAGTATTGGCTTTAGTGATCCTTTGCTTCCAGTGTCTAGCGATACAGTTACCCCATTCGTCAAAACTATAAAGATATTCGATGAAAACCCAATCGATGTTGTTTTTCTCGGCGTCTTCAACAACTTTCCTGACCGCTTTAGGATTCAGGATCTTATCATCGCCATCAATCCAAATAATCCAGTCGCCAGTTGCTTTCTCATAGCTGAAGTTTCTGGCTGCTGAAAAATCATCAATCCACTTGAAGTCATAGACTTTACAGTCTTTGGCTACTTCTTTGGTCTTATCAGTTGAACCAGTATCCACGATCACGATCTCATCCGCAAACTGTTTTAGTTGCGGAATTAACTTTTTAAGGTTCGACTCTTCATTCTTCACAATCAAACACGCGCTAATTTTCATCAATTCTCCTAAGTTAGTATTTTTCACTTGTCTTAAAATATGGATATTTTCTTAATAATTCTGCCATTATCTTCTTATCTTTCTTGAGTTTGGGGAAGTGGCGGGATAGTTGTACCCATAAGTTATCAGGAAAGGAAGCTGACCAACGCATTGAACCACTTTTGTTAGAAGCAAATTTCATATCACGTCTTGTATTCCTAATCGCCTTCATCTCTTCGTTAAACTGAATCCACTCAAGAGGATACTTCTTGATGTAAGCTTTGATGATCATGTCAATAAAATACCATCTATCTTGCATAAATTCCTTTGATTCATAATCTTCTGATTTCTCCCCCCGAAGGGGGAGTATATCAATCGATTATCTTAAACCAACAATAGAAGTAACACCCTTTTCGCTTCCGACCTTTACTGTTGCTTCGCCAACCACTGAACCAGCCTTGAAGTATCCAGCCGCTGGACGATCCTCATAGTGAGGTTTGTCCAAAAAGCCGATCTTAATCAAGTCTGACTGGAAGCCGACTAGGTTTTCAAGTGCGGGACCAGCAGCTCCTGTAACGGCGTAGCGATGTTTGACAACCGTAACTCTTCCAAAATCTCCATCATAGATGTCAACTCTTCCAACCAATTCTGCTTTGCTAATATCAATACTCTTGGTTGCACCGGCGGTAAAGCCTGAGATTCGGCGTTTAAGAGTCTTATTAACCAAAATAGTATCAATCTCAGCGCCTTGCGACCAAGCATTGCCAATGTAGTCGTTGAACATTACTTCAGATAGTGAAACACCAGCCGAAATGTGCTGAGTAGCTAAAGTTGAGGCAAAAGCAACAATACCCTTCATGGTTCTTGCCGCTGAGCCTGTGCCTGTTGCTAAAGTGCCATTCAAAACTGAATATTCTAACTGGTTCTTCCATTCTTTCATTTTCTTAGCTTGTTCTTCCGCAAATCTATCTTTGTAGCCAGCATGATCGGCGTTCTCGTTAGTCATGCTAACCTTAACGCCATACTCAATAATCTGGGTCTGGTTAGAAAGACGAGTTGGGTCGGTAACCGCGTAAGTGGTATCCGCGCCCTCAACTCTACCAGTTTGAGATGATTGAGCCGTTAGAGTATCAACCAGCCATTCATGCGTTCGGGCAGTCACAGGAATTGTGCCAGCGTTTGAAGAAATATAGGTTTCAATCGGATCTATATTGACCACAATATCCCAAAGATCTTCACGAATCGAAACATCGTTATAAGTAAAAGATGTATCAGCCATAGTAATTCCTTAACAGTTATGTAAATTGCCTACAGTCTCGACCCTAAACAACCTCTTGCTTTTCGTTCATCCGCTTCATGTATTCTTTCACGGCGGGTTCTGATACTTTGCGATCTCTACTTTGCATTCTTTTCCGAAGATTGGCCATCGCGCTATCGGTGGTTGGCTGTTGGCCAACTGAGATAGTGGAAGCTTTTTCCTTTGCCGTAAGTTCCTCACTTTTTTTCTTAGCACCCTCAGCGACGGCACTCTCTGCTACCTGGCTCATTTGAGCTTTTATTTCACTGGCAGCTTCATGGAGAGTGGTTCCATTCGCGGAAGCATAAGCGAAGACGAGTTTAGTGAACTTATCATCGGTTTTAATCTCTGGATAATCTTGCTCGGTTCGTAGTGTGTCCATCTGGAATCTTGAGATTGTTTGCGCCCTCTGGTCTATCCGCTGATCCATGTATTGGTTGTAACCGTCCCAATCAATTGAACCATCGGGTAAGACATAGTCAGAAGGTTTCTGTTCTTCTGTAGGTAAAG
>Ga0315273_10012642_pt1 | contig 10835 bp, 10 predicted proteins | sample YL17G02_0_MG_FD_205753 | JGI IMG/M metagenome (GOLD analysis project Ga0315273, IMG submission 205753) | Sediment microbial communities from Yellowstone Lake, YNP, Wyoming, USA - YL17G02_0 | ecosystem: Environmental > Aquatic > Freshwater > Lake > Sediment | place: USA: Wyoming | collected... | reverse complement strand
AACAACCAGGGCGGGCTGTACAAGACGACCGATGGCGGCGCGACGTGGAAGCGCATCGGCCGCGAGGCGTCGGAGACGTTCGGCGCGACGGTGCATCCGAGGCGGCCGGACTGGGTGTACATGTGCCTGACGGAGGGCGCGCCGGGGCCGGGGCTGTGGCTGAGCAAGAATGGGGGCGAGACGTGGGAACCGTTCTGGGGGATACCGTTCCGCAACATCCAGCGAGTGTCGTTCGATCCGAAGGATGATGATACGATCTACGTGTGCACGTTCGGGGGGAGTGTGTGGAAGGGGCCGGCGGCACCGTAGGGGTCAACCACAGATGGACACGGATGGACGCGGATAGGGCAGGAGCAAGCCCCCTTCGCCAAGGCTACGGGGCCCAAGGCTCCTGCCGAACGCAGAGTTAGGGGTCTATGGCGGGGGGAGTGATCCCCCCACGAGTTCCCAGTGTTCGGGCAAGCCTGCAGCGCCCGGTCTCCCCGCTGGCGGATAGTCGCCGCCGGGGCAGTATCGCAGGCAGTTCAGAGACTCGTCGGGAAGGGTATCGAACTGATGGAAACCGGGGAGTCCAACCCGAAGCACGTAGGGTGGCTTCTCGCGGGCGAGTGGCAGTAGGGCATCCTTGCTGACCCGGCTGTACTCGTAGTGGCTAGGGGTGAGCGTTCCGGTCCCTGGGATTCGTTTGAGGTAGGTCGGCGTCAGTTGTGAGAGCGCCGCGGGATACTCCCTGCGGTCGGCGTGGTAGCGCTCGATAGCGGCGATCACCGTAGAGGCGCGCAGGGCGATCCGGCGGTTCCGCCACAGCTCCAGGTTCTCGACAAGCACTACGTCGGCGAGGGCGCCAGCGAAGGTCACGATGACCCCGATGCCGAGCAGGCCGGCGAGACGCAAGTGGCGGGACCAGACCTCACGCGGTCCTGGGCCGAGCAGTGCCCAGAGACAGAGGAAGACCGCGGCCAGGGGGTAGCCGATTAGCCCCAGCACCACGCCGATATCGTAGGAGAACTCCGCCACAGGCATCGCGTGTCGCCACGCGATCCCGAAGGGCGCGGGCGCGACGGAGAGGAAGATGGGGGTCGCAAGCAAGGCGGGAACGAACGGTATCAGCCATCGCCGGCGCTTCCACAGTCTCATCTGCGCCTCACCCCCGGGCTGCCGCGTTTGGAGCTACCCTGTGCGGCAGCAAGCCGAGTCTACCGCCTGATGGACGTCCCGTCCAGAGCCTGGGCTGTTCGGATAGGCAGAGTCTGACTCGGGGTGAGGGAAGTCGCCGTCAGGACCGCCTGCGGCGGCGCCTCGCTCCTGCCGAACAGACAGGGCGCATGCCATGCGCCCCTACCTGTGTATCGGTCCGGTGGCCACGGCTTCGAAGTCGGTGCCTTTGACGCGCTTGAGGGTGTTGAGCTGCTCTTCGTCCCAGCGCGGGTCGGGGGCGCCGGTGAGGAACCAGTCGCCGCCATTGTCGGCGACCAACATGCCGTATGTCTTCAGTGCCTGCAGGATGACCTTCGCCTGGGGTGGGAAGCCGGAGATGTCGTACTCGGCCTTGAGGCGCACGCGCAGGCCCATCGGGGGGAGGTTGGGGTCATCGCTGCGGCTGGCGAAGTGGGTGGCGGGGAGGATGTAGCCGCGCTGGCTGCGCCTGACGGTGAAGCGGAGGGCGTGGTTGATGGCGCCGGCCGCGACTTCGTCGTAGCGAGCAAGCCCTGGCAATACCGGCAAGCCGGCAGCGTCGGAGGAGGTCCAGCCCAACGGGCGGAGCTTGTTCGAGTTCAGGTCGAAGATAGCGCCGGAACCGGCTGTCCACCCATCCGCGGTCTTCCTGGCGTGCCACAGCTCGTAGAGCTTGCAGTTGTCCGCGTCAACCACCAGGATGTGGCGGTCGCCTTCGCTCTGCGGGCCACCCTCGATGGGGGCGTCATCGGGGATTGGGTAGGGGCCGGGGTCGCTCTCATTGGCGTACTCGAAGGTGACGGACACCTTCGGCTGATCGCCGCGCACGACGACATAGGGGATGCCGTTCGGCGCGCCCTGCCACTCGGTGCCGAAGTCGGGATGGAGAGGCCTGTCCGCGCCGATGCTGGCGACGAAGGCGGCGGAGTTCGGGTGAACGGGCAGGGCCGAGATGTCGGTGTTCCAGGGGTTGTCGGGCGGGAAGAGCTGGCAGCCGGCGATAGTGGGGGCTGGCGCCGCAGTGGGCTCGTCGGCCTTGCAGGTAAGCGAGGCGAGAGCGGCAAGGGCGACGAGGCCGAGGGCGGCGGCAAGGCGAAGGCCGGCACGAGAGCGGTATGGCATGATCGTCCTTCTTTCGAGTGGATTGGGTTCCGCAGATGGGTTCTGTTAGCGCGGCGCGGCTCCCTGCGTGGTTCAGTGGATCGACGGTAGGTGGGCGTGGGCCAAGGCGGATGGGGGCGCATCGCCATGCGCCCCTACGGATGGAGGCAAGTCGCCCGCCACGGAACCGTCCACTACAGGAAGGCATCGCGCGGCGACGAAGTGGCCATCGGAGGGGAATGGGAGAACGCACATGCGGCTGTTCGAGACGACGGAAAGCGGAAGCGTCGAGATCATGATCGGCGAGGATATACAGGCGCGGCACGAGGAGCTGGCGGAGCGGAACCGGCAGCTCTTCCGCGAGCGCGGGATCCGGGCGTTTGATGTGACGGGATCGGTGGGCGCGGGGAAGACCTCGCTGATCGCGGAGATGGTGCAGCGGTTGAGCCCGAAGCATGGCGTGGCAGTGATCGCTGGGGATGTTGCCACCACGCATGACGCGGAGCGGATGACGGGGCGGGGGGCGGTGAAGGTGCTACAGATCAACACGGGGGGGATGTGCCATCTCGATGCAAGCCTCGTCTATCGCGCGCTCGAGCAGTTGCCGCAGACCGGCATAGACGTCCTGTTCATCGAAAACGTGGGCAACCTGATCTGCCCGTCATACTTCTCGCTTGGGGTGGAGGCAAGGATCGCGGTGACGTCGGCGAGCGAGGGATCGCACGTGATCGAGAAGCATCCGGCGATGTTCGAGTCGGCCGATCTGGTGGTGCTGAACAAGGTGGACATCGCAGAGGCGGTGCATGTTGATCTCGATCGGCCAGTGAAGGACCTGCGGGCGGTGCGGCCCGGCATCAAGGTGGTGAAGACGAACTGTCTGGCTGGGGAGGGTGTGGAGGAAGTGCTGGAGGCGTTGGGGTTGGGAACGACATAACCACGAAGACACAAAGACACTATGGGAAGGGTCCGCCGTGTGTAGCGTGCCGCTCGTGGTCGAGGCCGTTTCCCAATCTGCGTCCATCCGTGTTCATCTGTGGTTGATGTCGTTCTTGGTGCCTCTGTGCCTTTGTGGTTACACGGCCGTTCAGGGACGGAGCGCGGAGTGCACGAGTTTGGGATCGCGTCTGAGATCTGGCAGTCGGTGCGGCGGTCGGCGGAGCGCCATGGTGGCGGGCGCGTTCTCTCGATCACCATGGAGCTGGGGGAACTGAACCTGATCGAGGACGAGCAGCTCCGGTTCTGGGTGACGGCGCTGGCCGAGCGCGACGGGTCGCCCGGGGTGGAGCTGCGGATCAGCCACGTTCCGGCGCAGGTGCGGTGTAGGCAGTGCGGGGAGGAAACCGCTGCACCCCTCGGCGACCGGCGGGCGGGCCCCTTCCTTGCGCCGAGGGTCGCCTGCGCGGGGTGCGGGTCAGTGGAAGTAGAGCTGACCGGCGGGCGGGAAATACGGGTGGTTAGCGCGGAGATCGAGTCCTGACCCCCGTCCCTTCGGCTTCGCTCAGGGCAGGCCTGCGGACATCCCCTCTCCAAGTGTGGAGAGCTCGTGCTTCGTAGCGAAGCAGCTTGGCTACTTCGCAGAGTAGCAGGGAATGAGGGGTGAGGCCGGGGAGGTAAGAACTGGTCGCACCGGAGGCGGAGGATGGAAGTAAGCGATAGGCTGGAACACCTGCTGCCGCACTGGATCGAGCACAACGAGGCGCACGTGCAGCAACTGAGAGAGTGGATCGAGAAGGCGCGGGCGGCGGGGATGGTGGAGGTGGCCGACGCGATCGGCGCGGCGGCGGAGGCGTTGGGGCAGGCGAACGCGAGGCTGGCGGAGGCGAGGGGGATGCTTCCCGCCTAACCTCAGAGCCCTGGGAAGAAACGGTAGTGCGCGGCCGGCAGGTCGAGGCGCGCGGCGGTGTTGTCGGAGATGGCGTTGTTGCGGTCCACCTCGTCGGTGCGGCGCATGCCGATGATGGCGACATCCACGAAGGGGTTCGAGAGCACGTAGTTCAGCAAGTACGCGCCGAGGTCGGGTTCTGAGAGCTGGGGGAAAGCGCGGTTCATCAGCCGTTGGAAGATGCCGCTGGTCATCGGGCGCATGATGACGATGCCCATCCCGGGCGCGGGCGTAGCCCGCGCTTCCTGGCAGCCACCTGGATGCAAGCGAAAGCTCCGCTTTCGCCCCGCCTGCGCTTCCGCTTCGCGCATGACGCCCTGCTCGTTGATGAAGTCGCAGGCGCTCTGGTACATGAAGTTGTAGCGGATCTGCATCACGTCGAAGGCACCGGTGGCGATGAGCTGGGAGACGCCGCCGGAGGGCATCTCGGCGGTGAAGCCGAGGAAGCGGACCTTGCCCTGATCGCGGAGCTTGCGGAATGCCTCCAGGCCGCCGCGGTTGAGGATGGTGTCGAGGGCGTCGGGGGGATAGTCGCCGCCGTGGAACTGGATGACGTCAATGACATCGGTCTGGAGACGGCGGAGGCTCTGCTCGACGCTTCCGATCACGCTCGGGCCATCATAGTTGGTGACCTTGGTGGCGACGACGCACTCGGCGCGACGCTTGCCGATGACGCGGCCGAGTATCTCCTCGCTGATGCCATTGCCATAGCTAGGGGCGGTGTCAACGTAGTTCAGGCCGGTGTCGAGGGCGTGGTTGACGGCGGCGACTATGGTCGCCTGCTCGGCCGCGCCCGCCGGGTCCCAGGTCTCCATGTAGTTCGGGATGCCGACCTGCGCGCCGCCGAACCCGATCTCCGAAACGCGCAATCCAGTGCGGCCGAGGGTGCGGTATTGCATTGGGGGGCCTTTCGTGCTAACTAAAGGTCAGACTAGCGCGTTCTTGGCGAGCCGAGGGGGGTTTCCCTGCGATGGGGCGAGGGGAAGTACCCAGATACTTCGCGTCGCCCGAGCCAGATGGGTATGCGGAGGGCCGGATGCGTAAGTACGTTGATGTGAAGACCCGCAATAGGGAAGCAACGTGCTGGGAGATGCTGCGGTGGTTCGAGAGCCAGAAGTACGTGGAGAACCAGCTCTCGCAGAGGCACGGGCCGGCCCCGAAGGACGCGGAGGACAAGGCGCGCCAGATCGTATCCCTTGCCGTGCAGGGACGCGAGTATTTCGAGGCTGCCCGGCAGGTGAGCCTCGCGACGCAGCCGACCCTGCTGTACTACGGTATGGCCTGCTTGGCTTCCGCGGTGACGATCTCCGCTAGGCCCGACTCCCGTCTTGGGAAAGGCCACGGGATCACGCTGGATGAGAGCCAAGGGTGTTGCGACCTCAGCACGATGGGAGTGCGGGTGAAGAGCAAGGACGGCGCTCTGCCCGACCTGCTGAACGCGCTGACGTGTGACTACTACCACTTTCGCTACGACCAATCTGCTCCCAAGGATGCGGTGGTCAGGGCAGCCCGACCAGTTGTGCTGTCTCCCCAGCAACGGATACCTCTTGGCGAGCTGTTGGCGACGGTACCGGCGGTAGGAGAGCTGGCCTCGCAGCAATATGGGAACTGGCCCTATAGTCCGACCGCCGTTCGAGATGTTGTGCTGCAGCAGCTTGGCGCCGGAGGCAACTACCGAGTCGTGGTAATGCCTGGTCAGCACTCTGACCAAGCGGCCTGGGATCGTCTGCAGGGGGAGCGCTACGAGAGGCGGGGCGACGTCGGGGTCACCCCGTTCGCGGAGATCATAAGCCCGGAGGCGCAAACGCCAGGTGACCTTCCGCTGACCAGTCTGTTCCGCGATGTAGCGGCCGGGGGATACTGGTACGTCTACGATCGGAACCCTTATCTGCTCATGCCTAGGATCGCCACCTTCGTGACGATCGGGTTCGCCTTCGGCTTCCTCGCGCGGTATCGGCCGGTCCAATGGTCCAGTCTGATTGCAGGAGTCGAGTCGCCCGCCGTGCATGTTATCCGAAGATTCCTCAGCTTGGCGTTCGACGAATTCCCTCTGCTCGCGCTGCGCGAGCTTTCAGACATACATTACGCCCTCGGACCAACTTACGCCCAGATGATGGAGTGAGGCTGGACGGGCAGGAGACACGCTCCTGCCCCACGTAACGGGCAAGCTTGCGCCGCCAACGCCCGATGGGCGCATTGCCATGCGCCCCTACCACCACGGCAACAGCTGGCGGCGATGCTCCGCATGGCCGCCCTACAACAAGGGCCGGGGCGCGGTGCGTTTGGGACGAAGAGTGTGCGGGCAAAAGTACGGTAACCGAGGCGGCAGCCGGGTAGGCTGCCGCCTCGTTCACGACATGGGGTTTGTGGAGCATGAGCGTTCAGACTGAGCGAGAAGACACAGCGGCGGGGCATCAGAGAATGCCCCGCCCTACAGAGGACTGGCAGAAGCAGGTGGCGCGGCGCAAGAGAATCCAGTTCGCCATCTGGGCGATTGTGGTGGTGGTGATCGTGGGGGGGATGTGGTGGCCGCTGCTCGGGTTCGTGGTGCCCATCGTGATGCTCGCGGGCATCATCGGCGGGTTCTTCAGGGGGCGGTATGTGTGCGGGTGGCTCTGCCCGCGGGGCGCGTTCCTCGAGCGGATCGTGGGACGGATCAGCCCGGAGCGGCCGATACCGCAGTGGCTGCGGAGGCCGGCGTTCAGGTGGGCGGTATTCGCGGCGCTGATGGGGTTCATGGCCTTACAGATAGCGCAGAACCCGGGTGACGTGAACCACTGGGGGCAGGTGTTCGTGCGCATCTGCATCATCACGACGGCGATCGGGGTGGTGCTGGCGATCGCCGTGCATCCGCGGACGTGGTGCTCGTTCTGCCCGATGGGGACGATGCAGAGCGCGGTCGGCGGGAGCCGCGCGCCGCTGATGATAGCGGAGGGGTGTGTGGAGTGCCGGGCGTGTGAGCGGGCCTGCCCGATGAACCTGAAGATCGTGGGGCAGCGGAACCCCACCCCCCTTCCCCCCTCCCCGTCCACGGAGAGGGGGAGAGCAGTTGTCAACGCGCCGGATTGCCTGAAGTGCGGGGAGTGCGTTGTCGTGTGCCCGAAGAGGGTGTTGGGGTTGTAGGGGGACGGCCGAACGGCAAGTCATCCGCGGATGAACCCACCTTCGCCGAGGCTACGGTGGGCAGGCGCGGATGGACGCGGATAGGGCAGGAGCAAGCTCCTGCCCAACGCACAGAAAAGGGCAGGACGCAGAGCCGCCTTCGCCGAGGCTTCGGCGCCCAGGGGTCCTGCCCTACGAGTCAACGTCCTACGTTCGTCCGATCTAGTCGGCGGCGGGCATCCAGTGCGGGTCTTTGCCCCACCACTTGACGGTGCAGCCGACGGGCGGGGTGTCCGGAACGCTCACCTTCTTGCCTGTCAACACCTCGTCCAGAGCGACCCGCAGGTCCTGGCGCTTCACCTTCTTCGGGTTGTCCGCATTGTCGTCAATGCGGCCGTGGAAGACGAGAGTGCGGTCGGGCCCGAAGAGGAAGACCTCGGGAGTGCGGACCGCGCCGAGGGCCTTGGCGATTCCCTGGGTCTCGTCGCGGAGATAGGGGAAGTTGAAGGCTTTCGCCTTGGCGCGCTCGACCATGTGGTCGAAGCTGTCGGTCGGGTGGCCATCGGTCTCGTTGGGGTTGATGACGACTAGCTGCACGCCCTTATCCGCGTAGTCGCGCTGAATCTCGACCATGCGATCCTCGTACTGGATTGCGGTGGGGCAGTGGTTGCAGCTCACGATGACGACGACGGCCTTCTTGTCGGCGTAGTCCGAGAAGCTGTGCATCTTCCCGTCCACGCCCTTGAGGGTGAAGTCGGGCGCCTTTGCGCCCAGGTCCAGAGTCCAGCCCATGATGTCTCCTTTCGGTACAACGTATCACCGCAGAGTCGCAGAGAGCGCAGAGAAACGGCCCAGGGCGACTCCGCCAGAGGCGGACAGGTCGGCGAGTCGCCCCTACGTCTCGGCCCTGCGGGCGTGAGTGACGAAGATGCCGCACTCGCAGACACCGTCGCGAGCGATGTCGTCGTGGTGCTGCGGACACGGGCAGATGTTCTTCCGGTCGCGCTCCGGATCTCCTGTCACCTCTCGACACGGGCAGTACCAGCGGCCGTGCAGGACAAGGTTGCGGGTGAGGCCGGCCTTGACGTGCTCAACTGTTACCGGGTCGGGATTGAGGACATAGCGCGACTGCGCGAGGTAGCGCGCGATCATTCGCTCGACGCGCGCCCGCGCCTCCGCTAGCTGGCCATCTTCCTCTGGTTCTTCGCTAGACACTCGCCCTCCAAGTATAGTCGGGCGCGGCCACTCGCGGAACAGGCTCAGCGCGACCTCTGTCAAGGAGCGGTGACATCTTCATCGCTATTCCGGCTAGAGACCAAGCGAGGCACCGGCCTTCTCGGTTATGCCGAGGTGGATAGCGGCGCGCTTGTCATCGGGCGCTTGAGCCAGCACCTGGGCGAAGCCGGCGCGCGCGGCGACCATATCCTTGGAGGCGAGGTCGGCGAATGCCAGCAGGAAGGTGCTCTCGATGGGGTAGAGAGTGGCGAGCGCGGTCTCATCCTCCGGCTCGAGCCGGCCGAGGAAGTGCTGTTCCAGGCTCGCCAGCGGTTGCCGATGCTGGACGAGATCCCTGACGTTGCCCGGCAGGGCGGCCTCGGCTACCGCGGTCGAGCCGAAGAACTCGAGGGTGGGAAGGTCATCGGTGACTGGTGGCGCGCTGCTGACATAGGCGGCGATGCCCGCGTCGTCCATCATGAAGGTGGCGAGCAGCTCGGGGACGCTGGAAAGGCCGACCTCGGCGAGATCAGCCGAGATCCGCGGGTCGGCGAGGAGCCTGCGCCAGCGGTCGGCGTCAACGCGCAACGGCTGGTCGGAGCCGAGGATGATGAGGTCGGCGGTCTCGAGGAAGAGCAGCGTGTGCGGGAAGACCTCTCGGAAGGCCTGAATCGCCGACTTGATCTCAGCCGAGCGCATTCTGTGGACGGGAATCCAGTGAGAACAGATGCCGCCCGGGCGGAGGCGAGCGCGAACCAGTTCGAAGTACTCCTTAGTGTAGAGGTTCACGGTGCCTGCGAGATGGGGGTGCATGGGCTCGGCGGTGATGACATCGTAGCTCTTGCGCGTGGTGAGCAGGTAGTTGCGACCATCGGTAATGTGCATGGTGAGGCGGGGATCGGCGAGGATCTCGTGGTTCTCCTCGGTGAAGCAGACGCCGGCGGCGACGACGGCGGAGGAGAGCTCGACGCAATCCATGGTCGAGACCGGGAATTGGCCGACGCTGCCGAGGGTGGTGCCGGTGCCGAGGCAGATGACGAGCACGTCCTTTGGGTCGGGGTGGAACAAGATGGGATAGTGGGCCTGGAGCCGCTCGTAGATCATGCCGTAGCGATAGGCGACGGCCATCGGCTGGGCGTCAATGTAGAGGCGCTTGTTGTTGACCCAGGGGTCGGGCTCGTTTGGGTTCTGCCAGACGCTGACGGTGCCGTTGACGTCCTCCTGGTAGAAGATGCATCTCTGGTAGGGGCGGTCGAGGCGCTTGCTGAGGAGGATGCGCGGGATGTCGAGGCCGCCTGTCGCGGGCAGCGCGATGGCGAGGAGCGCGCCGGCGGCCACGCACCATGCGAGCGCCAGCCGGAGACGGGATGCGAACGGCTGGGCGGGCGCGGCGAGCAGGAGCAGCAGGCCGGCCGCGAGGTTGATGCCGGTGACGACGAGGAAGCTGTGGGCGATGCCGAGGTGGGGGAGGAGCAGGAAACCGGCAGCGGCGGAGCCCGCGGCGGAGCCGACGGTGTTCCAGAGGTAGACCGCGCCGACCGCGCCGCCGACACGGTGCGAGTCGCGGGCGTAGAGGCTGGCGGCGAGCGGAAACGAGGCGCCGCTGAGAAGCGTCAGCGGTGCGAGGAGCACGAAGATCGGCAGGACCGGGGCCGGCAACCAGCCGGCGAGGGGGCCGGCGATCCGGACCCAGATCGGGACGGTCACGGCAACGACCGGCACGGGTGAGGCGAACGAGGCAAGTGCGACTACGCCTATGAGGCATTCGAGGCCGGCGAAGAGTCGCCAGCGCGCGCCGAAGTCGAGACGGTGAGACGCCCGCAGGATGGCGGCCATCGCCACGCTGCCGAGGGCGATGCCGGTGAGGAAGGAGAGCAGCATAAGGCTGAAGCTGTAGGTGGTGTTGCCGACGAGAAGAACGCCGGTGCGAGTCCAGAGCACCTCGTAAGCGAGAATGCTGAAGCCGGTGATGGCGGCGGCGAAGAGGACCAGGATGCGGCGTAGACTGGATGCAGCGTCGGCCTCGGCGGCGTTTGGCGCGTGGTCGGACTGCCTCTCGCCCTCGCTCGCGGTAGGCTGGGCGTTCCTGCCTACGGCGTGTGCAAGAAGGGTGGCGCCGGCAGCGGCGGCGAGATTGAGGGCGACGGCGACGAAGGTCGTCCTGGTTTCGCCGATCATGCCAACGAGGAGGAAACCGGCGGCGCCTGCTCCGAGGATGGCGCCAGCGGTGTTGACTGCGTAGAGCTGGCCGACCTTCTGCCCGAGTTCGGCGCGGCGGCGGACCAGGAACTTGCTGAGCACCGGCAGCGTGCCTCCCATGAGGGTCGTCGGCACGAGGAGAGCGGCGAAGGCGAGATCG
>Ga0315273_10012641_pt1 | contig 10835 bp, 9 predicted proteins | sample YL17G02_0_MG_FD_205753 | JGI IMG/M metagenome (GOLD analysis project Ga0315273, IMG submission 205753) | Sediment microbial communities from Yellowstone Lake, YNP, Wyoming, USA - YL17G02_0 | ecosystem: Environmental > Aquatic > Freshwater > Lake > Sediment | place: USA: Wyoming | collected... | reverse complement strand
ATGGTGGCGTCACTCTTAATCTCGATCTCGTTCGACAAACCGCCATGCAGAAGCTCGATGTCCTGGCCGAATTTCTTCGGTCCGAAGGAATCGGGGTAAAGTCGGAGATTTCCATAGGACCTCTCGTTGCGGAAATTCTCGAGACTGCCGCCAAACAAGATGTTTCTCTGATCGTGGCCGGGCGACAGAAACGGGATATCCTGGGAGAACTTTTTGTGGGCTCCACCACGGACCGGATCATACGCAAATCCAAGGCGCCGGTTCTGGTCGCCAAATACCACACCCTCCAAGAAATTGAGGGCAAGGTGAAGGAGTCCTTCTGCCTCGACCTGTTTCGCAAGATACTCTACGCCACTGATTGGTCACCCGGAGCCGAGCGGGCCAAGGCGTTTCTTCCTGCCCTCCGCCAAGTGGGCGCCTCTGAAGCAGTGGTGGTCCATGTCACGGAAAAATTGCCATATGAAGCGGAATATCTGAATCGAGAGGCCCTGGCACAACAGGTGGAAGAAAAGATGGGGGCCCTAGAACAGGAGCTGCAGTCGGTGGGTTTTCAAGTGAAGACTTATACCCTCGAAGGGAAACCTTACCGGGAGATCAATCGCCTGGCCACCGAAGAAGATGTCTCCCTCATTGTCATGGGATGCCATGGAATGGGCTGGGTGGAAGGGATGTTATGGGGCAGCGTTTCCCAACGGGTGGCGGAATACAGCGAGAAGCCGGTCCTGTTAGTAAAATAGTATCGGCTGATCTGGCCGGAAGAAAAAGCTCATCAGGGCTTGGTGGTCCACCGGTGCCTGCGGTGCCTTGGTTGGCGAAAGGAGTAGCGACCCGATGCGCACGGTTCTAATTTTAGGTTTCGTCAGTCTTCTTACGGACATCAGCAGCGAAATGGTCTATCCGCTCCTGGCCCTTTATCTCACTACCACTCTGGGGGCGAGCCCTGCCATTGTCGGTATTATTGAAGGCATCGCCGAAAGCCTTGCCAGTTTGCTCAAGGCGTATTCCGGCTACGTCTCCGATAAGGTTCAGAGACGTAAACCTTTAGCTATTTTGGGTTATGGTTCGGCCACGATTGGCAAGCTCTTTCTGTTCTTCTCCACTTCGTGGTCCTGGGTGCTTTGGGGCCGGGTGATAGACAGGTTCGGCAAGGGGGTGCGCACCGCCCCGAGAGATGCACTTATTGCCGAGGCCTCCGATGCCGGCCGGCTCGGCCATTCCTTCGGCTTGCACAGGGCGCTTGACACCCTGGGAGCCGTGATCGGCATCGCTATCGCTTATTTCCTGTTCACGAGCACTCACGGAAACTACACGAGGATATTTTTATATTCCATGATTCCCGGCATTCTTGGGGTACTTCTGCTTTTCAGCGTGAAGGAAAAAAAGCCCCGATTAAAGTCGGCGAAAGTGCACCCATTGGCAGGATGGCGAAACCTCAGTCCGCGACTCAAGGCTTTCTTTCTGGTGGCTTTCCTCTTCACTCTGGGAAACTCATCCAATCAGTTCCTGCTCCTTCGGGCGAATTACCTGGGATTTAAGGCAGCAGATGTTATTCTCGTCTATCTTCTCTACAATATCGTCTATGCCTTGAGCGCTTATCCCGCGGGGCGGCTTTCTGATCATATTGGGAGGAGGACTATTTTGGTGTGCGGGTATCTTTTCTACGGCATAGTCTACCTCGGCTTCTCCATGGCTTCCGAATCATGGCACGTCTGGGGCTTGTTCGGTGTTTACGGGCTCTATAGCGGGCTGACGGAAGGGGTTGAAAAGGCCTTGGTGGCTGAGCTGTGCCCTGTCGAGAGCAAGGCGACGATGTTAGGCATTCACGCTACACTCGTCGGTATCGGTCTATTGCCGGCATCGGTGGTCGGAGGGCTCCTGTGGAGGATGATCAGCCCTGAGGCCACTTTCTACTTTGGCGGCGCCGCTGGGCTCTTAAGTGCTTTTGGGATGTACCTTGTCGTCCCCAAGTTGACGCAGGCCGCCTGTCCTAAATAAAGGGTTTAGGATGGACGGTAATCCTTGCTTGTGGATTTAAATTTTCTGTGCAATGATTCTGCAACTTTTTAATCTAAGGAAACGCCCGGATTAGCCAAGCCTCCTGTCCGGGTCTCCCCGGGCCGGCGCCATCTTGGGGATTGGTGTCCGGCCTGGGGATTTTGGTGCTGATTACCCCCTCCTTTCTCAATCATTTGCTATAATGGCTCCCGGATGCTCCAGCTTTGATTTGACTTCATTTCGATTTAGTGTCATGGTATCCGTATGAAATGGTTGTTCTTTTCCTATAGCCTCCCTGCCGAACCCTCCAAGGCCAGGGTTTATGTCTGGCGGCAGTTGAGAAAGCTGGGCGCGGTCAACTACCAGTCGGTTTGGGTAATTCCTCACTCCGCCGAACGTTTGAATGGAATTAAGAAACTCATTGAAGATATTGAAAAGCATCAGGGTTCAAGCCTGCTCATCACCGGGAATATCTCGGTAAAAGACCAGGAGGAACGTATTATCAATGCCTTCATAGATTCGCGCAATGAAGAATACCAGGAGATTATTGAAAAATGTGAGGACTTTTTCAAAGAGATAGAATTTGAAATAGGGCGCCAAAATTTTATCTTTGCCGAGGTGGAAGAAAATGAAGAAGAGCTGGAAAAACTGAAACAGTGGTTGAAGAAGGTGGAGAAACGGGATGTTATAAAGCCACCTTTACGAAAGACAGCCATCGATAAAGTAAAAATATGCGAAAAGATATTCGAGGACTTCGCCCACAGAGTTTATGAGCATAGCCAAATCAAAAGCAAGGAAAGCAAAAGTGGAGATATTAACGTCGAGGGAGAAACATAATGGGAGTAAAGTTGCTATTTGGATAAAGGAAGGATCAAAGAACTCAAGAATGGTTGTGGCGGTGACCAGGCCGACGCTCATTTAATTATGCTAAATTTTCATCTTTACGCCCCGCCAAGCTCCAAAAATATCACCCGGCTTTTGTCATCGTAGCTTAGCACTTCTGCGTAACGGCCCCAGTCGATGACGGTTTGATTTCCCATGCCATCCAGATCCTGATAGAGCGCTGGCGGCAAGAATACAATACGATAAGGCCCCATAGTGCTTTGGGTTATAGGCCACCCGCACCTGAGGCCATACGGGTGATTCCCAGAGATCCTGGCTACGCTATGCTCCGCCAGGATCTCTGACCACTTGACCCCCACTCTAACTTAAAACTTGGTACAACCGCTGGGGGCAGGTCAAATCTGCTTGAGGTAGGCAATTAACATTTATGGCTGGGCTGGGATGGAAGGATTTAGTGTTTCGATAACAACATCTTGATATGATTTAGATATTGTAAAATCTGATTGGCCTTTGGGTCCAGATAGTTAACCAATTCTTGCGGTGGTTCTCCAAAACCTCGCAGGTACTTGCCGGTCATTTCCAGGACACCCACCCAGAGAATGTAGCAGTGCCCCCGGATACTTTTGGCGACGTCCTGAGGCCGCGCCTCCAGTTGCAAATTGTCCCGTAATTCAAGGATGATCCGGCGCATGCCGGCAATATTGGCAAGTATTCCGGAGCGCTCCTCGGAGGAGAGGGTATTCTCTTCGGTGTAGAGCAAGGAGCGAACTTCTCGTCCCCGAGCCCACTCCTCGAATTTAATCAAGGCTTCGTCGAGAAGAGTGAGGGTTATTCTGATCCTGCTGCGGTGGCTCTCACTCAGGTCGGGGAATAATCCTCCTTGCATAATGACAATTCCAAAGGGTTATTAATTTCCCGTCAGCCCTTTTGCAGCAGGTTGCCGAAAAGTGCCGCCTTGCCGAGTTCCGTCTCGATTTCCAGCAGCCGGTTGTACTTGGCGATACGTTCGCTGCGGCATACTGAGCCTGTCTTTAGTTGGCCCCCGCCCATGGCCACAGAGAAGTCGGCGATAAAGGGGTCTTCCGTCTCCCCCGAACGGTGGGAAATGACGAAGCCCCAGCCCGCCTGGCGGCAGAGATAAATGGCTTCCATAGTCTCAGTCACGGTGCCGATCTGGTTGAGCTTGATGAGCACCGCGTTGCTGGACTTTTCGGCAATCCCCCGGGCAATGAACCGGGTGTTGGTCACAAAGAGGTCATCCCCCACAATCTGAATCCTATCCCCCAGGGCCACGGTAAGCTCTTTGAACCCCTGCCAATCATTTTCCGCCAGGCCGTCTTCGATGGAAACAATGGGGTATCTTTCTATCCACGCCTCATAAAGCTCGGTCATTTCGGCGCTGATCTTCTGTCCCTGCCCGGATTTTCTCAAGTTATAAACGCCATCCTCATAGAAAGAACTGGCCGCCGGGTCCAGGGCGATGGCCATTTCTCCGCCCGGCCGGTATCCTGCCGCGGCTATGGCTTCCAGGATCACCTCGCAGGCTTCTTCGTTGCTCTTCAAATTAGGGGCGAAGCCGCCCTCGTCGCCTACGTTGGTGGCGTAGCCCTTTTGCTTTAAGATTTTTTTCAAGGCATGGAAGGTCTCGGAACAATAGCGCAGGGCCTCGGCGAAAGTCGGCGCGCCGACAGGCATGATCATAAATTCCTGGAAGTCGATGCTGTTGTCGGCATGCAGACCGCCGTTGATGACGTTCATCATGGGCATGGGCAGGCGCACGGCGCCGGGGCCGCCCAGGTAGGCATACAGAGGCAGGGCGGAGTTTAAGGACGCAGCCCGGGCCACAGCCATGGAAATCCCCAGGATGGCATTGGCCCCCAGGTTGCCTTTATTGGGCGTGCCGTCCAACTCGATCATCAGACGGTCGATCTCTCCCTGGCGCGTTGGGTCCAGGCCGACAAGATGGGAGGCGATGACCGTGTTGACGTTGTCTACGGCTTTCAACACTCCCTTGCCGCCGTAGCGCTTCTTATCCCCATCACGCAGTTCCACGGCTTCGTTCTCGCCGGTGGAGGCGCCGGAAGGTACGGACGCGGCGGCGGTGATGCCATTGTCCAGGGACACATAAGCCCGAAGGGTCGGGTTGCCGCGGGAATCCAAGATTTCCATGGCCCGAACGGATACAATTTCGCTGCTCATGGCTGCTCCTCTTTCGTCAGATAATGGGAGGGGGCGGTTTATAAGAAGGCATTACGGCGAAAAGGCAAGCCCCATAAATGGGAATCCAGTCCTAACATTGGCCGGAAAGCCCCTATACCGAGTCTTAAAAATCTACGAAGGCGCCCCGCTTCATGCCCCGCAGGTGGCAGGCATCGTTTATGGAGATGAGATACCAGGTCTTTCCCACCCTTTGGGGGTCTTGCACTAGGTGAAAGCGATTGACGCACGTGGTGTCCTGGGCGATGCGCCAAAAGTGGGAGTTGTCCAGGCCGATTAAGGCGGCAATAAGGACCTTGTTCACCGCCCGGTGGGCCGCCAATAATACCACCTGGTCCGGGTGGCGCTGCACCACTTCATCCACCGCGGCCAGGGAGCGGGTGCGCAATTCCTCCAGGGTTTCGCCTCTCGGAAAACGCACGCTATGAGGCGAAGTCTCCCACTGGCGGTAGAGATCGGCATATTTGACCTTGACCTCTTGCAAGGAGACACCTTCCCAATCTCCATAACACAGATCGGCAAGGCCGGGCAGGCCTATAACCTCCAGGTTGTGGTGGTGGGCGATGGCCATCGCCGTATCCCTGGCCCGAGACAGCGGGGAAGTGTAGGCGGCGTGGATGGTTTCGTCCTTCAGCCATTCCCCCAGCGCCCAAGCTTCTTCCCGGCCGAGGTCGTCCAGAGGGATATCCTTTGAGCCCCGAAAAATTTTGTCTTTGTTCCAAGGAGTCCTCCCGTGGCGCACCAGGATGATCTGGGTCATTATGTCACCCCCATTTTGGTTTATCAGTAGCTGTCTGAGGCCATTTCAAGGCAAAACCCAGGCCAGGAGATTAGGCGCACTTCCGGGCCTGGGTCGTGTCATAAGCCTTAGTCTTTGACGATGTCCCAGTTAAGTGCGAAGGTATTGTCATAAAGGGTGTATTCAAAACCCATCATTCTCCCGACTCCAGGAGACACCCCCTCTTCAACCTTCCAGAAAAGAAGGTAAATGCAAGGTACCATGCGGGGGTCACCGGTTTTGGGGTCGGGATCGATATTGCGCCAAATCTCCTTTTTCTCCATGATGCGCCATAAAGTGCCGTATTTTTTGCTGCGCGCCGTCTGCCCTACGCTGGGCAAGCCCTTTTCCTTGATGATTTTCTCATACTCTTTCATGATGGCCTCCTTTTGAGAGAGATTGGTGAGTTACTTTCTAAGACAGGTTCAGCCTCACTGGGTTCAAGCCATTCGTATATTGCAGCGGTAATTTCCAATACCTGCACGGACCGGCGGATATTAATGCAACGCGGCTTCGATGCGCTCCTTCAAGGCCAGTAGCTGTGATTCGGTTCGGAGGATTTCGGTCAGACTCTGGTCCAGTTGTCCTGCCCTGGCCGCAACAGCCTGGGCGCTGGTCTGCTTTTGGGTCCGTGCCCGCTCCAGGGCTTGCCGGATGCTCTGGGTGGTGTCGTCTATCTTGGCGAGCCAGGTCTGGCGGAAGTCCCGGGCGATATCTTGGAGCCGCTGGTGGAAATCGTAACGCAAGCGTCCGCAGTGTTTATCCACCAACTCGGTCACATTTTCCAGGAGCTTTTTAAGTAGCAACCCTTTGGTCAAGGCCCTGGGCAGCAGCGAAGTCACCGTCATCTGCAAAATCTCCAGCCCCACCGGGTCATCTTTAAACCTGAACCAGAAGTGTCTCAACTCCGGAAAGGCTTCCTCCAATGCAAAACCTCGCAAAGAAAAATCGAAGATGCGGGCGGTCAACTGGGTCAACCGCTCCAGGATGGCATTAATGCGGCCGGCGAAGTCCTGATGGGTGTCGGCTAATGCCTGGGAGAGCTTCTCAATCTCCTGGCGCCGCCAGGTGGTGAAGACATCTCGCAGCGCCGCGAACAGAAATTCTTCCATCTCTTTCCGGAGGTCTAAGGCCGTTCGGCTTTTCTGGTGAAAAGTCGCTTCCACCTCCCGGCGCAGGCGGGCGGTGGTCTCTTTTTTAAAAGCCTCCAGGTCGGCATCCACCTGCGTAATTACGCCTTTGATCCGGCCATCCAAGAGGAGCAGCGACATCTCCCGTTCTTTTTCCAGCCCTTGCAACTCCATGTCAAAGTGGGCGCTCTTTTCTTCCAACTCTTTTAGAGGCAGGCCGCTGGCCTGGCGCTCCACTTTGAGACCCAGGGTGGAATCCGTGATGGTCTTTAAGGCGCCGCTGAGGCAAGAAATCAGCAACACCCGCCCCTTTTCCTTATAGAGAAACTGCCGCAGATGGGTTTCAAACTCTGGCAACCGGCTGGCCTCCAGGTATTCCGGGTGTCCGTTGGATTTGGCATCCATAGCCAACTTGGCCGAGATTGGGAATATATTCACATATTCGGTCGCCAAACTGTTCTGGAGTTCGTGGGCGGTAAATTCCAAGGCCTCCTGCTGCTCTGCGGCCTCCACATAATCGATTTTATTCAGGACGAAAAAGAGCTTGTGGACGTATTCCCGAATATCCTTCAAGAACTCTTGCTCCGCCGCGGACAAGGGCGGGTCGACAGTAACCACGAAGATGGCGGCATCCACCTGGGGCAGATAATTATAAGCCACTTCGGTATTGTGGCTATAAACCGAGCCCACCCCCGGGGTGTCAATGATCCGCACCCCGTCCCGGAGATATTCGCTGGGATAGGTGATGTCCACCTCTCGAACCCCTTTGCGGTTCTGGGGGTTGCCTTTTTCGGTGATATAGTCCACCAACGCCGACTTGGAGATTTGCCGGGTTTCGCCGTTGTGAAAATGCACCCTGATGTCGAGCTGCTCTCCATAACCCAGGATGGTCACCACGGAGGTTAGGGGGACAATGGCAGTGGGCAATACTGCCTCCCCCAACAAGGCATTGATTAAGGTGCTCTTGCCTCTCTTGAAGGCTCCCAAGACCACCAGGTTAAAGCGGTTTTCGCGCAGCTTGTCGATAAGCCTTTGGATATTGGGGCCTTTTATCTCCGGAAGCTGCGACAATTGGGTGAGCTGCTGCATCAGGGCCTCCTGAAGGTCCCGGTAAGCCCTCATAATCTCCTCCTCAGATACGGGCAAAAAAAAACTTCTGCCCAGATTGGACAGAAGTCATCAGCTTCGCCTCGAAGGCGCAGCGTTTATGGCGGACTTCATCGCCTTCTATAGATTTGTAAGCATATTGCGGGCTAATGTCAATATTTATTATGGACGGGCCTTAAACCACTTGAAAAATTTCATAATAGGTAGTAATTAAAACCAAGGCGATGGAGTCCGCCGGGAAGGATATTGATTCCTTCCAAACCGCGTTAACGATTACGCTAATGGCTCCTGATCACCGAAGGCGATCAGGGGCTTTCTTATTTTTTGCCACCTGCCTCACGATCGCCAAAGGAGCATATCGTGGAGCAAGTTTGGTATACGGCGGCGGCCTGGATCGGCCTGGCGCTCCTCGCCAGCCTTATCTCCATCCGCATCGGCATATCCGTGGCCCTGGTGGAGATTTCCCTGGGCTTTATCGCGGGCAACTGTGCGGGGTATTTCGGTTCCGCCATCTTCCAACCCAATTCCTGGATTAACTTCCTGGCCGGTTTCGGCTCGGTGGTCTTGACCTTTCTGGCCGGCGCCGAGATCGAACCCGAATCTTTCCGCCGCCAGTTGAAACCCACCTTGGCCATCGGCATTCTTTCTTTTTTGCTGCCGTTCCTGGGGGCCATGGCCTACACCTATTACTTCAGCGGCTGGAGCCTTGAAGGCGCGGAGATTGCCGGCATTGCCCTATCCACCACCTCCATGGCGGTAGTTTATGCAGTGATGGTGGAGACGGGATTGAACGAAACCGACTTGGGGAAGCTCATCCTGGCCGCCTGCTTCGTTACCGACCTGGGGACAGTGCTGGCCCTGGGCTTGATCTTTGCCCAGTATGATTACTGGCTGGCCATTTTTGTGGCGGTCACCGTGGTGGCCTTAGTGCTGCTGCCCGCCATTAGCCGCCGGGTGTTTGCTTGGTGGGGCGGCCGGGTCAGCGAACCCGAGATTAAATTCATCTTCCTGGTGCTTTGTATTTTGGGAGGCCTGGCCGTTACCGCCCGCAGCGAAGCAGTGCTGCCCGCCTATCTGTTCGGCATGGTGGTGGCGGGCCTCTTCGTTCACAACAAGGTTCTCATTCACCGCATGCGGGCCATTACCTTCGCCATGTTGACCCCTTTCTTCTTTATAAAGGCGGGAACCCTGGTCTCCTTAAACGCCCTGATAGCCAGTATAGGGTTGCTGATCGTCCTTTTCTGGGTAAAGGTTATCGCCAAGGTGGTTGCCGTATGGCCTATGTGTCGGCTCTTTAAGATGCCCAATCGCGAGAGCAACTACACTACCTTGATGATGTCCACCGGCCTGACTTTCGGCAGCATTTCCGCACTCTTCGGTTTTAACCAGGGCTATATCAATCAGGCCCAGTATTCTATCCTGGTGACGGTGATCATCGCCTCGGCGGTGATTCCCACCATCATCGCCCAGGTGTTTTTCCAGCCCAGGGAAATAGGACTGAAAAGAGAGGCCGAGTTCGCTTACCAAGGTTCGGCAGACCACCTTTTACATATGCCGGAGGAACCCTAATTCCCAATCCGATGCATCACTTTATGTGAGCAGAAATGGAAATTGAAGGAACGGTCAGCAGGGGCAGTAACTATGTAACTTGACGCAGACCTACAGGGGGGCCTTGCCCCTCTTTGGGTGTCCTCCGGGCCGGTGCCATTCCGGATCGTGGTCACCGGCCTGGAGGAGTTTTCACTTTCCCGATAGCCTGATCCTGCCTGGTAAGAAAATTTTTATTGGAGGTAGAAGATGTTTAAAAAAATCTTGTTGGCCTACGATGGTTCAGAAGGTGCGAATAAAGGTCTGGAGGCGGGAATTAACCTGGCTATGGTTCATCAAGCAGAATTTTGGGCCTTGGCGGTGCAGGAAAAATTACCCAGGTTCAGCGGCACCATTGATGAGGTCCAGGAAGAGAAGGAGTTTGCCAATCAACATTATGGCAAACTCCTGGAGACGGCCAGCGCCAGGGCGCAAGAGGCTGGCATAGACCTTAAAACTCTTATGCGGCCTGGGCACCCGGCTCAAACGATCCTACAGGTGGCTAAGGAGGGAAAATTTGATCTGATCCTGGTGGGGCACAGCGGGCTCTCGGGGGTGTGGGCCGCCTTTCTGGGCACGACTGCGGAAAAGGTAAGTCGTCATGCACCTTGCAGCGTTCTCATCGTGCGATAACGGAACATATTGAGAGCTCGAATTAGGGAGTAGCGGAGAAATCTTGTGCTGCTATTTCTTGTCTTTGCAAGCTCCCCCCTCAGCAATTTCCCACTAACCTTCAAGCTCATCAAGGTAGGCGGTTATGAACAAACAGGCGGGAATAGGCTCCACAGACCTTAGCAAAGCCGCAGCGTGGAAATTCATCATCCTAGTTGGGGTGGTCAGTCTTTTTAGCGATATGACCTATGAAGGAGCCCGCAGTATCACCGGCCCCTTTCTCGGGATGCTCAATGCGAGCGCTACGGTGGTCGGGATCGTAGCCGGTTTGGGAGAGTTCATCGGTTATGCCCTGAGGCTGGTTTCGGGTTATCTTACTGACCGACTGGGAAGATATTGGTCCATTACCTTCGTGGGTTATGCCCTGAACCTGTTTGTCGTGCCGCTGCTGGCCTTAGCTGGAAATTGGGAATTTGCAGCTTTACTGATCTTAATGGAGCGGATGGGGAAGGCCATTCGCACCCCGGCTCGGGACGCCATGCTCTCCCACGCCACCACCGAGGTGG
>Ga0315273_10012640_pt1 | contig 10836 bp, 10 predicted proteins | sample YL17G02_0_MG_FD_205753 | JGI IMG/M metagenome (GOLD analysis project Ga0315273, IMG submission 205753) | Sediment microbial communities from Yellowstone Lake, YNP, Wyoming, USA - YL17G02_0 | ecosystem: Environmental > Aquatic > Freshwater > Lake > Sediment | place: USA: Wyoming | collected... | reverse complement strand
CCAAATCCATGAAGACGTCGGTGGTCGCACGGGTGTCGTACAGCCGGGAGACGACGGGCTGCTGGCCGCTGAGCGCCGGTCGATCGCCTGATGGTGCCAACGTCTGGTAGCCCCAGCTCTCCAGGTAGGTATCGTCGGGCAAGATAAGATCGGATTGCACGGCCGTCTCATCCACGATCCAGGCGCAGGACACGACAAACGGCACCCGGCCGAGCGCCCGGGCAATGCCGCTGGCGGCCGGCAAGTCGTACAGGGGGTTGCCGTGAATGAACAGGACCTCCACACCTCCGCCATCCATGCGTTCGATGAGCTTCTGCACGTCGGCGAACGACGATGGGTTCGTCGCCGAAAAGGCGTCGGTGGGCGGCGGCGGAGTGAGGGTGAACGCGCTGTCCTTGCCGTTGGTGCGACCCACGAGGGAGTTGAGGGCCAACACTGCGGTCATGGCGCCAGCCGCATTGGTGTGTCCCGCCATCGCGCCGCCCGGGATCGCCGTCGACCCGGGGTACTTGACGAAGATGGCCGCCAATTGCCCCAATTGACTGACCGGGATGCCGCTGCTGGCGGCTGCCTCCGTGACGTCGACGTTGCGGAACAGACCGGCCGCCGAGGTGTCCTTGGCGCGCCCGCTGTCCAGGATAAGCTTGCCCAGGGCGAGCGCGATTTGCCCTTCGGTTCCCGGCGAGATGGGCACCCATTGATCCGCAACGGCGCCTGCCGCCGACATGCGCGGCTCGAACTGCACCAAATACCCGCGCTGCCCGAGCGCGCCCCCGCGCATGGCGCCGAACCCGCGCCCGTAGGCGACCGGCGAGAGCCACGTCTCGGTGAAATCTGCTCCGAACGAGAAGACGACATCGCTTTGTGCCAGGTCGAAAAACGGCAGGGTGGGCCCCGGCTTCGAACCGAACAGCTCGCCGGTTAAGCCGGCCAGCTGACGGCGCCCTTCAAGCGCGACGAGGGGATCGAAGATGACCGGCGGCGGCGCCCCCAACCCTTTGAGAAACAGGCCTGCAACGGCCGCCAGGCTGTCGGAATGCTGGCTGCCGTAGAAGGCAACAGCGCCAGGCTTCGCCGCCTTGACTCGATCGGCAACTTGCATCAGGGCCTGTTCCCAATACAGTGGCACAAAGCTGCGGCTGCCGCGCTGGGCCTGGCTGACGGCATTCTGAAGGCGATCGGGGTTGTACAGCACCTGGAGTCCGGCTTGCCCGCGAGCGCACAGCTTCCCCTGGTTAAGCGGGTGCTTCGGATTACCTGCGATGAAGCTTGCCCGTCCGTTGGAGGTACGCACGACAATGCCGCAACCGGCGGGACATTGGAGGCAGGTGCTTGCATACCAGATCGACTCGCCCGGCAGGGCATCCTCGGGCGGAATGACAAAGGGCTCGAGCCGCTCAGAACGCTGCAGGTTGATGGTACAACCGCTGATTGCGAGGGCAGCGCCCGCGACGCTGCCGAGTTGAACGAACTTCCGACGGGTGATATTTCGGGCCATGGGTTCGACCTTCCTTAGTAGTGGCATGTCGAGCAGTCGATCAACCGCTTGACTTTCTCCGGGGACTGCTTGCGGTGGCAGTCCAGGCAGAATCCCATGTTGAGATTGTACGGCTGGGCGTAGCCCATTTTGGAGACGTCGCCATGGCAGCTCTCGCAGGCTACCCCGGCGGCGAGGTGAGGACGGTGATTGAAGTGCACGAAGTCGGGTTGGTCAAATACCTTGACCCACTCAACGGGTTGCTTCGACTCCCACTGCTTGATCACCTTGTCGATGGCAGCTTGATCGGCAGGATTCTTCGGCTCCACGCTTACATGACAACCCATGCACTTGGCCATCGAAGGAAGGCCGGCCACCGCGCCGTTGGTCGCACCCGGGTGGCAGTAGAGACAATTAATGCCAGCCTCGACATGTTTGTTGTGCTCGAATGGCAGAGGTTGGGGGGTCATGGCGTAGCTGCGGGAAACAAAGAAGATGACAAGCACCAGAGCTGCCACGAGGACTATCGCCAGCAGCCCGAACAAAATGGTCAATCGTGGGTGCTGGCGAGTGAATGAGGTGATCATCAATGGCCTCCAGTCCGGCGAATGCAGTACGTTCTAGCTGCATGACTGAAAGGTGCAAGACACCCTATGGGACTGCTCCCGGATCTCTCGTGCGCGAGGGCCTGAGATCCGGGAGCAACTGGTGTAGCTCGTGCTAGTATCGCCAGCGTCCGCCCGGCTGGGGAACCGATGGCCGGCGGGCATGACTCGATAAGGTCGCGACCTACTTGAGCGTCAGCATGTATGCGACCAGGTCATTGATTTCCTGTTCGGCCAGGTCCTTGCTGTAGTTTTGAGGCATGATGTTCGGCTGGAAGCCTTCAACAGTTTCCGAATTCGGGTCGACGATCTGTTCGCGGAGCCACTCCTGGGCCGACTTGGCTTTGCCCTTGTACTCATCCTCCTTGAAAGCGCCCGCAGCGTCCGTCGCCATCCCTGCCAGCGATGGGCCAACGAGGGTCTTGCCCGGCTCCAGGGAGTGGCAGGTTGCGCAGCCGGGCGCCCCGCTCTTGCCAATGGCCGACTTGGCAAAGAGCGCCTTCCCGTTGTCGGCATTGCCGGCCGGAGCCTGGCCTCCGCCACCGCCGCCGCAAGCGGCCAACACCAACGATAGAAGGACGAGCACGAAGATGGATCGTTTGAGCATGGGGGAGATCTCCTTTCGCTAAAGGGCGTATGGACACCCAGAGACACGGAATCACATGCAAACGTTACGGATCACAGCGAACGGATTATACACCACAGCGAAGAAAAGCTCAAGGCTTCCGATTATCCGATTACTAACAAGACGTTCAAAATGGGCGGTTATCGGCAAGGCGGGCGGCCGGCGGCGTTACACTTGTCGCAGCCGCAGAACTGGAGCAGGCGCGGCTTACTCTCCGTGTCCTCGTCGTTCGGGAACGAATGGACGGCGATCGTGACGCGAAAGGCCGCGACTTACTTGAGCGTCAACAAGTATGCGACCAGGTCATTGAGTTCTTGATCGGTCAGGGCCTTGCCAAAAGCCTGAGGCATGATGCCCGGCTGGAAGCCCTCGACGACTGCGGCATTCGGATCAACGATCGATTCGCTGAGCCACTCCTGCGCCGATTTGGCTTTGCCCTTATACTCTGCCTCCGCAAAAGCGCCCGCGGCGCGCGTCCCTACCCCTGCCAGCGATGGGCCAACGATGGTCTTGCCCTGCTCCAGGGAGTGGCAGGCTGCGCAGCCGGGAGCCGCGTCAAGAGCCGGTTTGGCGAAGAGCGCCTTTCCGTTGGCGGCATTGCCGGCCGGCGCCGCGGCAGGCGCCTGGGTTGGCGCTGCGGCTGGCGCTTGAGTCGGTACAGGAGCTTGGGTTGGAGCTGGCGGCTGAGTCGGCGCCGGAGCCTGGGTTGGGGCCGGCGCTTGGGTCGGCGCAGGAGCTGGCGCTTGAGTCGGCGCCGGGGCTGGCGCCTGGGCTCCGCCACCGCAGGCGGCCAGCACCAACGAGAGCAAGACTAGCACGAATACGGACCGCTTGATCATGGGAAGGATCTCCTTTCGCTGAAGGGTGCGTGGATCACCCTTAGAAACGGAATCGCGTGCGCATGTTACGGATCACAGCGAACGGATTATACACCACGGTGAAGAAAAGCTCAAGGCTTTTTGACAGCGCGTTTGGACGAACGCAAGATCCAAAAGCCTCCCAGCCCGCACAGCAGCACCAGAAAGGGCAACCCGATGACAAACAAAGTGGAAGTCTGGCGGGCCGATAGCACCCGCTGCGCGAAGATCACCTGGGCCGGTCCGGAGGGGCCGCTGATCAGCAGCGTACCGTTCCACATCCCTGCTTTGTCGATCTGCAGGTGTGCCGCATAGTCGATCGGGTTCCCGGCATCGAAGTGCGTGAGAGTGCCCTGCACTTTCGTGCCGTCTGCGCTGTGCACCAACTCCACCTGCACCGCGGCGTCCCGGATCTTCTCTCCGCTCGCGGGATCGCTGACCCGAACGACGAGGCTTAGGGTGCCCGGCTGGGCAGGCTCGGGTGAGGACGTGAACAACACGCGATACGGTCCGACGACGTCGTCGCCGGTGATGATCCGGCTGCCGCCCCCAGGTCCCAGGTTCTCGGCGAGGGCGCTGCGCGGCAATGACACGCCCAAGGCAGCGAGCGCAGCGAGCGCCGCGCAGAGGACGAGTCCGGCAATCGGTCGAGTTGATGCGCCTCGTCTCATGAAATACCTCATGCTATCGCTCCGGCGATCAGGGGCGCCCATTCGGCGATCGGCCGCGCCAACAGCGTGCCCCGCATCTCCATCGGCTGAATCAGAATCCAAAGCCCGTAGCCGAGCAGGAACAGGCAAAGGATCATCCAGGGCGCTGCCGCTCCAAGGACGCGCATCGGACTGGCGTGGGTGGCCGCCCCACCTTCCCCGGGGGCCGCCGTCGAGCGCTGTGCGATCTGGAATGCGGCCACCAGCGATCCGAACCCCCCAAGGTAGAGGAACACGGCCTCGATGGGGAACAGCCACTCCCCTGGGACGACCGGGCCGAGCCCCCACTGTACCTGGCCTGCAAATACGCCTACGTCGGTCAGGAACGATTGCGCCACCGGCACGACCGTAAGCCCTCCGGTCAGGAAGTGAAAGCTGTAGTGCGCCAGCCACATGCCAAATCCGAGCGGCACCAAGGCGAAAATGTACCGGCGGACCACAGTTCCCAGCGGCTGCGCCTGCGCTCCGGAGAGGCGGCGGCTCGCCAGGCCGGTGATGGTCAGGAGGATGAGCGGCAACACGACCAGCCCCAGCGCGAAGATCACCAGCAATCCGGGCGCCTCCGAGGCGGTCCCCAGCGAGCGCGCAAGAAGCGCCCGCAGGCCATAGACGGGCCGGATCATCGCGAACGCGTTCATGAAGCTTCCGAACGTCAGCACCGCCACGAGCGCAGCCAGATCGCTCCGCCGGCTGAACCGGCCGATGCCGGACCGGAACGGATCGTCCCACAGCTCGGCGGTTGGGGTGCGGGCAATCAACCCGATATTATCATAGGGGCAGGCATGCACGCAGTCCAGGCAAAAGGTGCAGTCCATGTTGCCGGTCTTGCGCGGCTGGAAGAGCCACAATTCGCACCCGTGCGCCAATGGCTGGATACAGTCTTTGGTCCGGCAGGCCGCGCATCCCTGCTGGCTGCGGACCTGCACCTCCAGGGGCGAGATCAGCGAGCCGAAGAAGTTGAAGTGCCCCAGGGGACATACGTACTTGCAGAAGGCCGCGCCCTGGAAGATGGTATCGACCACAAACGCGCACAGAAAGTAGCCAATCGCGATCCAGGCGGTCAGCCACGGGCTGGCCCACAAGCTGAAGAGCTCGTAGCTCACGAAGAATGCGACAATCAGCCCTACGGCCAGCCACTTGTTGCGGAGCGCCGCCGGAACGGGCCAGCCGTGCCCCCCAAGCCGCTCGCGCATCCAGCGGCCGGCGCTGCGGGTGAGCATGAACGGGCAGGCCATGCAGAACAGGTTGCCGGCCACCAGCAAGGCCAGGACGACCAGGCCTCTGTAGTGCAGCCAGATGCTGACGGTGGCGAAGTTCTTGGGCGCCAATGAAGGGCCGGCCAGGCCGTCGAAGATGGCGAGCCCGGCGAGGATCAAGACCGGTATCTGCATTGCAATGCGAGCGTGCCGCCAGGACAGGAACCGGCCGAGGACCGGCCAACCTATCAGGTCAACGCCGCTGGCTTGCACGCTATCCGGCACGGATGCACCTTCAGCAACAAGATGTCGCACTGGCTTTCTAAGGGCTCGCCAGGACACTTATCGGAAATTGGCGGTCAAGGCGCTGGCCTTGTGGCAGCGTGGCCTTGAGGTCAATGATCCAGTCGCCGGCCATCGTCCACTGGAATGGCACCCGATAGACCCCTTGTTGCCCGCCCGTGGCCTGCTCGAAGACCGGCACCATGCCGGCGTGCGACATGTTGCCCTCGAGGTTCAGCCGGGCGCCATCCACCGGTCTGCCGGCGCTGTCTGCCAGCGTGACGATGACCAGCCCATCGCCGACCAGGGGTGGTGCAGGTTCGGTCGTGAGAGTCACTTTGAAGCTGTCCGGTGCGCCGGAGCTGTGCCGTTGAATGCGCCCGCAGCCGGCCAGCTGCGCCACAAGCGCGACTCCGAGAAGGCATGAGGCCACGCGCCCGGCGCGCCAAAGCGAAGCCCTCAACCGGGGGCCGGTAACGGGTGCGTCTTCGATCGCCCTGACCTTCGCCATTTGCAAGCTGCAGCTTCTAGATGCGGATGACGAGCAATAACGGGATGACCAGCAAGAACGGGATGAAGAAGATAAATCCGAACCAGCGGCTATCGGAGTTCAAGTGCATGAAGAAAAGGATGACCAGCAACGCCTTGGCGAGAGACATGGTCAGCAGAACCGGCACACGGGGAACTCCCGGCACGTAGATTATGGCGACTTCAATCGCCGTCATAGCTGCCAGCGCCAGGAACACCAGCAGATAATTCGGACGTCGTCGTGCAGGCTGCTTGCCGGGATCAGCGCCGCTCATATCTCTCGCCTCCATCCTATGGCAGCAGGTAGATGATCGTGAAGAGGACGATCCACACGACATCGACGAAGTGCCAGTATAGCCCGAAGACCTCGACGCGCATATGTTCGCCGGCGGTGATTTTCCCCTGGATAGCCTGGACGATCAAGGCCAGGCACAGGCCCAAGCCGATCAGGACGTGCAGCCCGTGGAAGCCGGTAACGGTGTAGAAGCCGGCGCCGAACAGGCTGCCCCAGGGGGTGAATCCCTCGCCGAGGAGATGCCGGTACTCGTACATCTGGATGCTGAAAAACATCCCGCCCAACAGGAGAGTGGCGAGCAGGTAATTGCGCAGTCGTTTCCGATCGCCATCCTGAATGGCCGCCAGCGCCATCACCACCGTAGTGCTGCTCATGATCAGGATGAAAGTGTTCACCGCGGTCAGCGGGACGTTCAGGACGTCGCTGGCCCCCGCCGGGCTGCGGGCCTTCATGTTGATGAATCCGGCGATCAGTGAGGAAAACAACATGACCTCGCTGGCGAGGAATATCCACATGCCCAACTTGCGGTTGTCCACGTGCTCGCTCCCGATGTGCTCTACCGCAGGTGTTGCTTCGCTCATCTCTCGTGCTCCTGACCTTTGGGTCCCAGCCCCTAGTTGCCGCCTGGCGCCGACGGTGCAGCCAACCGCTGCCGGGCCTTTGGCTCACCGTAGCCGTATGGATCGCTGTCAACCGTGGGCGGCGTGGGGAAGTTGTGGATCGGCGGCGGCGAAGGCAGGGTCCATTCCAGCCCGAGCGCACGCCATGGGTTAGCGCCCGCCACCTTGCCGCGCCACAGGCTGACGATCGAATTGACCATAAATGGCAAGGTCCCGGTCGCCAGCAAGAAAGAACCCAGGGTCGCGACGATGTTCAGCGGTTGGAACTCAGGGGCGTAGGACGAGACGCGGCGCGGCATACCTTCCAGGCCAAGGACGTGCATCGGCAGGAACGTAATGTTGAACCCGATGAACGTCATCCAGAAATGGACCTTGCCCCATCCCTCGTCCAGGAGCCTGCCCGTGATCTTGGGGTACCAGTAGTAGAGTCCCGCAAACATGGCCATCACGCTGCCGCCGAACAAGACATAATGCAGGTGGGCCACCACGAAGTACGTGTCTTGCACGTGGATATCGATGGGCACCGATGCCAGAAAGATGCCGCTCAATCCACCGATGACGAACATCGAGATGAACGCAAGGGCAAAGAGGTTGGAGGTCGTGAAGCGAAGTTTTCCGCCCCAGATGGTCGCCAGCCAGCTGAAGATCTTGACGCCGGTCGGGATCGCGATGACCATCGAAGTGATCATGAAGGGGACCCTGAGCAGCGGGTCCATGCCGCTGGTGAACATGTGATGCGCCCACACCAGGAAGCCGGCGATCGCGATGGCCATGCTGGAGACGGCGATCAGCCTGTACCCGAAGATCGGCTTGCGCGCGAACACGGGGATGACTTCCGAGATGATGCCGAACGCGGGCAAGACCATGATGTACACCGCGGGATGTGAGTAGAACCAGAACAGGTTCTGCCACATCAGCGGGTCACCGCCGGCGGAAGCGGCGAAGAAGTTCGTGCCGAGAACCCGGTTCAGGATCAGCATGAACAGAGCACCCGAAAGGACCGGCGTTCCCAGGATCTGGATGATCGAAGTGGCGGCGATCGCCCACGCCATGAGCGGCATCCGCGTGAGCGTCATGCCCGGGGCGCGCATATTGAAGATCGTCACCAGGAAATTCAGCCCGCTGAAGATGGTCGAGAATCCGATGAACTGCAAGCTGATGGCCCACAGCGTTTGCCCGTTAGAGGTCTGGAGGCTCAACGGTGCATAGGCCGTCCAGCCGCTCCCTGCGCCGCCGATGAAGAAACTGAGCAGAAGGAGCGCTGCGCCGGGTATCAGCAGCCAGAACGAGAGCGCGTTCAGCTTCGGGAAAGCCATGTCGTTGGCGCCGAGCATCAGAGGGACTACGTAGTTGGCCAGCCCGGTGAACGCGGGGATAATCCACAGAAAGATCATGACGGTGCCGTGGATCGTGAACATCTCGTTGTACACTTCACCGCCCAAGATCGGGTTATTGGGCGTCAACAGGTGGCTGCGCATCGCCTCGGCCAGAAGCCCGCCGAAGATGAAGAAGGCAAACGATACAACCAAGTACTGGATGCCGATTACCTTGTGATCGGTGTTGAATACAAGGTAGTCGCTCACCTTGCGCCCGCCGTGGCGGATCAGCCCGCCGGATACGGTTTCTGTCATCGGTCTGTCACCTCCTCTGCCGGACGTTACTTCTGCCCCAAGAGATACTGCACCAACGTATCGACGTTACGTGGCGGCAATCGCTGGCCGTAATCTTGCGGCATAACCGGTTGGTAACCGGGCACAATGGTGTCGTTGGGTTTGACGATCGACGTGCGAATGTACGCTTCTGCAGATTGTCCCAGCACGCGAGTGGCGGCAGTAGTGCCGATACCGTCCAGTTTGGGACCGAGCTGGCCCGCGGCGCCGGCATCGGCCAGCGCGTGGCAGGCGTTGCAGCCGCCCTGGGTGAAGAGCTGCCGGCCGGCAGCCATCGGGTCGGCCGGCTTGGCGCCGGCGCCTCTCGTCTTGGCGCCTATGAGGCCCTGCTGCCACGAAAGGAAGTCAGCAGCCGATTGCACGACAGCCTGCGAGCGCATATAGGAATGCCCTACCCCGCATAACTCGGCGCACACAATCGGGTAAGTGCCGATTTCGGTGCCGGTGATCCGCGCCTCGGTCAACCGGTCAGGCATGACGTCCCGCTTGATGCGGAACTGCGGCACCCAAAATGCGTGAATGACGTCCTTGGAGCGCATCCTCAACAGGACCTGCCTGTCCAGGGGCATGTGGAGCTCAGTGGATGTCAGGTCCAGGTCCGGGTAGAAGAACGACCAGGCGTACTGTTGTGCCGTCACCTCTACGATCAGCTCGTCAGGCCGCGGCTGTTCGATCTCCGCGAGAACCTGATAGCTGAAGACCGCCAAAAACACCACAATGGCAGCCGGGACGGCCGTCCAGACGATCTCCAGACCCGTGTGGCCGCGAAAGGCCATGCCATCGGTCTCGTCATCGGGCTCCCGGCTGAAGCGGACGATCGAGTATAGAAGGAAGCCTTGAACGATGACGAAGATACTGGTAGCAATGCCCAGAAGCACGCTGAAAAGCGCGTCGATCAGGATACCCTGGCTCGATGCAGAGTTCGACAGGAACGGGTTGAACATCCCGGCCCCAACGCCGGCCACGATCGCCAGGACCCCTATCACAAAGGCAACCAGCTTGCTGGTCGTGTCAAAGACGCGGGGCGGCGAGACGCTGTCCCTTTCAGATTGGGCTGGAGGCTGAGACATGCTCATCAAGGCTCCTTCTGGCAAGCCTGATCCTTAAAGGAAGTGCTTCTAATCGATCGCTGCAACTAATAGACTATAGAGATGCTGCGCGACTTGCTCAGTAATACACGATACCAATCCGGCGAAGATGATGTGACGGACTTTGTACACTCCTTGTTCAATCCGGATTGCGCCGCCGTTGGTAGAGGAGCACGTAACCCCCCAGCAGAATCGCCGCGAACGAGAAGAACTGGACTGCGTAGGCGAGATGCGAGCCTTCGCTGAGCTGGATGTCAGGGTCGGGGCGCGGAAACCGGCGCGCCGCATTGGCTCCGGTACCCGTGTTCGCGGCCTCAGCCGAGTCCTCCTCCAGGTACACAGGCAGCAACTTGTACGGTATCTGCTCCTGGATCCGCGGGATGCCGACCCGGAACCAGGCATCGAGGCGCGACCGGCTGGGCCCGAGGGGCGGATCGGCAGGCGCCAGGCCCCCGCGGTAGACCTGGGCCTGGCGAAGGATACCGCGCACCTCAACTTTGCCGGTTGGGGCGTGGAACTGGGCGCGTCGATCGTTGGCCGAGACCTCATAGGGCAACCAGCCGCGATCGACCAGCACGGCCGCATCGCTGCCGTCGATTCGCAGCGGAGTGAGAACGTGGACTCCCGGCAGCTCGTTGTAGGTGCGGTTGCGCAATATGATCTCTTGCGCGAAGTCGTACGTCCCCGTCACAACGGCCCGCCGAAGGTCGGATGCCTCCGGATCGAGGCCGGCGCCGTCGATCTGCAGCGGCGCCGCCTGCAGCCGCCCCAGCAAGAAGGCATTGGCCGCGCGCCGCTGGCTCAGTCGTTGGAGCTGCCAGAACCCCAGGCCGGCGAGCAGCACCAGGCCCAGGGCGACGGCCAGGGTGGCCCAGAGCCAGCC
>Ga0315273_10012639_pt1 | contig 10836 bp, 9 predicted proteins | sample YL17G02_0_MG_FD_205753 | JGI IMG/M metagenome (GOLD analysis project Ga0315273, IMG submission 205753) | Sediment microbial communities from Yellowstone Lake, YNP, Wyoming, USA - YL17G02_0 | ecosystem: Environmental > Aquatic > Freshwater > Lake > Sediment | place: USA: Wyoming | collected... | reverse complement strand
CGTCCGCCGCGTGGCGGGCCAGCAGGGGGTTGCGCATCCCGAACAGGGGGAGGATGGCCGGGACCGCGACCTCGCGCACGCCGGCGGCCGCCGGGACGAGCAGGGGCAGGGCGCCCCGGAGGAGGCCGAGGGCGTGCAGCGCGTCGGCGGCCGCCCGGCCGACCGCCTCGTCCGCGGCCGCGCGCGTGGCCGCGCCCGTCGCCCGCGCCGCCGCCGCCGCCGCCGCGGCGGGGCCGGGCAACACCCCAGCAGCCACCCGCACGATGGCATCCGACGCGGCGGACGCGAGCGCAGTGCTGCCGCTCGCCCGGGCGCCGGCCCGGAAGGCGGCCAGGGCGGCCACCGCGCCAGCCCCCGCCGCTCGCCGGGCTTTCGGGTTGGGTGTCAGGCAGAGGTTGAGCAGGGCCGCCCAGGGCGGGGCCAGGGGCGCCCAGGCGGCGGGCGTGGACGCTGCCGCCGGGTCAGTCGCGGCGGAGGCCATTAGGGTGGCCAGGCAGGTGGCGGTGTGGCGGAGGGCGGGGGGCTGGATGGGTGGGAGAGATGGGCGGCGGGATAGTGAGAGAGGGAGGTCGGGAAAAAATGCGCCGGTAAAGCAAAAAAAAAAAAAAAAAAAAAACAACGCCCGTTCCCGTTGGCCGCCTCCACGACCGCCATCAGCACGCGGGCGGTCTCCGAGAACCGGGTCCGCAGGACAGGGGCAGGCACTCGGACCAAGACCAGGTCCAGGAGGTGGGCCATGGCGGAGAGCGCCTGCGTGTTGTGGGAGGGAGACGGAGAGAGGAGAGGTGAGAATCGGCGGCGGCCCGAAGACCGGCGGCTAGCCTGAGTTGAGACACATGCCGCGCCTTGACTCTCTCTCCACGCAAAACTCTCGCTCTCTCTATGCCCGTCCCCTTACCTGCGGTTCATCCAAGGCACGCGGTCCATCCAGGGCCGCCATCAGAGCGGCAAACAGGGCGGACGGCGAGGGGTCCAGCCCCCGGGACCGCACCGCGTCGAGGACCGCGCTCAGCACCCCGACCAGGGCCCGCGATTCCGCGCCGGGCTTGCCCGCGTGCCGCCGCATAATCTCGTCTGCGATGCCGGGGGCGGGAGGAGGGGCGGCGTCGGCGGTCATGGTGAGCGGTGCGCGAGCGGTAAGGCGTGCACGCTTCTTGAGGGAAAAGAGAGTGTGTGCCTTGTGTCTCGACTTTCCCGACCTTCTCTGTTCATCGTTGGCTCTGTGCCTCAGTCGGGCTGTTGCATCAAACATAGCGACACAAACAAGGCACGCAAACGCGCTATCTTGTCTACAGTCAACACACACACACACGCACACACACACACGCACACCTCCTCATTCCTCTTCGTCTTCCAGCGACACCAGTTCCAGCAGCCGCGACGCCATCGCTGCCGCCGCCGCCCGCCGTTCCGCGTCGGGCAGGGCCCGGATGCGGTCCCGGGCGGCCGCAGCCTCGGCCATGAGAGCATCGAAGGTCGTGACATCGGCCTCCAGGGCGCCGTCGCCGTCGCCGTCGCCGTCGGAAGAAGAAGTGTGGGCGGGCGCACCATCACCAGCGTGTCCGTGAGGGCGGCCGCCAGTGCCCACCATTTTGCGTTCTAGGCCCGGCCACATGTGTGCCTCCAACGCTTCCTTGACCCGGGCCAGGCCCACGGCTTCCCCGTCAGCGAGCATTGCGGACAGGGCGGCCTCCACGGCGGCACCCGCACCCAAGGCTGCATCCACCCACTCCCACCCGGCCGCCGCGGCCCAGGCGGCCGCGCCTGCCCGCCAGGCCGGCAGGGCTGGGACGCCGCTGCCTGTGTGCAGCCCCAGGGCGTCGGCCTTGTTGGCCACGCACAGGCGGATGGACGCGGACTCCAGGGCGGTCCCGGTGGCGGTCGTCCACGCGCGGGCGGCCTATTGTCAAGGAGATGAATGACAGGTTTGAGTGTGGTTGAGGACAAAAAGGGCCCGGGGCCGGCTCTCTCTTTCTCTTCCCCTCCCTCTTTCTCTCCATCTCGTCTCACCTCAAAGCTAGCCTCATCGCCGCCGTCAAAGATGAGGACGACCGCCTCGGCGGGCGCGGCGGCGGAGAGGGGGGTGGGGGCAGAGGAGGAGGAGGCAGTGGGGTGCGCCTGTGGTGCGACTGCCTCTCCTGGTGGTGCTGGCTCGTGGACACCGGCCCGCATGGGCCGGCCTGCCTGGGCGACGCCCGCACGTGACGCTGTCATGGCGGTCGCCGCGTCATCGATCGTCACCTCCTCCGCTCCCAAGGCGGCCACGGCCGCTCCCAAGGCGGCCACGGCCGCGCCCGCCCGGCCGTCTGCCGCGCCCACCCGGGCCCGGGCGGCCCGTTGCTCCGCGGCCGCGGCCTCAAGCCCGGTCTGGGCCGCCTCCTCGTCGACCGCCACGGCGGCAGCGTCGCCGCGTCCACCGCGCCCGCCGCGCTCACCCCCCACCCGCACGCACACCAGGTCGACGGCCGCCTCGTAATACTTGGTGTCGATCACCCAGGGATACTTGAGGGGAGGGGTGGTGGTCGAGGGGGCGGCCCGCCCTGTCAAGCCTGCCACCAGGGCCCGCTTGCCGGCCGCGGGCGGGCCGACGATGGCGATGCGTGGGCGGGCAGGCGCGTGGTTGCCTGGCTCGTCGGTCGTCATTTTGATGGCGTGTGTGTGTGTCGCAGGGCACTGCCAATGCGAGTCTGGGGTCTCTTTCTCGCCGGCCTTCAGTCTCTCAATTCGCGGCCCAAGCTTCGCCCGGCTTTCAAGCCATCCACCCCACCTCCGCCCGCACTCACCATCCAAACCATCGACCGTACCCTGTATCTCCCAACCGGAGGCGAATTGGGCACGGCAGAGCCGACCCAGGCCTTGACGGACGCCGGAGATTGACGGCGTTCCCTTCAACAACAACAACTCTCCTCTTTTCAACCCGGCCCGGCCCTAAAAAACGGCCCGCGCCTGACCACCCTCAGCATGCGCGACTTTGCAGCCGCGTACGCGGCATGGGCGGACACCAACGGTATGGCGTCTGGAGGGGTGGCGTCACGCTGGGCGAGGGTGGGGTGTGAGCGGGCGCGCGTGAGAAAGGCGGGCGGGAGAGAGGGGGGCATCGCGGCCGGCCCTCTGGCGAGCGAGAACCTGCTGCCGGCGCGGCGGGTTGGCCCGGCCCTCCCACGCCCCCCCGCCGCGGTGGTGACGGCCGCTTACCCTCGCGGTGGTGCTAATGACCCCTCGGCTCCCTTCTTTGTGGGTGCAAGGTCCCGATGGAGCACGCACGCGCCCCGCGCGGGACCGGCGGTGCGAGCCCGCGGCGAAAGCAAGAGGCGGCTGCGGCGGCGGCGCAAGAGGCCGCCCGAAACCCGGCCCCTCTGTCTCTCTCTTGCCTTGCTATTTCGCCCTTGCATGGCCGCCCAGGGCGGTCAGGGCAGGCGGACTCCCTCCCCCGGAGAGGCAAAACTATTCTGCACCACTCTGAGGGGGGGAAGCCGGGCGCACGCGGCGACCCACCCCGCCGGTGAGCGGACGGACAGGGAAGAAAAGGGCCGGCCCGATGCGCGACCCCCCCTCCCTCTCTTCAACCTCTCTCAACCTCTCTCAACCTTCCAGGCACCTCCCCCGCTACCCTTGTCACCCTGGCCCCCGGCGGCCCCACCATCGACCTAGCCGCCCTCCACGCCGCCGTCACGGACGCCGGCGGCCCCGCCGCCGTGCCCGCCGTGGGCGGGTGGGAGGGCTTGGGCCTCGGGGACGGGCCCGCCCTGGCCGCCCTGTATGAGTCGACCCTCGCGCCCTTTGACGCATCCCTGGCCTCGCCCGACGGCGGCGGCGACGAGCTGGGCGCGCCCCGCCCGCGCAAGCAGGCCCGCCTGGAGACGGCGACGCCGGTGCCGCCCCAGCCCGCGGGCGCGCCGGCTGGGACGCCCCTGGCCGGGCAGGCCGGCCGGGGCGTGCCGTCCACCCATCCGCCTGTGGGCGGCGCCGCCCGCCGCTCCCCGCCCGGCGGCGTTGGCACGCCCGCAACCTCCAAGGGCGAGGGCGACGACGATGGGGATGCCGACGCCGACGCCGACGCCGACGCGGACACGGCCACCATGCTGGCGATGCTGGCGTACGTGCGGCGCCTGGGCCTGCGCGGGGCGCTGCCGTCCGCGCGGGAGGGCCTGCTGGTGACCCTCCCGCCCAACACCGCTGCGGGCGCGGCCGCCAAGGAGGCCGCCAAATTCGCGCGCCGGGCCCGGGTCGCCTTGCGCTGCGCTAACCTGGGCGAGCGTCCGCGCAACGTGGCCGGCCAGGGCGCCCGGTGGCGGGCGGCCCAGGCGGCGGAGGAGGCGTTCATGACGGTGGGCGGGCGGGAGGGGCGCGGCGCGCGGGCCGGGTCTGGTGGAGCTGCGGGCGACGATGACGGCGCCACCCGCCGCTCCGGTCGCGCGCGGGCCGCCCCGACCTTTTTCGCCCAGGCCGCCTGGGGGAAGGCGCCGGGGGCGGGCGAGGGTAGTGACTCTGAGACCTCCTCCATGGTGTGGTCGGCCGGGGGGCCCGGCGGCGCGCGCGCGGACTCGCCCTCCCGCGTCGCCCGCGCCGCCCGCCGGGCCGCCACCCGGGCGGGGCCGACCTACCAGGCCGACCTGCCCGAACAACGGGCCAAGCCGTCCAAGGACGCGCCCGCGGCGGACGGGACTTCCGCCGCCATGGACGCGCAGGAGCGGGCGTGGTTGAGTTGCCGGGTGTTGGTGCCGGGCGACATCGGGCCGCCGGGCGCGGTCGCCCCCCTCCTCGGCCCGGCCCCGCCGCCCACGGCGCCCGACGCGCTCGGCGACGCCCTCATTGCGGCTTCTATCCTGCAGACCGAATGGGCGTATGCGACCGCGACGGGGCCGGCAGCGGTCGCCGCCGTGACGGGCGTGGGGATGGGAGGAGGGGCGGGGCCGGGCAAGGTCGGTGCTGCTGCCGCCGATCCCGCCTCCCTCTCCTCCGCCGCGGGTTCGCCGGCCCCCTTGCCCGGCCCTGACGCCGCCCCACCCATCTACCCATCAACGCTGGCCATCCCTGGTGGGGCGGGCGGCAAGGTGGCGACGGGCCTGGGCCTGGGGACGATGGGGCCGCCCGCCGCGTTTGGGTGGACGCCCGCCGACCAGGCAGCGTTCGCGTCTGCCCTCGCCCTGGTGGGCCGCCAAGTGCTGGTGTGGGGCCTGCCCCTCCCGGAAGACATGCGGTCCGTCATGGCGTCCGCGGGTGCGGGCGTGGGCGGCGCGGCGGGCGGCATCGGCGCGGGCGCGGTGCCGGGCGGGGTCGGCGCTCCCGGCGGGCCCACCAGGGCGCGGACCCCCTGGGAGTGCTCCGACTTTTATTACAACGTATGGAAGACCCGGTCCACGCCCGCCGCCCGGCTGTGGTACCTGCAGGCGGAAGCCTCCTTCGCGGACGCGGCGCACGCCGCGGCGGGCGGGGCGGGGAAAGGGATGGTGCTGCCGGGCTGGCTGGCGGCCGCGGCGGGGAAGGTGCCGGGGCCGCCCGGCGCGGCAAAAGTGCCCGGCAGTGGAGGCCTCTCCTTTGCCGCCCTCCACGGCGAGGGTGAGCGCCGGTACGGGCAACACGTCCCCGCCGCCGCCCCGCAGGCCACGATCGCCGCGGCTGGTCCGCCCACTGCTGCTGAGGGCGGCGTCGGCGCTGGTGCGGCCACCAACAAGCGGTCGGAGGCCGCGCTGGAGGCCCAGCGCAAGCGGCGGATGCGGGAGATGGCGGCCTGGGCGCGCGAGTGCGGGCGGGCGGCGGCCAGCACCGAGTTCGACCGGTGGTCCTCCCGCGTGCGGCGGTACCGTCGGGCGGCCCGCGCGATCGCTGTCGCCCACGTGGCTGCCGTTACGGGCGGGAGGCTGGCCAGTTTGGCGCCAGACAGTGATGGCGGTGGTGGGGGTGGTGGGGGTGGGGGCGGTGCTGCTATGTGAGGAAGGCGATTGATGATCGAGGGACGCTTTCCGGGCGCGCGTGCGGCCTCTTTTTTTACAAGAACAACAGGTGCACACACACACGCGGGGACCGGGCCGCCCCCACGGGAAGAGAGAGCGTGAGAGATGAGAACCGTTGTTCTCATTCTCTCCTCGCTCCTCAACCACTCCCACCTCCAAAGAGAGCACAACAAACAAAATGAAAGGGAGGCGGCGTCCGCAGGAAGGAGACGCACGCACAGGACACACAAACACCCACACACCCACACACCCACATAGATCGTATCTATCGGCGAGAGAGAGAGAAATAGAGAGAGGGGCGGTCTGCGGCGAGAAAGAATCGAGAGAGGGCCTAAACCTCTCTAAACCTTGCCTGGCACGCGCGTATGTCTCATCTCTCTCTCCCGCCGTTGTCGTTGTTTCCCTAATAACGAACACCAACACCCCTGATCACGTACAGCAAGACTACGTATTAGCAGGCTGGCGTGAGGACAAGGAGGACTGAACGCCGCGCCCCAACAAAAAGGACACGCGTTTTGTCAAGTAAAAAAAAAGAGAGAGGCAGTCCAAAGACAGGCGCACAGAAAAACGCGCGCCGCGCCCTAAAAAGAATCAGAAGACACACACACACACACATACACAGGGGGCAGATAGAGGTGACGGAGGTCAAGTGGGGCAGGGCAGCATCGCGGCGGGCGTCCGGGCGTGAGCGGGCGACGACGGCGGCGGCGGAGAGGCCTTGGCGGCCGCGCCTGGCGCGCCCGTCGCACCCACGCGTCCGCCCCCACCAATCACGACCACCGCCTCCCCGCTGGGCTCCACCCGGAAGGTGGCGCCACCGCCATTGACTGCTGCGCTCACCAGCGGGCCTCGCGCCTGGGCGGTCGCCGCCGCGGCGGCCGCGGCGGCCGCGGCCGCGAGCGAGGGCGTGGAAGGGGCTGGACCCGCCAGTGCGGCCAGGCGGCCGGCCGAGCCCGGGCGGGAGCGAGGCGGGGAGACCGAGGACGCCCCGCCCGGCGGGGAGGGGCTCCCACCTCCCCCGGACGCCTTGGGCGGGGTGTGGAGCAGGCTCGCAGACCCCCGCCGGCGCCGGGCGGACGAGGAGGACGAGAGCGCCCCGCCCGTCCGCCGCTTGATGGTGACGACCTGCTGGAAAAAGACCTCCACCGCGGCCGTCGCGCGGTGGGTGTAGTTGGGAAATCCTCCTCCGCCGCCGCCATAGGCGTGTTGCTGGTGGCGGCCGTGGTGCGACGGCGGGCGGGGCCCCGTCAGGACGGACGCGACCCAGGCGAGCCAGCCGAGGATGAGGGCCGCGGGCAGGACAGCCGCGGCGAGCGCAAAGCGGCCGGCAACGCGGGCCACACTCGCCGCACCCGCCGCCGCGCCTGCCGCCCGCGCGCTGCAGGACGCGACCGCCTCGCCCGCCAGGTGAAGCGAGGCTGTCGAGGCGGCGGCCAGGGCGGCGGCGGCCAGGTAGAGCGGGGAGGGCGGCGGGCTGCTGCATTTGCGGAAGAGAAGAGCGGGAGAAATGAGAGGGAGGGGTGGGGGGGAGGGAGAGGGAGTGGGCGCGCCTGTTGGTCGTGCCCACTCACCAACGCGCAACCCTCTTGGACTATCCATCGCGCATCCACGACCGGGCGCGCGGGGATGGCAAGAAGGGCGCGAGGGGCAGCCGGCGGCCGGCCGTGGCCGCGACGGCCGCCGTCCCATCAGCGCACGCAAAGAGAGAGAGGGCTCCTCTTGCCTGCGCACGCGCCCAAACCCAGGCACGCCACCCCTTACCTGGACGCCATGGCGCTCCCTGGAGTCGATTCCGGGCGGGCGGTGCAAAAGGGAGAGAGAGCACAAAAAGGGCGAGGCGGAGAGGGGAGTGCGCCCTCTCTTCCGCAAGCAGAGACTTGAAAATGATTACTACTTCCGCCTCACCCTCCGGCCAACACCCCGCCCACCCCGGCACACACCGCAATTTGCGGCATCCACACCCGCCGGGCATGGGCCCCCAAGTTTGGCCCCGACCCGTGCGGAGTGGTCGACAGCAGGGCGACCGCGTCGCCGGGCGCGGCGACGATGGAGAAGGTCTTGGTGGAGGTCCGCCTGGTGGTGGTTGTCCCGGTCGCCGGGGGGGGGTCGCCCTGCCCGCCCCCCGCCTCCTCATCCGCCACGAGGCCGGCCACGCGAGCGGCCTCCCACCCGACGTCCAGGGTGCCGTTGGCGGGGCCGACCGCGTCCAAAGGCACCCACACGGAAAGGTACAGGAGGAGTGAGGATAGGCTCCCGCTGGTGGTGGCGGCCACCGCCACCCCGCCTCTCTCCTCCTCCTCCACGGCACGCCGGCCCACCTCGACCGCGTACTGGCCGTCCGTGTGCCAGGCAAAGCCGGAGGCCGGGCAGTGCGGGGGCTTGATGATGAACTGCTCGTTGAGGAGGCGGATGGTGGTGGATGAGGGAGGGAGTGGCCGTCGGTGAGGGCTGCCGCCTCCACCACCACCACCCAGGATCGCGGCGCCAAGGCCCGCCAATAGCCGCCCCAGGCCCGGGTCTGTGCGCGCGCAGGCGTAGGGGGTGCCAGGCATGCCCGCGCCCGCCGCCGTCTCCAGGATGCAGCCGCGGTGCGTCGCGGCCCAGTCCGGCCCCAGGTCGGACCCGCCCGCGGTCGCCTCATCTGCCGCCCGGGCGTCACACGCCAGGGCGTCTGCGGTGTTGCGGAGGGCCGTGACCTGGTCCGGCGACAGGAAGCCGCGCAGGACGGCCAGGCCGGCCGAGGCGACGGAGGCCGCGGCGGCAGGGAAGTCGGGTTGCAAATGCATATTGATTGCCGATTTTTCACTTTTTCTTTTTTTCTTTGTCTCCCGTCCAAATCCACATGCCGCCCCGCCGCACGCGAGCCGTTGCGGCAGCAGGCGGCGACGGAGAGGATTCAGCCGCTCCCGCCCCCGCTCCCGCTCAGGCGACGCGGGCCAAGCGTGGCGCCGCCGCCGCGCCCGCCGGCTCGCCGCCGCCAGAAGCGGACCAGCCGGCTGCTCCTGCCCCACCCCGCAGGGGAGCCAAGGCCGCTGCTGCTACTTTTCCTGTGGTTGAAGGCACCGCCGCTCCACCCGCCCGGGCGACCGGCAAGCGGGGCGGGGTGGCGGCGGCGGCTGAGGCCCAACATCCTGCTACAGAAACCGCCCTGCCCGCCCCGCCCCGCCCGGCTCGCAGGGCTGCTGCTGCTGCGCCCGCGCCCGCCTCTCGGGCCCGGCGCGGCACGGCAGCAGCAGCAGCAGCAGTCGCAGCGCCGGTAGTGGACGCCCCAGCGGCATCGGAGCCCCGGCGGGGGGCGGCGGCGGCTGAGGAGGCAGGCGGCCCTCCAGCGACCCCCGCTGCCGAGCAGAGGGAGGCAGCCGCGCCCGCCCAGGCGCCCGCCGCCCCGGTATCCTCCTCACCTGCTGTGGACGAGGATGTGGCCATGGTGGAGGTAGGTGAGGAAGGTGTGCACGCGGCGCTGGGCCCGCCTCCACCGGTGGTCCTCCCAGCTGCTTCTGCTCCGGCTGTGCCTCCCCCCGTCGCGCCGCCCCCCCCTCCGCCCCCCCCTCCGCCCCCCCCTCCGCCCCAGCCGGAGGTGGTGGTGGCCGCGCCCGTGGCGGCGGCGGTCCTGCCGCCCCCTCCGCCCCCGGCCGCCCCGCCCGCGCCAACGGCGGCCGCACCCCCAGCTCCTGCTGCCGCCGCCTCCTCCTCCTCCGACGAGGGCGACTACGCGCCCACCACCCTCCACGCCCCCCCACCCAAGCGCACGGCCGCCGACTGCCCCTACCTCGCCACCGTCTCCCGGGCCGCCCTCGACTTTGACTTCGAAAAGTGCTGCTCCGTGACGTTGGGGCGTGTCAACGTTTATTGTTGCCTGGTCTGCGGCCGGTACTTGGCGGGTCGGGTGCCCAGCAGCCCGGCGCACACGCACGCCCTGGAGGCCGGGCACCACGTCTTCATGCGCTTGGCGGATGGCAAGGTGAGACGTGAGGGAGGGAGCGAAAAACGAAGGGAAGGAGCGGCCCTTCACCCCTCTCTATTTTCATCCACATCCTAATTTTCTCCACCCCTCCTCATTTTCCCTCCCCCCTCCTCTTTTTCACTTTTCCAGGCCTTTGTCCTCCCCGACGGCTACGAGGTCGAGGACCCGTCCCTAGACACCATCCGGGCCGTCCTCCACCCGGCATTCACCCCCGCCGACATCGCCCGCCTGGACGGCGACCCAGCCTGGGCGCGGGCCCTGGACGGCACGCCGTACGCGCCCGGGGTGGTCGGCCTTAACAACCTGGGGTCGACTGATTACGCGAACGTCACCGTCCAAGCCCTCTGCCGCGTGGCCCCCTTGCGGGACTGGTGCCTTACAGGAGACGGCGGCACGACTTTGCCCCCTCTCACAGCTGCGTTCGCGGAGCTGGTGCGCAAGGTGTGGAATGCGCGGGCGTTCAAGGGGCACGCCTCGCCCCACGAGTTTCTGGTCGCGTGCGCGGCCGCGTCAGGCGGGCGCTTCGGTCCCGCCCCGCCCGCCGCGGGCCCCGGCGCGGGCGGCGCGGCCACCACCTCCCGCCGCGGCCGGGGCGACCCCGTCGACTTCCTGGCCTGGCTCCTCAACGCGCTGCATGCCGAGCTGGCGGCCCCGCCCCGCCCGCCCGGGGTCGCGCCACTCCCGCCCGCACTCGCCGCGCGCGCGGCCGCGGGCCGGCCCTCCATCATTTCCCGTTGTTTCCAGGGCGCTCTCACCGTGACCACGGAGCCCGGGACGGGCGGCGTGCCCCCCGGCGCCCCGCCGCGGGCGGTCACCGTCCCGTTCTTCATGCTGGGCCTGACCCTGCCGCCGGCCCCGCTCTACCCGGACGCCCTGGAAGCGCGGTCCATCCCCCAGGTGCCGCTGCCCGACCTCCTC
>Ga0315273_10012638_pt1 | contig 10837 bp, 7 predicted proteins | sample YL17G02_0_MG_FD_205753 | JGI IMG/M metagenome (GOLD analysis project Ga0315273, IMG submission 205753) | Sediment microbial communities from Yellowstone Lake, YNP, Wyoming, USA - YL17G02_0 | ecosystem: Environmental > Aquatic > Freshwater > Lake > Sediment | place: USA: Wyoming | collected... | reverse complement strand
CATTGCGAGCCCCAATTCTTGCTTTCGCAAGAAAGCATTGGGGCGCGGCAATCTCAATTCTTATCATTCACCGGCCGACACATCCCGGAAAGCCATGTAGTATAACATCCCAAAGAACTTTTGCAACACCAAATTTCCCCAAAAACCGAATTATAGCGATGTGATTTTCTTCAGATACGCCACCTCAGCATGGCCGAGCGGCCGGAATTTGCCGACACCGAGACCCTTGGAACTGATTTTTCCAATCTGCGTCCGTTTCAAACTTTTCACCGGCAAATCAACATTCGCCAGCATCCTTCTGGCCTGCCGGTTAAGCCCCCCATGAATCGTTACCTCTATCAGCGACTCCCTCGGCCCCTGCCGCAATACCTTCACCATCGCAGGCGAAGTCTTCCCTTCCGCCAGCCAAACCCCCTTTTTCAATCTCGCAACCGCCGCCGCGTCCACCCGCTCCTCGACCGCCGCGACATAGGTCTTGGCCACCTCGTACCGCGGATGCGTCAGCTTGTTCGCAAGCTCAGTATCATTCGTCAAAATTATCAATCCAGTCGTATCGATATCTAATCTGCCCACGCAAAAAATCCGCTCCCTCGCCGGCACAAGGTCTATCGCCCGCCTTCGCCCCTGCGGGTCGTAATTCGTGCAAATCACACCCTTCGGCTTATTGAGCAGAAAATATACCTTCTGCGCCTCCCGGATTTTCCGCCCGTTCACAGTTATCACATCCTCATCAGGGTCAACAAACGCAGGTATCGTATCCACCACCCTGCCGTTCACTCGGACCGCGCCTTCGAGTATTAGCTCCTCGCAGTTGCGCCGCGAATCAACACCCGCCGCCGCCAACACCTTTTGCAATCTCACCTTCGCCATATATTTTTTATTTTTGATTTTAGATTTTTGATTTTCTTTTAGTATGCCCAAAGCGACCCCAAGGGCAGGCCCAGCCGGTGCGCATAAATAATCCCGATGCACGCCACGACCCAAAGCACAAAACCCAACTGGAACGGCCGGTCCTTCAAAATAATCTGCACCGGCCCGCTGTATATCCCCTTTTGTATCAGCGCGCTGAACCGGAACACGCAGTACAGCACAAAAGGCGTCGTATAAACAAGATTGTTCGTCCCGAAAAGCCGAACCGTCCGCTCATCCATCGAATACAAAAGAAAACACACAATCGCTAAACCGCTGGTAACATCCAGCATATGACCCAACAGTTCCGGCGTATATCCCGCCAGCGTCCTGCGGAAAAATTCGCTGTCCTCCCGCAGCATCGCGATTTCGCTGCGCCGCTTGCCGAAACTCAAAAACAGGCACAGCGCAAACGTGCAAATAATCAGCCACGGCGAAATAAACACCCCCACCACAATCGCGCCCGCCACCGCACGCAGGCAAAAGCCAATCGATATCGCCACGCAGTCCAGAATCATCATCCGCTTCAAAAGCAGCGAATACAAAATCATCAGCACAATGTAACCGGCAATCACCACCGCGAACGTCCGCACCAGTATGAAGCTGCCCACCAGCGCCGCCGCCGCGCAAACAATGGAAAGAAACACCGCAGAACCTATAGGCACCGTCCCCGCCGCTATCGGTCGCTCTCGCTTTTGCGGATGAAGCAAATCCGTCTTCCGGTCAATGATGTCATTGAAGATATAAATCGCTGACGCCGCCAGCGAAAAACACACAAACCCGCCCATCGCCGCACCGAAAGCAAGCAGCACCTCGTTTGCCGGCCCAAACAGCTTCTTGCCGAAAATCAACGCCGCGAACACGAACATATTCTTCGTCCAGTGCGAAGGCCGCATTATCTCCAGATATTTCTTCATAAAAATTTCCTTAAAATTCCTAAGGCTCTGTCACCTATTTTTATATCGACATTCAGCCTGAAAATCCCTAAGATTATACCCGATAGGCCTATGATAACCACTATTGTCTTCGATTTAGATGACACTTTATACGACGAGCTCGAATACTGCAAAAGCGGCTTCGAAGCCGTCGCCCATTTCCTCGCCAAACAGCTTTCTAATCTTTCCGCCGAAAATATCTTTACCGCCCTATGGGTACAGTTCCAGTCCGGCAATCACACAAAAACCTTCAACGCCGCCCTCGATGCCATCGGTATAAAATACTCCTCCGACCTCATCGCCCAATGCGTCCAGACCTACCGAAACCACGACCCCAAAATCACCCTGCCAAAAGACAGCCGCGATGTCCTTGAACAACTAAGCAAAAAATACACCCTCGCCCTTTTAACCGATGGCTTCCTCCCCGCTCAGAAATTAAAAGTCCACGCTCTCGGCATCGAAAAATATTTCAAGTCCATTATCTACACCGAGGAAATGGGCCGCAACTGCTGGAAACCATCTCCCGCCGGCTTCAAAAAACTATTGCAAGACCTGAACACCAAACCCGAGAATTGCGCCTGCGTAGCCGACAATCCCGCTAAAGACTTCATCGCACCCAACCAGCTCGGCTTTGCCACCATCCAGATTATCCGCCCCAGCCGTATCCATCTCGACCTGCCTGCAGACAAAGACGCGTCGCCAAAATATTTAATCCATAAACTAACGGATTTGCAGTCATTACTGACGAAATCTTACGCATTTTAAGGAAACTATAGTGTTTGGACTTTCATTTCTGGATTTAACCGTAATAGCTGCTTATTTTGCGGCTATGATTGCGATTGGTTTCTGGTCAAGGCACCTTGTAAAAAATCAGGAAGATTTTTTCCTCGGGGGACGAAGATTTGGAAAACTCATCCAGACCTTTGCGGCGTTTGGACAGGGGACAAGCGTCGATACGGCTGTCGGGGTAATTACAACCGCAATCAGGAATGGCGCTTCCGGAATATGGAGCTCAATGCTGTATTTATTCACAGCCCCGGTTTACTGGATGCTGGCGCCGTGGATGCGCCGGTTGCGGACCCTTACTCAGGCCGATTTTTTCGAGGAACGCTACGGTTCAAAGCCGATGGCTGCATTCTATTCCGTGATAGGCTCAATTGGAATGATGGCGCTCCTCGCGGTCGGTTTTATGGCCATGACAAGAACGATTGTCCCGCTTGCGCCCAAGGCGATGGCCGCATTGTCTGCGCAGGAAAAAACCGAATTACAACTGACGCAGGAGCTTGAATCTCTAAAAGCCTCGGATTACAGATTGCTTACCGAAAAGCAAAAGACCAGAATTAACGAACTCGAAGAAATTAACCCGCGCAATCTTTTTTCTCATATCGACGAAAATGTTCTGCTCGCGACAGTCTGTTTTGTCACTATCGTATATGTGCTGCTCGGAGGCCTCGTCGCGGCATTCCTGACCGACCTGATACAAGGTATTTTTATTTTGATACTGTCGGTTTTGTTTTTGCCTTTCGCATTTGTAAAAGTCAGCTCCATTTACGGAGGCAGCGGCATTTTCCACGTATTCAAGACGCTCCATCAGCAACTGCCTCAATCTTATTTTGAAATCTTCGGTGCCCCTACGACCGTCGATTTTACCTGGTACTATATAACGGCAATATCAATAATGGGGACAATAAACGTGGTTGTCCAGCCGAACTTCCTTGTTTCAACTGCTTCGGCAAAAGATGAATATACCGCCCGCTTTGGCTTTGTCGCGGGCAACTTCATGAAAAGGTTCTGCATTGTTTTCTGGGGTTTTTTCGCGCTAATCGCGGTGTTGTTATACCATGATAAAGTTCGTAATCCCGACCTGGTATGGGGATACGCGACAAAAGATTTGCTCGGACAATTGAATATCGGTCTGGTAGGCCTTATGATTGCCTGCCTGTTCGCGGCGCTGATGTCCAAAGCAACCACTCTTATGCTTGCATGCGCAGGACTGCTTACCCGAAATATTTATTGCTATCTGGCTCATGGAAAGAGCACGAGACATTATATGTGGGCCGGCAGAGTCACAAGTGTTTTTGCTATAGTCGGCAGCGCTTTTCTGGCAATAAAATTCGATACCATTCTGGAGGTTTTGAAATTCGTCTGGGAATTCAATGTTGTTGTTGCCGCAGCCTTCTGGCTCGGAATGAAATGGCGCCGTGCCAATCAATTCAGCGCCTGGTGCTCGATGGTATTCACTCTGATAACTTTTTTCGTCCTGCCAATAATAATTCCCATTGTATTTCCTGCCCTTAGAACTAATGAGGAATTACTCAAAAAAAGTCAATCAATACAAATTGTTCGGACTTATACCGCCACTCAGATGGATGTCAACCAGCGAGAAAAAGAAATAACCGTCTGGGACAGCCTCAATGCGGAAAATAAAGCCGAGGGAGCAAGACTGCAATCACTGCGCATCGGGGACAGTTTCGAGAAAAAACAGATTGTGCCGGGCCAGGGTATATTCTGGACCAAAGGCATCCGGACGGATTTGAACGGCGGGCGCAGCGGCAGAGGGGATTTGAACGTGGAGTTGTTTTTGCTCGACAAAACCGGATTTGATTTATCGGAAAATCTGTATGCGTTAAATGAAACATTGCGCATAGCGATAAGGACATCCGTGCCCTTTATAATTCTCATACTCGCAGCGCTATTGGCAAAACCGGATGACCGGAAAATGCTGGACAGATTCTTCGCAAAGATGAAAACAAAGGTGCTGTTGAATAAAGAGCAGGACGCTAAAGAGCTGGCCCTGTCTTATGAAAATCCCCATCGCTTTGACCATAATAAATTATTTCCCGCCTCTGACTGGGAATTCGAGAAGTGGGACAAGGAAGACTTCTGGGGAGTTGTCATTTCCATTCTCATTATTTTGGCAATTATAGCGGCAATTAAACTTTTGGTTACAATAGGCGGATAACGTCTTACTATGCGGACATTATTAAAAAATTCCATGCTGCCTGTTGATATAGTGTTGGCGCCAGCCTGGTGGTTTCACAATGCGTCAATAACTTTTGACGAGGATTTTTTCTATAATCCAGCCAAAAGAGTCGAAGCCGAAAGGAAAATGGAAAACGTGCTTTACCAGAAGTGGGGCAGATACGGCTTCGGCGCCGATAAAGACAAAGACCTGCCCGCAATTGGCGCCGTACACCTTGCCGCAGGTTTTCTGCTCAGCGAAATGCTCGGATGCAAAGTTGAATATAAGCAAGATTCTCCGCCGCTGGTGATTTGCGCGAAAGGTGAGGATTTAAAAATAAACGCAGAGGCGGCATCTAAAAGCAAGGCATTCCAGAGATTTGAAAACCTTGTCGAATCACTCGAAAAACAATATGGTTTTGTAACAGGCGATGTAAACTGGGCGGGCATACTTAACATCGGCCTTGACCTTCGCGGTGAGAACCTGTTTATGGATATGTTTGACAGACCCGAAGATGTGAAAAAGTTTTTCGCTGGAATTGCCGCCGTGCTCGAAAAATTTACAAGTTATATAAAAGAAAAAACCGGTTCGACCTCGATAAGCATCAACAGAAACGTCCGAAACATCGACCCTGCCGTTTTTCTGCACAGCGAATGTTCACATACAATGATTTCCACCGATGATTACGAGAAATTCCTGCTTAAGTACGACGCAAACTGGTCGCGAAAGTATCGCCCCTTTGGCATTCATTATTGCGGCAAAGACCCCCATCGTTACGCCGATACTTTCGCTCGGTTACCTCATCTGGATTTTCTCGATGTCGGCTGGGGCGGCGACATCGTAAAATTGCGGAAAAGTTTGCCTGATACTTTTTTAAATATCAGATTAAGCCCGGTAGATATTATCGAAGCCGATAATGCCCTGATAGAACAGACAATTCGCAGACTTGTCGAAGATAGCGACAATCCTTATCTGACCGGCATCTGCTGTATAAATATGGATGAAAAGGTAAACGATGATAAAATAACTACGATATTTGAAACAGTCGAACAGTTGCGCAAAGAATACGGCAGATAAAATTATATGAAAAGTGAATTTGATTACAGTATCGCTGATTCGCAGGGCACGGATGTAAAGCCGATAGAACCGCAGCAGTTTGATATTGACGCCTACCACGATTATGCAACCTCACTTCAACAGCGATGCTCAAATTTCTGGCATTCTAAAAGCGGCATCGCGGTTTACAGAAGATTCAGAGTCCCGCAGGTCTTTTCATACGGCTGCAAAGATATGAAACTGTCGCTTGCTTTGCAGTTGGGCGCTCTGCAGGAAAGTATGAAGTACGCTGCGGACATCCCCAATTTTCTTGAACCGTGGTATGGCATCGGCACGGTGGCAAGTGCGTTCGGAGTCGATTACGAATGGCCCGAAGGTCAGGCTCCCGCCGTAAGACCACCCTTTAAATCTGTCCAGGACGCTTTGAGCTGCAATCTCAAACCCATAGAAGAAACCGCCATCGGCAAAATCACGCTTTCTATGATTGAGTACTTCATCGAAAAAACCAAAGGCAGGATTCCGATTAGTCTGACGGACACTCAGTCACCGCTAAATACAGCTTCCTTAATCATAGACAACAATAGTTTATTCATGAGCTTTTTTGATTGCCCCGACGAACTGAAAAAACTCCTGCATGTCATAACTGATTTATTAGTTGGTTTTACCCAAAAACAAATTGAGTTGATTGGTGCCCCGCTCGTTTATCCCGGTCACGGTTTCGCCAGCAGTACTGTCTTTAAGGGCTTGGGGATGAGCGACGATGTTATGCTGATGCTTTCGGAAAATCAGTTTATTGATTTCGAGTCGGAAGTTCTAAGCAGGGCTGGCCGGCCCTTTGGTGGTGTGGCCTTTCACTCTTGCGGGAATTGGTCGCCGAAAGCCAAGGTCGTTAAAAAAATAACCGGACTTATAATGGCCGATGGTGCTTTTACCGCAGAAACCGACCCCGGTCCGAATCTTCCGGAACTAATAAGAGACACTTTTATCGGCACAAATGTTATAATTAATGCGCGTATGGTCGGTTCCGAAAAAATTGTATTTGAAAAAGTTAGGCAGCTATACACGCCGGAAATGAAGCTTATTGTCGTCACTTACTGCAAAACGCCCGATGAGCAAAAAAGACTTTATGACAGGATTCACTCGTTGGAATAATGGTTCATAAAAAATATATATATTTGCTTTTCATTTTAACATCTGTTTTTGTTGGTTATTGCCATGCTCAAAATAAAGCATCTTCCGAACCAAATAATTTTGCCGAGGCGAAGATGCTGGTTGAGTATTTTGAGCAGATGAGCATCCCGAAGCCTTTCGTAATAAAACAAGGCCGCCAGCTTAAGGACCACCAGCAGGAATTACGTCAAAAATTATTGGAATCTGTCGGATTATCCCCGCTGCCCGAACGCATTTCACTGGATATTCACAAAACCAAATCACTGGACCACCCCTCGTGTACCGTTCAGCGGATATATTATCAGCTTTGGCCCGGTGTTTATTCCAGCGGCCTGCTTTATATGCCGAAGAAATTTCAGGAAAAGCCTGCACCCATAATGCTTTGCCCGCACGGCCACTGGGAAAACGGCAACGCCAATACGATGGAGCAAATACGCTGCCTTGTTTTCGCGAAGATGGGCTATATTGTCTTCGCCCCGAATCAAAACCATTACGAAGACCTCAATATCGGCGTCTCGAATCAGACCCTCGGCATCTGGAGCAATATGCGCGCACTCGATTACCTGCAAACTCTGCCCGAAGCAGACGCCAATCGCATAGGTGCCTGCGGCTGCAGTGGCGGAGGTTTACAGGCCGAAATGTTGTTGGCGTTAGACAATCGCATCAAAGCCGCAACTATTACCGGTATGACGTGCGACTTCCGTGAAATTCTTTTCCCGCACTGGTCCCACTGCAACTGCAATCATTATCCGAACGTGATGCATTTTACCGATGCCCCCGAAATCAGCACGCTCGGCTTTCCAACCCCAGTCCAATATCTGACAATGAACGACTGGACAAAGAATTTTCGCTTCGATAATTTCCCGCGGATAAAACAGTTGTATGCGGCCAATGGTGCCGCTGACAGAGTCGAATGTATTTATGAGCCTGCCGAACATACCTATGACAAATCAAAGCGGGAATATACTTACCGCTGGATGGAGCGATGGCTCCGCGATAAAAAACAATCCCAAGTGCCGATTGAGCCAAACAACGTGCAGACGTTCGCGCCTCAGGAATTGTTAAGTTTGACTTTGCCGTCGCCCAGCGACAGCAACTTCTCAGGCATAAGTTCGTCGTTTGCTGCCGCCAGACACTTTAAGCCGCTGATATTATCAACTCCCAAAGATGTACGCGCTTATCAATCAAAAATGCTGGAGCAGTTAAAAGATTTACTGGGAGAAAATGCAAAATTGCCGAAAACGGCCGCTGTACCGGAGATTCTGGCATCTAAGATTGAAGACAACCTTGTAATTGAGAGTGTTAATTTTCCGAGCGAGGGCGAAATTTTTATTCCCGCTATAGTACTGCGTGACAAGAACTCGCACGGCAAACTTCCTGTGGTTGTTATATGTGACGCTGCCGGAAAAGATGCCGCAGTAAAGGAAAATGGAAATGATTCAGCCCGGCAGTTGGCGCAAAGCGGAAAACTCGTCGTTCTGCCTGATGTGCGCTTTTTCGGAAAGCTAAGCCTGAAAACTCTCTCTAAGGAAATAAGCCCTTCACTTATGAAATTCAAAGCTGCGAAAATAATCGTCAGGAAGGACGATGATGAATTCCGGGAAAAATTTCGTCCCACCGCCTGGGAGAGAAATTCCATTGTCTGGGGACGTCCTTTAAGCGGTATGGCCTGTACCGACATAAAGGCAGTGTTAGATGGCTTAGCCGCGCGACCTGACGCCGATGTTACTAAAGTACACGTTATTGCCCGAAATTCGGGGGCACTGGCCATTGCTGTTATTTTCGCGGCAGCTTTGGATGGCCGCATTACTTCCATCGATGTTGATTTGCAAAACTGCTGCTATGAAAATGGCAAATTACCAACTCTTCCGTTTGTTCTGCAGCATGGTGACGTCCTTCAATGGGTATCGTTGCTGAGTAATCGTCAAGTAATGATTCGAAATCTTCCTGAAGATGCCGGCAGCATAGATTGGCTTGAAAATATTTTTCACCTCTCCCAAAATCACAAAGGCCTTTGCATTAAGAATACCGATTATAATCTCTAGTACAATGAAGTTATTCTAAAATGTCCGAAAGATTCTTGACACTACCCAGCGAAGGCCGAACGTATTTATTTCTTCAGTTCGCCTCAAATTTCCACTCCGCTTTGCTGCGTGACACTGTACGTTGCTCATCGCGGCTGAAGAAATAAATACTGCACATTCCAAAATCAAAAATCTAAAATCCAAAATCGAAATGCCGCATTTCGACCTTCAGTTCGCACTATTTTTAATTACTGTATGATGCGAATCGCGGCCTCGGCAGAAATGCGGCGCAATCCCAAACTTGTCCGCCATAGTTTTAACGACGGCGGAACAAAAAGGGCCGCGAAACAGCGGCCCTTTGCATTTTAAGGAAAAGCTCTCTTTTTTATTCCTACAATCCTATTTGGTAAAGCGCTTGTATTTCTGTCTCTGATAAAACCCTGTTATAGAGCCGTACATCGTCAATCTTTCCGTCTAAATATAAGCCGTCGGCTCTCGCACCGATGCGTAATGGATTTGTGTTGCCTGTGGCAGGCCTGTTTATATTATCGAAGGATTTACCTGTAAGGTCCCCGTTAACATAAAAACTTGCTCCATTGTTATTAACCACCACAGCCACATGATGCCACGTATTAAGAGAAAGCGACTGACTGCTGTACGCATACTCGTGCCCGTTTGAATCGGCTCTTACAAACGCTAATTGCGGAATAGCTGTAGCGCCCGTCCTGAAATCATAAGGATTGTTATAAGCACCGTTGTTCACCGTTTTTGTAACGATGCCCTGGCAACTGCCATCTGAACCGTCTCCGCCTTCTCGTAGATAAACCCACGCCGCAATGGTAATGTCGCCTGTAATATTTAAATCCGTACTGTTTTGCACTTGAACATAATCGCCGCTTCCATCCATATTCATTGCGTAGTTGCCTACTTTGCCGGATGACCAGCTTGCGTTGCCGACAAGGGTCCCAGTGTGTCCTCCCGCTGAGTCGCCGGCTGTCGTGCCGCTGCCCTCATCGAATGTCCACCAGCCGACAAGATTAGGATCTACCTCATCCGCTCCAATATCAACCTGGCCGTTAAAAACACGCACTTCATTGTCAATATCAACCTCTCCGTCGTAATTGCCGTTCGGGTCTCCCGCATTTATGCAAGGCGAATTAAACTTGATGTGGAAATCATTCACGTCTGGGTTCACAAAACAAGGGTCTGTGCAGATATTATGCGTCTCATTCGGGTCACCAACGTCATTACAATCTGAAATACAACTGTAAGTCGCATTACAATTGTCCAGGTCATCTCCGTTATCCCAAAGAATACAGTTACTGATGGAAAGTTGGTCGGAACCGTAACCATTCGGATTGGTTATTCCTGAACTGGTATTCCCAGCTAACGTACAGTTTGTGACGGTTAAGTTGCCCCCAAACTCATCATACTCCAGATTGACCCCTGTACCATTGTCATATATCCAGCAATTTTCAATAATAGTTTCACTTGAATCATCGAACCAAATCCCGCAATTATTATTGTAAATCTTACAATTTTTTACGACAAGAGGGGTAAGTCCATAATTTAAAACACCAATCGAACAATTTCTTATTATACATTTGGATACAATGGATTCATATGGACCATAACATGAAGAATCCCAAACGCCCATTCCCCAAGCACCATAACTGTTCGTAATCGTCAAGCCTTCAATAACACCGTCCCAGAGGTCGACCGTAAATTGGTAATTACGCCCTATTACTGTTCCTTCCACAACCTCCCATTTATTCGGGTCT
>Ga0315273_10012637_pt1 | contig 10837 bp, 8 predicted proteins | sample YL17G02_0_MG_FD_205753 | JGI IMG/M metagenome (GOLD analysis project Ga0315273, IMG submission 205753) | Sediment microbial communities from Yellowstone Lake, YNP, Wyoming, USA - YL17G02_0 | ecosystem: Environmental > Aquatic > Freshwater > Lake > Sediment | place: USA: Wyoming | collected... | reverse complement strand
AGGGCGAGCCGGCCGTAGGTGAGGACCGGTCCGACCGAGGCCCGCCGACGGGCCGTCGCCGTTCCATCGACATCGCCTACGCGGTGGCTGTTCCCGCGGTCGTGTTGCTGCTGATCGGCCAGGCCGTATTCCACTTCCGGGATGCCATCGCGGCGCGTTGGCCCGCGGCGCGTCCAGTCCTCGCGAAGGTGTGCGAGGCGGCAGGCTGTGCGGTCCGGCCGCCTCGCGACATTGCCGACCTGTTGATCCTGGGCTCCGACCTGCAGGCCGATCCGGCACACAAAGGTTTGCTGATCCTGACCGCCACCGTGCGCAACCGCGCGGCCACGGCGCTTGCCTACCCCTATCTGGAGCTCACGCTCACCGATGCGCAGGACCAGGTGGTCGTGCGCCGCGCCCTGGCGCCGAGCGAATACGCAGGCGGGACGGCGGACCTCACGGCCGGCATCCCGGCAAACGGCGAAGTGGCCATCAAAGTCTTTATCGATGCCAGCGCAACCGCGCAGGCGGGTTACCGGGTTTACCTTTTCTATTCCTGAGGATGCACGATCGCCGATCCCGGCCGATGAATTCGATGGTGCGTGACGCAGCGCAATATCGCGCGGTCTGCAGACGCCCCATCCGGTGCACGTGTTTGGTGCAAACCGTTCGGCTCGGCACCATTGTGGTGCGACACAATGAGTAAATCGTGGGTAAAGGCCAATCGGGTGATAGCCCACGCATCGTTTCAGGTCAATTTTCTTATGGCATAGTTCTGGCTTATGATTTCAGGCTGTTTTCCGCAACGCACCAAGCGTTTTCTTTCACGATCTGACAGGAGAATCCAATGACCACCCCCGCCGACGTGCTCAAGCTGCTCAAAGAGAAGGAGGTCAAGTTCGTCGACCTCCGCTTCACGGACACTCGCGGCAAGGAGCAGCACGTCTCGGTGCCTACCAAACAATTCGGCATGGACAAGTTCGAGGCCGGCCACGCTTTCGACGGCTCGTCGATCGCCGGGTGGAAGGGGATCCAGGCCTCCGACATGCTGCTGATCCCGGATGCCGGCTCCGCGTACATCGATCCGTTCACCGACGAGACGACGCTCAACATCACCTGCGACGTCGTCGAGCCGACCGACGGCAAAGGCTACGAACGCGACCCGCGCTCGCTCGCGAAACGCGCCGAGGTCTACCTCAAGTCGACCGGGCTCGGCGACACGGCGTACTTCGGTCCGGAACCCGAATTCTTCATCTTCGACGCGGTGGAGTGGTCGGTCGACATGTCGGGCAGCTACTGCAAGGTATTCTCGACCGAAGCTGCGTGGTCGTCGGCGGAGAAGTTCGAGGGCGGTAACATGGGCCACCGTCCCACGGTGAAGGGCGGCTACTTCCCGGTCCCGCCGGTCGATTCGCTGCAGGACATCCGCTCGGCGATGTGCCTTGCGCTCGAGCAGATGGGGGTCGAGGTCGAGGTTCATCACCACGAAGTCGCCAACGCGGGCCAATGCGAGATCGGTACCAAGTTCGCTCCCCTCGTTCAGCGCGCCGACTGGCTGCAGGTGCTGAAGTACGCCGTGCACAACACCGCCCACGCCTACGGCAAGACGGCGACCTTCATGCCGAAGCCGATCGTCGGCGACAACGGCTCGGGCATGCATGTCCACCAGTCGGTGTGGAAGGGCGGCAAGAACCTGTTCGCCGGCGACGGCTATGCGGGTCTGTCGGAGATGGCGCTCTATTACATCGGCGGCATCATCAAGCATGCGAAGGCGCTCAACGCGATCACCAATCCGGGCACCAATTCCTACAAGCGCCTGGTGCCCGGCTTCGAGGCCCCGATCAACCTCGCCTACTCGGCGCGCAACCGCTCGGCGGCGATCCGCATTCCCTACGTCGCCAGCCCGAAGGGCCGCCGCATCGAAGTGCGCTTCCCGGATCCGACGGCCAATCCCTATCTCGCGTTTGCCGCAATGCTGATGGCCGGCCTCGATGGCGTGCAGAACAAGATCCATCCTGGCGATCCGATGGACAAGAACCTCTACGATCTCGAGCCCGAGGAAGCGGCGAAAGTCCCGCACCCCTGCGCGTCGCTCGACGAAGCGCTCGACCACCTCGACAAGGATCGCGCGTTCCTGACCAAGGGCGGCGTATACACGAACGACATGATCGATGCCTATATCAGCCTCAAGATGGAAGAGGTCACGCGGTTCCGGATGACGACGCATCCGGTCGAGTACGAGATGTATTACAGCCTGTAACCGCGCGTTGGTGTATAGAGGAAGGGGCGGGCCGGAGGTCCGCCCCTTCTGCTTCACGGGCCTTTTCACTACACTTCCTGCGTATGCCCATTCCGTCCATGCCTCCCGCGCCGAAGGTCCGGTCACGCGTTCCGCCCGGGCGCGCCCCCGCGCGCCGGTCGGGCGCGGCGGCCCTCTTCGTTGCCACCGTCGTCATGCTGGCCGCACCGGCGGTGCGGGCCGAGATCTGCAAGTACGCCGACCCCGACGGCAACATCCACTATTCGAACGTGGCGCCGGAGAAGAGCTGGAAGAAGCTTTCCTGCACGATTGGCGACGACGCGACGCAACGGCGCGCGGGCGCCAACGGAAGTGCGGCGCGCACCCCGACCCCGGCCGGTTTCCCGCGCGTCGATGCCGGAACGCAGAAGGGGCGCGATGACGTGCGGCGCACCGTGCTGACCGAGGAGCTCGCCGCCGAGGAAAAGCTGCTCGCCGAGACGCGCGCCGCCTATGCCGACGGCGCGCCGGTGCCGCTGGCGGAGGAGCGCGCCGATGCCGAAAAGTATCGCGTGCGCATCGGAAAGCTGCGGCAGGCGGTCGCCGTGCACGAAAAAAACGTCGAGGCGCTGAAGAAGGAGCTCGGATCCGTCAAGTGACGCATCGGTCATCGCGGCGAAAGCCTCGCGGGCGCAGATATTGCTAAGCAAGCAGTAACCATCGCCTTTCCGGCGCCACCTTCACCGCGGTCCTGCGCATTTTCCGATTGTGAAACTCGGCCCATTGCCATTCTTTGCCGGCGACCAGACCGCCGCCGCCCATGCCGGGCTGGAACTGCTCGCCACTGCAGTCCTGCTGCTCGATCGCGGCTTCAAGGTGGCCTACGCCAATCCCGCCGCGGAGAACCTGTTCGAGCTGTCGAAAAAGCAGATCGTCGGGCGCGCGCCCCGCGAGCTCTTCGTCGATGCCGCGAACCTGCTCCTCGCGATCGACAAGGCGGTGGGCAGCGGCGCGTCGTACACCGAGCAGGAACTCGAACTGGGCGTGCCCGGCAAGCCGAAACTGCATCTGACCTGCACCGTCTCCCCCGTCGAGGTGCGCGGCGCCACGCTGCTGCTGGAATTCCGCCACATCGACCAGCAACTGAAGATTGCGCGCGAGGAGCGGCTGCAGGAGCAGCAGCTGGCGAACCGCGAGTTGATCCGGAGCCTTGCGCACGAGATCAAGAACCCGCTGGGCGGCATCCGCGGCGCCGCGCAGTTGCTCGAGCGTGAACTCGACCGCCCGCAACTCATCGAATACACGCAGGTGATCATCGGCGAGGCGGACCGCCTGCGGTCGCTCGTCAACCGGCTGCTGACGCCGCATCGACTGCCCTCCTATCGCCGCACCAACATCCACGAGATCCTCCTGCAGGTGAAAGGCGTCGTGCAGGCGGAGTTCCCGCAGGTCGTGATCGTCTCGGACTTCGACACCAGCCTGCCCGAGTTCGACGCCGATCCGGAGCAACTCACCCAGGCGGTCCTCAACATCGTCCGCAACGCGGCGCAGGCGGTCGTCGGCGCCACGGCCGGGCCCGGGATCCGCCTGACGACGCGGGTGGCGCGGGGAGTGACGCTGGCGAGGAAGCGCCACCGGCTCGCGCTCGCGCTGTCGATCGAGGACAACGGGCCCGGAATTCCGGACGCGCTCCGCCCCCGCATTTTCTATCCTCTGGTGTCGGGCCGCGAGGGCGGCAGCGGGCTGGGATTGACGATCGCGCAGACATTCATCGCGCAACACAACGGAACGATCGAATGCGAGAGCGAGCCCGGACACACGGTGTTTACGATCCTGCTGCCGCTGGAGTCCGGCCGTACCGGCGCATAAATCGGGTTGATCAAGCATGTACGCACACGAATATGAACCGCCACGCGGCACAGCGATGAAGCCGGTCTGGATCGTCGATGACGACCGCTCGATCCGCTGGGTGCTGGAGAAGGCGCTCGCGCGCGAGGGCATCCCGTACAAGACGTTCGCGACGGCTTACGAGGTGCTGCAGGCACTTGCGCACAGTCAGCCGCAGGTGCTCGTGTCGGACATCCGGATGCCGGGCGAGTCGGGGCTTGTCCTGCTGAACAAGGTGAAGGAGAGCTATCCGCACATCCCGGTGATCATCATGACCGCGTATTCGGATCTCGACAGCGCGGTCTCGGCGTTCCAGGGCGGCGCGTTCGAGTACCTGCCGAAGCCGTTCGACGTCGATCATGCGCTGGCGCTGATCCGCCGGGCGACGGCCGAAACACCGATGGTCGCGCCTTCGGCCGTCGCGGCCCCCGCGGAGACCCCCGAGATGCTCGGACAGGCACCGGCGATGCAGGAAGTGTTCCGCGCGATCGGCCGGCTGTCGCACTCGAATGTCACCGTGCTGATCACCGGCGAATCGGGCACCGGCAAGGAGCTGGTCGCCCGCGCGCTGCACCGGCACAGCCTGCGTGCCGCGGGGCCGTTCGTTGCGATCAACACGGCCGCGATCCCGAAGGACCTGCTCGAATCCGAGTTGTTCGGACACGAGCGCGGCGCGTTCACCGGCGCGCAGGCCTCGCGCCGCGGCCGCTTCGAGCAGGCCGAAGGCGGCACGCTGTTCCTGGACGAGATCGGCGACATGCCCCCCGACCTGCAGGTGCGCCTGTTGCGCGTGCTCTCCGACGGCGAGTATTACCGCGTGGGCGGCCACGTGCCGCTGAAGGCCAACGTGCGCGTCATCGCGGCGACGCACCAGAACCTGGAGGAACGCGTCCGGCAGGGCCTGTTCCGCGAGGACCTGCTGCACCGGCTCAACGTGGTCCGCCTGCGATTGCCGGCGCTCTCCGAACGGCAGGAGGATATCGCGCCGCTCGCCCGCCATTTTCTGCAACAGAGCGCGCGCGAACTCGCGGTCGAGCCGAAGGTGCTGTCCGAGGACGCGCTGAAGGCGCTCGGCGCGTTTGCGTTCCCGGGCAACGTGCGGCAACTCGAGAACATCTGCAATTGGCTCACGGTGATGGCGCCGGGCCAGCGGATCGAAGCGGCCGACTTGCCGCCGGAATTGCGCGAAGCCCCCGCCGGCGGCGACGGCGATCCCACCGGCGAAACGAACTGGCGGCAGGCGCTGGACCGCGAGCTGGCGCAGGCACTCGCGCGTGGCGAGCGCGCGGTCGGCGAGCGCCTGGAAAGGGAGTTCGAGAAGACGCTGATCCTGCGCGCGCTGGCGCATACCGGCGGGCATCGAATGGAAGCCGCGCAGTGGCTCGGCTGGGGTCGCAACACGCTGACGCGGAAAATCCAGGAACTGGCGCTCGACGCTGAACTCAAGAAGGGCGCGGAGCCGACGCAGAATTAGCGCCGCGATTTCGCGCGGTCCCATCCTCGCTCCGGCCGAGTCGTTCCGCCGCGCCCCGCGCGGCCGTTCGGAATGACCCGGCGGTTTGACCTCGCCGGGATGACCGGGCGGGGCGGCGAGCGCCGCGTCACATCGGCAGCGCCGCCGGCGCGTGAATCGAGCGCTCGACCAGCTCCTCGATGACGACATCCGGCTTCTCGCGTTCGACCAGCGCGCGATCGAGACGGCGGTCGGACACGTAGATCACGCGCCGGAAATTCTCGGACAGGAGCGGGATCAGCGAGATCGCCATCGAATCGCGATAGACGAGCGCGGTCGGCAGCGCCGGGCGATCGCAGACATAGACCTGCGTTTCCACCGTGGGCTGCGGGGAACTCGCGGCGAAGGGCCCGTCGGCGAGCTGCGCACAACGCTGGCTCGAATCGGCCAGAACCTTTCCAAGCGGTGCGATGTCGTCCTCGCGAAACACCCGCTGCAGCCCGATCATGATTGCCAGATCACCGCTGTAGAAATCGACGCCGGGCACGTACGGCGGGCGCGGTGCCTGCACTGCGGGAAAGGCCGGCAGCTTCGCCCTCAGCGCCGCGGAAAGGGCCTCGTAGCCGATTGTCGCACCGACCAAATTCCAGTGTGAGTCGGTCTTGAAGTAATTGCGCTCGCGTGCTTTCGCCGCGACGAGCGCGGGACGCAGGTCGAGCACGGTGACCTCCGGATACAGGGCGAGCGCGGCGTAGAGGCGGTCGAGCCGGGTCTGCGGCTCCACCTTCGCCACCCACCGCGGCAGGTGCTCGGGGTAGATCGTCGCCTTGTCCGGCACGATCATCACCACATAGACAATACCGAGGGCAGCGAGGAAGTCATGCCGGCGCTTCAGTTCTGCGGCGACCTGCCTCGGCTCGTCGGGCGGATAAGGGGCGACACCACGGTAATCGCGATCCAGCGATTTTCCATCCTCGCCGAGGAAGTAGAGCCAGCCGTCGCGGCCGATCATCGCCTCGGCGACCGGCGACACGCCGAAGCCGACCGCCTTGGTCCGGTGGTGCAGCGCGATCAGCCGGTCGCGGCCGCCGAACCGATCGACGAATGCAGCCTCGAACGCCGGCGCCCAGGCGCGCGCTGACGCATACGATGCGGGCGCGGGCGGCCACATCGCTGCGGCACGATTTTCGAAGCGCAGGGTCGTGACGTCGCGCTTGACGATTGCGCCAACCAGCGGCAGCGCCAGCGCGAGCGCGAACAGCGCGACCATGGCGCCGTCGCGCCGCGGGTGAGCGTCCGCTGCGGGTGGCGGCACGGCCGGCAGCGCCAGCGGGTCAGGGTGCGAGGAGTGAAGTGCCACGCGGTCAGAAGCGGAAATAGATGAACGGATTGTAGGTGCCGGCGGCGAGCCACGCACTTGCGCCGACGCCCACCAGCACAAGCCACACGCCGTCGGTCGTGAGAGTGATGGCGCCGCCCACGCCGCCGCCGGCTGCCCGCGCGTCTCGCCACGCGCCGATGCGGCGCGCGATCGGGGCCGCACCGAGGAGGCCGACGACCAGCGTGGTCGCCACCAGCGGATCGAGGTACTGCGTTACCGGGTGTCGTGCCGGATCGCCGGCCGCGCGGCCCGCGAGCGCGGCGTAGTAGCTCATCGCCTGCGGGAACGTCGCACAGCGAAACAGCACCCAGCCGCCCATCACGGCGGCGAGCGCATACAGGTGGCGCAGCGCGCCGATGCGCGCCAGCAGCAGGTCGAGCCCCGCGCGCTCGGCAACCAGAAACAGCCCGTGCCAGACGCCCCAGGCCACGAACGGCCAGCTCGCGCCGTGCCACAGTCCGCACAGCAGGAACACGAGGACGAGATTGGCGTAGGCGCGCGCGGTGCCGCGCTGATTGCCGCCGAGCGGGACGTAGAGGTAATCGCGGAACCAGTTCGACAGCGAGATGTGCCAGCGCCGCCAGAACTCCCGGACCGACTGCGCGATGTACGGATAGTTGAAATTTTCGAGGATGCGGAACCCGAACATCCGCATCAGCCCGATCGCCATGTCGGAGTACCCGGAGAAGTCGAAATAGATCTGCAGCGTGTACGCGACGAGCCCGAGCCAGGCGAGCGGCGTCGTCAGCTCGCCCGCCGGCAGCGCGAAGATCTGGTCGGCGACACGCCCCAGCGTGTTGGCGATCAGGACCTTCTTGCCGAGACCCAGGACAAATCGGCGAACGCCGTAGGCTACGTCGGCGCGGCGCTGCTCGTGCGTGCCGAGCTGCGCGGCGATGTCGCGCCAGCGGATGATCGGACCGGCGATGAGCTGCGGGAACAGCAGGATGTAGAGCGCGAAGTCGGGCAGCCGACGTTCGGCGTTGGCGTTCTTCTTGTACACGTCGACGACGTAGGAGATCGCGTGGAACGTGAAGAACGAAATGCCGAGCGGCAGCGGGATCGCGCCGACGGCGACCGGCGCGATCCCCAGCACCGGCGCGATCGCGTTGACATTGGCGAAGGCGAAATTGGCGTACTTGAACAGGCCCAGCGCAGCGAGGTTCGTGGCGACGGCGGCGGCGAGCCAGCGCCGGCGGGCGACCCCGTCGCCGGCGCCGTCTATGGCGAGCCCGAAGCCCCAGTTCGCAAACACCGAGGCGACGACCAGCGCGACGAACGGTCCTTCGCCCCAGACGTAGAACGCGAGGCTCGCCACCAGCAGCACCGCGCTCTTCGCGCGACGAGGTGCGAGCGCATAGACCGCCAGCGTCAGCGGCAGGAACAGGAACAGGAAGATCGGCGAGGCGAAGACCACTGCGGAGAGTCGGGTGCGCCGCGGGGTCTAGCGTACTGCTTCGCAAGGATGCGACGGACCTATATCGCGATCTCCACGATCACCGGCGCGTGGTCCGACGGCTTCTCCCCTTTGCGCGCATTGCGGTCGATCCGGCACGACGTGCATTTCGCGGCGAGCGCCGGCGACAGCAGGATGTGATCGATCCGCAGGCCGTGGTTTTTCGGAAACGCCAGTTGCCGGTAATCCCACCAGCTGAACGTCTTTTCGGGCTGGTCGAACAGGCGGAAGCTGTCCTTGAGGCCCAGCGAGAGCCAGTCGCGGAAGACCGCGCGCTCGGGCTCGCTGCACAGAACCTGGCCTGTCCACGATGCCGGATCATGGACGTCGCGGTCCTCGGGCGCGATGTTGAAATCGCCGGCCACGGCGAGGCTTGCGTTGCGCGCCAGTTCGCCGCGCAGATGACGGGTCGCGGCCGCGCACCAGTCGAGCTTGTAACGATACTTGTCCGAATCGACCGCCTGCCCGTTCGGCACGTAGAAGTTGACCACCCGCGTCCCGGCGACGGTCGCCGCGATCACGCGCTTCTGTTCGTCGGCGAAATCCGGCAGCGCGGTAACGACGTCGACGACGGGGCCGATGCCATCACGCACCAGCAGTGCGACGCCGTTGTACGTGCGCTGCCCCGCAACCTGGACGGCGTAACCGGCGCGCGCGAGCTCGTCGCGAGGGAACTTGGCGTCCTCCGTCTTGGTTTCCTGGAGGCATACGACATCCGGCCGCGCGACCGGCAGCCAGTCGAGCAGCCGCGACAGGCGGACGTTCAGCGAGTTGACGTTCCAGGTGGCGAGCTTCAACGCGGAGACCGCGTGAGTCGCGCTACTGCTTCGGGTAGCTGCCGGCGGCGGCAGGCGCCGGGGAAGGTGCGGGCGGAGGCGCTGCGGCGGGCTCGGCGGCGGCGTCCTTGGGTTCGGCCGGCTTCAGGGGCTGCGTGCGGCGCAGGGGCGGCGTTTTCGGGTAGCCGGCATCGTCGAGCAGCGCCTGCCACTGGGCGTCGCTGAAGCCCTTGGCAAGCAGCTTGTCGCCGGCTTGCAGCACCGGTACCTGCAGCTCGCCGGTCAACTGTTTCAGCCGCTCGGCGCCCTTCGGATCCTGCACGTTGACCTTCGTGAACGGCACGCCGCGCCGGTTGAGCAGGGCCTCGGCGCTATCACAGAGCGTTCCGCATGCGAACGTGTACAGCGTCACCGGGTACCGGTCCTGTGCCTGCCGACCGGCGAGCGAGACCTGGTCGGTCTCGATGAAATTCTGGTTGAGCCGCTTCGCCTGGACGTCTTTCGCGTTCGCGGGCGGCGTGTGGTCCGAGTAGATGATGTGGCCGTCCGGATCGACGTAGCGGTAGATCGTCTGCGCCTGTGCCGCGGCACTCGCGACGATGATGCCAGCGAGCGCGCCGCAAGCGAGCGCGAAACGGTGGGATGCGCGGGCCATGGCTTCTCCTCGGTTACGCGGGAATGACCATTCCATTATGCCGCAGAAGCGCGTCGAGTTGGGGCGGGCGGCCGCGGAAGGCGACGAACGATTCAATGGCGGGCCGGCTGCCGCCGCGGGCGAGCACTTCATCGCGGAACCTGGCTCCCGCCGCCGGCGACAGCACGCCTTGCTCCTCGAACAGGCTGTAGGCATCGGCCGAGAGCACCTCGGCCCACTTGTAGCTGTAATAGCCGGCCGCGTAGCCGCCGGCAAAGATGTGGCCGAACGACTGCACGGCACGGTCGTACGGCGCGCGCGGCACCACGGCGATTTCGCGGCGGACCGCTTCGGCCAGCGCCTGCGGCGTCGGCCATTCGCCGCCGCCGTGAGGATCCCAGGCCGAATGCAGCAGCATGTCGAACAACGCGAATTCGAGCTGGCGCACCGTCTGCATCCCGCTCTGGAAATTCTTCGCGGCGAGCAGCTTGTCGAACAGCTCGCGGGGCAGCGGCGCCCCGGTATCCACGTGCGCGGTCATGTGCGAGATGACGTCCCACTCCCAGCAGAAGTTCTCCATGATCTGGCTCGGCAATTCCACGGCGTCCCACTCGACCCCCTGAATGCCCGAAACGCCGGCGACTTCGACGCGGGTGAGCAGCTGGTGCAGTCCGTGGCCGAACTCGTGGAAGATCGTGATCACCTCGTCATGCGTGAATGTCGCCGGCTTGCCGTCCACCGGCGGCGACAGGTTGCAGGTGAGAAAGGCGACCGGGTGCTGCAGGCGCGCGCCGGCGCGCCGGCGGTTGATCGCGTCGTCCATCCAGGCGCCGCCCTGCTTGTGCTCGCGCGCATACATGTCGAGGTAGAACTGGCCGATGAGCGTGCCGTCGCGGTCGGTGATGTCGAAGAAGCGCACCGTCGGGTGCCACGTCGCCGCCGTGGCTTCGCGGATCGTGATGCCATAGATCGTTTCGACGAGGCGGTAGAGGCCGGCCAGCACCTTGTCCTCAGGGAAGTAGTGGCGGATTT
>Ga0315273_10012636_pt1 | contig 10838 bp, 11 predicted proteins | sample YL17G02_0_MG_FD_205753 | JGI IMG/M metagenome (GOLD analysis project Ga0315273, IMG submission 205753) | Sediment microbial communities from Yellowstone Lake, YNP, Wyoming, USA - YL17G02_0 | ecosystem: Environmental > Aquatic > Freshwater > Lake > Sediment | place: USA: Wyoming | collected... | reverse complement strand
TGCTTTTTCTCGAAAATAAAGGCCAATTTTGGAAGGAGAACTCACCAATTCTAGTGTTTGGAATGACGCTGGTGGGTGTTTTGTATTCAATATATTTGACCTATATCGAATTAGCGGTGTTACATGCAGTTTGCCCGTATTGTGTTGTTTCGGGGATCGCTATGTTGGTTTTATTCCTTTTGGCAATTCTTCGCCTGGTGCGTGGCCAGGTAGAAGCTAATCCTATTTGAGGAGGCTATCATGCCCCGTATTCGGTGCCACTACATCGATTGTTTATTCCTTGACGACGGATACTGTGGAGCTGCCGCCATCGAAATCGACCCAGACGTCGGTTGCATGACCTATTCCAGGGCTGACGATCTGGAAGTCGAAGAAGAATGGGATGGCGAGGAAGAAGAAGAACTTGAGGAATGGGAAGAATTGGAGGGTGAAGACGAAGAAGATGAACTTTGGTTGGAGGAGGATGAGTATTAGAAAGGTCAGCCAACCGATCAAGGTTGTGTGGTGATGGCCATGTTTTGTAACGCTGACCATGTACTGAGGAACTGCCCGAGGCTCCGGGTGTAGGTAGAGCTTCCATCTTGAATGGTTACACTGGATTCAGTATATGCCTTAACCATTACCACATGCTCATAATGGGCTACGATCGTCATGTGGCTATCATCGGATGTGTAATAAACTGGAATTTCATTGTAATCTGCTGGTCCAATAACCCATACAAAAACTGGTTTTCCGGCAGCTATTTCCGCTCGTAAACCATCCCAGGTCAGGGGGCGATGCGCATAGGCAACAACACCATATGCGCGTAACAAAACCGCGACTGGATCCGCATGCACTCCATAAGGATGCGGTGGGATCTGTCCCCAGGTACCATAAACATCGCCAACGAAGCCTGCATCTGGGTTATCAGATTTTGGTAAGTTATTAAAAAAGCTGTATTCGTTAATATGGACGCCAAAGAACTTGGCGTAATCAACAGCCACGCGTGACTCGCAATCCAAAGGCATAGCCTGGTTTTGTCCTGTCACGCCGGAGACGTGTGCCTGAAGAGGAAGCTGGGGCGGTTGCGGCGATGGGGTAGGTTGAATTACTTCCCCAATCTTTGCCACCAGACACCAGCTCTTTATTTTCCCCGTGAAGTCTGGATTATTATCGGCAACATTTAAAAACCAGCTTCCTGCAATATTTTCTTGATTAAATATATTAAGTGGTTGGTAAGGGATGTAAATTCCGGATATGGCGGCGGGACTTGTTGCACATTGAACCTGTACAGAGGCGGAAATCTCATCGTCAAGAATGCCCTTGATATCGTTGAGTTTACATCTTTTACCCGTGCCAGGATCAATCGGGCGATTAGTCAATAAAGTACTCTTTCCTGTATCTGCATGAGTTAAAGAGACTGCTAAATCGCCAATACTACCATGATCGATATCTACTTGAACATCGAGGTCCTGGATAAACCGAGGATCATCCACCGTGATCTGACTATTAACCCCAACTGGATCGTTATCTGGAATAGAAGCAGAGAAGTAATTGCATATCCGGGTTACGCTGGAGGGCATTGGAGTGGTGAGTGGCTGCACGATTAATAATGGGAAAAATAATTGTACTGAAGATGCCGGAGAGACTGTTTGACCTTCATCCAGGTCTGGAGTAGGTGTGCCAGTCACAAGGATCGGGGTTGGCATCTGGGTAGGCTGTAAAGTCGAAAGGTTTGGTGTATAAGGGGTTCCAGTGGGAATCTCAATACGCCTGGCAGCGAATCCTGCCGTATCTGACCTGGTTAACAACCACATGACTGAGAGAAGGCCTAATGCGAAGAGAGAGAATGATTTCAAATTTTTAGCAGGCATCTTTTATGAAGTGGATAATGGATCAATTGAATGCCTTTCGTATAGGCATTATAAAGAACAATTCAATTTTCAAGAATTATAGCATACCAATGAGCATGTCAATATTTAAGCCGTTCAATTTAGAATCCGCTCGCGCATTGCGGGCGCTCCACGTAGTGGAGACCGAATATCTTGCATAGGCAGAAAACCTTGAAACCTTTGTCAAAGACCTCATTCAGCTTATAATTGATCCGATCGGATATTCATAGAATTATAAATCTATTGAGGAAGCCATGATCCGGCGTCACTTAACAATCTCTCTACTTATTATCACTCTAGCTTCTTGCAACTTGATGCCAGGCAATAATTCGAGTCCTCCCACCGAAACCAGTTTTCTTCAAACACCGACGATTCCTACAATGACCTCCACACAGTTGGTCGAACCGTCTACCCCTTCTCCAACGGTGAAACCTCATGTCGTATCGACGGTTACTCCGACTGTCACGCCAATGCCTACTCCGTCTCCGACGGCTTTATATGATTACGGCATCCAAGTTGGTTCACCAGCTGTAGTAGCCAATTTTCTTCATCCAGATGCTGGATGCAATTACACTGGAATCGGCGGTCAGGTATTCAGTAAAAATGGTAAACCAATAGGCGACCAGATTGTGGTGAAAGTAACCGGAACCATAGAGGAAAAGGATGTGGAATTCCTGGCGGTGACTGGTGGTTACCCGGCATTGGGACCTGGAGGATATGAAATAACCCTGGCAGATCACTTAGCCGGGACAAATAATTCTTTATTTCTTCAATTGTTTGACCTGAATGGGATTGCCGTATCGCCACTGATATCATTTAATACCTATTCTGATTGCACCAAGAACCTGGTGGTATTAAATTTCGTAGAGGCTTCGACGGTGACTAAATACTATATACCTATCATTATCAATAAGTAAGATGCAAGGTATATGATTGGGGTTATAATGCCACGCATCAAATCTTCGATGTGATAGGAATTTAGATGCCATTGCTTGATCATTTTGGGATCATTGCTCCCTTTTACGATCGTGCCATTCTATTGAAAGCGTCACAGCACTTGATTGAGCTGATTGGTTTACCGATCGAGGGAGCGATTTTAGATGCAGGTGGTGGGACTGGTAGAGTGGCGCAAACTTTCGAACACCTGGCTGCACGGGTAGTTGTAGCTGATTTGAGAAGATCACATTAATGCGCAGCCATTTTATTGCTCCACCTAAAATTGTCACAATGTTTGCTCATCTAAACGCTACAACGCAAATCAAGCTGGATGGCTTTAGTGCCTGGGTAATTGTTGATAAGAACTGAAGACTTTATGGATAATTCTGTTAGGGATCATCAGCCTATTGACCAGAGTCAAATCAAGCAGTCCAGAAAAACTGCCTTTCAGCCTTCACTGAAGAATCGGATAGTTCTGATCCTTTTAGTTGTCCTATTTAGCGGAAATTTTGCCTATAATCGTTCGCGGGCTGCCCCGAATTTACGCCTGGATGATTTACCCCTCATATCTTTGAACGGAGTTCATCGTTTACTTGTCATTGCCCCTCATCCTGACGACGAGACATTAGCAGCCGGCGGCATTATTCAACAAGCCCTCGCGGCCGGTTTGGATGTCAAAGTGTTTGTTGTAACGAATGGAGACGGCCAGGCGCTTGCACCCCTTGCTCTACATATGGATCTTTTACCTCGCCCAAAAGATTATATTGCTGACGGAAAACAAAGACAAATTGAAACACTGAAATCTTTAAGATCCCTTGGTTTACCTTCGAGTGCGATTTCATTCCTTGATTATCCAGACGGTCAATTAAACCAATTGTGGTTAGATAATTGGACAACGGCTTGCCCGCTGCGCGCCAGGTTTACGCGCTCTACGCGCAGCCCATATCCACAAACTGATATTATAGAAAAGTCGTATTGTGGTAAAAACCTGATAAGTGAACTTCAGGCAAATCTTGAAGAGTTCAAACCGGACCTGATTTTACTGCCTCACCCAAATGATGAGCATGCCGATCATCGCGCCACAACCAGTTTCATGATGATGGCGTTAACTCTGGAAAGAAATCACAACCCCGAATATAAACCTACGGTTATGGGTTATCTTGTCCATTATGGTTTTTTCCCTCAACCACGCGGATGGCATCTTAGCAGTGTGGTTTTACCGCCCATTTCGCTTTCGGGAGCTGAAAATAAATGGGAACGGATTGATCTGACCCCGGATCAAATCAAGATTAAAGGCCAGGCAATTCGTGCATATCCATCTCAACTGCGTTTGCTTGGCTCATTCTTACCGAGTTTTGCCCGTTCAGATGAAATCTTTGCTATTTTGAATATTCTTGACATTTCACCTCTGGCCTTCAATAGCTTATCATTGAGCGAGTCCGGCATGATTCGGTCGCCGATGTTTCCGGAGCCGATGGAAGAAAGTGCTCGCCAGTTTGTAATAGGTGGAGCTGATTTAGTCGGTTTGAATGTCGCCCGGTTAGGCTCTCACCTGTGGCTAACCGCGGAAACTCGCAGCCCTTTGCTACCTGGTTTGAAATACCGATTGCGTGTAAAGCTTTCAAATGGCGAAACAAAAGTTGTCACGTGGCCAGGCTCTGCAATACGGACGGGCAGCTCGGCTTATTCACTTCAAATAAATCTTGATGATATTAGTAATGTGTATGCTTTAGGTTTTGCTGCGGATGTGCAGCAAGGTATGACACTAGATCGGACAGGGTGGCATTTTATGGTCTTGCGAGACCGTATTCCATGATCTGGGTCAAGCGGGGGATAACACTGCTCGCTTTCGCAATTGTTCTTTATCTGTTTTGGCCCCTAATTGGAGAATTGCGTAAAACCGCGAACTTGTTACGGGAGGCCCAGTGGGGTTGGATTGTAGCTGCTTTCCTTCTCCAGTTTGCTTCATATGCAAGCCTGACCGGTTTAAATCATCTTTTGCTTCGTCCATTTGAAGGAAAAATCCGTTATTGGCGATTGATGGCGGTATTGTCCTCCCTGGCGTTTATCGAGGTAGCGATTCCAAGTGCAGGTGTAAGTGGGGTAGTTCTGCGAGCCAGGCTTCTCGGAAAAAGCGGCTATTCATTGGAAGCATCCATGTTTACGGTGTTTCTGGAAGCGATCTATATTTCATCGGTTATGATTGTTGTTTCACTGGCGGGGATATGGTATCTGGTGCAATACGGACAAGTGCGAAGGTTCCAGTGGGTTCTCTTGACCGGCTTAACAGTGATTGCAATATGTGCCGGGCTGCTCGCATATTGGGCCGGAAGGGATCGTAACCGGGCTAAGCGCTGGGCGTTAAAGGGAGGAAATACATGGAATTGGGTATTGCAGAAATTCAAACGATCTCCATTAGTGTTAGACGAAACGATAAACCGAGTGGACGTTTTTTTTAATGGACTGGAGCACCTTGGAAAAACGCCCCGATGGCCTTTTACAACGACATCCATCGGACGTGTCCTGCTAGACGTTGCAACCCTTGGAGCTTGTTTCGCTGCATTTCATTTCCCGATATCGCCCGGAATTTTGCTGACTGGATATGGCCTTATGTTGACGCTGAGTGGCCTTTCGGCGATTCCCGGCGGTTTGGGGTTGGCCGATGCATCCCTTGCAGTCATTTATGCACGATTAGGCGCACCCGGAGCCGTTGCGGTTGCTGCCGCCCTGACTTACCGTATAATTGCATACTGGCTGATAAGATTTGCTGGATTTATCAACTGGATAATTCTGGAGGCAAAATCATGAACCAGGCCAAACAGGTCGGTGACCGTTTCGATGACCGGGCCGAACAATACGATAACCCGTTAACCGCGTTCATTGGCGAGCGTGAATTGCGCGCCATTAGGACCCTGGTACAGCCACACAGCGAGGTGCTTGATTATGGATGTGGAACAGGACGAACTACTTTGGATCTATTGGCGCGAGGCTGTAATGTTACCGCATATGATATTTCATCAGAAATGTTAGCTCGGGCTGAGGTAAAAGCAAAACAAAAAGGATTCGTTGCTCAATTTACCGCCGATGAATCAGCCTTGTTCGGCCGCCGCTGGCCGGTTGTGACTTGTATTGGAGTACTGGACTATTATATTGATCCGCTCCCGCTCCTAAAAGCCCTATGTGAATATCTCGAACCGGATGGGATCCTGGTGGTTACATATCCCAATGGGCTGAGCCCATTGGGATGGATATATGCTTTGACATCTCATTTTACTGTTCCTTCGCATGTAAAGTCCCCGCGTTCTGTGAGGCAAGCAGCAGCCCAAGTGGGTCTGAAGATATTTAGCTTAAAGTTTGCCTTCCCGGCATTGGCGCCAATCGGCCACACCTTGGTAGTAGGTATGGTATCTGAAAATCGCTGACCACTCTTTTGCCTAACAGATTCTGGGAAGCATCTCTCCAGCTAACACATCTACTATGCGTGTGCTGCCGAGAGTGGTCTTCATCAAGACGCGCCCTTGTGGGGTATCCTTGATTTCTCCAATGATTTGAGACTCTTCTCCATAGCGAGTTAACCGCATGGCTTGAAGGACTCGTTCGGCGTCTGAGCGCCCAACGATAGCGATAAGCTTGCCCTCATTGGCTAAATAAAGCGGGTCGAAACCGAGCATCTCACAGACGGCGGCCACAGCTGGCCGGATCGGAAGGCTGCCTTCATTGAGAACTATACCTACCTGGGATTGGCCTGCTATCTCGTTGAGAGTGGTTGCAACTCCACCACGGGTCGGATCTCGTAGCACGTGCACCTGGTCACTCACCTGGAGCATGGCTGATACTAAATGGTTGAGCGGGGCGATATCACTCTGTATGTGGGATTCGAACCCAAGCTCGCCACGCGCTTCTAACACGGATATGCCGTGATCGCCGATCGGGCCAGAAAGAATGACAAGATCGCCAGGGCGGGCATGGGCTCCACCAATCTCTACCCCCGGCCGGATTAAACCCACTCCGGTGGTATTAATATATAACCTATCGGCCTTGCCCTTTTGGACCACTTTTGTATCACCTGCAACAATCTGCACACCTGCCTCGGAGGCTGCGGCGTGCATCGAAGCCACCACCTGCTCCAGTATTTCCAATGGTAAACCCTCTTCGAGGATGAAGCCGGCAGTCAAATAGAGGGGGTCCGCTCCCAGCATGGCAACATCATTAACTGTTCCACACACCGCCAGGCGACCGATATCACCGCCTGGAAAGAACAAAGGCCACACAACGTGAGAATCAGTGCTGATAGCTAATCGGGTGGATGGGTTAGGAAAGACCAGAGCAGCGTCGTCGCCAGCACGTAACGCCGGGTTATCAAAGGATGGTAAAAATATGCGCTGGATCAGATCGTGGGAGAGTTTTCCACCGCTGCCATGGCCCATCACGATTTGCTCAGTATGGGTCAAAGGGATCGGGCAAACTGGACCCTGGTAACCAATTGAGGCATTTTCATCCATATGCTTCTCTTCCATAATGGAAATATGCAGCACAAGCCCCTTCGGAAGAAACCATTGTCGCTCCGAGGGGGTGTTCTGGTGTGCATAGACTTCCAAAAGCCGGGCAATGTTTAGGCTTTTTTAAACCTTGTAAGACTTGCCCTGAGATACAGATTGGAGATTCTTCTGGCTGGATCTGACCTACAGAAAAGCGCGTTTCTGCGTCGAGGTGCGCATATTCAGGCCGCAACTGCCAGCCGCTGGCAGGTATCAACCCAATTCCACGCCATTTGCGGTCGCATTCTTGAAATACGCGTTGTAAAACCTCCTGGGCAGGACGGTTTCCTTCGAAGGTTACCACACGCGGATAGCCATTTTCAGTTTCAAAGCGGCCAGCCTCCAATTGTCGGATCGATAGTAGCAGGCCTTGAAGGATATCCACAGGCTCGAAGCCAGTGACGACAATTGGTACCTTATATTGGTGGGCAATCGGTGCATATTCCCAATAGCCCATCACAGCGCAGACGTGACCAGCTGCCAGGAAAGCCTGGACACGATTTTCAGGCGAGCCAAGGATGGCATGCATGGCAGGTGGGACACGTACATGAGACACCAACACACTATAATTCTTGAGCCCCAGGGCTTCGGCCTGAACCACACTCATAGCGTTGGCCGGGGCGGTAGTCTCAAAGCCGATGGCAAAGAAAACGACTTGCTTGCCCGGGTTATGTTGAGCGATTTTTATGGCGTCTAAAGGAGAGTAAACCACACGCACGTCTCCCCCTGATGCTCTAACCGAAAACAAGTCACGGCCGGAGCCGGGTACCCTCAGCATGTCACCGTAAGAAGTAAAGATTACACCTGGTTGAGAAGCAATCGCAAGGGCTTTGTCAATTAATTCTAAAGATGTGACACAAACCGGGCAGCCAGGACCATGTACCAGCTCAATTTCAGGTGGAAGCAACTGGTCGAGACCGTAACGCATAATGGCGTGTGTCTGTCCCCCGCAGATTTCCATCACGACCCAATTACGTTTTACCGTCTGCCGAATTTCATTTACCAGGTTATGGACCAGGCTGGCATCTCGGTATTCGGTTAGATATTTCATTCAGCTTCACCTTCTGTGCCTGGCAATACCGACAGCTCTCCAATTTGACGCAAGAGATCGAGCGTCTCCAAAGCTTCTTCTTCACTGATTAAATTCAATGCAAAACCCACGTGAATAATGGTGTAGTCGCCTACCTGGGCTTCGGGCACATAGGCAAGGCAGGCTTCGCGGGTGACTCCTCCGAAATCGACCTTGCCCATGCTTAAACCCCCCGCTTCGTACATCTCAATAATTCTTCCTGGAACACCAAGGCACATCAGAACCTCCAACCCTAAGCTTTCAATTTTTGGGCAGCGATAGCTGCCTGACCAAGAGCAAGACCACCATCATTTGGAGGGACTATCTCATGAATATAGACTTTGAAATGGTCGTTCCGCAATAAAGGGACTGTTTTGCCCAATAATGTAACATTCTGCCAGACGCCGCCGCTTAGGACCACCTCAGCAACACCCGTGCGAGTGCGCAACTCCTGGCAGACTTTCAACACCATGAGAGCTACCCCATTGTGGAAACGAGCGGCAATCTTGGGAATCGAAATTTTATGGTAATAGTCAAGAATAACTGAAGCAGTTACTTTACGAGGATCGATCAGGATTGGTCGAAAACCTGTTGGTGAGGATTCTGGAATTTGGATATCGAATAAATAAGTCTCATCTTCACCAGGATCGACAAGGGCTTCCAATTCGATTGCAGCCTGGGCTTCGTAATTGGCATTTTGGCGAACTCCTGCCAGTGATGCAACTGCGTCAAACAGCCGGCCCATGCTGGAGGAGAGAGGGGCGTTTAACTTATGTTCGATTTGGGATTTCAGCGCCTGGCGTTCTTCAGCGCGAAGCGCTGCCACGCTAGGGATCTTAATATCCCAATCGAGGCAAGCCTGCCAAAGATAGGCTACTGCGGTGCGCGCTGGTTTGCGTATAGCTATATCCCCACCAGGTAATGGCACATAAGCCAGGTGAGCCAACCGTTGAAAGCCAGTATAGGTGCACAACAAGAATTCGCCACCCCATATTGCCCCATCACCCCCATAACCTGTCCCGTCGAAAGCTACACCAATTACTGGCTGCTCACCGCTAAGATGGTGTTCGGCCATACCAGCTGCAATATGAGCATGATGGTGCTGTACACCGATGGCTGGCAGGTTGTCGCGCTGAGAGCGTTCCAGGACGTAACGCGATGACAGATAATCCGGATGTAAATCGTAAACCAGCGCCTCAGGCCGGATTCGAAAAAGTCGTTCGAAATGGGCCACGCCATCTTCAAATGAAGTGAGTGTTTCGAAATTTTGAAGATCCCCTATGTGGTGGCTCATAAAAGCATAACGATCGCGTGTAATGCAGAATGTGTTTTTAAGCTCTGCACCAGCGGCTAGTAATGAGGGTACTTCCCAAGGTAGATGGACAGGAAAGGGTGCATATCCACGCGAGCGGCGGATTGGCTGAGTGTGAGAACGGAAGACCCTCATAACCGAATCGTCGCACCGTGTACGGATTGGACGGTCGTGCATCAGGAAGGCATCCGCCAACACTGAAAGTCGTTGGCGAGCTTCTCGATTGTCAATTGCGATCGGTTCTTCCATTAGATTACCGCTGGTCATGACCAGGGCTTTAGCGAGTTTGAAAGGCTCTAAATATTGGTTACTGGTAGTTCGATGGCCATCGAACAGAAGATAGTGTAAGGGAGTATATGGCAACATAACTCCCAGGCTGGTTTGATAAGGAGCGACTTCAAGAGCAATACTTGATTCAGGGCGGCGATTTAATAGGACGATCGGTCGTTCACGCGATTCAAGTAGACTCTTTTCAAATTGATCTACGTAACAATGCGCTTCAATACTCGAAGTATCTGCCATCATCAATGCGAAGGGTTTATCGATACGCAGTTTGCGTCTGCGAAGCTCAGAAACAGCCTCTTTATTCGTGGCATCACAAGCCAGGTGAAAGCCTCCCAGGCCTTTGATCGCCACAATCTTTCCATGGGCTAACAGTCGTTGGGTTTCTACCACAGCCACATCGCCAGAAACCAAATCCGGGGTCAGTTCCGCAGGATATTGGTCGTGTGCGCCGATAGTTTGTTGCAAATTGTCCGGGCCACTATTGTACTCAAGCCATACTCGAGGTCCACAAACTGGGCAGGCGACTGGCTGGGCGTGGAACCGGCGGTTCAGTGGGTCGTTGTATTCCGCATTACAGTCCGGACACATTTTAAAACCTGCCATGGTTGTCTTCGGCCGGTCATAGGGGATATCTTCGATGATAGTGAAACGTGGGCCACAGTTGGTGCAGTTTATAAAAGGATATCGATATCGGCGATCCGCGGGCGTAAATAATTCGTCCAGGCAGTCTTGACAAATGCTAACATCTGGAGAAATCGGTTGGAAAGCATCCTCGATGGTTTCGGAATGTAGGATTTCAAATGAAGTGTGACCATTTGGAGGGAGCT
>Ga0315273_10012634_pt1 | contig 10838 bp, 9 predicted proteins | sample YL17G02_0_MG_FD_205753 | JGI IMG/M metagenome (GOLD analysis project Ga0315273, IMG submission 205753) | Sediment microbial communities from Yellowstone Lake, YNP, Wyoming, USA - YL17G02_0 | ecosystem: Environmental > Aquatic > Freshwater > Lake > Sediment | place: USA: Wyoming | collected... | reverse complement strand
TCGCGGTTGAAACCGCAGCCCCGCATTGCGGTGGCCGGGCTGAACCCGCACGCCGGCGAGCACGGCCTGTTCGGCCGGGAAGAGATGGAAGAAATCGAGCCGGCGGTGCGGGCGGCGCGCGACCGCGGGCTGCCGGTGGAAGGCCCCTTCCCGCCCGACACGGTGTTCTACCTGGCGGTGCGGCGCAAGCGCTTCGACGCCGTGGTCGCCATGTATCACGACCAGGGTCACATCCCCGCCAAGCTGCTCGATTTCGAGGGCGGGGTGAACGTCACGCTGGGCCTGCCCATCATCCGCACCTCCGTGGATCACGGGACCGCGTTTGACATCGCCTGGCGCGGCGAAGCTTCCACCCGTAGCCTGGCCGCCGCCCTGGAGCTGGCGGCGCGCCTCGCGGGCCACAGCGGCTGACGGCTATCGGCTGTCGGCTATCGGGCCGGATGTTCCGCCGGTCGCCGGCCGCAAGTCGCCAGTCGGCATTTCGGGCGGGAAAACAGAAAGTGCGAAGCGGGGGAAAACCGCTTCGCACTCATGGGACAGGGAAACAGAATCAGTTGGTCCAGGAGCCGTGCTTTTCCTGACAGCCGATGCAATACTTGGCCCACGGCACGGCCGCCAGGCGCTTGGGCGATATGGGCTGATCGCAGCCGGCGCACACGCTGTACGTGCCCTCGTCGATCCGCTCCAGCGCTTCATTGACCTGGCGCAGCAGGGCGATGTTCTGGGCGTTGCGGTTGAGGAACAGCCACTCCTCGTGGCTCTGCCCGGCCAGGTCCACCACGTCATTGGGCTCCTCGCGGTGCGCGACGATTTCCGAGGCGGCCAGGGAACTGATATTGCGCCGCAGCTCCTGCGCTTTCTCCCGCAGAGCTTCTCGGTACTGTACCATCTGCTTGTTCTTGGTCAGTGTCTTTGCCATGTTCCTTCCTTCCTTGGCCTCAATCAGGCACTTGGCCGCTAAATTAGATCAATTCTGGTGGCGATGGATTCACCCAATTCGCCCTTTTTCTCGCCGCCGCCTGGTCCGCGTCCGCCCGCTTTCGCGTCCCCAGCCAACAGCATTAGACGTATGTTCGCACCTCCCAGTTCCACGGAGCCATGTCATTGCTGCGAACGGGCTTAGGCCGCGCCGTGCGGCGACAGAACACGCCGCTCGGTCTCGCTTCCCCAGGCCAAGCCTCGTCCTTGCCACGCCGCTGTAGCCCATCCTGTCACAGCATCACAGTGCGCGGCCGCTCCCTAAGTTATGGGGGCGGAACCGGGCAATGGCTTTAGACCGAACTCCCCGCGGATGGTGAGCAACCAGCTTGCCACTCGGTCCGCTGGGCTGCGCACCCCCCCTCGGGAGCTACGCCCTCTGCGCCGGATCCTTCACATCTGGACCGCAACCACAGCCGCTTCAACAAGATACGGCAACCACTGGCCCCCGGCCCCGGCCGTCCCCCAGGGAAACGCGCAAATTTACCAGATACGGAGCGGCCTGTCCACAGAAAAATGCACGATTAGCGTTTTCTTGAGCACGCCAGGTACCACATTGGCCACCGACCCCCTTAGCGTCATGTCTCAGAAACAAGCTGACAATGGAGAAGGCAGAAGGCCACAGAAACAGGCGCCTGCCGCCTTCTGCCTTCCGCCTTCCGCCTCGGTGGCTCCATTTCCAAGACACTGCACTGGGGAGGGCCGCCGCGCCGCAACCATTTCCCGGCGCAACACCGTGAAGCTCCGTCATTTGGCGCGCATCAATTCTCTGCAGGGGGTGTGCGACGACCCCGGGGCTTGACGCGGCCTGAATCGGTGTCTTGATTTGGAATGGAGTTCGGATTGATAATACTGAGGCCCACGAGGAGGGATACGCAGTGATTAAGCTCGACATGATCAACGAAGTCGTGAACCGCACCGGGATCACAAAAACGAAGGCCGAGCAGGCGGTTGAGACGGTCTTTGAAACCATGAAGAAGGCCCTGGCGCGAGGCGACCGAATCGAGCTGCGCGGCTTCGGTGTCTTCAATGTCAAGCCCAGGAAGACAGGGATCGGCCGGAACCCGCGAACCGGCGACGTGGTCAGTATCCCTCCGGGCAGAGCGGTTCGTTTCAAGCCCGGCAAGGAGCTTCAATCGCTGTAGGTCAGCCCCGAGCAGCGCTGTGCTCCGGCACGCGCCAGACGTGCGACTCCTCGGCGGCGCCCCAACCCGCGACCCCCGATGATTCCCCATGAGTGACCCTTCCTACCGGCTGCTGCCATTTGAGTACGAGTTTCCGTCCACCCAGGAAGTCGCCCGTTCACCGCTCCGGCGCCAGCGCACCTGGCTGCATCTTCTGCTGTTGGTGCTGACGGCGGTGACCACGCTGGCCGTCGGGGCGCAACTGGCATTCAATTACGCGCACAACCTGCCAGCCTTTGATTTGGAGCGCAACCTGAACCCCTTCTCCGTGGTGTGGGGGCATCCGGAGCGGCTGCTCACCGGGCTTCCCTTTTCCCTGACCCTGCTGGGCATCCTGCTGGCCCACGAAATGGGCCACTACCTGACCTGCCGTTACCACGGCATCGCGGCCAGCTATCCTTATTTCATTCCGGCGCCCACCATTATCGGGACCATGGGCGCCTTCATTCGCATACGCGAGCCGATCGTCAGCCGGCGCGCGCTATTCGACATCGGCATTTCAGGACCGCTGGTGGGCTTCTCTGTGGCCCTCCCGGTCCTGCTGGTTGGAATCGCATTCTCGCGGATCGTGCCGGCCATGCACTACCCCGGGACGCTGACCCTGGGCAATCCCCTGCTGGTGCGCTTCCTCGAGCACCTGTACTATCCGGGCGTCGGAGAGCACAACATCTACCTGCATCCCATCGCCCGGGCCGCATGGGTGGGCCTGTTTGCCACGGCCCTGAACCTGATTCCCATCGGGCAACTCGATGGCGGGCACATTCTGTACGCCATCATCGGGGAGAAGCACCGCCTGTTGTCGCGGTTGTTCCTGCTGGGGCTGCTGCCGCTGGGCTACCTGTTCTGGTACGGCTGGCTGATGTGGGCCACGCTGCTGTTTTTCCTGGGCATGCGCCACCCGGTCCTGTTCGACCCCCTCCCGCTGGACCGCCGCCGCCGCTGGATGGGGGCCATCGCCCTGGCTATCTTCCTGCTTTGCTTCACTCCCGCGCCGTTCATCGCGCATTAGTAACATAGCCTTCAGGCTGTGCCGCCCTTTTCGTTCCGCCCAACTCAAGAACGTACCGGTCGGTGCGGCCAATGTTGAAGTGTTGTCATGCGCTCGTCGAAGACGTATCCTTCCCGCATGTGGTATCGCCGCAACCTGCCTCATTGGCAACCTCCAGGAACCTCAATGCTTCTCACATGGAGGCTATTCGGCAGCCTGCCAGCTACGTACAAATGCAAACGGCAGATGATCCAAGATCAGGGACGTGCTTTCGCTGAGTTCGACCGTCTGCTTGATCGCGCGGCCACCGGGCCGAAATGGCTGGCGTATCCCGTAGTGGCCGACTGCGTGCTGAAAACGATACGTGCCGGAGCGGAAAGCGGGATGTACGAGCTTTATTCTTTCGTGGTGATGGCGAACCACGTCCACCTGCTGGTGAAGCCGCTCGCTCCTCTGGCGAAGATAACCAACTGGATCAAAGGAGTGTCGGCACGCGAGGCAAATCTGGTCCTGCGGCGGACGGGAGACCATTTCTGGCAGCAGGAATCGTATGACCATTGGGTCAGGAGCGCACAGGAATTCCAGAAGATCAGAGCTTATATCGAGAGGAACCCGGTACGAGCGGCACTGGTGTCCCATCCGCGGCTCTGGAAGTATTCGAGCGCCTTTGGCGGCACAGCCTGAAGGCTATGCTACAGCAGGGTAAAGGCACAGCCTGAAGGCTGTGCTACATCAGCGTGAAGGGATCCACGTCGATGACCAGCGCGGTGGCGGGCCACTGCTCGGCGCGGGCAAAGGCCTGGCAGTCGCGCAGCAGCTTGTGGAGCGTGGCGCGGCCCTCGGACTTGATCAGGAACTGGTAGCGAAACTCCTGCTTGAGCTTGGCCAGCGGCGCGGCCGCGGGCCCCAGGATGCGCACCCCCGCCCAATTGCCCGCCGCCAGGCGCCGCGAGAGCGCCCCGCTCCATTTCACCGCCAGTTCCAGCTTCTGGCTGCGCAGCAGGATGTTGGCCAGCGCCGTAAACGGCGGATAGCGCATAATGCGGCGAAAGCGCAGCTCCTTCTCGTAGAAGGCCGGATAGTCGTGCGCGGCGGCGTAGCGGATGGCGTAGTGGTCCGGAAAGTAGGTCTGAATGATCACCGTGCCGGGGATGTCGCCGCGTCCGGCGCGCCCCGCCACCTGCGTCAGCAACTGAAAGGAGCGCTCGGCGGCGCGGAAATCCGGCAGGCCCAGGGCGATATCGGCCGAGACCACGCCCACCAGCGTGACCCGGTGGATGTCGTGGCCCTTGGCGGTCATCTGCGTGCCCACCAAAATGTCGTACTTCCCGTCGCGGAAGTCCCGGAGAATGCTTTCGTACTGCTGCTTGCCCCGTGCCGTGTCGCTGTCCAGGCGCACCACGCGCGCGTTTGAAAACTGGCCAGCCACCAGCGCCTCGATTTTCTCCGAGCCATGGCCGAGGTAATACAGGTGCTCGCTGGAGCACTGCGGGCAAACCTGCGGCACCGGGGCTCGGTAATCGCAATAGTGACAGATCAGGCAGTTCTCGCGCCGATGGTAGGTGAGCGAGATACTGCAGTTGACGCACTGCGCCGTGGTTCCGCAGGAGCGGCAGGTGACCACCGCGGAATAGCCGCGGCGGTTCAGCAGCAGGATCACCTGCTGGCTGTCCGCCAGCCGCCGCTCGACCTGCTGGACCAGGGCCCGCGAGAACACCGCCTCCTTCTTCCGCTCCAGGAATTCCTGCCGCATGTCCACCACCTCGATCTGCGGCAGCGGGCGCTGCTCGACGCGCTCGCCCAGCTCCAGCCAGCGGTACTTGCCGGCGGCGGCGTTGTAGCGGGATTCCAGGCTGGGCGTCGCCGAGCCCAGCACGGCCAGCGCGTTGGCGTTGCGGGCGCGCACCAGGGCCACATCCCGGCCGTTGTAGCGCGGCGTTTCTTCCTGCTTGTAGCTGGGGTCCTGCTCTTCATCGACGATGATGATGCCCGGCCGGTCCAGCGGAGCGAAGGCCGCCGAGCGCGTGCCCACCACCACCCGCGCTTCGCCGCCCTGCACCCGCCGCCATTCGCGGCTGCGCCGGCGGCCGGCAAACGCGCTGTGCAGGATGGCCACCGTCGAGCCGAAGCGCGCCTGAAACTGCTCGGCCATCGCCGGGGTCAGCGCGATTTCGGGGACCAGCATCAGCGCCGTTCCTCCGTTGCGCACCACGTCGGCGATGGCCTCCATGTAGACTTCGGTCTTGCCGCTGCCCGTTACGCCGTATAGCAGCACGGCGGCAAAGGCCTTTTGCTGGAGCAGGCCGCGGAGCGCATCCACGACCGCCTGTTGTTGCGGATTCAGGGTGTGGTCACTCGGCCGGATGACCAGGGGTTCGAGCGGCGCGGCGCCTGTCTGCGGCTGCGTTCCCGCATCCGCCTGAATGCTGAGCAAGCCGCGCTCCGCCATCTTGCGGATCAGCGCCGCAGGCACCGCGGCCTGGCCGGCCAGCTCGCTGGCCGGCAGCGGCCCGCCCGCCGATATCAGCAACTGCACCACGCGCTGTTCGCGCCGCGTCAGACGAACGTCGGGCGAACCGTCGCCGCTCAACGCCACCAGCGGGTTCAGCCGTTCTCGCCGCGCCCGGGCTTCCGAGACGCGCTCGATGATGCCTTCCGCTTCCAGCTTCCGCAGGTCGTCGGCGGTAAGCTGGAACCGCCGGCGCAGGTCGGCTTCCGCCACCGGCCGGCGGCGCAGCGCGTCGCTGACCGGAGAAGCGAAATGAACGCCGGCGGGCGTGAGCCGCACCATGCGCCGCACCTCGCTTTCCGCTGAAAGCGGAAGCATGCCGCGCAGCACTTCACCTTCGGGTGCCAGGTAGTAATCGGCCACCCAGTGTCCCAGGCGCAGCAGCTCGTCGCTCAGCACAGGCGCTTCGTCCAGCACCTGCTCGATCTGCTTCAGTTCAACCCCGGCTTGTTCGGCGGGGACAGCGGCGGGAAACTCGGTGACAATGCCGGCCAGCTTACGCCCGCCGAAGGGAACAAGCACACGCACCCCAGGCGTCACCAGTCCCTCCAGCCGTGGGGGAACCTCGTAGGTGAAAGTTCCCTCCAGCGGCACAGGCACCGCCACCTGGCACAGCTTGCAGCTCGGCTGTGGAGAAGCCTCGCTCGGCATCAGCGTCTATTGTAGCCGTCCGATGCCACTCGGCACTCCGCATTCCGCGCTCCGCACTGCGGACTCCCCGGCCGCTTTCGTTTGAGGCGCAAGGGTGAGATACTGGATCCGTGCCGACGGTTCTGCGATCGGGCCCGTACCGCGTGTACTTCCACAGCCACGAGCCCAACGAACCCCCGCATGTGCACGTGGATCGCGAGGATCAGTCCGCCAAGTTCTGGCTGGAGCCTGTCGCACTGGCCCGGAACCTGGGCTTCAGCCCCGTGGAACTCCGTCGGATACAAGCCATGCTCAAGGACAATGAAAGCATGCTGTTGGAGAAGTGGAATGCAAGGTTTCGAAGCTAAGCCAGGCGAGCGGGTGAAGGACGTTGGTTTCACTGAGGACACCATGGCCGTGGATCTCATCGACGGGCGGACGATTGTTGTGCCCCTGGCGTGGTACCCAAGACTCCTCGATGCTGCGCCGGAACAGCGCCGGAACTGGCAGATCAGTGGCGGCGGCTACGGCATCCACTGGCCCGATGTGGACGAGGATCTGAGCACCGAGGGGTTATTGCGTGGAGCGCCTGCCGCACCCGAGCCAGTCCGCTCCCGCCCGTAGCCGCAACGGCGCGCGGCGGGCGCGCAGCGGTTGATGGGCGCGTTGTCGGGCGGCGGACAGGGGAAGAAGTTGTCCGCCTAGCTCCCCTGCTTTGCGAGCGGATCATCGAGCTGCTCAGCCCGGCGGTCGGCGCCCAGACCCATTGCTTTAGCCCGCCCCTTAGGTCGGAGTCCCGCCCCCGGGCATTCCGCGTTCCGCACTACGCATTCCGCAGCGCGCACCCGGCTCGTTCCCCGTGGGTTTAGGGCGTTGTACCGCTGGCGTCCCGCCGGCCGGCCCCCTGTAGCGTTGGCGTCCCGCCGGCCGGACCCGACTGGTTCCCCAACGCGCCTTTCCGCAACGGCTTCCGCCGATTGCTTGTCAGAGGAAGCCGCGGCAACAGGAGCCTCCCCCGCACCCCGGCCGGGGTGCGTGAATTCTTTTGGGATCGATTTTCCGCGGGGCGTTGCCCCCGGCTAATTTCCTCGCTCGCCTTCGGCGTGCGTGCGGCAGTGGCGGGTTCACGCCCGTTGCTGGTAAGGTACTTATGCAAAGGTCAATGGGTGAACAGCGTTGAGCCTGCACGAAAAGCGGCACTGGTATGAGAACGAAAGAAGCTTCACGAAGAGACTTCCTCAGGGCATGTGCGGCGGCCGCCATCACGGGCGCGGCGGCGGCCCGCGGCGATCCTGCAGCACGACAGAAGCGGCCTGCCGTGAGCGTGGTCAGGATCAAGGACGGCAACGTTGCGGCGGCCGTGGAGCGGGCCATCGACCTGCTGGGCGGCATCAAGACGGTCACCGACGGCCGCGACCGCATCATGCTGAAACCCAACCTGGTCTCCCCTCTCCCCAACGCCACCACTAAGCCGGAAGTGATCCGGGCACTGGCGCAACTGATGAAGCGCGCGCGCAAGCAGGTGCTGATCGGCGAGGGCTCGGCCGCGGCTGCCCCGTTCAACGTGCAGGGCCGGGAAATCTTCCGCACCAAGAAGCGGGACGTCCTGGACGCGATGCAGCAGTTTGTTTTCAAGGAACTGGGCTACACCGACCTGGCACAGTCGCTGGGCGTGCCCCTGGTCAACCTCCATTCGGGCGAGCTGGCAGAAGCGAAGGTCCCCAACGCCTTCGTTTTTCCCACCCTGATCATTCACCGCTCGCTCCAGGAGATAGACCTGCTTTGCTCGGTGCCGATGATGAAAACCCACGCGCTGGCCATGGTCACGCTGGGCATGAAAAACCTGATCGGCGTGTACCCGGGCACCGTGTATCAGTCCGTGCGCGGCGAGGTACACGACCTGACCGCGAAAGTGGAGCCCTCCGGGACGGCGGCGGCGATTGTGGACATGGTGCGTGCCAACAAGCTCGGCCTGGTGGTGGTGGACGGCTCAATGGCCATGGAAGGCAACGGGCCCACCGAGGGCACCCTGGTGAAGATGGATGTGATCGTGGCGGGCACCGACCCGGTGGCCACCGACATGGTCGCTTCCAGCATCATGGGTATCGAGCCCGCCGAGGTGCCCGCCTTCGCCTGGGCCAATAAAGCCGGGCTGGGGCCCACGGCGCTGAAGGAGATCGAGGTCCTCGGGGAGAAGATCGAGAAGGTGCGGCGCAACTTTGTGAAGCCCACCATCTACCCCTGGGACAGCGTCCGCGGCGTCTGGGGCGTTAAAGTGATCGCCCGGGCGGCGCCCCGGGCGCCCTGCCCCGCGGACGCCGCCGCTTGAGGCCTGTCCCTACAATGTTCGGTTACAATCGCCGCATGCGCGTTGTGGTGCTGCTTGTTTTAGTGTGCTTGTCTCCGGGCGCCGCCGTCACCAATGCACAATACGCTCCGCCCATTCAGTTTCCGCGTGAAGCGGGAACACGCGAGCTGCCGCAGCCCGGCGCTGCGGGTCCCTGGGACCAGGACCTGCTCGTCCACCGGGTCGCTGCGGATGGCAGGGTTGAGCGGCTGGCGACGTTCCCGCGCGGCGGGGTGGCCACCCTCACGCGCATGAGGGACGGCCGGCTCATCGCTGCGCACCAGTATTTTCCCGAGAATGACGCAGCCAACTTCGATAAAGTCGCGGTCCGCTTTTCCGAAGATGAAGGCCGCACGTGGACGCCGCCGCAGGTCATCCAACTCGCTGGTTTGCCGGAAGGGATGCGGTTTCCGTTCGACCCCACCCTGGTGCTGCTCAATGACGGCCGACTCAGGCTGTACTTCACCTCGCTGCGCGGGCGCCGTTTCGAGGAAGACGTTCCGGCCATTTTTTCCGCCGTGTCGGCGGACGGCATTCACTATGCGTTCGAGCCCGGCGTGCGGTTTGGCATTCCCGGCCGCCCGGTGATTGATTGCGCCGTAGCTCTGCACCAGGGCGTGTTTCATCTCTACTCACCCGACAACGGCGTGCAGGGCCCGCCCGGAGGCCCGCGCGACCGCCAGCTTCCCGGCTCCGGGCCGCAACCCGGCGTTGGATATCACGCGACCAGCAGGGACGGGCTCAACTTCACACGGGCAGAGGATGTCCAGATCGTGGGTGGGCGTCGCTGGCTGGGAAACGCATTGTCGGATGGCCACACCCTGACGTTCGTTGGAACCGGCGGCCCCCCTGCACCAGGCGGTCCTCTGACTGGCGAACCGGGCGGCGGAATGTGGTTTGCCGGCAGCACCGACGGCCAAGCGTGGAAGCTGCTCGACGCGGCGCGGATCCCGGGTGCGGATCCCGGGGCCGTGAAGACCAAAGACGGAGGATGGATCGTGATCTCAACGGGCCCGCCCCGCCCCGGTACTCCGAGTGCCCAACGCGCACGTGCCGGAGCACGCCCTACCGGCGTGCCGGGCGCGCCCCCTGCGGGGCTGCCAGATGCCAATGGTCCGTGGAATCATCGTGTCTTGTTGGCGACCTCGAAGGACGGGCTGGAGTGGAAGGTGGGCGGCGAGGTGCTGGCGGAACAGGCCTCGGTGCCCGAGCTGTTCATGGGGCCGGAGGGCCTCCCGATAGTCCTGTTCGTGGATGCTTCCGGCAAGACGGAGCCGGGAGCGCTGGGCGCCATGATGCGGCAGAAGGACGGCTCGTGGGTACGCCGCGTCACCAATTTGCGCGGCGCGGATCCGAACGTGGTCCGGCTGAAAGAGGATTCGTATCGTGCCTACACCAAAGAGCGCGATGGCAGCATCCAGGTCTTCTCTTCCACAGACGGGCTTGGCTGGCGGCATCTTGGTGAGGCCTTCCGGGATGAGCGCTATCGGAACGCAACCGATTCCGACGTTTTCGAAACCCCTGCCGGTTGGGTCATGCTGATCTCGCTGGGGCCGCGCCTGCTGCGTTGCACATCGCAGGATGGTCTGCGGTTCGTTGCCGGCGAAATCATGGATCTGGGAGGATCGGTGTCGGATACTGTGGCGGCGCCGGGGGGCTGGCGCACTTACTTCCACGTCAACGCCAACCCGCGCACGGGCGGCAAGATGGTCATTCGCTCCGCCTTCACGGCCGACAGGCGCACCTGGCGTATCGAGGACGGCGATCGCGTCGTCGCTCCCGAATCCGGACCAGCCCGCCTGGGTGTCGCGGATCCGGCCCCGCTGCGGCTCGCCGATGGCACCTGGCTGATGGCGCTCAAGTCTTTCATTGCCCAGCCGCGTCCGGAGCGAGCCCGATAGGATGGTATGGGCCTATCGGCCGTTTCTCGCCGGTCGCCTTTCCCGCCTGCTTCGCAAGATGCCGATGGCCAGCGGAGTGCCGCGAGGTTGCCGGCGTTATGAGTCGTCGGAGATTATCCGGGTCAGGCGCGGCGACTCCACACGCGCGTCTCGACAAGCTGCCGCACCTGCTCCCGGATCTGATCGCGGATCTCCCGGACCCGCTCGATGGGCTGCCCCTTGGGATCCGCCAGCGGCCAGTCTTCGCGCTGCAGCCCTGGAACCACCGGGCAGCTTTCACCGCAGCCCATGGTGACCAGCA
>Ga0315273_10012633_pt1 | contig 10839 bp, 11 predicted proteins | sample YL17G02_0_MG_FD_205753 | JGI IMG/M metagenome (GOLD analysis project Ga0315273, IMG submission 205753) | Sediment microbial communities from Yellowstone Lake, YNP, Wyoming, USA - YL17G02_0 | ecosystem: Environmental > Aquatic > Freshwater > Lake > Sediment | place: USA: Wyoming | collected... | reverse complement strand
TGCTCAAACAGTCTCAGTACAATCCCTATCACGTGGCCGACCAGATTCTGAGCATCACGGCCGGCGCGTTGGGGCTGCTCGACAATCTCCCGCTGAATCAGGTGCTGCCGTTCGAGAAGGCGATGCTCCGACACATCCAGGACGAGTTCCCGGAGATCCGCGATGAGATCTCGCAGAAAGGCGTCGTCAGCGACGAGCTGGCCGAGAAAATCAAGGACGTGTTCAAGAACATCAAGACGCGGTTCGTGTCGAAACAGGCCGTAAAGACCGCCACGGCGTAGGTGCGTTTCCATGGCCAAGGCTCGGGCGATCAACACGCGACGCAAGTCCGTCCGCAACATCCGCAAAATCACGCGGACGATGCAGTTGATTGCCACGTCCAAGTTTCAGCAGTCGCTCAACCGGGCGACGACCGGCAGGCCCTACACCGAGAAGATTACCGAACTGGTCGCGAAGCTCTCGTCGGCCGTCGGCGGGCAGATCGATCATCCGCTCCTGCGCGTGAACGAAGGGGCCGGGCGGGCGGCGCTGTTCGTGATCACCTCGAACCGCGGCCTGTGCGGCGGGTACAACGCGTCGCTGTTGCGCCTGGCCAACGCCCAGTGGCGGCGCAACCGGGACGCCAAGCGGGAAACCGACCTCCACGTCGTCGGCAAGAAGGGCATCAGCTACTTCAAGTTTCTCGGCCGGACGATCGTCCGTCCGTACACAGGCCTGGGCGACGCGCCCCGGTTCGCCGATATCGATCCGATCGCGGAGGGGTTCATCACCGACTACTCGGCCGGACGGCTCGACGCGATTGACGTGGTGTACATGAAATTCGTATCCACCGGCCGCCAGGAGCCGACCTGCACCCCGCTGCTGCCCTTCCGGGAGGGGCCGACCCCGGGTGAGTCGGCCGCGGCGGCGCAGCCGGAACCCGTGCCGGTGCAATACGACTACTCGCCCGCCCCGGCGGAGCTGATGGCCGAACTGTTGCCCGTCACCGTCAAGGTCCGGCTGTTCCAGTATTTCATGGACGCGATCGTCAGCGAGAACGTCGCCCGCATGGTGGCCATGAAGGCCGCCACCGACGCGGCCGACGACATGATCAAGAACCTGTCACAGCAGTTCAACCGCGCGCGGCAGACGCAGATCACGATGGAACTGCTGGACATTGTGGGCGGAGCGGAAGCGCTGAAATAGCGAATAGCGAATGGGAGCGTGTCATGGTTGACAGCGGCGGCAACATCGGTCGTGTAATTCAGGTCATCGGTTCGACGCTCGACGCGGAGTTCGAGGAGGGCAAGCTCCCCTCGCTGTACAACGCCCTGAAGGTCGAGGTGGAGCGGAAGGTCCTTGGCGTCACGGAGAAGGAAACGCTCTGGTGCGAGGTGGCCCAGCACCTCGGCGGCGGGCACGTGCGGGCTATCGCCCTGGGCTCCACGGACGGGCTCCAGCGCGGCTCCTCGATTTTCGACACCGGCGATCCGGTCCGCGTCCCCGTGGGCCCGGTGACGCTCGGGCGGGTCTTCAATCTGATCGGCGAGCCCGTCGACGGCCGAGGGCCGGTCCAGGCTACGGAGTTCCGCCCGATCCACAGCCTCCCGCCGAAGTTCACGGACCTGACGCCCAAGACCGAGATCATGGAAACCGGCATCAAGGTCATCGATCTGCTGGCGCCGTTTGTCCGCGGCGGCAAGATCGGGCTGTTCGGCGGGGCCGGCCTCGGCAAGACCGTCGTCATCCAGGAAATGATCGCCCGCATCGCCCGCGAGCACAGCGGCTTCTCGGTGTTCGCCGGCGTCGGAGAGCGCACCCGCGAGGGCAACGACCTGTGGATCGAAATGCAGGAGGCCGAGTTCAAGGACGAGCACGGCCAGGTCAGGAAGGTCATCGAGCACACGGCGATGGTCTTCGGCCAGATGAACGAGCCGCCGGGCGCGCGACTGCGGGCCGCCTTGGCCGCTTTGACCATGGCGGAATACTTCCGCGACCAGTCCGGCGCCGACACGCTGCTGTTCATTGACAACATCTTCCGGTTCTCCCAGGCGGGTTCGGAGGTGTCGGCGTTGCTGGGGCGAATGCCGTCGGCCGTGGGCTATCAGCCGACGCTCGGCACCGAAATGGGCGAGTTGCAGGAGCGGATCACCTCGACCCGCCAGGGGGCCGTCACCAGCGTGCAGGCCATCTACGTGCCGGCCGACGACCTGACCGACCCCGCGCCGGCCACCACGTTCACGCACCTGGACGCTTTCATCGTGCTGGAGCGCAGCATCAGCGAAAAGGGCATCTACCCGGCCATCGACCCGCTGGCGTCGTCGTCGCGAATTCTCGACCCGCAGTACGTGGGCGAGAAACACTACGCCGTCGCCCGCAGGGTGCAGGCGATCCTCCAGCGCTACCGGGAGCTTCAGGACATCATCGCCATTCTCGGCGTCGATGAACTGAGCGAAGAGGACAAGCTGGTGGTCTCGCGAGCCCGCAAGATCGAGCGGTTCCTGTCGCAGCCGTTCTACCTGGCCGAGCAGTTCACGGGCTTCCCCGGGAACTATACGAAGCTGGAGGATACGATCCGCTCGTTTGACGAACTGTGCGACGGCAAGTGGGACCAACTGCCCGAACAGGCGTTCATGTACGTCGGCGGCATCGAGGACGCCGCCGCCAAGGCCGAGACGCTCAAGTAGGTCGGGTCCGGTGACCCGACAGGAGAAGCGGCGATGCCCGTCGACGGCGGTTTTCAGTGCACCGTAATCACGCCCGAGCGCCGGCTGTTCGACGCTCCAGCCGACTTCGTCGCGATGCCCGCGCACGACGGTGAGATCGGCATCCTGCGAGACCGCGCGCCGTTGGTGTGCAAGCTCGGCATCGGCATCCTTCGCATCCAGACCGGCGGCGACACGCACCGGATCTTCGTCGACGGCGGCTTCGCCCAGATGCTCGAAAACACGCTGGTCATCCTGACTCCCCAGGCCAGAACGCCCAAGGAAATCGACCCGGCCGCCGAGGAGGCGGCGCTGAGCCGCGCCCGGAGCCTGCACCCCACCGACGCCGAGGGCCAGGCCGCCCGCCGCCGCGACATCGACCGCGCCGCCGCCCGGCTCAAGCTTGCCCGCTGACCCGCCGCAATTGCAGCGCCGAGGGGATTCGGCGAAAATGTCGGCTGGGAGCAGCGATGAAAACACTCGACGACATTCGGTTATCTCCGAAGGACCGTTCCGCGATCCAGGCCGCCGCCGCCGTTCTGCGCGAGAAGTTTCCCGTGGAGCAGATCGTCCTCTTCGGATCCAAGGCCCGCGGCGAAGATGATCCCGAGTCCGACATCGACCTGCTCGTGCTGACCTCACGGCCGCTGAGCGACCGGGATGAGAGCGAGGTCACACGGGCCCTGCTGGCGCTCGAGTTGGACCTGGCCGTTGTGATAAGCCCGCTGCTCGTCTGCGTTGACGATTGGCGCGAGGGCTTCTACCAGGTGCTTCCCATTCGACGGGAGATCGAACGGGACGGAGTGGCCGCATGACGCCCGACGAAGCGCGAGTTTTGTGGCACCGGCGTCTCGCCGGTGCATCCACAGGCGGAACACAGGCGAGACGCCTGTGCCACATGGTGCCATAATGCGGCAAACGAATGATGCGAGAGTCGTGGCACACTGCACCAGCCAATGGCGGAAGACCACGCGATGCCAAAACCTCATGCGATAGCTCAGACGAGTCTTCCCAACCTTCCCGTCCGGCGGGGTAAGGTGCGAGATGTCTACGACCTGGGCAGCGAGTTGCTGCTCGTCGCCACCGACCGCATCAGCGCCTACGACGTCGTCATGCCCACGCCCATCCCCGGCAAGGGCGAACTGCTGACGCGCCTCTCGAAGTTCTGGTTCGACCTGCTCGCCGACCAGGTGCCGCACCACCTGATCGAAGTCATCCACGACAAGGCCCCCGCCGGCCTGCAGGATCACCTCGACATGCTCCGTGGTCGTGCGATGCGCTGCCGCAAGGCCCAGGTCGTGCCCATCGAATGCGTCGTACGCGGCTACCTGGCCGGCTCCGGTTGGGTCGAGTACCAGGCAAGCCGCACCGTGTGCGGCGTTTCTTTGCCGCAAGGCCTGCAACAGTGCGACCGCCTCCCCACGCCGATCTTCACGCCCGCGACGAAAGCCCACACCGGCCACGATGAGAACATCTCCTTCGAGGAGGCATGCCGGATCGCCGGGACCCCGTGCATGACGCTCTTGCGCGACCGCAGCCTCATGGTCTACGAGCTGGCCGCCGAGCACGCCCGCCGACGCGGAATCATCATCGCCGACACCAAGCTCGAATGGGGTCGCATCGGCGACGAGTACGTCCTTATCGACGAGGTGCTCACGCCCGATTCCTCCCGCTTGTGGCCCGCCGACGGCTACGAGCCCGGACGCGACCAGGACAGCTTCGACAAGCAGTACTTGCGTAACTATCTCACCGGGCTGTGCGAGACAGGCCGGTGGAACAAGACCCCGCCGGGCCCTGAACTGCCCGCGGAAATCGTCCGCAACACCGCGGCCAAGTACCGCGAGGGCTTCGATCGGCTCACAACGCCCCACGCAAGGTGAAGCTGAAGTCGCACTCCGAAACGACCGATAACACCGGTTGCGTCGATGGGCACCTTCGCCCGCGCCCGATCGACGCTCGGAACAAGCCGTCTTGGCTCCAACGCACGACAACCGCCCGCGTGTTCTCATCGTCGGCCCCGTCAGCGACACCGGCGGCATGGCCGCCGTCGCCCGGCAAACGGCCGATGCGGCCACATTGTCCGACTGGAACATCCGCGTCGTCGACACGGCGTCCGGCGATTGTCCACGGCGGAGTCGCATCCGGGCCGTGCTGGCCCACGCGAGCCGCTTCGCACGGCTGCTCCGCGAGTTGATCGCGCATCGACCGCACGTCGTCCACATGCACACGTGCAGTTTCATGACGTTCCTGCGGACCATGCCGGACATTCTGGTCTGCCGCGGGACGGGTGTCCCGGTCGTCCTGCACATCCACGGCGGCTTCTTCGAAGCCTTCCTCAAAGCGCTCGGGCCGATCACTGGCCGCCTCGTCCGGGCGCACCTGCGAATGTGCCGTCGCGTGATCCTCCTCGGCCAGACGTGGCGTGCCCGGCTCGTGCCCCTCGTGCCCGGCTTGTGCGTCGAGGTCGTCCCGAACGCCGTCGATACACGCGTCTACGCGGGCGATCGTGCCGCACGCCGCGGCCGGCGAATTCTGTTCGTCGGCGACTTGGCGCCGGCCAAGGGCACAGACGACCTCCTTCAGGCCGTGGCGCAGCTCTCACCGGATCAGAGAGACGGTCTGCGCGTCCGTATCGTCGGGGGCGGCGATCCAAAACGCAGGAAGCAACTCGACCAGCTTGCACACACGCTCGACGTTTCGTCGTGCGTCGAGCTTGCCGGCCCCCTGGCACCCGCCGAGGTGCGACGTGAGTACCGGGCCGCCGACGTTTTCGTCCTGCCCAGCCACGGCGAGGGAATGCCCATCTCGCTCCTGGAGGCGATGGCCGCCGGGCTTCCATCCATCGTGTCGGATGTCGGCGCCGTTCGCGAGGTGCTTCGGGATGGGCGCGAGGGTTGCCTCGTTCCAGCGGGAGCACCCGCGGTCCTGGCTCAGCGAATCGCCCTGCTGCTTGAGGATGAAACCCTTCGCTTCGCCATGGGAGCTGCGGCCATGCTCCGCGCTCAGCGTGAGTTCGACTCAGCTCGCTTCCGGTCTCGGATCACTGCGATCTGGCGTGACTTGGCGGTACCTGTGTCACTCCATCCGCCACCAATTCCGGCGAAATTTCTGACCTGACTGCGAATTACTGAGGAATACGGCGACTACCCTGCACCCACACTATATACACGTACGGTCGTACCTGATTCCAACATGTTGTGGCGAGATGTTGACCCGTCGCCGCGCATATTCTCCATCTTAACACTCAACAGGTCTATCCTGTGAATTTGGGACTTGCATTTTCAGGACTCCGTAGTATTCTTACCGTAGCGGAGTACGGTATCGGAGAACGACGGCACCGCGGCAGGCAAGAGAGAGGCAATGCCAGGTTCTCGGGGGTTCCCTGGAAGACTCGATACGGTTCGGCGGAGCGAAGTCTCAGGAGGAAAACGAAACAAGGGCAAGGGGATCGAAACCATCCGCCCCGCCCACGAAGGATGTGCGAAGCGTCGGGCCGTGTTCGCCCCAATGGACCTTCGGGTCCCCGCGGCCAGACGCTGAAGCATACGGTTTCTACACCGTTGACACGGAGGTCAACGGTCCTCGTCCCACACAACCGCGCCTTGGCTCTTCCAACACGGCGGGGTCTCAGCGGCGCTGGTGCCGCTGCCCGTCGCAGACGAGCCGCATCGGTGAAGAATGGATGCTTCACCGATGCATCCAAGGAGGACCGGAGCCGCAATGCAGGCCCCGGCAGACCCGCTGACAGCGGGGAACCCGGTTGCGTCGGGCGAGCAGGCCATCAACGCTCGATCACCGGAGGCCCGCGTGTTTGTCCCACAGCCCGATACGCCGATCGTCGACTGGGCCCGCCTGCAGGGCTATCCTTTCTACTACGCCGCGGAGGCCGGACTGCCCGATCCTTGCCTCAAGGTCCACCTCGGACAGCTCTGCGCCTGCTTCCACGATGGCCGACTCGTTCGGATGACGTTGCAGGTGGACGGCGATCTGATTCAAGATGCATGCGACCAGTTGCGTCGACTCCTGGCAATCTGCTCGCTGACCGGCGCCTGCCCGCCTCAGCAGCCCGGTTGGCCATCCATCGAACGGGCCGTCCTGTGCGCTTCGCCCAACTGAGGCCGCGCGATTCAGCCTGTGGAGTCGAGTTGCGTTAACTCCCACTCGAACACGCCCACCATCTTGCTGCCCAGAGTTGAAATGGCCGTATACGCGGCGACGACAATCATGGACAGCAACACGGCATACTCGACAGCCGTGGGCCCATCCTCGGATACGAGGAACCTCCGTGCATGGTTTATCACACGACGCATTGGCCACACTCCCTTCTGCGTCCCGCAGTGCTGTCTGAGTTCCCCAGCACACCCAGCCATGGATCCGTCCCATCGCCTGTGCAAATGTAAGAAAGAATTTCAATTTGGGCAAACCGTTACGAAGAATGCGGCACGAGTGGCACGGCCCGCATGCTTCTCGGACGTAGGACGCACGGCATCCGCGGAGACGCCAACGACGCCCCCGCGGATGCCGCTTTCAGGCACGTGTGCAGGCCGGAGGCCCGCACACCCCAATCCGTTCGCCTACTCGACGACCGGCTCGCCGGGCGCCACCATCTCCGGCGCCGACTCCTCGTGCCGTTCCACCTTCTTCACGCGCTTCACATCGTCCTCACAACCGACCAGCACGCACAGGCCAATCACCGAGGCCGCCAAGAGCGCCACGAGACGCACATATCGTTTCATGATGTTTCAGTCTCCTTTGGAAACTACTTCCTCCGCTGCACCACCAGGATCTGCTGGTGCAGCACCGACCAGACCTCCATCCCGGGGATGCTCACCGTCACCTCGCACGTACCGTCGTTGAACTCCGTGCTGTCGACCATCGCGCCGGCCAGCACCGCGTCCACCTGGGCGTTTATCTCGTCGTACTGGGTGACGAAGTCCTTCACCAGCGTGTCGGACGATATCCGCAGACCGACGATCTGCTCGGCCAGTTTGCGCTTGGCATCCAGCTCGGCCGCCCGGGCAGCCTTCAGCTTGCCCTGCGGCGTGTCGATGGCCGGGTCCGTGCCCTGCCCAACGGCCTTGATCCGGTCGCTCGCCCAGTCCGGCATGCCCGTCTTGGCGGCCACGGGCTGCACGAACTGGGGCGGCGGGACGCCCATGCCCGTCGCCTCGAACGTCTGACCCTTGATCTGCTGCTTGACGTTCACGATGTCCGTGCCCGTCACCCGGTCGCCCTTGTAGTGCCGCGTGTGCAGTTCCTTGATCGTCGTGATCACCTGCTCGACGGGCACCGCGTACGTAACCTCCACGATCGGTTCATCGTCGTGGTAGTACTCCTTGACCGGCTGCGCGCCGACGAGGTAGCCGCGGGCCTCCGCGTCGATCTTGTCCCACTCGGTAACGAAGTCTCTGACTCGCGTGTCCGAGGTAATCCGCAGCCCCTTGATCCGCTCGAGCAGCTTGCGCATCGCGTCGAGTTCGGCCGCTCGCTTGGCCATCATCCGCGCCTGGGGGCCCATCTCTCGCCACAGGGCCGGCAGCGTCGGCTTGGGCAGCTTGTCCGGCGCGATCGGCTCCCCCACGCCCTCGGCGCCGGGCGGCACGTCCGGACGCGGCGCGCCCATTCCCGTGACCTTGATGATGTCCTTCTTGATCGTCTGCTTCATCTGCTCGAAGTCGGTCCCCTTGACCACGTCCCCCTTGTAATGCCGCGTGTGCAGCTCCTTCAGGGTGGTGATCAACTGCGCCACCGTGACCTCGGCATCGATCTCGCACGACAGGTCGTCGTACCAGGTGGGCTTGCCGAACCGGGCGCCCTTGATGAACGTATCCAGTTCCGTCTGGATCACGTCGCTTTCCGTCACGAAATCGCGCACGAGCGTTTCGGACGTGATGTGCAGTCCGCGGATCGTCTCGGCGAGCTTGCGGTAGGCATCCGCCTCGGCCGCCCGCTTGGCCAGCAGCTTGTTCTGCGCGTCGGAAACCGCCTCCTGGGCGATGACCGGGCCGGTCAAAGCCAGGCACAGAAAGGCACAAACAGCGATGGGAATCATGAGTTTGTGTAACACGAAACACTCCTTTCTTAAGACCGCTCCCTCACGGTCGCGGCTCGTTGAACCAATGCGCCCTTGTGCGCTAGGCGCCCTTGCGAATCCGCTCCATATTCGCCGCCAGGCGGTTCTTGGCCTCCGCGTATTGGGGCTCGGCCTTCTGCATCACCGCCCGCTTGTAATACTTCATCGCCTCGTCATATTTGCCGAGTTTCTCGCATGTTACACCGGCCGCGAACAGCGCCCGATGGTCTTCGGCGTTCGCCGCGACGGACGCCTTGAACTGCGCCAGCGCCTCCTCGTACATGTCGCCTCGCAGCAGCTTGACGCCCTGCTTGCAGTCCTCGTTCCCGCTCGAGGCGACCTCGACCTCGTACTCGACGTCGCACGGAATGAACTGGCTGCAGAAGTCGCGGGCGCCCCGCTCGACCAGCGTGCCGATGATCTGATCGCGCGGCGTAAGCTCGGCCTCGGTCTTGCTCGATCCGAAGAACGGACTGGCCTTGGTCTTCTCCGTCGCGCGGTAGGGCTTGGGCGACAGGGTCGCCCAGTTCTTGCCCGTCTTGGCGTCCGTGAGCTTGAACTCGGTCTGCACGGTCATGTTCCGGGTGACCGTCTCCACCTCGGACGTACTGACGCTGCCCGAACCTCCGCCCCAGTAGTGCCCGCCCCAGGCCGCGAGGCTGCCGCCGTCCACGGTTCGCTGCTTGCCCTCGTGTTTCTCCACCTTCACGTTGATCTTGCTCAGGATAAACGCCTGCACCCCGAGCACCTGCGCGGGCTTGCCAAGGTTGCCGCCCTCCGACGTCATCCCGGCGGCCTTCATGTCCGCTTCCGCAAACACCTTCGTCGTCTCGGTCCGGTCCGCGACCTCAAGCTTCGCACCGTACTTCTCGTTCGCCTGCTGAATCAGGTGCTGAACGATGCTCACCGTCATGTCCGACCATTTCTCGTCCGTGGCCGGTCCGCGCTCCGCCGGAAGAATCGCCACGGTCTCCAACCCCGGCGGCAGTGATTTCGTCGGCTGCAGCGTGTAGCTGATCGGCACGATGGCCATCTGCCCGCCCCCACCACCCCCGCACCCGACGATGCCGCAAACCACAAACGCACCCGTCAACATCAGCGTCAGATACTTGCCGTCCATGAACAAAATCCTCCTTACCTCGAAAAGAAGCCACTTGACCATCCCGGGTGGCTCTGAAACGCGACGGGACACAATCCAGGAATTCGGGGCACCGCGCCGCGCCAACGCCAGACACCGACCCGCCCCTCCGTTCCGTTCCCTGGACCGCGTAGTGAATCACCCCTTGTCCCTCCCGTCAAGGAAAATCCGCTCAATTTGACATCCGCCCTGCCGGCCCCTAGCATCCTGCACTTGTACGTAAGCGCTTGTCCAAGCAGACCTTGTGGTGCGGGCTTCCAGCCTGCACGGGCGGCCGCATGATCCAACGTCACAAAACCCGCGTCGTTCGCGTCGGCACCGTCCACATCGGCGGCAGCCACCCCGTCGCCATCCAGTCCATGACGACCACGTACACCCGGGATGCGCAGGCCACTCTCGACCAGATCCGCCGCCTGACCGCCGCCGGCGCGGACCTCGTGCGGGTGGCTGTCCCACAGAAAGAGGACACGGCCGCCCTCAAAACGATAGTCGCCGAGTCGCCCGTCCCCATCATCGCGGATGTCCACTTCCACTTTCGCCGGGCGATGGAGGCCATCGAGGCCGGCGTCCACAAAATCCGCCTGAATCCCGGCAACATCAAGGACCGGGCGCAGGTCGATGAAGTAATCGCGGCCTGCAAGGAGCGTGGTGTCGCCATCCGCGTGGGTGTCAATGAAGGCAGCGTCGTGGAGCGCGGGGACAAACAGCGGCGTGCCGCCCAGAAAGCGGCCCTGGCGGACGACCCCCACGCGCAGTTCGTCAATCTGATGGTAGACACGCTGGAAGATTACCTGGCGATCTTCCGCGAGCACGACTTCCACGACATCGTACTGAGCGCCAAGAGCATCGATCCAACCGTTGTCATCGACGCTTACCGCGTAATCAGCCGGCGCTTCGACTACCCGCTCCACTTGGGGGTCACCCACGCCGGGCCACCGGAGACC
>Ga0315273_10012632_pt1 | contig 10840 bp, 8 predicted proteins | sample YL17G02_0_MG_FD_205753 | JGI IMG/M metagenome (GOLD analysis project Ga0315273, IMG submission 205753) | Sediment microbial communities from Yellowstone Lake, YNP, Wyoming, USA - YL17G02_0 | ecosystem: Environmental > Aquatic > Freshwater > Lake > Sediment | place: USA: Wyoming | collected... | reverse complement strand
CACGACGAGAGCCCCGTCGCCCCGGCCCAGTCCCGGCTGCCATTCGATCAGGAGGGAAACCTGCGGGTCTCCACCACGCCCAAGTCCATGACGCTCGACACGGGGGAGATGGAGATCACCGAGGGCCAGTTTCCGGTCGGGACGATCGACCTCGAACAGTTCTCGACCGTGCCGGTACAGGGCCATTTTCCGATGGGTGCGGTGAACCTCGACGGCTACGACTGCGTCTCCGTGCAACTGGTTTCGCTGTCGGGCCCCGGGCGGATCGAGATCCACCCCGAGTGGCGCAACGGGGATGCGCCGTTCACGGACAAGGCCCATGACTGCATCGCCGCCGAGGGCGGAAGGGAAAGCTGCGTGGATCTGGCCCGGCATGGGAGCGTGCTTGCGTGGCCGGGACAGAGCGCGATCAAGCACTTCAACGTGGTCGCACGCGAGCTGCAGCTCAGCGTCATGATGAATGCCCCGGGGGTGTACCGGTTCCGAATCGTGCTCTACGCCCGTCGTACAGGGTAGAGCCGGAAATCCGCCCGGAACTTCAGCCATTTCGCCCGCGTGCCGGGCAAGCAGCCGGCGGGGAACCGCGCGGGCGGTTCGTCGGGGCGGGGCATATAATTCCCCACAGAATGCGCCACATCCCAGTCGGCCTTCTACTGGCCGCTTCCGTCGCGGTGAAGGGCGCCGGCGCCGCGGATGGGCTTCCCGCCGCCCCCGTCCCGCCGCCGGCAGCCGCGGTCGCTGCATCCCCCGCGGCGCCGGCGCCCACGAGTCCTCGGCAGAAATCGATGGGACGCGGACGACTGAGGGGAGAAGTCGCGTTCTCGCGCCGGGAAAAGGTCACGGGCGCCGTCGTGGCTCTCACCCGCGAGGGTGATTCGACGCTTCTCGTTCTGACGGCCTCCGGAGCGGCGGGCGAGTTCAGCGCGGATGGGATCCCCGAGGGCCGATACCGGCTGTTCGTCTTTCGCGAGGGCGTGCGTTCCTCGAGGGAGGAGGGGTTCGAGGTGCGCGGCCCCTTCCGCGCGGAGGCGGATCTGATCGTCCAGCGAGGTCAGGGAGAAGACCTTCCGATTGATCTCCAGGCTGCGGGATCGCCCGAGGCGAAGGCGATCGCAACCGCCGTGGCCACGAAGGAAGAAGGCGTGGGCGGCGAGGCGGCGAAGAAAGAAAACGCGGGCCGCGAGGCGGCTAACCCGGCCGTCGCGGAGGGTCCCGATCGAGGGAAGCTAAAAGTTCTCCTGAAGCAGCTCGGCAGCGGCTCCGTCACCGAGGGGCGGCTCGTGCTGCGACGATTGGGCGGGGGGTGCGACCCGCTCATCGCTCCGATCACGGGCGACGACCTGGAATTCCCCCGCCCACCGGCCGGGGCCTACAGCGTGAGTCTGGCGACGCCGGGAAACCTATCGCTTCGTCTCTCTCGCGTCGTCATCGGGGAGGGCCCGCTGACGATCCAGGCCTTTCTCGTCCCCCGGCCGACGGGCTTTCCGGGAACCCCCGACGACCTGCTCCCCGAGGAGCATCCGCTTCCCCCACCGCAGCCCGCTGCCGCGCCGTCGTCATCTTGATCTGGATTCCGGCTTCCGCCGGCGGAAGCCGAAGTCCAGTGTTGTTCAGGATTGAATCCACTGGATCGCGGCTTTCGCCCCCTGCTTTCGCAGGGACAGGCGGAATGACGAAAGGGGGCTGCGTCAGGACGAGGTGCGTCCTGCGAAGTAGCCGCTGCGGGCGCGGACTTCGGTGTTCGGGCGGGCGACCTTGACCTCGATCTTGATCCAGCGGCCGTCGAAGGTCTCGTTGGGGGATTCGTAGGTCAGGTAGTACTGGTGGCGCAGGTCGTCGGTGATGGCGACATAGGCCGAAGCCACCTCGGTTTCGTCCTTGGCGAAGGTGGCGCTTCCGCCCGTGGCCTCCGAAAGCGACTTCAGCAGCGAGCGGGCCGAGGGATCGAGGGAGCCGGTTCCCAGGCCGATCGTGTAGATCGTCACATCCGCGGCCTTGGCCGCTTCAACCACCTTGTCGCGCTCGAAGAAGCTTGTCGTGTCGCCTCCGTCGGAGAGGAGCACGATCGCCTTGCGCCCGGTCACTGGCCGGAGCTTTCGAAGCGTCGTGTAGACCGCGTCGTAGATCGCCGTCCCGCCGCTCGCCTTCGTGGATTCGATGGCGGCCTTGACGATGGCGCGATCCTCGGTCAGGTCGGAGAGCAGGTAGACCTTGTCCGAGAAGTCCACGACCATCGCGCGGTCTCCCTCGCGAAGGCTCTGGACGAAGGCACCGGCGGCCTTCTGGGCCGTCTCGATCCGCTCCTGCATGCTGCCCGAGGTGTCGATGACGAGAGCGACGGACAGGGGCCTGGATTCGAGGGAGAAATCCACGACCTCCACCGTCCGGCCTTCCTCGAGGACGGTCAGTTCCTTGCGGTCGACGCCGGTGACGAAATGGCCGTCCTTGTCCGTCACGGCCATGTTCAGCTCCACCCGGTTGACCCGGACGGCGAAGGAGAGATCGATTTTGCGGGTCACGACGACGTCGCTGACCGTGATCCCCTCCTTGTGCCGGACGACGGCTCGGATGACGCGGGCCGCCGACTCGGGGCCGAAATCGTAGGTGCATTCCCAGGGCGGCTCGGTGTCGCGAAAGACGAGTTCGTCGCCGACGGAAAACTCGACGGCCTCGATGAGATCGGGCCGGTCGGCCTTGACCTCGGCCGTGATGTGGGTCTTGCCGATGGCCACGTCCCCTGCGACGGGGTTCGTGATCTTCACCGACAGGCCGCGCCGCTTCTGCGCGTCCTGGCCGTGGAGGGGGGCGGCGACGGCCAGAAGGGCCGTCACGAGACAGACGATGCGCCCGATCGTCCGTCTCACCGGGAGCCTCCCGTCCCCGAAGCAGGCGCGGCTTCCGCCGGCGTCCCGGCCCCTGAGGGGACGACCGGCGGGGCGGCGGCTGGCTCCACCGCGGGTGCGGCTGCCGGAGCAGCTGAGGGAGTGGCCACGGAGACGGCCCCCGACAATTCGAGCAGGAGGGCGAGCCGTCCGGCGGCTTCGCTTTTCGGATCGGCCGCGATGAACTTCCGGAACCAGTCGAAAGCCTCCGGATTGTGTCCCGAACGGTAGAGGGAAAGGCCGATGTAAAGGCTGGCCTGCACCGGCGGGGACGGACCGGAGAGGGCCTTCCGGTAGGCCGCCACCGCGTCGTCGAACTGGCCGAGCCCGGCCCGGGCCACGCCGAGATTGACGAGCGTCGTGGGATCGTCGTCACCCGAGGAGGTCAGGCGGGTTCCGAGTTCGGCCGCCCGCATGAAACGGCCCGCCTGGATCGAGGCGTAGAGCAACTGGCGCAGGGTGGACTGCTCCCCCGCGCCCGAGGCGACGGCGCGTTCCATCAAGTCGGCGCCCGAGGAGAATCGTCCCGCCGCAAGGTCCAACTGCGCGAGCGAGACGAGGTCGGCGGCATCGGCCGAGTCCGCTGTGATCCGGCCGCGCAGGGTCGTGATGCGGTCCCGTTCGGCCGCGAGTTCGGTGATCCGCTTCGCGATGCGGTCCTTCTCCGTGGGAGTCATCCGCGGCGCGGCAGGGCTGCGCAGAGAGGATTCCAGCCCGGCGACGGCGCCCTCCGCATCGCCCATTCGCCGCCGGGCCTCGGCCAGCCCGAGGACGGCGTCCACGAGGCTCTCGTCCATCTCGAGGGCTTTCCGGAAATGGCGGGCCGCCGGGTCGGGCCGCCCGAGGCCGAGGTAGATCTCGCCCAGGCTGACCTGGTGGATGGGCTCCCTCGGCTGGAGGTCCGCGGCCTTCTGCGCTGAGCTCAGCGCGTCGCCCCAAAGTTGCAGCCGCGCATAAACCCGGGCGAGCCGGTCGTGCGCCATGGCGAGGTCGGGTTTCAGCTCGAGCGCCCGTCGCAGCTGTTCGGCGGCTCCCTCGAGATCCCCTTCGCGCAGGGCCATCTCGCCAAGATGAAGGTGGGGCTCGGCGGATCCCGGGCTGACCGCGATGGCGCGCTGAAAGAAGTCACGGGCTGCCTCGGGCTTGCCGGAAGCGTCGGCCAGCCGCCCCAGTCCGTCGAGGGCGGGGCTGTAGTCCGGCCGCATCGAAAGAATCCGGTAGAACTCCACCGACGCCTCGGATGTCTCGCCCAGGCGCAGTCGGGCCTCGGCGAGGGTGAGATGGGCGCCGAGATGGTTGGGTTGCAGTTCGATGGCGATCTCAAGCGGCTCGATCGCCTCCCGGTAGAGGCGCGCCTCGACGCAGGCCTGCCCGAGGGCGTAGTGAGCGGGAAAGGAGTTCAGCGCGATCGCGACGGCCGCGCGAAGTTTTTCCACGGCCTCGTCATAGCGACCCTGCTCGAGGGCGACCTGGCCGTCATGGGTGAGCTTGAACGATTGGTCGCGGGCTTCCTCGGCCCTGGGGCGGGCAAGGGCGGTGGGTGGACCAGCCGTCGCGGCGACGGCGAGGCACAGAACGGCAATGCGACGGATCACAGCGGGAATTATCGCCCCGCTCGCGGTCGCACGCCACAGGTTGGCCGTGCGGATCAGGCGCGGGGAGTTTCGACGAGCGCGAGCATCTCGCGAACGGCCCGGCGCAGGCCGACGAGGCAGGAGCGCGCGATGATCGAGTGGCCGATGTTGAGCTCTTCCATCCCCTCGATGCCCGCGACCGGGGAGACGTTGCGCGTGTCGAGGCCGTGGCCCGCCGCGAGGTGAAGGCCTTCGTCCCGCCCGACGCTCGCCGCCGCTTCGAGGGCGCGCAACTGCCGCGAGGCGTCCTGCTCTTCGCGCGCCTCGGCGTAGCGGCCCGTGTTGATTTCGATGAACCGGGCGCCGGCCTTGCGGCACGCGGCCACCTGCGAGGCGACCGGATCGACGAAGATCGAAACGGCGATACCCGCGTCGGTCAGCCGGGCGCATGCGGAAGCGGCGGAGTCGAAGTGGCCCTCCACGTCGAGACCCCCCTCGGTCGTGATCTCCTCCGGGCGCTCGGGAACGAGCGTGGCGAGGTCCGGTCGAACGCGCAGGGCGAAGGCGATCATCTCCTCCGTCGCCGCCATCTCCAGGTCGAGCCGGGTGCGGCAGACGGCGCGCAGCAGCTCGACGTCGCGGTCCTGGATGTGCCGGCGATCGGCTCTCAGGTGCACCGTGATGCCGCGCGCCCCCGCCAGTTCGCACAGGATCGCCGCGGCGATGGGGTCGGGCTCCGCCGCCCGGCGGGCCTGCCGGAGGGTCGCGATGTGGTCCACGTTGACGGACAGCTTCGGCATGTCGGATCTCCAGGAGGGGACCGGGCCCCGAGCAATAGGGAGAGGGGCTGCCCGTCAGGCGCCCAGTTCGGCCTGGATCAGGGATGCCAGTTCGTCCGCGACGGAGTGGACGAGGTTCTCGTCGGTCCCCTCGACCATGACGCGCGCGAGCGGCTCGGTGCCACTGTAGCGCAGCAGCAGGCGGCCCTGCCCGGCAAGCCGGCCCTCGAGGCGGGCGATGGCCGGTCCGATGACGGGGTGGTCGGCGAAGGGGATCCTCCGGGCGACCTTCACGTTGAGGAGCACCTGCGGACAGCGGCGGATTCCCGCGGCCACCGCGGCGATATCGATCCCGTCCTGGCGGACGGCGGAGGCCAGCAGCAGGCCGGTGAGGATTCCGTCGCCCGTGGGGAAGTGGTCGAGAAAGATGATGTGGCCCGACTGTTCGCCGCCGAGGGAGGCGTTTTCGGCGAGCATGCGTTCGAGAACGTATTTGTCGCCCACGGGCGCTCGCAGCAGCCGAATTCCCTCCCCGGCGAGAGCGTGCTCGAGCCAGAGGTTGCTCATCACCGTGGCGACAACCGCGTTTCCGCGCAGAAGGCCCCGGGCGTGCAGGCGCCGCGCCTCGATCCAGAGGATGAAATCACCGTCGAGGGCCGCCCCGGTGCGATCCACCGGCAGGCAGCGGTCCGCGTCCCCGTCGAAGGCAAGACCGATGTCGGCTCCAATGCGTGGGACCTCATTTTGCAGAGGCTCCAGGTGCAGGGATCCGCAGCCGGTATTGATGTTGCGTCCCGTCGGCTCGCAGCCGATGGCGGTCACCCGCGCCCCGAGCGAGGCGAACAGGGGCGGGGCGATGCGTGATGCCGCACCGTGAGCGCAGTCGAGGACGATCGAAAGGCCTTCGAGACAGCCGGGACCGCCGGCGGCCTCCGTCAGGTGGCGGAGGTACGCCTCCAGCGCGGGCGACGCTTCGGGAAACAGCTCGGGCACGGGATCGTTCTTGACACGGGCGGAGGGCTTCCGTCGCTCCACGCTTGAAGCCGGCGGAGCCGTTGAAACCCTGCCGCCCGCTGTCCCGGTGACCCCGTCGAGGATGAGCCGCTCGATCATCACCTCGCGGGCGTCGGGAAACTTCATCCCATCGGGGCCGAGAACTTTGATGCCGTTGTCGGTGTAGGGATTGTGCGAGGCCGAAATCATCGCCCCCGCCGCGTAGCCGCCGTCGCGTGTGAGGTAGGCGAGAGCGGGCGTGGTGACGATCCCGAGGACGTCCGGGCGCACCCCGCTTTCCCGAAGGCCGCGAGAAAGCCAGGCCTCGATCTCCGGGCCCGACTCGCGTGTGTCGCGGCCGATGAGCACGCGCGGCTCGCCGCCGTTCATGCCGGTTCGAAGCAGCGCGCCGAGGGCGAGGCCGAGCCGGCTCACGGTCGCCTCGTCGAGCGGAAATGCGCCCGCAACGCCGCGAACGCCGTCGGTCCCAAAGAGTCGTTTCACGAGCCCGGCGCTTCCACGCTGCTGATCCGCACCGTCACCTGCACCGGGTGCTGGCTGACCACGCGCACGCCGGGCCGGGCAGGGGAAGCCGCCACGGACAGCATGAATGTCTGGCAACGGCCGGAGACGTCGATCGGTTCGGTCTGGACCATGGCGAGAGAGGCCACCTGGCTTTCCGCCCCCTCGACGAGAACCTCCGAGGGGACGATGTCGTACCCCGCAAACCGGCAACCCGGGGGAGGCTCCCCCTCGATCCGCGGCATGACCGGAACCGCCCGCCGCGCCTTGCGTTCCAGGCTGACCTGGAGAATTTGAGGCGAAATCCTCTCGACGGCAACCCCGCGGGGCACGCCCCGGATGTTGTGCTCGGGGTTGAGGGGTACCCGCTGCTCGCCGGATTCGCCGCCGCGCAGGTCCACCACGCAGGTGAGCCCCGCCGGGTCCACACCCCGCAACAGAAGCTCCGGCCCGCGCAGCGTGAGCGAAACCGATCCCGATGCTTCCCCGGTGAGAACCTGGTCCTCCGGGAAGACGAAATCCACCCGGGCCGGGTAGACGCGGACCGTCTCGCTCTCCCCGGTCACGATGACCCAGAGGAACACCGCGATGCCGACGGCGAGCAGCTTGAGCCCGATGTTGTGCGTCAGGAACCGCATCAGTGTCGCTCGGTGACGGCGCGGTCCGCGCGCGGGCGGTCCGGGGGGATCGCGGGATCCGGAAGGGACTCTTCGCGGCGGCGGGGCCGGGACCAAGGCAGCCGTGCAAACAGGGGCCGCTGCGGCGCGAGAAGGCTGCGGAGCAGCTCTCGCAGCTCCTGTGGCTCGAGATCCTCGTGGATGACGCCTTCCCGCGCGAGGGAGATCGTTCCGCGCTCCTCGCTGACGATGACGGCGATGGCATCGGTCTCCTCGGTGATGCCGATGCCCGCCCTGTGGCGCGATCCGAATTCACGGGTCAGCGGGGGACTGGAGGTCAGGGGCAGGTAACAGGAGCTCGCGCGAATGCGCCCCTCGGCGATGAGGACGGCCCCGTCGTGCAGCGGGGAGCCCGGCACGAAGATCGTCGTCAGCAGGTCGTAGGTGACGAGGGAGTCCAGCGGGATTCCGGTCTCTGCGAAGCTGCGCAGCCCCTGCTCCCGCTCGAAGACGATAAGCGCGCCGTGGTGGCGGGAAGCGAGCGAGGTCGCGGCGAGCACCACCTCGTCGGCAACCCGCTCCGGCCCCTCCTGGGACCGGGGGCCGAAGCCCCGAAGGGGGTTGCTGCCGAACGAGGCGAGGACGCGCCGGATGTGGTTCTGGAACAGCACGACGACGACAAACGGTGTCATGAAGAGCGCCCAGCCCAGGACGCGATGCACGGCGGACAGCTCAAGGATCCGGTCGGGTCCGGTCAGGTTGTAGAGCAGGCCGATCGAGAGGATTCCGAGGAGCATCTGAACCGCGCGGGTTCCACGGATCAGGAGCAGAAGCTGGTAGACGATCAAGGACAGGACCGCGATGTCCACGATCCCCCGCGGCGACACCTCGTCGAGGTGGATCGAACCGAGAAGCCTCAGGAGCACGCCGGCCCCCCGCGGGAAATCGCGTCCACGACACGGGCCATCCGAACGGTCCCGGCCACGTCATGAACGCGCAACAGGGTGGCTCCGGCGAGGATCGCCGCGGCAGCGGCTCCAAGGCTTCCCTCGAACCGTTCCTCCATCCGCTCGGGGGGTACCCTCGATAGCGTGGCGATGAAGGACTTGCGGGAGGCTCCGACGAGCACGGGCGCCCCCAGCCCAACGAGCTCGCCCAGGCGGCGGAAGATCTCGATATTTTGCGGGAGCGTCTTGCCGAAGCCGATTCCCGGGTCGAGAACGATCCCGTCCTCCCTCACGCCCGCCTCGCGGGCGCGACGCATCGCCTGGCCCAGCTCGGCGCAGATCTCGCCCATCACGTCATCATATCGGGGGTCGTCCTGCATCGTGCGCGGGGTCCCCCGCCGGTGCATCAGGATGCAGGCGGCGCGAGTTGCGGCGACGGCGGGGGCCATCGCCGGATCCTCCGACAGCGCAGAAACGTCGTTCACCAGGTCCGCCCCTTCCGCGAGCGCCTCCCGGGCGAGCGCGGCCCTCGTCGTGTCCACGGAGAGCCGCATCGCGGGCAACTCCCGGCGCACCCGCTTCAGCACGGGAAGAACGCGCCGGCGCTCCTCCTGCGGGGTGACCGGGCCCGCTCCGGGCCGGCTGGACTCTCCCCCGATGTCCACGGCGTCCGCGCCCTCCGCGGCGAGACGCATGGCGTGTGCGGCGGCGCGGCCTTCGTCGAAAAACAGCCCGCCGTCCGAAAATGAATCCGGCGTGACGTTGAGGATGCCAAGAATGTGCGTTCGGCGGGAAGTATCCCAGAACCCCCCGTCTGCGAAGGTGACGGTGCCGGCCACCCGCCCTCCCATTCGTGTCGTGACCGCAGGCCGCGGGGCCCGGGAGGCCGGCTCATCCGGCCGTTCGGGGCGGCTGTCACCCCGGGATATTCATGGCTCCCGCCGGGGCGAGGCCGTTCACGAAGGCATCCCGGCTCAGGACGGCTGCTCGAGCGGGGGTGGCACGAGAACGGGCTTCTCCCCCCGCGTCTTCACGCGGTCTTCCTCGCGCTTCTGTTCCGCGGGCCGTGGCGGGATCGGGGGAAGCTCTTCTCCCCGCACCAGCGCGGCGATCTGTTCGCCTTCGAGCACTTCCCGCTCCAGCAGCGCCTCCGCCACGCGGACAAGGGCGTCGCGGTTCGTCTCGATCATGGCCCGGGCCTTGTTGTAGCACTCGGTGACGATTCTCTTGATCTCCTGGTCGATCTCGAGGGCGGTTCCCTCGCTGTAATCCTGGTGCTGGGCGATCTCGCGGCCGAGGAAGATCTGCTCCTCCTTCTTGCCGAAGGTCAGAGGGCCCAGCACCTCGCTCATGCCCCATTCGCAGACCATCTTGCGGGCGATGTCGGTGGCCTTCTCAATGTCGTTTCCGGCGCCGCTTGTGATGTGGTAGAGGAAGAGCTCTTCGGCCACCCGTCCGCCCATCGAGACGGTGATCACCGCTTCGAGGTAGTCGCGGGAGTAGGTGTGCTTGTCGTCGAGGGGGAGTTGCTGCGTCATGCCGAGGGCCATGCCCCGGGGGATGATGCTGACCTTGTGCAGCGGGTCGGCCCCGGGCAGCAGGTGCGCCACGAGCGCGTGGCCCGCCTCGTGGTAGGCGGTGTTGCGCTTCTCGTCATCGCTGATGATCAGGCTGCGCCGCTCGGTCCCCATGAGGACCTTGTCCTTGGCGATCTCGAAGTCGAGGGCCTCGACCGCCTTTTTTCCGTAGCGGGCGGCGTAGAGGGCGGCCTCGTTGACGAGGTTCGCCAGGTCGGCTCCCGAGAATCCGGGCGTCCCGCGGGCAAGCCGGGCCAGATCCACTTCCGGCGCCAGGGGAATCCGCCGCGTGTGCACGCGCATGATCTCCTCGCGGCCCCGCACGTCGGGCCGGCCCACGACGACCCGCCGGTCGAACCGGCCGGGCCGCAGCAGGGCCGGGTCGAGAACGTCCGGGCGGTTCGTCGCGGCGATGAGGATGACCCCGTCGTTCGACTCGAACCCGTCCATCTCGACGAGCAGCTGGTTGAGGGTCTGCTCGCGCTCGTCGTGGCCCCCGCCGAGGCCCGCGCCGCGATGCCGTCCGACGGCATCGATTTCGTCAATAAAAATAATGCAGGGGGCGTTCTTCTTGCCCTGCTCGAACAGGTCGCGGACGCGGGCGGCGCCCACGCCGACGAACATCTCGACGAAATCCGACCCGGAAATCGAGAAGAAGGGGACGTTCGCCTCTCCCGAGATCGCCCGGGCCAGCAGGGTCTTGCCCGTGCCGGGGGCGCCCATCAGCAGCACGCCCTTCGGGATCTTTCCGCCGAGCTTCTGGAACTTCTGGGGGTCCTTGAGGAACTCGATGATTTCCCGCAGTTCCTGCTTGGCCTCGTCCACGCCGGCGACGTCCTTGAAGGTGACCTTTTTCCCCTGCGCCGAGGAGAGCTTCGCCTTGCTCTTGCCGAAGGACAGGGCCTTGTTGCCGCCCGCCTGCATCTGGCGCATGAAGAAGACCCACAGG
>Ga0315273_10012631_pt1 | contig 10840 bp, 6 predicted proteins | sample YL17G02_0_MG_FD_205753 | JGI IMG/M metagenome (GOLD analysis project Ga0315273, IMG submission 205753) | Sediment microbial communities from Yellowstone Lake, YNP, Wyoming, USA - YL17G02_0 | ecosystem: Environmental > Aquatic > Freshwater > Lake > Sediment | place: USA: Wyoming | collected... | reverse complement strand
GCCGAGTTTTTTCTCGTCACTGCGGGAGTAATAGATAATAGTAACAGGTCTTCTGTTAACTGCCGTGTCCGGGGCAACCGCCTTCCAGATGCGCTCGTAGTTGCTTGTCAGGAACGGGGGCGTGACTGAAGCGGGAATCCTTCCCTGAAGATCGAACTGGTTTCCGGCAAAAGAGGGAAGGAAAAACAGCGCGGTGAAAACTGCGTAGTAAAAAAAACGCTTCATGCAGGATAAAATACTTGGAGCGCTGAAAAATACTGACATCATATCATGCTTTTCTGTTTTCTCTCTCTTCAAAAAGTTATTTTCCAACTCACCGCATCACTGCTATCAGGAGAGCTTTCGCTATGACCAAAACAAACGCCGTTTCCGAATACCTGTTACGCACCAAGCCCGATAAAATCGACGCCGGATTTCTGGCCTATCTCGCCGGTCTCACGCAGGTCGCCGGCGCGGCACCGGAAATCGCCCGTTCTATTGTTAAGGAGCTTGCCGACCAGCGCGCAAATTTAAAGCTCATCGCCAGCGAGAACTACTGCTCTCTTGCCACCCAGCTCGCCATGGGAAACCTCCTTACCGACAAGTACGCCGAAGGGTTTGCCCGGCATCGTTTTTACGCCGGGTGCGATAATATTGACGCGGTGGAGTCGTATGCTGCTGACCGGGCTTGTAAACTTTTCGGCTGCGAACACGCCTACGTACAGCCCCACAGCGGCGCAGACGCCAACCTTATCGCCTTCTGGGCGATCCTTAACACGCGGATCGAAACGCCGGAACTCGGCGAAACCAACCCTTCAGCGCTCTCCCGCGAAGACTGGGAAAAACTGCGCGTAAAACTCCACCACCAGCGCCTGCTCGGCATGGACTACTACTCCGGCGGCCACCTGACGCACGGGTACCGCCACAACGTGTCGGCCCAGATGTTCGACGCGTATTCCTACGGCGTTGACCGCGCGACCGGGCTCATTGATTACGCGGTGGTGGAAAAAATGGCGCTCGATATAAAACCGCTCATACTGCTGGCCGGTTACAGCGCCTACCCCCGGAAGATCAATTTCGCCCGCATGCGCGCCATTGCCGACAAAACAGGAGCGGTGTTCATGGTCGACATGGCCCATTTTGCCGGCCTTGTCGCGGGCGGCGTGTTCACCGGCGACTTCAACCCGGTGCCCCACGCGCACGTGGTGACCTCCACCACGCACAAGACCCTGCGCGGCCCGCGCGGCGGAATCATACTCTGCGTCAAGGAATTCGCCGAAAGCGTTGACAAAGGCTGCCCGCTCGTCATCGGCGGCCCCCTGGGCCACTGCATGGCGGCAAAGGCGGTGGCGTTGACGGAAGCAAACACCCCCGCGTTCAGGCAGTACGCGCAAAAAATCGTCGCCAACGCGCGGGATCTCGCGGCGGCATGCATTCGCGAAGGCATGACCATCGCCACCGGCGGCACCGACAACCACCTGTTCCTGATAAACGTAACGCCTTTCGGCCTCACCGGCCGCCAGGCCGAGAGCAGCTTGCGTGAATGCGGCGTCACGTGCAACCGCAATTCGCTCCCCTACGACCCGAACGGGCCCTGGTACACGAGCGGCCTGCGCATGGGCACGCCGGCCGTGACGACTCTTGGCATGGGCGAAAACGAGATGCGCGAAATCGCCTCGGTCATCAAGCTCGTGCTTGCCGACACCCGGCCGGAGACCATAGCGAAGGGCGCGAGCGCCGGCCAGCCGAGCAAGGCGAAATACACCCTTTCTCCGCAGACGAAAAAAATCGCCGGCGCGCGCGTTGCCGCGCTGCTGTCTCGTTTCCCGGTCTATCCGGAGCTCGATCTGGAACTTCTTGAGCGGTCGTTCAGGTGAGTCTCCCGCCAGTTTCCTCGTACCTGCCGCTCCAAAGCCGGAAGAGGTAAATTCTTGAGAGGGATAGCCGTAATAATCAGAAGGGGGCGGGAATCAAGTGAACAAGCGGGGACTCTTCCCGCCGTTGGCAGTCACAAGACCGCCATGTTGTAATTTTATGTAAAGAAGACACTATGAACAAAAAAATGCGGTTCATCGTTTACCTCCTGATTATCTCCAGCCCGCTTGCGGCCGCCGTCAATATTATTGAAAGTTCGAAATCACGGCTTGTTTTCAAATGGGAACTCGGCAGCTTTGATACCGTTTCGGTCTGCGATTCAGGGGCGGCTGCGACCGGCCTCAGCTGCAGCGGTCAGAACATGGTGCTCGGCGCGGAAGGCAAGGCTGCGGTCCCGGGAATCTCCCTGTACGCGGGAATACCGCTCTCCGGCACCATACGGATTACTTTTGTTCCGGGGCAGACAACGGCCATTACGCTCAACCATCCCCTGCAGAGGAACGTGTCCATAGGCGGCAGAGTCCCTTCGTTTGGTGAGGTCCTCTTCCCCGACGGCTGGATTTCGGAACCGCGTTATACATGGCTCAGGAACATGCGCGCGGCGCGTCTTATCATCCGCCCGTTTTTCTACGACTCGGTCGCGCATACCGTCCGGGTGCTCCTGAGCGGGGAGTGCACCGTGGAATTTCCCGCCGGGACGTATTCTTCCGGCGCCCGGCCGGCGGAAACCGATTACCAGCGCATGCTGAAAGGGCTCGTGCTCAACTACGACGTGGCGGCGGCGTGGATGAAATCCCGGGACCGGCGGGCCCTGGCAAAAACGCTCCGGAAAACCGCTGACCCTTTCCCCATGAGCTACAACCTGCCCGTTCTCACGTTCACCATAGGCGACGGCTTCGCGGAAACGAACGCGTATACAACAAACGAGAACGGCATATTAAAAATTGACGGCTCACAGCTCAAGCGGCGGTTTGCCTTATTGCTCGGCACTGTTGATACGGCCGCCATTTCCACGCGCAGAGTCGCCCTGTACACCTCGTGGAAGGGCGAACTGCCGACCTCCTGCCCCTCCTTTGACTCGATCCCCGCCGGCGTTTCCGAGGTGCCCCTTGTCCGCTTCGACCGGAACGGTGACGCCAGGGTTGACAATGACGACTACTTCCTGGCCTATGTCAGCGGTCTGTCCGGCTGGAAATACGACACGATGACACGCGACTACTGCTTCGTTCTTGACAATTACTACGATAACCGGCACTACTGGCTTACGATCAAGCCGCCGGGCGCGGGCGACGGGGCGGACATCGGCCGTTTTACCGTGCCGACCGGAGGCGCCGATACGGCGGACTATACCGTCAACCATGTCATATTCGGGAAAATGAACTACCTGCCCGTTGAATACGACGGCAACAGGAACGCGGTGAACGTGAACGTCGTGGGCTATATCTGGGAACGGCTGTTTCCCTACAATACCTCGTTTGAATTCCTGCTGGACCTTCCCGGCCTCGATACCGCGGCCGGCGGGACGATCCAGTTTTCAAAGTATACGAACACCTACGCGGGCGTTTCCATGGGCCTTTCGGGCGCTCCCCTCTGCACCGATTGCAGGCCGGACGAGAACTATCCGGTGGCGAGCTGGGGCGGCCGGCTCCTTCGTTTTGACTATACTGACGATCCGGCGACTAAAAACTACTGGCAGCTCAAAAACATCCGGGCGGATTACCGCCGGAGACTTTCGGCGAACACGGATTCGCCCGTGCGGATGAATGTTTTTTCGTCAAGCGACGACGGCGTAAAAAGTTACCGGCTTATGCTGACCGGGAACCGCCCGCTCCGCATCTTCCGGATATCGAACGGCGAAGCCGACGTTTCGCTTATCGATACGGTGCAGGCCGGCGCCGCCCAGTATGTATGGAGCGATTCGGGAAACACCGGGGCCAGTTATTTCCTGTCTAACGACGCCGGGTATATTTCGCTTTCCGACGACGCATTTAAGCCCGCACCGGCGCGCATGACCAACCGGTACTATGTCATTTCCAATCTGCGGGACACCACGAACTCAACCGATTATCTCATTATCACGCACCCGGATTTCATCGCCGAGGCGGAACGGCTGGCCGCGCATAAGGCTGGCCATGGTTTCACGAAGCCGCGCATCGTCAATATCAACGATGTTTATACGGATTTCGCCGGCGGCAATTTCGACCCCGTGGCGATCCGGAATTTTCTCGCTTTTGCGACCCGCAACTGGCGTTCCGGCGACACCCTCGTGTATGTGGTGTTCATGGGGACCGGCCATTACGATTACCGGCAGATTAAGACAACCGAGGTGAATTTTTTTCCGCCATTTGAGTTGTACGGTTATTTCTGCACCGAGGATTTTTACGGCGCCCTCACTCCCGGCAGTTTCGGCAGTTCAGGCGAACTTTCGGTGGCGATCGGACGGATGCCGTGCCAGACACCGGCCGAAGCCGGGGTCCTGGTTGATAAAATCATTGATGTCGAAGATGTAGCGGCGGCCGATTGGGGGCCATGGCGCAACACCATGCTGCTCGTCGCGGACGACTGCAACCAGGGTTCGCGCTACGACTATATCTGCTCGCCCTGGAACGCCTCCGGCCACCATGTCTCGGCAGAAAGGATCGCGGAATCCGTCCTCAGGATCAGGCCGTCGCTTGACTTGAGAAAAATATACCTCTTCGATTATCCATGGAACTCGAGCTACGAAAAACCGGAAGCGGCCCGGGCGATCGCGAATGAGATCAACAGCGGCGTGGGGTACGTGAACTACATCGGCCACGGCTCGGACGTCTACTGGGCCGACGAACACGTGCTTTCGGAAAAAGTGGCGGCGCTGCTTTACAATGAAAAACGGTATCCCTTTGTTTCGTCCCTCTCCTGCGGCGTGTCGACTTTTGACAAGGCGGACAACACCGCGCTTTCCGAAGTGCTTGTCAAGGCGCCGGGAGCCGGCGCCATCGCGACCCTAGCCAGCACCCGCGGGGCCATGCCCGGCCCCAACGAGTACCTGGGCCTTCAACTCTACGATTCGCTTTTGTCCGCAGCCAGCCCCTCGTTCGGCGTTGCCGTTCTCCGCGGCAAACTGGCCAGCGGAGGCATTATGAACGGCAACAATACCATGTATGTGCTTTTCGGCGACCCCTCGGTGCGGCTCACCACGGCCGGACGGCAGGTGGCGCTCAAACTCTACGATATGAGCAGCGATTCCCTGCTCTCAAACCAGCTCCAGGCCCTGCAGCAGATCAGGATCAGGGGAACGATTGTCAATGAAAACGGCGATCCCGACCTCTCGTTCGGCAGCGCGAGTTCCGCGTCCGTGCAGCTGTCCTTGTATAATCCCCCTGAAATAACGGCCCGTAAAGACGGCGGAAATGATACGACGGTGCGCTGGCTGAGGCCCGGTAAACCGATCTTTTCGGCAAAAACAACGGTTCGCAACGGCACGTTCGAGCAGACCGCTGTTATCCCGCCGAGCCTCACGTTTGACCAAAGCGGCGCACGGCTCACCGCCTACGCCTGGGAAGGACCGAAATCAGCGCTCGGCAGCCTTGACTCGATTGTTTTCCACGGCACGTGCGCCTCGTGTTCTTCGGGCAACGATTCAACGGGGCCGCGCATCACCATCAGGCCGGTGTATGACCTTGAGTCCATGCGCTCGGGTTCGGTTTCGTTCTCAGACCGCATCGTTTCTTCCCTTCCGCTTAAGTGTGAAATAGACCTGTATGATGAAAGCGGCATCAACGTCATAGACAACGGCCCTGACCAGGGGCTGAACATGGAAATCCCCGGCGTTGTCAGCCGCCGGAACATCAACTACAAATTTCAGTTCGCCGAGGGCGATTTCCGGAAAGGAACCGCGCTGCTGTCGTTCGAGGAAAACGCCCTTAAAACAGGCAGTTATTCCCTGAAGGTCACGGCGCAGGACCTTCCGGGAAATGTATCACAGACGGCGTTTACTCTCGAAATCACCGACAGGACCGCGTTTTCGCTGAGCCACGTTTTCAATACGCCGAACCCCATGCGCATGGGAGGAACGACCCGCTTCTTCTTCTTTCCGTCAACGACAACGACGCAGAATGTCAACCCCCCGCTGGACTATATTATCGTCATAAAGATCTATTCGCTCGGCGGGAAACTCCTGAAGGTCATCAAGAACGCCGACAATGGCCAGACCTGGGACGGCCGCGACCAGACCGGCTACCCGCTGCCGCCCAACATCTATCTCTATCAGGTGACCGCGGATTATCCTTCGCAGGAAGACGGGAAATTGATAAAAAGCAAGATTCAAAAATTAGTAATTCATCCGCCGAAATAAAATAAATTCCGGGCGTTCCCCCGCAAAGCGGGGTCGGTTCTCCTTCTGGCTACCCTCTGGTCAGACGTACTGTTTTGGAGGTTGTATCAAAGAACGCCTGCTCCGTATCCACTACAAAACTATTGATTCCTATCAAACCATTCAGTATTTCTTCTGCTGTTGGCATCCCTTCCTCCTTTTAAGTGTTAAGGTAGAGGAAGTATCAATTTTAACTAAACCGGATGCCAACACCTTTTTTACGGTTCCATAATCAAGTCAGATTAGCCTGATAGGAAATAAAGGAGCAATCAGGGAACTATGCTATTTCCATTGTTCAAGTACACTACCGCTGAAAATCCCAATCTCTTTTTCATTGCCGGGCCGTGCGTGGTCGAGTCCGAAACGCTCTGCATGAAAATCGCGGACCGGCTTGCGAGAATTTCATCAAAGCACAAGGTTGACATTGTGTTCAAGGCCTCGTACGACAAGGCCAACCGGCTCTCCAAGGATTCGTTCCGGGGCGTGGGCAGACAGAAGGGCCTGAAAATCCTCGCAAAAATCAAAAAAGAGTTCGGACTGCCGATTTTGACCGACATCCATGAACCGTCTCAGGCAAAAGAGGCCGCGGAAGTCGCGAACGTTCTGCAGATACCCGCGCTCCTCTGCCGCCAGACCGACCTCCTGGCCGCTGCAGGAAAAACCGGCAGATGGGTGAACATCAAAAAGGGCCAGTTCATGGCGCCCGAAGACATGGAGTACGCGATCAAAAAAGTTGGAAAGAAAGTCTGGCTCACGGAGCGCGGTACGCTGTTCGGCTACAAACGGCTGGTGGTGGATTTTAGCGGCATTCCAATCATGAAAAAATTCAACGTCCCCGTGATCTTCGACGCGACCCACAGCGTGCAGACGCCGGGCGGCGGCAAAGGGGTCTCGTCCGGAAACAGGGACCTGGCAATTCCTCTTGCAAAAGCCGCGCTCGTCATGGGCGTTGACGGCCTCTTTTTTGAAGTGCATCCCAACCCGGACAAAGCATTATGCGACGGGCCGAACAGTTTACAGATAAAAGAGTTTGAGAAGGAAGTGCCGGGATTGATGGAACTATACCGGACCGCTCGTTAACATAAATCTGGTTTGTCTGTTGAACACTTTACTATAGAAATTTAGCCCGCAATGAAGAAGTACGACACCTCAGTAAAATTATACAAGTACACAAGCCTGCCGGTATTGCTGGATATTCTGCAGGAGAAAAAACTGGTCCTGCTCGACCCGCTCACCTGGGAAGACCGGAACGATTCCTATTACCTTAAGAAGTACAAGGAACTGGTTTCCATGAAGACCGTTCTGGCGCTCTGTTTCACCATGAAATCAGAACGTTACCACCATTGGAAAGTCTTTGCCGGCGATATAAGCGGGGTCTGCGTACTTTTTTATAAAGACAAGCTGCTGCGCAGCTTTGCCGGCGATCCGCACATAATAATGGACAAGGTGGAGTACTGCACCGTCAAGCATCTGCGGGGCCGGCGCCCGCAGATCGAAAAACTGCCCTTCATAAAAAGAGCGCCGTACAGCGACGAAGAGGAATTCCGGATCATTTATAAAGACAAGGGACCGGAAATAAGCGCAAAGGAGTTCCTCATTGAATTATCAAGCATAGCTCGCATCAAGCTTAATCCATGGATGCCCTTGCCTCTTGTAAAATCAGTGGAACGAACCATCCGGGGCATCAACGGCTGTTCGGGGTTCAACATCTCTCAAACGACCCTTTTGGAAAACGATACGTGGAAGAATATCGCAAACAGCCTGGCTGGCAGGCAGGACCGGCAGCCAGGACGCTGAATGGCCGAATTTCTATTTTCCTCTCCGTGCCTGTTCTTCGGAACATTATGTATCTTTAATGCCGGTAAATTTCACTATTATCCCTTTTTAGAAAACGATTTTTATCCTATGATTCCCGTCATTGCCATTGTCGGCAGGCAGAATGTCGGCAAATCCAGCCTTTTCAACCGGATACTCGGCCGGCGCGACGCGGTCGTCGAGAACATTCCGGGCGTGACCCGTGACCGGAATTACCGGTCGTGCGTGTGGCAGGGGCAGCCGTTGTACCTTGTGGACACCGGCGGCATGGTGCCTTCGGGCGCCGAAACGCTGTACCGGTCCATCAACGCGCAGATCGACATCGCGGTGGACGAGGCGGCCGTGGTGCTGTTCGTGGTCGAGGCGGGCTGCGGGATCACGGACGAGGACCAGCAGATCGCGCGCCTGCTCAGGAAGAAGGCCGCCGACAGGGTTTTACTAATTGTCAACAAGTCGGAGTCGCCGCGGATGCAGTACGATATCGACGCGTACCGGAAACTCGGACTCGGCAAACCCTGGCCGGTCTCGGCCCTGCACGGCAGGGGCGTGGCCGATGTCCTTGACAAAGCGGTCCACCGTATCTTGGAGCGCGGCGTTCCGGACCAGCCCGGGACCGCTTTTAATCCGCTGACGCTCCGGGTGGCGGTGGTAGGTCGGCCGAACGCCGGAAAATCGTCGCTCGTCAACAAACTCCTCCATAAAAACCGCATGATCGTGGACGACGAACCCGGCACCACGCGCGACGCCATTGACTCCGAGATGGTCTATAAAGAGCGCCGCGTCCTCCTCATCGACACCGCCGGCCTGCGGAAAAAATCGCACGTCACGCAGGACCTTGAACACTATTTCAACCTCAGGGCCCTGCAGAGCATCGAACGGTGCGACGTATGCGTTGTCGTGGTGGACGCCGTCGAGGGCCTCGGCGTCCAGGACATGCGCATCGTCAGCAATGCGCTTGACCTGCGCAAAGGGGTGCTCCTTGCCTGGAACAAATGGGACCTGGTCAAAAAGGAACACCGGACGTTCGACCGGCTGGTCGTGGACACGAAACATCACTGCCTGGAACTCAGGCCCCTGCCCATGGTCGCCATCTCGGCGCTCACCGGCCAGCGGGTGAGCAGCGTGCTCGACCATGCCTTAGCCGTCAAGGCGCATTTGACGCTGCGTGTTCCTTCCGCGGAGTTTGAGGAGAACGTATTTTCATGGGTGCGGGCGCACCCGCATCCGGCCATCCCCCAGAATCCTATCAGGTTCCTGGGAGCCCGCCAGATGAACGCGGCCTTTCCGCTGTTCCGCTTTTTCACCACCAACCCGGGCGGCGTGGTGTCCATGTACGAACGGTTTCTGGCAAACAAAATTTACGAGACCTACGGCTTTGAGGGGTGCCCGCTGACGCTGCAGTTCCGGGGCATTAAAAACCGGAGCGGCAGGGAGGCCTGATGGACATAGGAATACTGGGAGCGGGAAGCTGGGCCATAGCCCTGTCGGTGCTTCTGCATAAGCGCGGCCACGCTGTTGCCATGTGGGAATACTGCGCCGCGGAAGCGGAAAAACTCGCCGCCACCCGCGAACTTCCGTCAAAACTTCCCGGCATACGCGTCCCGGACAAGGTCATGGTCACGAACGATATCGCCGCGGCCGTTGAAAAGGCCGACCTCGTGGTGTGCGCGGTACCGGCGCAGACCATGCGTTCCACCATGAAACTTCTTGCGGCATCCGTGCCGAAACCGCGTCTCGATGCGATAACCGGGTTTGTGATTGTCGCAAAAGGGATCGAGATCAACACGCTCAAGCTCATGAGCGACGTGCTGCTCGACGAGGTGCCGGGAATATCGGCAGGCCGCATGGTGGTGCTTTCCGGCCCTTCGCACGCCGAAGAGGTGTCACGCGAAATCCCGACCACCGTGGTCGCCGCCTCCGAAAACAACGCGCTCGCCGTCAAGGTACAGAAAGCGTTTTCGTGTGAGAGTTTCCGCATCTACACCAACACCGACATGCGGGGCGTAGAGCTTTCCGGCAGCGTGAAAAACGTCATTGCCATTGCCGCGGGCATGGGCGACGGCCTCGGCTTCGGCGACAACACCAAGGGCGCGCTCCTCACGCGCGGCATCGTGGAGATGATGCGGCTCGGAAAAAAGCTCGGCGCCGAGGCATCCACGTTTTCCGGCCTTGCCGGCATCGGCGACCTGATCACCACCTGCATCAGCCGGCACAGCCGGAACAGGAAAGTGGGCGAACTCATCGCGTCGGGACTCACGCTCGAACAGACGCTCTCGAAAATGACCATGGTGGCCGAAGGGATCGAGACCACGAAATCGGTGCGTATGCTCGCCATAAAACACGCCATCGAAATGCCGATCACGCAGGAAGTGTATAAAACGCTGTTTGAAGGAAAAAATGCGCGGCTTGCGGCGCGCGATCTCATGGGCCGTGAATCAAAGCCCGAGTGGTGGTAATGGCCACTTGACATTTTCACTCCGGAGCGATACACTATGAACAGCAGTGACGAAAACGGCGGCGTTATGGTAACGGGCGGAAAGACGTACTATTCAATTTCACAGGTCTGCGGCCAGATCGGGGTGGAAGCGCATGTCCTGCGCTACTGGGAGAGCGAATTCCCGCAGCTGCACCCCAAGAAAAACCGCGCCGGCAACCGGGCCTACCGCGACAAGGACATCGAAATCATCAAGACCATCAGGCACCTGCTCTACGAGGAAGGATTCACCATCCCGGGCGCGAAAAAGAGGCTTTCAGGGTCGCGCTCGAACTCCGCCGAAGCCGAGCAGACCGCGCTCGAACTCGGCACCCCTGCGCAGAGCG
>Ga0315273_10012630_pt1 | contig 10840 bp, 11 predicted proteins | sample YL17G02_0_MG_FD_205753 | JGI IMG/M metagenome (GOLD analysis project Ga0315273, IMG submission 205753) | Sediment microbial communities from Yellowstone Lake, YNP, Wyoming, USA - YL17G02_0 | ecosystem: Environmental > Aquatic > Freshwater > Lake > Sediment | place: USA: Wyoming | collected... | reverse complement strand
CGGCGATGCGGGCCAACGGCGTCGAGGCCCGCCAGATGCCCCTCAGCGACGAAGACACCATCTCCTGGGGCCGCAAGTACACTTCGGGCAAAGAGTGTTACCCGTGCATTATCACGACGGGCGACATTCTGCGGCAGATCCACTCGCCGGGGTTCGACCCCGACCGCTCGGCGTTTTTTATGCCGACGGCGTTCGGCCCATGCCGCTTCGGGCAGTACAACAAGTTCCAGCGCATGATGCTGGACGAACTTGGCCTGGAAGATGTGCCGATGGTCCTGCTGGATCAGGACAAGGACTACCAGGGCGACGTCCAGAACCTCGGGGCCGACTTCCGGAAACTCGCGTGGGCGGGCATCGTCTTCGTCGACACGCTCCAGAAAATGCTTCGCGAGATGCGGCCGTACGAGGTCCGGAAGGGCGAGTGCGACCAGGTCTACGAAAAGTACCTGCGGCGGTGCGAGGAAGTGATCCAGGGCCGCGGCGACCTCGCCGCCCTGGCCCGCGAGGCCTGCCGCGCGATGATGGCCGTCAAGATCGACCGCTCGCGGCCGCGGCCGAAGATCGGCCTGGTGGGCGAGGTCTTCGTCCGCTGCAACCCGTTCACCAACCACTTCATGGTGCGCAAGATCGAAGAGATGGGCGGCGAGGCCGTCCTGCCGCCGTTCGAGGAGTGGGTCAACTACATCGGCTGGAGCCGCATTACCGACGCGAAGATGGACAAGCAGTACAAGCGCCTGCTGATCGAGAAGATCACCGACTTCATCCAGCGCCGCGAGAAGAACCGCATCCTGGACGGCTTCCGGGGCGGCGTGCGGCAGTTCTTCGACGAGCCGAGCAGCGACCACGTCATCGACCTGGCGCGGCCGTACCTCGACCCGTCGGTGCGCGGAGAGCCGATCCTCTCGATGGGCCGATGCATGGAGTACGTCGAGGCGGGCTGCGACGGCGTGGTGAACCTGCACCCGTTCAACTGCATGCCCGGGACGATCGTCAACGCCCTGCTGACGAAGTTCCAGAAAGACTTCGACATGCCGACGCTGAAGGTGGCGTACGACGGCCTGGCGCAGTCGACCGAATCGATCCGCGTCGAGGCGTTCATGTACCAGTGCCGCGAGCGGTTCGAGGCGCGCCTGAAGAAGTCGGGCGGCGTATCCACGACGAGCCTCAGCGCCGCGATGGCGGCCGCAAGGTCGCACACTTGAAACCTGAAACTTGGAACTGCTTTTGACGTAAGTGCGTTTTTTGCAAAACCACTTACGTCATTTGACCCCCCAAAAGGGCCGTTTTAGGCCCCTCGGAAGGGCAAAATAGGCCTTGGCGCTATCGCCAGAGGGGGTGACCCCCTAAAATGTTAAGATGGGCAAGGCGAAATGCGCGCGTTTTTGATGCGTTTTGCACGTTTTTGATCGATTTTGGCGCTTTTTACACCCTTTTAGATCGATTTTGATCAGGGCCTTTTGACGTAAGTCGCATTTCTGCAGAATGACTTACAGCGTTATTTTTTTCACAGCCGCCGTGAAAAGCAGGAGGGACGACCATCGGCCGGAAGGACGAAGGGGTGGAAGCAAAGAGTGCGGAGTGTGGAGTGCGGAGTGAAAAAGACGAACAACGACAACGGCCTTCAGCGCGGAGGCGCGGAGAACGCGGAGGAAGGATTGGGGGAGAAACGGCCAACGGTGGGCGCTTTGAGTCCCGATAGTTGTGATCGCCGTTTTTCGCCCCAACGGGGCGGCGGATTGTAGCCACGGGTGAAGCACCGGCCGCACAGCGGGCGGTGCGCAACCCGTGGAAACGTTCGTGTTTCAACACATCCGCCCCGCCAGGGGCGGAGGAATCGCCGGGTACAGGCGTCCTTCGCCGGCCCAAAAATCTCCGTCGCCCCGCCGGGGCGAAAAGATGATGAGGGATATCCGTTTCCCACGGGTTCCGCGTCGGGCCGCTTTGCGGCCGCAAGGTCGGGGCGCTGAGACGAAGGGTTGCGGTTGTTTAAGAAAAATTAAACAAAGTGGACTTGCCAAGCCGATTAGTGTGGTGTATAGTGAATCTACTGGCGCGCGAGATTTTTTGCTTGACAGGGTTTTTTTGCTTGCAAGCCAGCCGTCCCATTGTAAGTTTTCTCTTGGTTCGTCTGCGGTAGAAACTTGCGGAAAGCCCTAGGAAGACGCGGCATGGCAAAGGAGAATCCAAGACCGGTTGGTCAAGGGGCGCAAGGCAACGTTATCGCAAGAGCCGTTCGAGCCCTGTCAGGCATTCAGCCCGCGGAGATGCCAAAGAAAGAGTTTATCCGCATGAAGGAACGGGCCGAATGGGAAGCCCAGTCGCGGACTTCAAAAATCCAAGTCAGCGGCAGGCTTCCGCAGGGGACGTGAGCCTTAGGACCCTTGCCAACGCCTTTGGGTCCGCCACTCGCAAAGAGTGAGGGGGAAGTGTGTCAGCAGGCGAGTTTACTGCGCTAGACCCCTGGGACCTGAAGGAACCCGTCTTCGTTGACTGCAGGCGCCCACACAGTTTTTATGATTTTGTGGCTTGGTGCACAAACGGAACTTCCGCGTCCCTACCTGTCAGCCGCATCTGCAACATCATGAGGAAGAGGCAGCACACGCACAGCGGCAGCGGCGAAGACTCTCCCCTGACGGTAGTTGCCGAAACCCTCAGGGCCGGGACGCCAGGCTCTAATGTTGACGATAGGCTAATCTCTGAATATCTGAAGGATGACGTTGCGTCGTCGCTGCTGCGCGTAAGCCTCTTCCTGGGTGAAGTCAAAACCGTCGGCGACGTTCGGCCGGGTCTGCAGGATGCCTATCAGGGGTATTTCATTCTCAAGAAGGTAACCCCGGCGAAGGCGAAACCGTTCGGCCACGTCTTTGAGGCTGTGATCCACGCCTCCGCGGGCTTGCTGAACAACTACGTGCATGCGCAGGGCAGTTTCCCGCAACAAGTCTGCGGCTGCAATTTCACTGTACGGGGCAGCTACTTCGCGCAACAGAACGCCCTTACAACTGTCTGTGCTCATGACTCCCTGCTGTCTGCTCTCATGAACCTGCCCAACGGCCCATCGGAAACCGCTGTCCGAGAGCAACTGCATGCCGCGCTCACTCCGCCGCCGAATGCGGGAGGGCCAAAGCTTCACCAAATGGTGGATGCACTCGGCCGCTTGGGAATCGCCTGCAAAGTCCAGGATCTTGAGGGAGCGCGGCAGCCCGAGGACTATCGCGGTCTCGTTTACGCGACAATAGAGTCGGGGTACCCCGCCATCATCATTTTCACCACCGCAAACGCAAAGGAGCGCCACGCCATCACAGTGGTAGGCCACACTTTGAATTCAGATACTTGGTTCCCGGAAGTGGAGTTCGGATACGGACATGGCAGCCCTGGGCCTAAGTTTCACCCCACTTACGATTGGGCACCTCATTGGCTGGTGAACGACGGCAACCTCGGAATGTATTTCTGCCTTGAGGCCGGAAGGATGCGCCTTGGTCCTGAGGCTGCCGCCCCAGCAGAGGCCCCTTTCCGCGCCGGACGAGAGCCCCTTAAAGCGGTTGCCGTGATCGGGCTATACGAGAATGACCCCGAGATCGTGATCGCAAATGCCGAGATCAAGGTTGCGTACCTGCTAGACGTATTTGCGCAGACCCTCTTGGACCAGGTTGTAGAACCAACTGATGCCGAGGCCAGGTGGCTTCGCCGTCTGGTTGACACGTGCCGCGCAGGTAACTTTTCGCCCGGCCCCATACTCAGGACATTTCAAACGGACAGGGAAAAATACCTGGCCCACATGTTCGGAGAACCCGACTGGAACAATAACACCTTCCTTCCAGAAGAACGAAAGGCGCTAACCAAGTCCCTCCTTCAGGTCCTCCCAAACAAAGTGTGGGTCACGGAATTTACCTTGGTAAACCTGTATACCGCCAACAGAAGAAAACTTGGAGAGGTCGTATACACGGGCCGCTGGTCCAACACCAACGCAATTCTGGGCGAGGGCCTTTGCTTTGTGCGCGCCCCGGGCATTGCCTGGTTCCCAACAATTCCACAAGTGGCCGGCACGTCGGTCACATCTCACACTGGCATCATGCGTCCATTGGCCACAAGCATAGGGCAGCCGGAATATTAGGGCAGCCTGGTGCCCTCTTGTCCCCGCACGCCGCCAGCCATTCGCATGTCGTTATAAGACGACAAACCAACGGCTCCGTCCGCGGCGGGCGAAAAATATTTTCGCGTGACACCCGCGCCCTTTTTCTTGCGCAACGCCAGCCAAACAATGGTACCGTGGATAGCATGCCCCGCCGCCCGGCGGACCCACGGAGACACCATGGCCTCCATACTGATTCTTGGCATCGGCAACATCCTGCTGAAGGACGAGGGCGTCGGCGTTCACGTCATCCAGGCGATGGCCGACCAGATCGCCAAGGGAACGCTCAGCCTGTCGGAGGACGTCGAACTGGTCGACGGCGGCACATTCGGCATCGACTTGCTCGACACTATCGCCGGCCGGCGCAAGGTGATCGTCGTCGACGCCGTGCAGGTGACGGCGGCGGAGACGGCCGGGCCGTCCGGGATCGCCCCGGGGGCGATCCTGCGGTTCACGGCCGCCGACCTCCAGCAGCGCCAGACCGCGGACCTCTCGCTTCACCAGATCGGCCTTTTCGAGACGCTGACAATGGCCCGGCAACTCGGGTGCGCCGTCGGCGAAGTGGTCATCCTCGGCATCGTGCCCAAGACGCTGGAGAGCGGGCTGGAACTGTCGCCCGAGGTCGCGGCGGCCGTCCCGAAAATCATTGAACTGGTGCTGGCGGAAATCGGCGTTAAGGGTTAATACTACAACGCCACTTGGGCAAGTTTCGCGCGGCGGGTCTCCTGACCCGCCGCGCGTAGCGGCATTCTCACCCGCGCCGGAGGCGATTCTTGCGCGGTGGGTCCGGAGACCCACCGCGCGAGAATTCAAGCGGGGGCCGCTCTCAGATTGTAGCGCGGGGGTTTATCCCCCGCGCGGTCCTGCGCGGGGCACAAGGCCCCGCGCTACGGCACGTAAGGGAGACACGCATCATGCCTGATTTGAAAGGCCGCACCGTCCTCATCACCGGCGCCTCGACGGGCATCGGGGCCGCCACCGCCGTCCTGATGGCCCAGGCGGGGGCCGACGTCGGCATCAACTACCTGCACTCGAAGGTGGCGGCGAAGAAGGTCCTCCGAAAGGTCGAGGCCCTCGGCCGCCGCGCACTGCTGCTGGAGTGCGACGTCTGTGACCCCGACCAGGTGACCGCCATGGTCGCCGAGTTCGTGAAGGTCTTCCGCCGCATCGACATCCTTTTCGCCAACGCGGGCGGCCTGGTCAGGCGCTGCCCCGTCGCCCGCATGCCCGACCGGCTCTGGCACCAGGTGATCGCGCTGAACCTCGACAGCGTCTTCTACACCGTGCGGGCGGCCCTGCCCTGCATGACCCGGGCCAAGCGCGGCAATATCATCATAAACTCCAGTATCGCAGCGCGGACCGGCGGAGGAGGCGGAGCGGTGGCCTACGCCACGGCGAAGGGGGCGCTCGTGACCTTCACGAAGGGGCTGGCGAAAGAGGTGGCGGCCGCCGGCATCCGCGTCAACGCGATCGCCCCGGGCGTAACGCTGACGCCATTCCACGAGAAGTTCACGGAGCCGGCCCGGATGAAGCGGTTCCTCGGCGAGATTCCGATCGGCAAACTCGGGACCCCCGAAGACATCGCGCGCGCGGTGCTCTACCTGGCGGGCGAAACCGAGGGGTTCATCAACGGCGAAACGATCTACATCGCCGGCGGCGGGGCATAAACCGGCTTTTAGTGCTTCGCGCTGGGCAGCCTGCGACCAACCTTGCGGCGGCGTCTCAGGACGGCCCTGCCGCCGGGTGTTTTCATGCGCTTGCGGAAGCCCGTGCGCTTCCTGTGCTTGTGGCTGAAGAGTTTGCGTCCACCGATACCCATTTGGTCACCTCAAACCTGGAACTTGAAACCTGAAACTTGGAACTGCCGTTAGATCGGCATCCCGGTAATACGCGCCTCAAAGACCAGCCGGTCGCCGACCACGCCCTGCGTATCGAAGACCGCGCGGCGGTTACGCAGTTCCACGACCTGCCCGAGCAGAAGCAACCGGTCGCCCGGCACCACCTGCCCGCGAAACTTCACGCCGTCCACCCCGCCGAACCCCAGGAACCGCGGGTCGTTCTGAACCTTCTTATAGTACAGGCTCGACATCTGGGCCGCGGCCTCGATCATCAGAACGCCCGGATAGAGCGGACGCCCAGGAATGTGGCCGCGCACCCAGAACTCATCCGGCCGCACGTCCTTGAAGGCCACGATCTGCCCTGCCGCAGGGTCCAGGTGAATCACCCCGCTCAGTTGCTCGATCTCGTAGCGGTGCGGATTGTATCGGCGGATCTCCTCAACGGTCATCAGCACCCGCGAGAGGTCGACTTTCGCCAGATCCACCAACAGCGGCGGCGCCATACCCTTACGATCTCCCGGGGCTGCAAAACCTCAGAGGGACGAGGCTGCCGGCTCTCCTTCGTCCCTCTGTCGATGGTAACGCAATCGCCTCGCCCGGCCGTCTTATTCCGGGACCGAACGCTGCTCCAAGACCTTCACCCGGACTTCCTGAGCGGCGGACTTGATATCCTGCATGGCTTTGCGGACTCGCGTCCCCGCCGCCTTGTTACCGGCTACCATCTTTGCAACGTCTTCTTCCGCCGCGGCCACAAGGGCCTTCAGCCTATCGAACGCCTCCATGATGCACTCCTTCGAAAAAGCCTCTCAGTTTCGGGTTCGCCTGCCACCCAACTTCCGGTAATCTACTCGGGACCCCCAAGGCTGTCAAAGGGAAAAGGGCTGCGGACGGGCCTGCGGCGGCCTTTCCCCGTTGACCCCGGACCCCAAGACCGCTAGGATTGGACCGTCGCGAGCCCATGCAAACCTTGCCCGAGAGGGTTCCAGCCTTGGAACAGACGGCAGTCACCCAGGCCGGCCATCGGCAGACGGCCAGTGCGCCCTGCGGCGCCTGTGGCGGGTGGGGCTGGCCGAAGGCCTCCCTGGGTGAGCGCATCGCGCAGGCGCTCGTGACGGCGGCCCTGCTGGGGACCCTCGGACTCGGCTTCATGATCACGCCGTCGCCGACAGGCACGGGCTCGCACACGGGCCTCGGCCTGCCGCCGTGCGGCATGCTGGTGCTGACGGGTCACCCCTGCCCCACGTGCGGCGTGACGACCTCGTTCGCCCTGGCGGCCCACGGGCGCATCGGCGAGGCGTTCGTCAACCAGCCGTTCGGGGTGGCGGTTTTCGTCTGTGTGCTGGGGGGGCTGATCGGGTCGGGCTTCACCCTGGCGACCGGACGCAGTTGGGCGCCGCTCGTGACGGTCAACCGGGTGCTGGCCACTGTTATCATTCTGGCGGTTATCGCCGCCGTCTCATGGGGTTATAAGTGGACGCAGGTGTAAAGCGGTCGTTGAAGGAGCCGTCATGGTGGGTCGAAAGCAGTGTCGCAATGCAGCCCTCGCAAGCCTGCTGGCCCTGGTTGCCCTGAGCGCCTGCGGGTGTCACTGGCTGTTTGCCTGGATGGTCGCCGATCGGCATCCGAAAGAGCAGATCAAGGCCGAGTACGCGCTGAAGGCCGAGCGGCTGGTGATCGTCACCTATGCAGGGACGGAGATCCTCTTCGACGACCCCACGGCCCCCCTGGAGGTCAGTTACAATATCACCAACGAGATCCTGCGGAGCCTGTCGTCGAGCGTCAAAACGGTCGTCCGTCCGGAGCAGGTCGTCCGCTGGCAGGAATCGACCCTGGAGTGGCCGAACATGTCGCTGGTCGACATCGCCAAGACCTTCCAGGCCGACACCCTCCTTTACGTCGAGCTCGAGCGCTACACCCTGATGGAGGACCGGTCGGCGAACCTCTTCCGCGGCCGCGTCCGGGCGCGCATCCAGGTGGCCGAGGCGGCCGCCACGCGCAACCCCGTCTACGAGACCACGATCGAGACCCTGTTCCCCGAGGACCGGCCGGTCGGCGTCCTCGAGACCAGCGACCGCACCATCCGAACGGGCACCAACATCTTCTTCGCCCGCGCGGTGATCGACAAGTTCCGAGACCACGAGGTCGAGGTGAAAGGAGGCCGCCAATGACCCTCAATCGGCGATGCGCGACCCTCCTGGCGCCGGCGATCCTCCTGGCCGCTGCCGCCCTTGCCGGATGCCAGGGGTTCGCCTGGATCCTTGTCAAGACCGTCGGCCCGTGGTTGCCCGAAGAAACGGCCCAGGCCGAGTATGACATGAAAAACAAGAGCGTCCTGGTGCTCGTCGACGCCAAGGACCCGGGCTTCCTGTCGGAGTACCCGCGGATGGAGTCGGCCCTTGCGACCGCCATCAGCAAGGAACTGGGCGATCACAAGGCATGCGGGCCGCTCGTGCCGGCACACAGCGTGGACAACGCGCGGCGGGCGGAGGCGAAGTTCGGGCAGTGGTCCATCGCCCAGGTCGGCAAGTACTTTAACGTCGACCTCGTGATGCACGTCGAGGTCCTCGATTTCCGGCTCCGCGATGCGCCCGGCTCGAACGTCTTCAACGGGTACATCGAGACGGCCGTGTGCCTGGTGTCGCCCGAGACCGGCGAGCAGGTCTGGCCCATCCTGGCGGCCGCACGGCTCATCACCGCCGAGACCCAGCCCGACGTCACCACGGAAGAACACGGCGAGCAGGAGACCATCCTGGCCGACGGCGTGGCGGCCAAGATCGCCCGCGTCTTCTACACCTACAAGCTCGAAGACCTGCCGATGCGGCCTAAGGTGAAGTAACATGCCGATGCGTCCTCGCACCCGCGCGAGCCTCGTGCCGGCCCTGGCGGCCGCCTTCGTAGCGGCCCTGGCGGCCGGCTGCGCGCCGGCCTCGCCGCCGAGTCGGCCCGTGCACCTGCGCCCCATGCCGAGCGTCGACACGCCGGCCCTGGCCCCGATGTTCCAGATACGCCTCGTCGTGCTCTCGCACCGCCAGCGCCCCGACGCCCCGCTCGAAGACATCTGGCGCCTCCTGGGGACAACCAACATCCCCTACGAAAAGCGGGCCCTCTGGGACATCAACGACCTGCGCTTGGGCGACGGGGCTCGCCTGGCGGCCGACCGCATGAATACCCTGGCCACCGAGACGCCCGACCGCACCGCCCAGGTGCAAATGCTTTACGCCCGCGAGAATTTCGACTTCGCAATTCCCGTGGGCGGCGAACGCGACTCCATCGACTTCCTCTGGACCGACGCCGCAGGCCGCCTTGCCGGGCGGCACTTCGACAAGGCCCTCGCCCAACTGCGCTGCGTCTGCCGCGGCGACCCCGACGACCCGGCCGCCGTCCGCCTGGCCCTCGTGCCCGAGGTGCTCTACGGCCCCCAGGAAATGCGATGGGTCCAGGCCGGAACCTCGCTGACGCAGAAGATGGTCCGGGCCTCGTTTGTGCTGACCGACATGGCGGCCGAAGTGCGATTCGTGCCCGGCCGCATCCTCGTGATCGGCCCGCGCACCGCCGCCCCCGGCGGCAAGGCCACGCCCGACCTCAGCCTGGGCGCCGCCCTGATGCACGAGCGGCGCGGTCCCGACCTGTGGACTCAAACGATTATCCTGACCGCCGAGCGCATGGTCCCCGGAGCGGTGCCCGAGGGCGGCTCGATCCCCCTGATGCCCGGCCTGAACCCCACGCAGCCCCCCAAGGCGCCCGACACGACAACGCCGCCTGCGCCGCCCAAGGTGCGAGTCAACATGCCGAACATCCCCGGCCTGCGCATCACGCCGTCGACCGGCCCTGCCGCGCCTCCACAATCACCCCCTGCCCCGCCGCCGAAATAGTATCGCAGCGCTAAGCAGAACCGCAGAAGGTCAGCGAGGGTCCGCGGTTTCGCGGGCCACCAGGGCCCTGTACGCCTCGGCCAGGCGGCGGGCGATGGGGCCGGGGCGGCCGAGGCGGTCGGGGTCGCCCTTGGGGCCAACTTCGTGCTGCTCGATCCTCACGACCGGCATGACTTCCATAATCGAGTTGGTGAGCAGCACCTCGTCGGCGTCGAGCATGTCCTGAACGGTCAGGCTCCGCTGCTCGGCCGGGATGCCGCACTCGGCCGCCAACTCAAGCACCGCCTCGCGCGTGATGCCCGCCAGGAGGCCGTCCTCGACCAGCGGCGTGGCGAGCCGACCGCCCGAGACCAGGAAGACGTTGGAGATCGCCCCCTCGGCCAGCCGGTTACGGGTGTTGAAGCGCAGGGCCTCGGTGGCGCCGCCGCTGTGAGCGTCGCGGATCGCCAGCAGGTTGCCCAGGTAGTTCGTGGTCTTGTGGAAGACGATCGGGTCGGACTCGTTTATGCGGATGTCGGAGATGACGGCCGTGGCGCCCCGCTCGTAAAGTTCGGGCGGATAAGACACCTGCCCGCCCGCGGTCACCAGCAGCGTGGCCCGGGGGGCCTCGTCGTCCGCGAGGCCCTCGGTCACCGGCCCGCGCGTGGCGGTGATGCGCAGCCTTGCGTCGGCCAGGCCGTTGGCCTCCAGCAGCCGCGCGATGATGGCGGCGATTTCGTCGTCCGATTCACGCACGAAGATCCGAAAGAATTGCCCGCTCGACCGCAGTCGCGCCATGTGCCGCGCGAGGCGAAACGGACGCCCGCCGTAGGTCCGCAGGGTTTCAAACAACCCCGCGCCGAGCAAGAGGCCCGCATCGAGCGCTGAGACGGCGGCCTCGCCCTCGGCCACCATGCGGCCGGCGACGTACATGAGTTGGGGGTTTTCGGCCATATGCTGATGCTTTCGTGCTGCCATTGCGCTGTCATCGCGCTCATCTTCGATTCGCGGCTAAGCATCAC
>Ga0315273_10012629_pt1 | contig 10841 bp, 9 predicted proteins | sample YL17G02_0_MG_FD_205753 | JGI IMG/M metagenome (GOLD analysis project Ga0315273, IMG submission 205753) | Sediment microbial communities from Yellowstone Lake, YNP, Wyoming, USA - YL17G02_0 | ecosystem: Environmental > Aquatic > Freshwater > Lake > Sediment | place: USA: Wyoming | collected... | reverse complement strand
CCGCGACGAGGAGGCCGTCGGGCACGCGGCTCGTCGCGCCGTGACGGCCCGGCCGCGCGACGCCGAGGCGTGTGAGCGCTTCCGAGACGCGCCCGGACACGCCGCGGGGCCGTGACCAGCCCGCCGCGGCCTCTTCGAGCACGTCACGCGTGGCCTCCGCGATGCGATCGGGCCGGCGTGGCACGGCCCAGGCGGCCGCCGCGGCCCCGCGATCGAGGGCGAGGTCTTCTTCGAACGACAGGCGCTCCATCGCGCGCGCGAGGCGCGCGACCTCGTCGCCCCCGATGGGGATCTTGTCCGTAAACGCATCCGGCAGCTCGCGGAACCAGCCGGTGTCCGAGACGATGAGCGGAAGGCCGAAACCGGCGAGCCGGCAGACGGCATGCGATGTTTCGCCCAGTGTCGGGAATCGGAGGTTCACGGCGAACGTCGCCGCCGACGCCGCGCGAAAAAGGTCCTCCTCGGAGAGATAGCCTCCGAATTTCACGTCCTCGACGAGACCCTTCTCCCTCACGACGCTTCGGAGGGGATCGTCCTCGGCGACGGCCCCGCCGACGAAGAGGAACGGCCGCCGCCCGGGCGGCAGCGCCGCGAGGGCCTCGAGGATTCTTCCGATGCGCTTGGCCGGCCCCACTATTCCGAGCGTGATGCCGACCGGCCGGTCCGGCGGGAGGCCCAGTGCCGCGCGCGCCTCCGCGGGCGACGAACGGGGGGCGAGCGCGACATGCTGCGGAATCGTCACGGCGCGGGTGCCGGGACACGCGCAAAGGACCGCGCCCGTTACGAGGGCGGAATGCGCGATCACCGCCTCCGCGGCGCGAATCACGCCGGCCGACATCGGGAACGCCCACGGGTCGAGGTCCCAGACAGGGACGAGCGGGGCGGTCAGCCGGGCCAGAGCGAACGCCTTCCCGCGCGGGCCGTGCGCGCGCTCCAGCTCGCGAGCGTAGTCGTCCTCGCGGCCGCACGTGAGGTAGCCCGCCGCGAAGAGGTGGTGAAGCACGAACTCGTGGAGGACCACGACGGCCGGAGTGCGCCGACCGGGATCGAATAGCGCTTCGACGGATGGCACGTGGAGGGGATCGTTTCCGATCTCGAAGAGCAGCACGTCGTGACCGGCCTTCAGGGCCTCGTGCGCTTTTTCTGGCTGCCAGGCCCGCGCCTCCACGAGGGCCGCAAGGGCCGGAAACAACTCGGCGTCGTAATCGGCGATTCCGGAACGGACCGGGGGAAATGGCCCGATGAACCCGACCGAGAGCCGCGACCCGGGCCGGGCCGCACGCGCCCGCCCGCGCGGCTGCCCAGCCCCCTCTCTCGCGACGCTCTGCAGCAGGTCTCGATATCCGAGCGCGACCCGGTCGGGACTCCTTTCGTCCCCCCACTCCGAGGCCGCGCGCGCGCGGAGCCTCGCGACGTCCGGCTCGAAGGCGAGACGGGTCATCTCCTCGGCCAGCAGGGCGACCTCGTCTCCGTCCACGGGGACCTTCGCCGCAAACGCGTCGGGCAGCTCCCGGAACCATCCCGTATCCGAGACGATCAGAGGGAGGCCGCTCCCCGCGAGGCGGCAGACAGCGCCCGAGGTCTCTCCCATCGTCGGATGACGGAGATTCACGCCGAAGTCCGCGGCAGACGCCGCGCGCCAGAAATCGGAGTCGCTCAGGTAGCCCCCGAAGGCGACGTCGCCCTCGAGGCCGTGCGCCTCCACGAAGAGATGGAGGGGATCGTCGTCGGCCACGGCGCCTCCCACGAAGAGGAAGGGCCGACGCGCGGGAGGCAGCGCGGCCAGGGCCTCGAGGATCCTGCCGACGCGTTTGGCCGGCGTCACGACGCCGAGCGTGACGGCCACCGGGCGATCGAGCGGAAGGCCGAGCGCGCGGCGCGCCTCGGCGCGCTCCGTGCGCGGAGCCGGGACGACGTGATGCGGGAGAAGGACGGTGCGCGTCGCCGGGCTCTCCCCGAGAACCGCGCCCTTCACGAGCTCCGAGTGCGCGACGACCGCGCTCGCCGCCCGGATCACGCCCGCCGACATCGGGAACGCCCACGGGTCGAGGTCCCACATGGGAACGAGCGCGCCGCGGCGGCCGCGCTCGGCGAGAGCGCGCCCCCGGGCGCCGTGCGCCCGCTCGAGCTCGCGCGCGTAGTCGTCCTCGCGCCCCCGGTCGAGATACGCCGCGGCGAAGAGATGGTGGAGCACGAAATCGTGAAGCACGACGACGGCCGGCGTGCGCCTCCGGGTGTCGAAGAGCGCCTCGACGGAAGGGGCGTGCAGCGGGTCGTTTCCGATCTGGAAGAGGAGGACGTCGTGCCTTGCGTTCAGGGCATCGGATGCGGATGAGGGTTCATAGGAGGAAAGAGAAAGAGAGAGATTCTTTGAAAGGGAAGAAAGGATCTCCGCATCGTAGTCGGCGATTCCCGAGCGGGTGGGCGGAAGCGGGCCGATGAAGCCGACGGAGAGTGGTCGTTTCCCCGTCCGCGGCTGCCCTGAGGGCTGTGTCGTCACCGGATGCCGCCCGCCTCGAGCAGGGCCTTCACGGCGCTGTCCCAGCGAATTTCTCTTACCCTTTCAAAGCCTCTCTCTCCAAACCTCTTCGCTTTCTCCGAATCCGCGAGCAGATCCGCCACGGCGGCTCCGAGCAGCGCCGCGTCCGGCGCGACGACGCGGCCGTTCTCTCCGTCGACGACGAACTCCAGCGGCCCGCCCGAGTCCGTGCACGTCACGACGGGCTTCCTGGACAGGAACGCCTCGAGCGCGATGTAGCCGTAGTCCTCGTCCGCAGGCGGAAAGATCACGACGCTCGACGTCGCATAGAGGCCCAGAAGCTCGTCGTCGGACACGCGGCCCGTGAAGCGCACGTCGGCGCCGCTCCTTTGTGCCAGCGCTTCCAGTCTCGCGCGGTCGGCGCCGTCGCCCGCGATCACGAGTCGAAACTTCCCCGCCGCCGCGGCGCCGATCGCGAGGTCGATCCGTTTCCACGCGTCGAGGCGGCCCGCGGCGAGAGCGAAGCCCAGAGGCGCCTCCGTGCGGTAGCGGCCCGCGAGCGGCGGCGGATGGTAAAGAGCCTCGGCCTCGATCCCGTTGAACCGCGCCAGCCGGTCCGCGGTATTCCGAGCGTTCGTGAAGATCTTCCGCGCTTCCGTGAGGCCGGTGCGATCCGACTCGGCGATGAGCTCGCGCCAGCGCGTGTCCTCGGGAGAAGCGGTGAAGTCGCTCTCTGCCGTTCCGAACCGGTCATAGGCCTGGCGGAACTGGTGGATCAGCCACACGACCTTGTTCTCGTGCCTCACGAGATAGGACGGGAACTTCATCGGGATCACGAGATCGACACGCTTCCCGTCGGCCTCCGAGAGATCCAGAAGGCGCCACGCGAGCGCGGAGGTCAGGATTTCAGCGCGCGGGTACCACTTGAACGGAAGGCGAACGAGCTCGGCCTCGTGCCCGAAGACGACGATCTCGCGCACGAGCCCCTCGGCATGACGCTCGGCGCCGCCAGAGGCGAACGGCACCTGCGCGGTGCAGACGAGGACACGCGCCATCTCTCTCCCGCTTCCGCCTACTTCACGCCCGTGACGGCGTAGTCCTGCGGGGCGAAGAGGAGGCGCGCGAGCGGCGCGAAGCGCGGGTCCTCAGCGAGGCCCGCGGGCAGGCCTTCCGCGTCAGGCACGGGCGAGCGAAAGTCCACCTCGACGTCCTTCAGGCCCGACGCCCGGAGGAGCTGCGCGAGCGAGGGCGCCGGCACGGGCCGCACGTGCGTGAGGTCCATCCAGAACCACCGCATCGCGTAGACGGACTCCGGGTTCACGGTCTCGAAGAGGACGCGGCCTCCCGGGGCGAGCTTCTGGACGGCCAGCTCCACGAGGTCGAAGAGCGAGGCCGGAGCGAGATGCTCGACGACCTGAAACGCCGTGATGCCCGAGAGCGATTCGTCCGGGCGCGCGCCGAGCCACGTGAAGAGGTCCGCGGCGTCGACCGCGAGACCCTTTTCCGTCGCGCGCGCCGCCATGACGGGGTTCGCGTCGCACCCGATTCCCGTCACGCCTTCCGCCTTCAGGGCCTCGAGAAATTCCCCCCGGCCGCAACCTAGATCGGCCACGGGCCGCGCCGCGCCGCGGAACCGGGCCGCGTCTTTCGCCTGGCGCGCGCGAATGTCGGCCTCGCTGCCGCGGAAGTGCTCCTCGAAGTCGACGTAGAGGCCCGCGCGCAAGGGGTCGTCGGGCCGGACGGCGGAGGAGGCTTCGGTCCCGGTGGCCGCTCCGAGAGGCGTCCGTCCTTCAGAGAGGGTCTGCAAATTGCTTCGAAGGGAAGACCATTCGAGCTTGACTGCTCGCAGGGTTTCCGCCGTGGCGTCGAGCCGGTCGACGAAGGACTTCCGTTCGGCCTCTTCCCGTTCCTGCCGCCGCGCAAGCGCCTCGAAGCGCGCGTCGCGGTCCTTCTCGAGGGCATCCAGCCGGCGCTGGCTCGCGGCGAGGTCCCGGCCCGCGCTCTCCCGGGCCGCAGCCTCTCTTCCAACCCGCACCGAGACAGCCGAGAGGTCGGCGACCGCCCGATCCACGCGCTCCCCGGCCGCGCCCGCGGCGGCCTCCGCGCGGCGCCCGGCCTCCCCCGCCTCCGCGGACGCCTCCGCGGACGCCGAGGCGAGACCCTTGAGGCTCGCCTCCGTCTCCAGCAGCGCCCCGCGCAGGGCCTCGAGGAGCGCGGAATTGAACGTCGTCTGGTCCCGCGTGACGATCCGGAGCACGCGCAGGAGGGCGGCCTTGATGGGACGCAGCGCGGCCCCGGCTGGGAGCACGGGCGACACGAAGCGCCCGGCGTTTTCCAGCATCGTCCGCGGACCCGCGTACGAGGGAATGCCCGCCGTGGAGCTCGTGGAGCCATGGCGCGCCCCGGCGAGCCCCTGTGACGCGAGGCCCGAGCCGGCGAACGCCGAGAGCGACGCAATCTGACCCACGAGCTCGGCGGCGAGAGCCGCGACGTCGCGTTTCGCCGCGTCCTCAGGCTTTTCGCTCATCCGTCGCTTATATTAAGCGGGATCGAAGATGAGGAGTCTCATGCAGAAACTGAGGACCGCGGCGGCCCGCTACGACCACCTGATTCCCTGGGTGATTCTTGTTCTCGTGCTCGGGGCCACGGGGGCCGTCCTTCAGGTGCTGATCGTCAAGCTGATCCGCTGACCCGCGCCTCGCGCGAGAGAGCGCGTAGCACTCGGACGATCATCAGCCCCACGGCGAGGGCCATCGGGCCGATGAAGACGCCCAGGAGTCCGAAGGCCGGGATGCCGCCGAAGACCCCCAGGAACACCATCAGGGTCGACATCTCCGTGTCCTTACCGCCGATGAGGAGCGGCTTCAGGACGTTGTCGGCCAGCGTGGACGTCACGAGCACGTTCCAGAGAAGAAAGAAGATCGCCATCCCTGTCCGCCCCTGGACGAAGAGCGCGATGAGCCCCGGCAGCCAGACGATCGCCGTGCCGCCTAAGGGGAGCAGCGAGAGGATCCCCATCGCGACGCCCGCGAGGATCGGCGAGGGGAGCCCGGCGACGAGCCAGGAGAACCCGCCGCTCGCGCCTTGAACCACCGCGCACACGAGAGACCCCTTGAAGATGGACTCCATCATCCCGCCGAGCGAATGGATGATCTTGTGGCGGCCGGCGTCGTCGATAGGGATGAGGTCGCTGAGGGCCTCGATCATGTCCTGGCCGTCGACGAGCATGAAGAAGAGCAGGAACAAGGTGAGGACGAACGTCATGATCGCCTCGAGGAACGAGAGCGCGACGTTACCGCCGCGGGCCGCGAGCACCCTCGACGCGCGCGTCGCGAAGTCGGCGGTCTTCGCCTGGAGCTCGTCGGGCGAGAGCCCGGTTCGTTCCTGCACCCACGCGATCGTTCTTCCCACGACCTGCGCCGACCGCACGTCATCCAGCGACCGAAGATCCCGGGCGCGGAGCGCTTTGGCGATGCTCGTCGCCGCCGCCGACGCCTGGTTCACGATCGCCGTCCCGAGGAGGACGGCCGGAAGGAGGACGACGAGTCCCGCCGAGATCGAGAACGCGGCCGCCGCGAGCGTCGTGTGCCGGGGGACGCGCGCCTTCAGGTGCCGCCAGAGCGGCCAGAGGGCTACCGTGAGGATCGCGCCCCAGGCGATCGCCGTCAGGAAAGGGCGGAGGACGACGAAACAGAGAGCGCCCGTCCCCAGCACGAGAAACAGCAGGAAGGCGGGGGCGTAGGGGTGCGTGTGGGCGCGGGGCGACATGGGACGCGAAGATCATACGAAATGGGTTGCTAGACTGGAGAGTCATGCGGCCCGCCGCCTCGCGCGTTCCCCGCCGGCCTCCCCCGCCTGCCCCGGACGACCCCGCCAGCCTTTCCCGGGCCGCGGTCGAGGCGGCGCGCGCGCGCGGGTTCGCGGCCGCCGGAGTCCTCGCGGCCTCCCGGCCGGTCTCTTTCGAGCGCTACCGCGCGTGGCTCGAGCAGGGGTTCCACGGGGAAATGGCGTACCTCGAGCGCGATGCCGCAGCCCGCATGCGTTTCGACGCGATCCTTCCGGTCACGAAAGCGGTCATTGCCGTCGCTCGCGCGATCCCCGGCCGCGGCCCCGGAAACGTGGCGAAGTACGCGCGCGGAGAGGACTACCACCGCGTCGTCCGCCGGCACCTGAAGGCGGTCATCGAAGACCTCAGGCCCCTCGCGCCCCCGGGCTCTCATTGGCGTGTCTGCGTCGACACGGCGCCGCTCCTCGAACGCGAGCTCGCGGCCCGCGCCGGCCTCGGGTTCATCGGCAAGAACGGACTCCTGATCGTTCCAGGTCTCGGCTCGCACGTCGTCCTCGGCGAGATCCTGACCGACGTCGCGCTCGCCCCGACCGCGTCGCCGGCCGACCCGGGAACCGACCGTTGCGGTTCCTGCACGGCGTGCCTCGACGCCTGTCCGACGCGGGCCTTCGCCCTTCCGCGCGTTCTCGACGCGCGGAAATGCCTTTCCTATCTCACGATCGAGAAGCGGACGCCCTTCACGTCGGCGGAGGAGGCCGCCCTCGGCGGCCGTCTCTTCGGCTGCGACGACTGCCAGGACGTCTGTCCTTTCAACGAGGCCCGGGGCACGGGAACCTCCGGCCCGGCGGCGTCCATCGACCCCGGCGAAATCCTCGCGCTCTCTCAGGAAGGCTTTCGCGCGCGCTTCCTCGGTTCCGCCGTCTGGCGGGCCACGCCCGAGGGTCTCGCCCGGAACGCGGCCGCCGCGCTGCGCCGCGAGGCGCCCCGATGACCTTCCCGATTCTCATCGTCCTCTACTTCCTCTGCGCGGCCGTGTCCGCGTTTTTCTCCGCGGCCGAGACGGCGATCACGTCCCTCTCGGAGTCGGCCGTCTTCCGGCTCCGGAATTCAGGCGAGAAGAAAGCCCAGCGGCTCGAAAGGCTGCGAGACGATCTCCCGCGCACGATCGGAACGCTTCTCGTCGGGAACACTCTCGTGAACGCGGCCGCGGGCTCGCTCGGGGCCGGCCTCGCCATCGCCGCCTTCGGCGAAAAGTGGGGCGTTCTCGTCGCGACAATCCTGACGTCCGTGCTCCTTCTCGTCGTCTCGGAGGTGACTCCCAAGACGATCGCCGCGCGGCGCCCCGAGCAGGTCGCGCTCCTCTTCGTCTACCCGATCGAGCTCTTCGTGCGCCTGCTCGCTCCCGTGACGCGCCTCCTCTCGGCCGTCGCGCGGTGGATCCTTGGTCCGTTCGGGGCCGACGCGCTGGCGGACGTCACGCAGGACCACGTCAAAAGCGTCATCGACCTCTCGCGCGAACAGGGCGGCCTCGAGCGCGAGGAAACCGAGCTTCTGCACGCCGTCCTCGCCTTCGGGCGGACGCCGGTCCGCGAGGCGATGGTGCCCCGCGCGCGGATCGTCCTCCTGCCCGTCTCCGCGACCTTCGCGGAGGTCGAGGCCGCGTGCCGCGAGCACCGGTACAGCCGTTATCCCGTCACGCGGCAGAACTCCGACGACATCATCGGGATCCTGCATGTCAAGGACCTGTTCGACGTCTCGGACTCGGAGGAAAATGCGTTCGAGCTGGGCCGCTACCTTCGCCCGGCGATCTTCGTCCCGGAGCTCAAGCGTTCCGAGGAGCTCTTCCGCGAGATGCGGCGCCGGCGCTCTCACATGGCGGTCGTCGTCGACGAGAGCGGTGCCGTGGCCGGCCTCGTGACGCTGGAAGACCTCATCGAGCAGATCGTGGGCGACATTTTCGACGAACACGACGAGCCCGCCGGGCGCCCCGAGCGCGACGGGACGTCGCTGGTCGTGGAAGGAGCGTATCCTCTGGCCTCGCTCGAGCGGGACCTCGGGGCCTCGTTCGACGACTCGGACGACGAGACTGTCGCCGGCTTCCTGCTCCGCAAGTTCGGGCGCATCCCGCGAACCGGAGCCAAGACCCGAGAAGGCGATCTCGAGTTTCTCGTGGAACGCGCGTCGCCTCGCGCGATCGAACGAATCCGCATCCTCCGCGTCCCGGCCCATTCCACGGCGCCGGCCGGCGAACGAAAGGCCTGAAGAGCGTGACCCCATCCCCCCGCACCGTGACCCTTCTCCCCGGCGACGGAATCGGCCCCGAGATCACCGCGTCCGTGACGTCCATCCTCGATGCGGCCGGCGCGAACCTCACCTGGGAGCGCCACGCCGCCGGCGAGGAGAGCATCAAGCTCTCCGGGATGCCGCTCCCTCCGGCGACGCTCGCCTCCATCCAACGCACCAGGGTCTGCCTGAAGGGCCCCGTCGGGACCCCGATCGGCAAGGGCTTCAAGAGCGTGAACGTCACACTCCGTCAGACGCTCGACCTTTACGCGAACCTCCGGCCCGTGAAGAACGTGCCCGGCGTCCCCGCGCGCTACGGCGACCTCGACCTCATCGTCGTGCGCGAGAACACCGAGAGCCTCTACTCGGGCATCGAGCACGTCGTCGTACCGGGAGTCGTGGAGTCGATCAAGATCATCACCGAGAAGGCGTCCACCCGCATCGCGCGCTTCGCGTTCGAGTTCGCCCGCGCGCACGGGCGCCGGAAGGTGACGATCGTGCACAAGGCGAACATCATGAAGCTCTCTGACGGGCTCTTCCTCGACTCCTGCCGCAACGTCGGGGCCGGCTACGGGGACATCGAGGTGAACGACGTCATCGTGGACGCCGCCTGCATGAAGCTCGTCATGAACCCGAAGCAGTTCGACATTCTTCTCCTCGACAACCTCTACGGCGACATCATCAGCGACCTCGCCTCCGGTCTCGTGGGCGGTCTCGGCGTGACCCCTGGCGCGAACCTGGGCGAGACGTGCGCCGTCTTCGAGTCGGTGCACGGCTCGGCCCCCGACATCGCCGGCAAGGGAATCGCGAACCCCACCGCGCTCCTCCTCTCGGCCGTGATGATGCTCCGCCACCTCGAGGACGAGGCCTCGGCGGCGCGAGTCGAGAAGGCCCTTTTCGCGGCTCTCGAGGAAGGGACGGCCCGGACACGGGACGTCGGCGGGACCGCCACGACGGACACGTTCACCCGGTCGGTCGTTTCGAGGCTCTGAGGGACGCATTGCCCGGGATCGTCTTCCTGAACGAGGGCAAGCGCGCACACGTCGCCGCGGGCCGGACTGTGCTCGACGTCGCGCTGGAGCTCGGCGTCGCCATCGGCCACGTGTGCGGCGGTGGCGGCACGTGCTCGACGTGCCGCGTCACGTGCGTCCTCAATCCCGAGAATCTCTCGCCCATCCAGCCGAACGAGATCGCGTACGACCTCGGGGAAAACGTGCGCCTCGGCTGCCAGGCGAAGATCGAGGGCGACGTGGGCGTCCGCGTCGTCGTGATCCCGAGGGCGATCCTTGTCTAGGCCGTCCGTCCGGCGGGCGCTGCGCCGCGCGGGTGCCGAGCCGCCGCCGCGCCCGCCCCGTGGCGAAGGTCCACGCAATCTGGGGCGGATCCCTCCGCCGAAGATCTTCCTGCCGGGCGAGACGGAGAACGCGGGCCCCGTCGATTTCTCCGCGGTGTTCGGGCGCGTCGCCCCGGTCGAGATGGAGATCGGCGTCGGCAAGGGCCGTTTTCTCCTCGCCGCCGCGGCCGCGCACCGGGATCGGAACTGGTTCGGCCTCGAGATCGAGCCCGAGTACGCCCAGATCGTTCGCCTCAAGGCCGATCGCGCGGGCCTTCTCAACCTCCGCGTCGAACGAATCGACGGAAAGGCGTTCGTGGAGAGGCGCCTCTTCCCCGGCTGCCTCGCGGGCCTTCACGTCTATTTCCCGGATCCCTGGCCGAAGAAGCGGCACCACAAGCGCCGTCTCGTGGACCCCGCCTGGGCGGAAGCCGCCGCGCGTGCTCTCGCCCCCGGCGGCCCCCTTCGCGTCGCGTCCGACCACGAGGAGTATTTCTCGATGATCGACGGCGTGCTCTCGAAGGAGCCGCTCCTCGAAAAGCTCTCTCCGGGGGAAGCAGGCGACTGGTCGACTGGAACGAGCTACGAGCTGAAGTTCCTGAAGACAGGCCGGCCGATCCACAGGGCGATTTTCCGGAGGCGCGCGCTCGGCGCCGCCGGCTAAGATCCCGCGCCCGATTCAGCGGACCGCGCGGCCTCTTCCAGGCGCTCGTTGGCGAGCACCGGCTTCAGGAACCTCCAAAAGTAGTCGACGCCGGAGATGAGGGCCATCGCCGTCATGACGTAGAGGGCCGCGCGGCCCGTCCTGCGCCAGAGTCCGATGTCATCGAGCTTCCCGCCGAGGATCATGAGCGAGATCCCGACGATCTGCGTCGCCATCTTCCACTTGCCGAGCTTCGAGGCGGCGATCGTGATGCCCCGGCTCGAGGCGATCGAGCGCAGGCCCGACACCGCGAACT
>Ga0315273_10012628_pt1 | contig 10841 bp, 12 predicted proteins | sample YL17G02_0_MG_FD_205753 | JGI IMG/M metagenome (GOLD analysis project Ga0315273, IMG submission 205753) | Sediment microbial communities from Yellowstone Lake, YNP, Wyoming, USA - YL17G02_0 | ecosystem: Environmental > Aquatic > Freshwater > Lake > Sediment | place: USA: Wyoming | collected... | reverse complement strand
GCGGATTGGGAGTAAGCCATCTGTTTACGGTTATCTTTGGCGCCTGCTGACCAACCATGCTTTCACCTGCAAACACATTGTCCATCAGCGAAAAAATGAATACACTGGCAATTAACGTAATTTTTATTCGACGGGTCATTTTATATATTTGTTGGTTCATGCCTGTTTTATTAATTCTGTTTTTCCGGTTCAACGTTCTGCACCGGCCAAAAGACATAATCGCCTTTGTCCGTTCCCCATTCACTATGCATGCCACCGTCATCGGTAAAATTTTCACCGACGCTGTAGAGTATAAAATTATCTACAGTGCGTTTATAAACCAGAGGCTCTCCGCTAAATGGGTCTATCGGTATCTCCTTAATATACCCCGCCGTAACAAGTTCTTCCAACGTAGCCGGATATTCATTCTTTTCGTTCTTATATCTCAGAATTGCAACAGTTGTAATCGATGCTTCCGTATCAGTTTTACAGCGATAGGAAATAGTTAAAACCTTTACAAGTGCAGGCGCAATTACGCTCCACATCGGGTCATCTTTTGTCATCTCTGTTAAAACTTTTACCGAGTCACTATTTTCCTTATGTAATTGGTAGGGCGTTTTTTGCTGAATATTGTTTAAATAGTCATAAACTTTTTCCGTAAGTTCGACAGTTTGTTGCCTTTTAAGATTCTTGAGGTCTTTCTTTCGGTTTCTGGTCCAGTCTGCTCCCAAGAAGTATTCCGCATGTGATGATTTCTCAAAAAATCTGGTTCCATAAACATGGCCTCCACCTTTGCCGTCGTCGGTGAAAAATCTTTGGATGCAGTCATAAGAAATCAATTTTTCTACGCTGTAGTCAATAGTTGAAGGTGCCTCGGACGAAATCGTTTGGAGTTGTTCCTGAAAATTCTTCAATAATGCACTGTTGGGTTTTATTTTATCGAGAATTTCGAAGCCAGTTTGAACTGCATAGGCCTCAACTGCGATTCCTACTAATTGTTCGACCAAAGTCTTGGTGTCTCTAAGGTGCGTTCCCATTTTGTACAGATCAACTAACAGTTGCAAAGCTGGTTCAATTTGACCTTGAGCAGCCATTAATTTTGCCTGCATATCCAAACAATAACAGGCATAACGGAACTTACGCAGTTCTGGCATTTCAACTGCCATCAAAAAATTGCCCTTTGCGTGCCTTTCAACCCAATAATATGGTTTTTGAGTTGCTGGTTTGAGATTTTCAATAGCTTCGGCATTTGAGGAAAGCCAGTTTTTGACGTTGTCCAATTGAGATTCATTCATATCCACCGGCCATATCTTGCGGATGTCTTGTATGTCATTCGGCATATCGACGAGAACTGCAAAGGCTTTTTCGTAATATGGTGCGGCGTTTTCGTTCGGGTCGTAGTTTGCCGGCTTGGTGATTTTGTTATACTCGGCAACGTAATTAACTTTTTTGATAACCTTGCCTTTGCGTAATAAGGCAATGGTAAACAATAAAAAAATCACTAAAACAAAACTGCCTAAAATTCGCCAGCGTGTCATATAGATTTCCCTTCGGGTTCGTTTTGGATGTTTGTAAGTTGCATTCCAAAGCGGTCTAATTTTTTGCCGGCCTCGTCATATTTGTTGGAGGTATTGCGGATGTGGCTGCCAAGCGTGTCCCAGGTCGAAACAAATTCCGCAAAATCCGCGTTTAGTTTTTTAAGGTTCTGGCGAATTTCGGCGGCCTGTTTTTCAATCTGCAGGCCGTGCAGACCCATCACCACCGTCATCAGATACGCGTACAACAGATTCGGTGAAACTGGGATGACTTTTTTATCGAGACAGTATTTCATAACATCCTGCGTATCACCGTCATTTTTGACAACCGCTTCATAATATATATTCTCAGCAGGAAGATACATCATCGCGAAATCCAGCGTCCCCTCTGCGGGCCTGATGTAGCTTGACGCTATTTTATCGATATGGCTGGTAACGTCCTTTAAAAATTGTTTACGCTGTTTTGCTTTTTCATCGTCCGATTGTGCCTGCATCAACCTCTCGAACGCGGGCAGTGGAAATTTCGCGTCGATGGGGACGCTGTAGCCTGCCATTTTTACAAGAGCGTCAACAATTTTGCCGTCCTTAAACGAATATTGCAGTTCGTAACTATCCTTTGGCAAAATCATCGACAGCAGATACTCCAGCGAAAGTTCCCCCATCTGTCCGCGCAGCTTCGGGCTGCTCAAAATATCCTGCAGGCGCCTGACCTCCTCGCCTACCTTTTGCATCTGTACGCTCGCTGTTTGAATCTGCCCGATCTGGGTGTGTAGCTTGTTAAGTGTTTCCTGAGAAAAATGCAGGCTCTGTGTTACTGCTGCCTGACCCGTTTGCAACGATTGTGCCAGCGTATTCCGCGTGCCATCCTGCGACGTCTTTAGCGATTCGAGCTGCTGCTGCAAAAGCAAAATTGCGCCGGATTGGCCTGCTAAGTCTTTTCTGCCGCCGAAGTTAGAAGTAATCAGCCAGATTAAAAGGCCGATGATGGAAATTAAAAGCACTACTGCCACAACCAGAATTGCCTGCATTTTTTTAATCCTTTAAAAAGATTTATCGATTATAGAGAAAATCCGCGCTTTCGTCAAAGCGTAAACCCATTGTCGCGCAAGCACAAAATAATCTTGATATATTACGCTGATAAGTATATGGTCATATTATTGCGATAACGATGAATATGAACTTAATCAGATTGCTCGGATGGGCGGGTATTCTGTATGGTGGAAAGCATAAAAGCCGTTGTGTTCGACTGGGGTGGAGTCCTGATAGACGACCCCGCATATCCTCTCGTGCAGTATTTTGCTAAAGCCCTCCGTGTTACCGAAGACGACTATCAAAACGCATATCAGAAATTTCAGGAGGATTTTCACAAAGGGCTTATAACCGAAGACAAATTCTGGGCCAAAATGTGCGCATATCTGAATGTGCCGAAGCCTAAAGTCCACTCGCTGTGGGGACAAGGCTTCAAATCCGTTTACTCACCGAGAAGAAGAGTTTTTTCGCTCGCCAGATTGTTACGTAGAAAAGGCTATCATATAGGTTTGCTGTCCAACACTGAGGAACCTTCCATGTGTTATTTCTATCAGCAGGGTTACGACATCTTTGATGTGCTTGTGTTTTCCTGCGAAGAGGAAATAGTAAAACCGCAAAAGGCAATCTACAAACGTGTCGTTGAACGCCTCGGTGTTAAACCGCAGGAAACTGTTTTCATAGATAATAACCCCGAATTTGTCGATGGCGCAAAACAAGTCGGTCTCAATGCTGTTTTATTTAAGGATAGCGACCAATTGAAAAAAGATTTGGCGCGTTTGTCCGTAAAAGTGGAATAATTATAGCGTGCAGCAAACCTTAGAAGATTTTTTTAAAACCGCAACGATGGATTTTTTAACTTTTTTGAAAAAAGAAGGAATCTTTTTACTCGATGGCGCCATGGGGACGCAGTTGGAGAAACACGGCCTGATGGGGCGGGGACGCAATAATCTCGATGCTCCCGAAGCCGTACTGGAAATCCACCGGGAATATGCGCGGTGCGGTTGTCACGCCCTTACTACCAATACACTGACGATGAATCGCATCTACATTGAAACGCACAACGTAAGTGTGTCGGTGCGGGATGTTAATCGGGCCGGCGATGAATTGGCAAGACAGGCTGCCGGCGACAATAAATATGTACTGGGAGATATCAGCTCGACAGGTCAGTTGCTTGAACCTTATGGCGATTACAAGGAGTCGCAATTCTACGATGCGTTCAAGGAACAGGCTGAAATTTTGGCGCAAGGCGGTGTTGATGGTTTCCTCATTGAAACAATGTTTGATTTGCGCGAAGCGATGTGCGCCTTGCGCGCATGCAAGGATAATTTCGCGCTGCCGGTAATTGTATCTGTAGCATTTGCGACCGAGACCAGAGGCGCGATGACAATTATGGGTAATTCCGCCCGGGATTGTGCCCGGATAATTACCGAAGCCGGCGCCGATTGCATTGGCGCCAACTGCGGTGATATTGGCCCCGACCAGATGGCTATGGTTGTGTCCCTGCTGCGGTCAGCGACAGAACTGCCTGTTCTGGCGCAGCCCAATGCTGGCAGGCCCAAACTCGTCGGTGACAAAACAGTATTTGAAATGACGCCCGAAGCTTTTTCCGCGGGCGTTTCAAAATGTGTAGATGCCGGCGCAAGTATTGTCGGTGGTTGTTGCGGCACAACCCCGGAGCATATTCGGGCTGTGGCGGATATATTAAAAGGAAGGCTAAAGTAAAATTTTTAGCAGGGAAGCGAACTAATGCCTAATTATCATCTTGCGATTTTGAAAAAACCGTACCTCGATGCAATCCTCGAAGGCAGAAAACCCGTCGAATCACGTTTTACTATGACAAAGCGAAGTCCCTTCGGGCAGATTTTCAAAGGTGACAAGGTATTTCTAAAGCAAAGCAGCGGCCCGGTCTGTGCCACCGCTACCGTCTCCAACGTAAAAAGTTTTCCGAATCTTACGCCGGCAAAAGTCTTCGATATTAAGGTTCAATATAACCACCTGATTTTAGGCAGTGACGAACATTGGCGGCATTTTTCTCAGTGCAATTTCGGGCTTTTAATCTGGCTGACGGATGTAAAATCAATCGAGCCTGTGATGATTAGCAAAAAGGACTGGCGGGCCTGGGTCGTCCTCAATAAACGCGAAAACTACGGCCTGCTGACTTAGCTTTTTTTGTCCCCGCCTGTTTGTGCATCCGGTTTTAATATCTCCCAGTATTCTTTAAGCTCAATTGATTTTTCGTTTTTCAGCAGGTCTTTTAGAATGTATCTGTGTTCGCATCCGGTTATCACGACCAGTCTTTTTCCTTTATATTTTTCCGCCGCTTTTTTGATATTGTCAGCCATTGTTCTGTTACGCTGATTCCAATGTTCCTTAAAGAAATTTTGGTCATCAACGAGTGTTTCATAGCCGGGATATTTTTTGATTATTGCGGGCAGAATATCATACATCAGAGAGTGCTTAATTCTGATGATTGAATCGAAACTTTGAGAATTTATGATTTCAGGGCCCGCCTGATGAGAAAGGGTATACTGAGCCTGACTGGCATATCCTAAAAGCTGTGCTGTTGTAACTTCACTTGAATTTGGGTCCTTCTCGAAAAGTTGATTGCCCCATTTATTAAGCAGTTCGCTCGAGTTTTTTTCTCTTTCGAAATAACGAGTCCTTTTGAAAATCTCCTGCCTGTCCGGCTGGTCGAATGGCGTTTGTGGTGTGCCGAGTTCCATCGCAACACTGTCAGCAGCCCAGCCTTCAGGATTTTTATTCGGGTCTCTAAAAAGGGGGCGTCCATTTGAATCTACTTGACTTAAAGGCAGTTCGTTAAGAATTACATCTGGTTTCAGAGAGCCAATGATTTTTTTAAGTATCGTAGGACTGTATTTGGGATTCTCATAATGCCAGTTGTGCAAAGTACCAATAATTACCACTTGCGTCTTTTTAGCTTCGTGAGATGCTGGCGATTGCGCGAGAGTGTTGCTAATGTAAAATACACAACAGAACAGAACCAACGGAAATGTTTTTAAATATTTTGTCATTTTTGCACTCCCTGATAATTTGATGTTTCGCTACCTTAGACATTATTCTACAGATTCGCCACAGATTTTCTACATCAGTTTAAAAAACTGTTGGTTGCAAGCCCTTGACCGGATAAGCTCTTTTGTGTTAAACAGATTATATGAGATTTGCGCTCAAAATATTAATCGCCTTAGCGATAATTCTTGTCGCTGCCTTTATTGGCCGAAAGCAGCCGACTCTGGCGGGTCTTGTCGCCGTTATGCCTCTGACTGGCCTTGTTGTCCTCATCTGGCTCTATATGGATAATCCCGGAAATTTCCCCCTGATGGCTGAATACGCCAAGGGCGCCTTCTGGGGCATTATTCCAACCATGCTGTTCTTCCTCGTTGCCTTTTTATGTTTTCGTAAAAACCTTGCATTACCGGTCGTGCTTTTGCTAAGCTTTATCGTCTGGATTTTAGCAGCTTTTGTCCACCAGCAGTTGCTGCGCAAATAACAAAAGGAGTTTCTATGCAGTCTGAAATGAACCGTCGTGAATTTATCAAGGCACTTGGCTTTGGTGCCGCCTCGTTGGCATTTCCAGTTTTAAAATGCCGCAGCATCTTTGCTGCTGATTCGAAAAAGAAAAAGCCAAACTTCGTTATCATTTTAGCCGACGACCTCGGTTACGGCGACCTCGGCTGCTATGGCCATCCGACCATCCGCACACCGAACCTCGACCGGATGGCCGCCGAAGGGCAAAAGTGGACAGACTTTTATGTGGCTGATAGTGTTTGCACACCGAGCAGGGCGGCTCTATTGACGGGAAGGCTTCCGGTTCGCAGTGGTATGTGCAACGACGAGGAGCCGCGGGTGCTGTTCCCGTATTCGGCGGGGGGCCTGCCCCAAAGCGAAATAACCATCGCTGAAGCCCTTAAACCAGCCGGTTACAAAAGCGCCTGCATCGGCAAATGGCATTTGGGTCATCTGCCGCAATATCTGCCTACCAACAACGGTTTCGATTATTTCTTCGGCCTGCCTTACAGCAACGATATGGACTGCAAGGAAAAACGTGCCTGGACAGTGGAAGGTCTCGCTGAAGCAAAAGTTGACTGGTTTAATGTGCCTTTGATGCGAAATGAAGAAATTATAGAAAGGCCTGCCGAACAGCATACTCTCACAAAAAGATATACCGAAGAAGCGGTGAAATTCATCCGGCAAAATAAAGATAAACCCTTCTTCCTTTATTTCCCTCACACCTTCCCGCATACTCCGCTTTTCGCCTCGAAGGATTTCGAAGATAAGAGCAGACGCGGTATTTACGGTGATGTCGTCGAAGAACTTGATTGGAGCGTCGGCCAAATTCTGAAAACGCTCAAAGGGGAAGGAGTGGCGGATAATACCTTTGTCGTTTTCACTTCCGATAATGGCCCATGGTTGAGACAGGAACGTTTCGGTGGCTCCGCGGGACCGCTCCGTGACGGCAAAGGCACCACCTGGGAAGGCGGTATGCGAGAACCCTGTATAATGTACTGGCCGGGAAAAATAAAACCCGCCGTCATAAACGATATGGGTTCAATGCTTGATTTGCTGCCGACAATTTGCGCATTGACCGGCGCGAAAGTTCCAACGGACAGAGTTCTTGACGGTTACGATTTGTCCAGCGTTCTTTTCGGAAAAGGCTCAAGCCCCAGAAATGTTATGTTCTACCATCGCGGACGAATGCTTTATGCCGTCCGCAAAGGTCTATACAAAGCCCACTTTTTCACCCGGCCTGGCTATCTGCCCGGAAACGCCGAAAGCGAAGCAACAAAACACGACCCGCCGTTGCTGTATGATCTCGGCCAAGACCCTTCGGAAAACTTCGATGTCGCTGCCAAATACCCCGAAATCATCGCCGACATCAAAAAGGAAGCTGGACAACACCTGGCCAATATGGTTCCGGGCGAGAACCAGTTGGCCAAAAGGCTTGACCAGCCTAAATAATTACCGCAAATCTGGTTTTTCATTGTTTTCTTGAAAAATAGGATTTCCTCCGCTATTATTGCGCAAAATGGCCTCAAAACCTCACAAAAAGGATGAACAGGCTGGTTCTGTGACCGTTAATAAAAAAGCCTATATGAATTTCGAGCTTGTCGATAAGTTCGAGGCCGGTATGTCCCTGCTCGGTACGGAAGTAAAGTCCCTCCGCGAGGGCCAGGCAGACCTTGAAGGCTCCTACGCCCGCATCCTCGGCTACCAGTGCTGGCTCGTAGGCGCTAAAATCGCCCAATATAAACAGGCGTCAGGTGACGGCCACGAACCTGTAAGAAAAAGAAAACTCTTGCTGCATAAATCCGAAATTCGTAAATTAAAAACCAAACTTGACCAGAGAGGTTTTACCCTCGTTCCATTGCGAATTTATTTCAGCAAACGTGGTTTTGCCAAAGTCGAGCTGGCTCTTGCCAGAGGAAAAAGGCAATATGATAAACGCAGGGCGATCACCGAACGCATGCAGAAAAGAGACGTAGATAGAGACATGAAAAAATATCGCAGATAAGTTTAATAATTTTAGCGGTTGGAGAACCTTAATATGGCTGAAGAAAAAAAAGACGAGAAGAAAATCATAATTGACGAAGACTGGAAAAAGAACGCCCAGAAGGAAAAAGAGGTGCTGGTGGCTAAAGAGGAAGCCGAAAAGGAAAAAGCGCCGAAGGCAAAAGCAGAAAAAGCCGCGAGGCCGCCTCTACCCAAAGGTGATTTTGCCGCCATTATCAGCATGCTCGTCACGCAGACTCTTTTTGCCCTCGGTGTAATTCAGGTCGAAGGCCAGAAAAAACAGCCCGACCTCGAACTTGCCCGCTACCATATCGACATGCTCGAGACAATCGCCGAAAAAACAAAAGGCAATCTCACAGCCGAGGAAAAAGAAGTCCTCGACAATATGTTGAACGAGCTTCGTATGACTTACGTCAAACTCGCGGGGTAACCGAATTGGAAAATATACTCGACAAAATTCTGGCCGACAAAAAAATTGAGGTCGAACAGCGTAAATCTCAGACGACCATCGAGCGGTTCAAACAGCAAATCGAATCGATGCCGAAGTGCCGCAATTTCTACAGCGCGGTGACGAAAATAAACCCCAGAGGCCTTAATGTTATTGCGGAGGTAAAAAAGGCCTCGCCCTCCGCCGGTGTTATCCGCGAGGATTTCGACCCCGTAGAAATTGCCAAAACCTACGAACACTGCGGCGCAGACGCCGTAAGCATCCTTACCGATGAAAAATATTTTCAGGGCAAACTCGAATACATCCGGCAGATTAAAGATGCCGTCAACCTGCCTATCCTGCGAAAGGATTTCATAATCGACTCGTGGCAGATTTACGAATCGCGTGCCGCCGGCGCCGATGCCATCCTGCTTATCGCTGAAGCCCTGCTGTCCGCCGACATGATGGACATGATGATTACCGCCGCCGAACTTACTTTAACTGTGCTGCTCGAAGTCCACGACGCCGACACGCTGCTCAAGGTCAGAAGTCTCATTGGTTTTCCCAAAAAAGGCTACAGCGTCCTCGGGATAAATAATCGCGACCTGACCACGATGTGGGTCGATTTGAAAACAACTGCCAGGCTGGCCGAACTTTTTCACAATCCCGCGGAGCTTGTTACTGAAAGCGGAATAAAAACACGCGCCGACGTTGAGAAAATAAAATCACTCGATGTCCGCGCCATTCTTATCGGCCAGGCTCTTTGCGAAAGCAGCGACATCGAAGCGAAATTTAAGGAGCTGTTCGGCTAAACCCGCACGTTGCCGCAAATCTATGGAAATCCTGATTCTTACTCTCATTGGTCTTGTGATGGGTCTTTTCGGCGGTATGCTCGGTATAGGCGGCTCGGTTATTATGATTCCCGCACTTGTTTTCGCCTTCGGTGAAAACCAGCATCTCCACCAGGCCGCCGCTATGATTTGCAACTTCGTCGTTGGCGCCTCCGCCACGTTTATTCATCGCAAGGAAGACGTCCTCGTAACCGATGTCGTCAAATGGCTCGTACCTTCCGCGATAGTCGGGGCCCTTGTGGGTGTTTGGCTGAGCAACGTCAAATTTTTCGAAGGTGAAAACAGCAGAAAACTTGCCATACTTTTCGGCCTGTTTCTTGTCGGTGTCACCATTCAGCAGATAATTAGATTTATAAAACCAACTTCCAAAATCGACGACTTCGATATTTCAGGTGTCAAAAAATCCACTCCGTGGACTTTAATTACCGGCCTTGTTACAGGCCTGTATGGCGGACTGCTCGGTATGGGTGGTGGTGTCGTCGCCACTCCGATGCAGCAGCATTTCCTGAAAATGCCCCTCAAACGCGCTATCAGTAACGCCTCCGCTCTTACCGCTGGAATGGCTTTCGTCGGAGCAATTTATAAAAACTGGACCCTACCCGAACACGGAATCTCGCCAATGGCCTCGTTGCGAATTGCCGGTATCGTGACTATCACCGCGATAGTCGGCTCGATGCTCGGAGCGCACCTGATGTATAGACTACCCAAAAGATTAGTTCGCGGCGTCCTTATTGTAATCCTCCTCCTCGCCGCCTACCGCATGCTCACTGTCTGAGAATTAAAATGTTTGCATTTCCGGTAATTTTATAAGTCTCCGACATTACAAATCTTATAGATACCGTAGCGATTTTGAATGCTATTTAACCTTTGGGTTGTAGCGCAGTTGTAGATATGCCAAGACAATAATTTTTAAATAATTTGGAATTCTAACTTGTATCCTTACCTGCAAATCCTGATTTTTAGCAAATCAGCTTCGGACGAATTTTTATAACCTATGGGACAGACACCGGTTTAAGATTTTATACCAATAAATCGAGATTGCACCTATCAATACAATGGATAAAACGGTGCCAGGAATAGCAGCAGGATATGCATTTAAAATACCTTCCTTCAACGCGCCAAACACACCAATAGAGTAAATCATAAGAGGAATCAACTCCATCTCATAACGCAAGGCATATTTATATATCAGCAGAGAAATAAACCCTACAAGTAGGCCCAAGAACAATCCGAAAGAAAGGCTGCTGGCTGAAGATGCTTCAATGATTAATACCAGCAAGATGAACAAAATGGAAATAAATATCCTTCTCTGCGTCCAGCTTTTTGTGAAATGGTCTACTGCCTTCAAAACAAGCAAAAAGAATACTGTCAGAATTATGTAACCTAAAACGTTCTGAGTCACTATATCCAGTATGGGAATATAACTATTCAAGGCATCATATTCTACCCAATTAGGTTTTAGTGAAGGTTCAAGCAACCCGGAAACTACGG
>Ga0315273_10012627_pt1 | contig 10841 bp, 12 predicted proteins | sample YL17G02_0_MG_FD_205753 | JGI IMG/M metagenome (GOLD analysis project Ga0315273, IMG submission 205753) | Sediment microbial communities from Yellowstone Lake, YNP, Wyoming, USA - YL17G02_0 | ecosystem: Environmental > Aquatic > Freshwater > Lake > Sediment | place: USA: Wyoming | collected... | reverse complement strand
AAAAGGTCGCTGTACGCCCGATGGGGCGTTGAAACGCCGGCTCAAGCAGGTGAAAGTCGGTCAAAACCCGGCTGAGAACAATGCGAGCGGCCCTCCAGCCGGCTGCAACCGGCTTGCACCTATCATAGCCGGCTGCTTCAGCACCGGCAGGCGGACTTCTCAAACAGTCTCTATGAAGGGCTTTCAAGCTATGCCATTGCCCGGCGCCTGACTGAAGACGGCGTCCCGACCTTGGGCGACAAGGATAGCATCCGGCGCAAGAGCCGCTCTGGCCTGTGGGGGCAGCCGGTTGTTTACCGCATCCTGACCAATCCGGCCTACAAGGGGCAGTGGATGTACGGCAAGAGTCGCATCCAGCGCCTGGATACGCCAGAAGGCATCAAGCAGCACTATCTGACGCGCCGCTCTCCCGATGCCGTGGCAGTCCCGGTGCCGGCCATTATTTCTGAAGAACTGTGGGCAGCTGCACAGCAGCAACTGGCCGAAAACAGCCGCAAGTTCCGTACGCCCACCAAGCGGGTTTATCCCCTGCGGAGCCGGTTGCACTGCGCGCTCTGCGGGGGCATGTTCGTGGGCGGTGGGCGCACCCGTGTGACGCACGAGTACCGGTACTATAAATGCGCCAAGACCTTTGCTGAATACGGCAACCACCGCTGTACGGCGCACACCGTCAACGCCGACCGGGTAGAAGACCGGGTGTGGAAAGTCGTCAAGGCAGCCATGTTGGATTCAGACCGGATGCTGGTGGCAGTGCGCAAGCGGCAGGAAGAAGCGGCGCAGGCCAGGCGTGTGATCGACGGTGCGCTGGCCGCGATGGGGGCGTTGGACGCCAAAGCCCAAGCCAAACTGGACAATTACATCGAGATGCGGGCCGGTGGCGAAATCACGAAAGAAGTATTCCTGGCAAAGAAGGCGGCCTTAGAGCACGAGATGGCGGCACGAGCCGAGGAACGGCAGGATTTGGAGAAGCGCCGGGGCGATTGTACTGTGCTCACGCCACAGCAAGAAGAACGGCTTGCCGTCTTTCGCCGCAATATTGCGGTCCGGATGACCGATGACGTGCCGCCGGCAGAACGGGCCAAGCTCTTCGAGCTGTTGCGCCTGGAGTGCTGGTACGACGATCGCAGCGGGGAAGTCGCTGTAAGTGGGCTGATCGGTGAGCAACGACTGAGTACCACACCTGCATATGGTACTCAGTCATCGCCCGTTAGCTTCCGACTCCTGGTGCGCCTGCGGGACCAAGCACCAGCTGAAGCACCGGCCTGGCAGGTAGGCGACGGAGAGAGTGTGCCCGGCGCATAGAAGCCGCCCCGGGAGTGACTTGCACGAGCTCAAGGTCTCGGCAGGGCCGCCCCTTGGAATTCTTCGATGCGGCGGATCATTTCTTCGGGCACCGGGCGGCTTGTCCCGACGCTGTACTCGTACCAGACCTGCGTAGTACAGCCGTCAGCTACCAGTCGCCCAGTGGTCGAATCTGTGATCCTGTACTCGAAGACGAAGCTTTTGCGTCCCACGCCCGATACCCAGATATCGACCACAAGTCGATCACCTAGCGTTGCTGGCGACCGGTAGTGACAGGTCACTTCGGCGAGGATGAATTGAAAATCGCGTGGAAGCGGCGTGCGCGCATCGATCCCGGGCGCGTTGGGGGCCAGGGCCGCAATGTAACCCAGGCGGGCGAGTTCGAAGTATGTGATGTAGACGGCATTGTTCACGTGGCCGAGGGGGTCCAGGTCACGCCAGCGCATGTCGATAGGCACCCGGACAGGGGTAGGCTCGGGCATCATAAACCTCCTTACACGCCTCATGGCTTCAGTGTTTCCGCACAATTACATCGATTGTATGTCCCGCGGCCCCTATCCGCCAAAGATAAGGGGATAGCGCAGTAAGTCGCGAACGTAAAATAAGTGCTATAGAAGGGCGGGAGGGTGCGCTGGGTTGGGTGGGTTTTGGGGACGAGTTTTGGAGCGGACGAAGGGCGCGCGGCGCAGTAAGTCGGGTTGGGTAAAACGATGGGGTGAGGCAACGGTACCCCTTAGAGTAAGAAATTAGCCTGAGGCAACTCGGCGACTCGTCGATAACCTGGCGCTGGTCGGCATCGACAATGGGGAAGCCCCGGGGCGTCCGGCATCGCAGCGTAGGGCGCGGAGGTGGCAGTGGTGGCGTGCAGCGCACAGGGCGAAGTGGCGTTGGGCGGCCAGGGTAGGAAATCACAGGGCTCGGCGGCGCGGGAATATGTGTGCGCATGACCGGCTTCGGCAGAGTCAATGAGCCAAACCTGAGGTGCCTCCAAAGGGATCTGAGTGCAGGGTATGAGCGGGTGCTGGACGATGACAGCTGCGTACGCGACGTAGCGGGAGAAGGTCCGAACCCCTGGCGCCGATCAACCTAGGGCACCCGGCAGAACCCTTCGTCTCACTGATGAGGGGGCGCGCTGTCAATCTGGGTTGGCATTCTCTTCGACTTGCCGTTCCAAACAACCAACCCGCGTTGACAGCGCCTCTCGAGGTATTATGCCAAGACAAGGGCAAAGGCGAGCAACCTCATGGATGACAAGTAACCTCATGGAAGACACATAACCGCTTGGATGATTCGCTACTCCATGGGAGACCAGCTGCCCCATGGATCGTCCGTGACCTCATGAGTTCAAGTGACTCATGAGTTCTAGTAATCTATGAGTGGAACATGTAGTGGCAAAGGACAGCAGCGAGTTTGACAACAAGTGGGCAGGCTCTGTCGTGCCGGCAGTGCAAGACTGAGAGCTGGCGGCATGACTGGCGCGCTGGCGCGGTTCGCCTCGGCCGGGCGCCGGCAGGCCCTATTGCTTGCCTTTCACGGCATGAGTGACATCAGTGACTTTGGTGACAGTGACCAGAAGAGAAGGCTCCCAAGCCTTCATGACTGTGATTAACCAATAGCAGCTGCATCGAAGTAGACATCGGAGTCCGCGGCGCTGCTGTCACCTCCCAGAACATGTCACTCATTTCACTGATGTCACTGATGTCCAACCACTTTGGTAACGCAGTGTCTCCTGTACCCAATCTGTACTCTTAGGCATCGTGTCACGCAGATCGCGAGCTCACGTGGGGCAGTTGATCGTTCCAATTTGACGGGTGGCCAGACTCTACCAGGGGTTCGTGCGGGACAATCCATCAGAGCACACTATTGGGCCTCGACCAGATAGCCGTCAGCGTTCTGCCAAGTCTGCGAGGCGTGTGGGAAGCCGCCAGCATGCAAATGCTCGATGACAAGTTCCGGCGCCAGGCGATGGTGGATGGGTGGCCCGTCGCCGGGGGAGGCATCGGGCCGCCAGTCAAGCAGCGCGACCCGCCCGCCCGGTCGGAGCACGTGGCGGATTTCGTGCATTAGTTCCGCTGGAGGTTCGACTTCATGCACGACGAACGCGCCCCAGACCCAATCCGCGGCCGCATCCGGAAGGTTAATCGCTGGCAGCTCCGAGCGTAAAAGCCTTACATGCGGTGGCGGCTGGCGGGCGGCCAGCGCGTCGAGCAGCGCCTGGCTCACATCGAGTGCCCAGACTACCCCGGTTGGGCTCACGATAGCGGCCAGCGGCAGCGTCCAAAAGCCGGGGCCGCAGCCCAAATCCAGCACGGATTGACCGGGCTTGATGCCTAAGCCGCCCAGCAACCGGGGCGGCTGCCACTTTTCCCAGCGGTCGGCCCCGGTCAAGACGTGTTGTCTGTTCGGGTCGAAGCGACGTTCTGCTGCGTTGGTTTCCACATCTTTCGTTTCTGACGGCGCGTCGCGTGGTTGAGGTGCGTCGTCGTGCGTCTGTTAGCTAATGCAGTTTCTCGACGTGGTCTGTAAGACTCCCCGCCAGGTAAGCATGCACCGCTTCGTCGATGTTGGCCACATCCGTCACCACCGGGCGGATATTCGCCTGCTTCAGGCTCTCATACGCGCCCGCGCCCATGCCGCGTGCCAGCAGCACGGCACAGTCCGCGATCGGCGCGGCCATGCGCCCATGGGTGGTCTGGGCGGCGGCGTCAAAACCATGCCCCGGCGCGTCGTGGTCGTGCATCTCGACGCTATTCTGGCCGCCTCCACCCTGCCCGTGGGCCGGCTTCGGGCGCGTCTCGCGCGCGACGATCCGACCGTCCTCGACGGTTACGACCACATAAAGTGGTGCGCGGCCAAAGTGCTGGCTGATGGTCAAGCTGTCTTCTGTAACTGCTGCAATCTTCATGTGTTTCACTCCTTTTTGTGTTGGAGGGCACCAAATGCCCTCCAGGTTACAGTTCCGCTGCTGTTGCCTGTGATGAACTTGACAGGGTACTTCTTCCGGCGGGTCAACACCTACGCCGCTACGACAGATCACACCTCGACGAAGTCGGCGCGTACCAGCAGGGCCAGGGTGCCCGCGCGTAGTGGCTTCCAGCGCAGCGCGGCACGATTGGCGTGGCCTCGGCGCGCGTCTCGAATGTGCGGAAGAACAGTTGCAGAAACAAGTGCGCCACGCCCAACCCGGCCATTATCGGCAGGCTGGAGAAGCAAGAGCATCCACAGTGTGCGGAGGAGGCGAAGGACCGGTATCAGAGCGGTCGCCTCACAGCACCAGGTTGAACAGGTAGCCGGTAAAGATTATGGCCAGTGCCACCACGCCGATGAAGACCCCGATGAGTTGCGGCTTCAACACCCGGCGCAGGATGATCATCTCCGGCAGGCTCAGTCCCACCACCGCCATCATGAAGGCCAGCGCCGTGCCCACGCTGGCGCCCTTCTCGATCAGGGCACCGACTATGGGGATGACCCCCGCCGCGTTGGAATAGAGCGGGATGCCCAACAGCACAGCCGCCGGCACCGACCACCACGCCTGCTTGCCCATGATGTTCGCCAGGGCGCTCTCGGGCACGAAGCCATGGATGGCCGCGCCGACCGCAATGCCGATGATGACGTAGGGCCAGACCTTGCCGACGATCTCCTTGACGCTGTCCGAGCCGCGGCTGATGCGCTCCGGCCAGGTTAGCCTTTCCTGCGGGCCGTTCGCGCCCATCTGTAACTGCCAGACGAAATCCTCAACGTAGCGCTCGAGGTGGAACCGGCCGATGACCATGCCGGCGACGATGGCGATCACCAATCCCGTACCGATGTACAGCGCTGCCACCCGCCAGCCGAACAAACCGTACAGCATGATCACTGCCACCTCGTTGATGAGGGGCGCGGCGATCAGGAAGGAGAAGGTGACGCCAAGCGGAATGCCCGACTCGACGAAGCCGATGAAGAGCGGCACCGCGGAACAGGAGCAGAACGGCGTGACGATGCCGAGCATTGCCGCCAGCACGTTGCCAATACCTTGTCGTTTGCCCCCCAACAGCGCTCGCGTGCGCTCGGGGCTGAAGAAAGTACGCACGATGCTGATCAGGAAGATCATGCCCGCGAGCAAGAGCAGGATTTTGGGCACGTCGTAAAGGAAGAATGCCACCGACTCGCCCAACTGCGAGCCACGCGCCAGCCCGAGCACGCTGTAGGTCAACCACTGGCTGACCGGCAGCAACACGGAATAGGCCGCCCACCACAGCAGGGCGATGCCGGCCAGCTTGCCGTAAACCGGCAGATCGGCGCGCAGACTGCGCCGCGATGTCGTTGTTACCTGGACTGCCATGACGCCTCCAACTCCGACGGGCTCAGTTACCGGGCCAAACGTTGCGGCCCGACTCAGGCAAGCTGGGTGGTGCCCAGCAGCCAGCCTTCGATCTCTTTGTCGGAAGGCACGCGCCCGGCGGCCACTAGCTTCTCGTTGATTACCAGCCCCGGCGTAGTCAGGATGGCGTACTTCATCATCGCCGCGTAGTCGGTTACCTTCTCGATTTGCGCCTCGATCCCTTGCGACGTGACTACTCGGCGCACGCTCGCCTCCAGCCGTTGGCAGTTGGCACACCCGGATCCAAGAACTTTTACCTTGACCATATTGACTCCTAAATCGCGATTGAGTACGGAGCTCATATTCGAACCACTGAATATAATCCGGCAAAAAGAGAGGCTCTAGCCCAGCACCGAGACCTCGCACTTCGGGCAGGGACAGCGCCTGGGACGGGCGCGTACCGCCAGCCTGACGGGCGAGGCATCCGGGCCGGCGACCGCTTCCAGCGCCGCGTCCATCACAGCGTAGACCTCGGGCCGCGTAACCCGATAGAAGTGATTCCAGCCGTCGCGCCGGTCAGCAACGAGCCCCGCCTCGCGCAGAATCATGAGGTGCTGTGAAATGTATGCCTGGCGCAGGCCTAGAGTCGCCTCCATGTGGCAGACGCATTCCTCGCCGTCGCGCAGAATTTGTAGAATGGCCAGACGCGTCGGATGCATCAGGATTTTGAACAGTGTGCCGGTTTGCTCCAAGGCATCCACGGGTACGACTCCATCACATTCGAATTACTGAATAAGATTGTACTACGTAGGGCCAGGGCTGTCAAATCTGCCCGGCGACGCGCGGGACGCCGCCGAAGTACCGTGATGCCAGGTTGGACACCGAACATCGATGGAGTACACTACTTGCCGGCGATAACGAGAGCACGCGCCCGGTTGATGGCTGACCAGCCGGTTGGGAAGGTCGCCCCATGATCAATCAAGAACAATACGAGCGGATCAGGATGGCGCTGCCTGTGTTGCAGCATGCGGAGGCCCAACTTGAGCGCGACTTCAAGCAGACGGCGTTCTTCGCGCGCATCCCCGCTGGCAGGGACGTCTTTGTCGAAGGCGATCGCGTGGACAGCATCGCGCTTCTCATCTCAGGCGTGGTACGCGTCTACAAGATCGGGGAAACAGGCCGCGAGATCACTCTCTACCGCTTCGGCCTGGGCCAATCGTGCATCCTGACCGCCAACGCCATCCTCAGTCAGCGGTCGTTCCCCGCCATCGCAACCGTCGAGCAGGAAGCCGAGGCGGTGATGATTCCCGCCGGCGACTTCCGCGACTGGGTGCGCCGCCACGATTTGTGGCGCGAATTCGTCTTCGACCTGCTTTCGCAACGCCTTGCGAGCGTCATGGCGATCGTGGAAGAGGTGGCTTTCGGCAGGATGGATCGCCGGGTCGCCGCGCTGCTGTTGAACCGGGCTCAACTGCAGAACCCGCTGCGCATCACACACCAGGAGATCGCCGCCGAGCTGGGCAGTTCGCGCGAGGTCATCAGCCGTCTGCTCGAGGACCTCGCCGGCGCGGGCCTGATCCGAGCCGGCCGCGGCACCATCGAGATCTTGGATGACGAAAAGCTCAAATCCAGGGCCGCTGCGTGACTTTGTCACTGACAAGCGACTCTCCATCTCCTATACTGTGATCATAACCAGACAGTAGTCAAGGAGATGTTGAAATGAATCCACTCGTCAAGTTTATGGACTCGGCCGCTGGCCGGATCGCTCGTATCGTAGCCGGCGTGGTGTTGATCGCCGCCGGGTTGTTTGCCATTCAGGGCACGGCCGGCATTATCGTGGCGGTCGTTGGCGTCCTGCCTCTACTGGCCGGCGTGTTCGACTTCTGCGCCTTCGCTCCGGTCTGCGGCGCACCGCTCAGCGGTTCCAAGGTTCGCGGCTCATAAAGGCTGCGCGCAAGCCAGGCAAACGAAGACCCTAAGGCTGTCGCACGCCCTTCGGGTCTTCGTTTGCGGCTTCGCCAGGAACAGAATTCCCGCTCAGAAGCCCCTATGTGGGCTGCCGCCTACCTCTTCCATGTCGCGGGGAAGTAGGATCGCCACGTTGCCCCATGCACGAATTCCCCTGGTTCCGTGGCGTGGCAGGTCGTGCACTCCTCCAACGTGCCCGTGTGACCCTGGAGGTTCACGAACTTGATGCCGTCGTTGGCCTCGCGGCTACGGGCGATGGCGTGAGGGCTGTCGTGGCAGCCCGCACAGTAGATCTGCGCGTGCCCAACGGAGTTGCGGTAGAGGGGGGCGGTCAGCTTGACACTTCCGCCATGGCACCCTGCGCTATCACAGCGCGGCTCGTTTGCCCACGGATTGGGATTCTGGGAGACTTTGAGCAGGTTCCCGTGGCAGCTGAGACAGCTCATTCCGAGCTTTTGCGACATCGTGTCGCGCAGGCACTTCGTCGCAGGTCCCGGGTGACACTGGTAACAGCCATCCGTATCCGGGGTGATATCGGTAATGTCCGCCCGGTTGTGATGCCCATGCATGGCGTTGGAAAGGCTCTTCACGCCCGCCACCCCAGGGGCGCCCAAGGCGTTCGAGGCGTGGCACTCGGCGCACAGGACCGGCCCGCGGCCCGGAGCCAGCAGCGAGCCCTGGTGTCCTGCCGGATACTGGTCCAGGCTGAGGTAGTCGTGGATCTTCAGGATGTTGGCATCCACGGATTCGGTCGGGCTGATCGGGTAACGTGAGCTGGCGTCCCCATCCTGGCTGTGACAATTGGCGCAGCTCAACTCGGACGACACCGGCGCGACCACCGTGTTTTGGGTCAGCGTCAGACCCGTGGCAGCATCCAGGACCGTGATCGTGGCCAGCTGGAAGGGCGCGCGGTCGACCAGGTTGTCGTCGGTGAATTCGGTCAGGGGGATACCCGTCGCCTGGAAGTGGTCGCCCGTCAGGTCCATTGTCCCGGAGAGGCCCTTGCCTTTCAATCCAACGTTCGGTTGGAGTTGGACGCCGAAAATCTGCTGGGCGTAATCCCAGAAGTTGGTCTTGCCGGCCGAATACGTGTTGCGGGTGAAGACATAGGTCACGGTAATACCGGAAGTGACCAGCTGGGGCGGATCGCCGACTCGCACTACCTGCGCCCAGAGCGTGTTGTAGGGCGGCAGAACGGCCAGCGTGGAGAAATCCGGGTTGTAGCAGTGCATGCCGAGGTCGTTCCAGCCGAGGAGGCGATACTGCGGTTGGCTGGGCCCATTGCTGGCCTGCCGTGCGGTGATTTGCGGCGGCGCCCCCGCCGATGCACGGCTGGCGTCGCCGGTTAGCAGCATGCATGCGAGGGCGGTGAGCAGAAGTCCGAATGAGCCAAGTCCCACATACCGGATACGTAATGAGGGTATCATCTCGAACTCCTTCTGATTAAGGCGCTGATAGATCGCCCGGAAGCGTCGATCATCCCGTTCGTCGGGCTACGGTGGCTAAATCTACGAACCTACCTTCTCTTTACTCATGTGGTTGGGCATTTCGCAGTAACCCAATCGCCCCATCTTGACGTGAGCCCGCTTAGCTCACGACGGCTAGCTCCGGAGTCTGGGTAGTGGTAGGCGCGGAGATGGCAGACAACTTGCCGGCTTTGAACTGCTCGACCGCCTCGCGCGCCGTGTGGCAGATGCCTGACCGGTACATGGGGATGTCGGCCGCCTCGAGCACGATGTAGCAGTTAGGCCCGTAGTCGTCGCTGATGGCTGCCCTCACCTGCTGGTGAGTGGCGAGCAGGCCGAGCCGAGTGCCAGCGGCGTGAACATTGTGGGCGCCCGGGGCGGGCAAGGCCTCCCACTGCAGGGTGTCGATATCTACGATCGTCAGATAGGCCGCGTGCCAGAAGCGCGGCTCGATTTCGGCGTCCAGGCCGGGAGCAACCGTGGTGACAAGCACTTTCATCGCTTCCTCCTCGATGACGTATTCGGCTGACCGTGGAGGCCGCAGCCTTCAGAGGCGAGCCGTGTAAACTGAACCAAGGTTACCCCCTTCGGAGCGCCGTGTCAAGTATGTTGGTTGACATACCTCGTATTTCGCCCTACAATAGACATTATACTTATGCGACACGTCTTCTCACGCATATCAGATGGCGGTCAAGCTATGCCTGGCTCGGAATGCTCCCTGGGTGCCCGGTTACTAGAGCTACGAAAAGAGCGCGATCTTTCGCAGCGCACGCTTGCCGCCATGGCGAGTCTTTCGCCGAACGGCATCTCATTGATCGAACGAGATGAAATCTCGCCGAGCGTGGCGACGTTGCAGCGACTGGCCTCGGCGCTGGGCGTCAAGATGAGCTACTTCTTCGACAGCCCGACCGTGGCGCGCATTCTTCATTTCCGCCCCAACCAGCGGCCGGCGATCCATGGCGAGGGGTTGACGATCGAGGGCTTAGGCGCGCGACTCGACGGCCAGCAGATGGAACCGTTCTTCATCACCCTGGCGCCCCACGCCGACATGGGTACGGGACAGGTAGTCCATCCGGGGCACGAGTTCGTCTGCTGCCTGGCCGGCCAGGTCCAGTACGAGATTGATAGGACGAGCTATGTGCTTCGTAGTGGCGACTTCCTGCTGTTCGAATCGGATCTGCCGCACCGCTGGGGCAACCCGGGCGACGAGGCCGCCTGCCTGGTGCTCGTGTTGCAGGCGCCAAACGGCGTGCAGGAGCCTGCACGGCGGCATTTCTCTGACTATCCTTCGGTGGCACATCTGGGGTAGGAGCATGCCAGGGCCAGACTGAAGGGCTTGGCGGCGGACACAAGAGGAGAATGAGATGCACAACCAGATGGCTACTGGCAGGCACAGGCGCGAACTCACCCGATGGCAGCTGCGCCGGGTGATAGCATTTTGGGCCCTTCTGGTGACTGCCGGCGTCTTGTTGGCTGCCTGTCAGCCTTTACCTGCGACATCCCTGCCGCCGACTCCCGCGCCGTCCAAGTCCCTGCCCGCCGAAGTCACCGCGGCCGATGCAATGGCCAAACGGGACCAGGGTGCGTTCATCCTGGATGTGCGGCAGCCCGAGGAATGGGCCGAGTACCACGTGCCTGGGTCGACCCTGATCCCGCTTAGCGAATTGGCAGCGAGAAGCAATGAAGTTCCGAAGGACCGCGAAGTCGTCGTCGTTTGCCGCTCGGGGAATCGCAGCGCCACCGGGCGCGATATCCTGATCAAGGCGGGGTTTACCCAAGTCACAAGCCTGAAGGGTGGCCTGTCA
>Ga0315273_10012626_pt1 | contig 10841 bp, 10 predicted proteins | sample YL17G02_0_MG_FD_205753 | JGI IMG/M metagenome (GOLD analysis project Ga0315273, IMG submission 205753) | Sediment microbial communities from Yellowstone Lake, YNP, Wyoming, USA - YL17G02_0 | ecosystem: Environmental > Aquatic > Freshwater > Lake > Sediment | place: USA: Wyoming | collected... | reverse complement strand
CGACCAAGGTCCGATGGCCTGGCGCATCGTTAGCCAGGCGGAAGCTCTCGCCGGCAGGCGTCAGATGCACGTCCAGATGCTTCTTTGCGATGTCGATTCCCACAATGATTTCAGCCATGTCTTCCCTTCCTTGCGGATTCGGGCTTACAATTGCCCACGCGACTGTTCGGGCTAACCTGGCGGCGGCGGGCAATGAGGTGCCACGTCCGCGCCAATATAATGCGTCGCCATAGAGGGCTCCTTCCCGTTGACAGTTGAGTTCGTGACAAAACCCAATCTACCAACGGCTGGATGCCCTCGCTCTTCATATCTTCATGCCTCACTGGCGATAGCGTGGCGTCGGACATGAGGACGCGAGGTATTGCGTGAGCGAACATGGAACACCGTGGGGCGAATGGGCCCAACTGGCCTCGGACACCATCGCCATGAAGCCTGTCAAGGGCATCCCGGCCGGGACCGTCTTTGCCATGGACGTGCCCTTCATGGAGCAGACAGCCGGCCACCGGCCGGGGGATTATGCCAACGATCCGGTCGGCATCTACGTGGCATTTCAGAAGCTCGCCGGCACCTGCTTCGTCGACCAGTTCATCCCCACCAACCCGCTGAGCATGGGCGCCCACGGTTACATTTCCAGCACGCCCAAAGGCGCCACCACCGGCCTGGACAGTATCCTGTGCGACGGGATGGAGATTGACTCTCCCGAGGCCGTCATCGAGCACCTGGAGAAAATCATCTTTCCGCGCCGCCAGCAAGAGATCGCCGACTGGCCGGCCAAGGAGCAGGCGTTCGTCGACCGGATCATTTCGGAGGAGCGTCAGGTTCAGGAGACGCTGGGGCGCAATATCCTCAAGGGCCCCTACTTTTTCGCCTTTCCCTACCTGTCCTACGGCACGTACGGCTACACCAACTACTTCATGGCCTACGCGCTCTATCCGGAGGTGATGGCCCGCGATTTCGCCACGCAGGCCGACCTGGCCACCCTGAAGAACCATGCCATCGCCAAGGCCATCGTCCAGGCTCACCTGCCGCATCTCTTGCGGCTGGACCACGACATGGCCGATGGGCGGGGCACGCTGGTGGACGTCAAGAGTCTCGATGCAATCTGGTTCCCACATTTTGAACGCTCCATCCAGCCACTGCTGAAGGCAGGTATCCGGCTCACCTGGCACTGCGACGGGAACCTCATGGCCATGGTGCCGCGGCTGATTGAGTGCGGGGTGAGCGGCTTCCAGGGCTTCCAGTACGAATACGGCATGGATTACGAAAAGATCTGCCGCATGAAGGACCGCAACGGCAACTCGCTGCTGATTATCGCCGGGGTGAGCGTGACGCGGACGCTGCCTTGGGGCAGGCCCGACGATGTTCGCCGCGAGATGAAGTGGCTGGTGGAGAACGGCCCGGCGGTGGGCCTGTTCCTTGGGGCCAGCAGTTCCATCACGCCGGGTGTGCCGCACGAGAATCTCCACGCCTTCATCGAGGGCTTGCACTACTACCGCAACGCCGGGCGCGGACAGGCCTGAGACGAGGCAGGAATGGCAGGCCTTTCGGCTGGTCCGCGCCTATGCGCACACGGATAAGGCACTCCGCAACTATCCGAGTCGAGTAGGGCGAGCAACGGTTCGGCTGAGCTCACCGAAGCCTTGTTGCTCGCGCAATGGAAGAATAGCTGCGGAACGGGGGGCATGAGGCGTCTGCCCGTCGGCAGAGCAAGATAAGCCCTCATTCGACGTTGTCCGGCGCTGCTGCGCTCTAGTAACTCCCGGCGCCGCCCAGGAACGCCGCTACCTCCGCAAGGGCCGCGCTGCAACCCCGTTTCAGGAAGGTAGCATCGGCGCCGAGGGAGATGAAGTCAAACCCCGCATCGGCCGCCTTTTGCATGTCCGCCTGCTGGGCCGCGACGATGACCATCGCGTGTTTTCCGGCCTGGCTGCAGGCCTGGCCGATTCTCCGGGTGGGCTCCAGGAGCACGCCATCCATCAGCGGCGTCGTCAGCGGCACTTGCAGGCGAATCCGCAAGTCGTCCGGCCCGAGCATCAGGCCGTCCACGCCGTCGATGGACGCCAGGAGCGGGGTGTTTTCGATCCCTTTGGGGCTTTCGATCTGAAGCAGCAGGAGCTGCTCGCGCTTGGCGCGACTCGTGTAGTCGGCCCCGTGGCGGTCAATGATGCGCCTGCCGCCGTAGGAGCGGTTCCCCAGGGGCGGGAACTTCGCCGCCTCCACCGCGGTTCGGGCCTGCTCCGGCGTGTCCACCTGGGCGATCAGGACGCCGCCGGCGTCCATGTCCAGCACGAAGGATATCAGGTCCGGGTTCAGCGGCATGCGCACCAGCGACGTCAGGCCCACCAGGTCGCAGGCGCGGATGATGTCCATGATGTGTTCCGGCCCGATCGTCCCGTGCTGCATGTCGATCCAGACGAAGTCCCATCCGCCGCCGATCATTTCCATAATCGCCGGATCGTGAAAACGCAGGCTGGTGCCGAAGGCCGGCTTGTGCGACGCCATCTTGTCCGCCAATCGCTTGTGGATCATAGATTCCTCAGTCGTATCGTCCGGCGGTGGCCGCCACCTCGCACATGACGTGGACCTTTTCCGGGTCGGTCTCGGTCGGAAGCATGTCGCAAGCGGCCAGCACATATCGGCCGTACTTGCCCGCGATGCCCACGCATCGTCGGCAGTCCTGCCGGACTCCTTCCACACTCCCCCGCGCCAGCAGCAGCGTGCTCACCCCGCCCATCAGGGCGACCTTCGAGCCGATCCGCTCGACGACCTCCGCCACCGCCGTGCCGCCCACCTCGTCGAGGGGTTCGATGCAATCGACGCCTGTCTGGACCATCAGTTCCAGCAGGTGCGTCACGCGGCCGCACATGTGCAGATAGATCAGCGGCCCATACGGACGAAGGGTCTCGACGAACTGCCGAAACAGCGGCAGACAGAGCGTGCGGAACTGCTCGGTGGACATGAACTGCCCGAAGGTCTCGCCGATGTAGAATGCGTCAACGCCCAATCGGGCCATCGCTATCGCCCGCTGGGTGCTCGCCTCCAACTGCCGCCGCCCCCACCGGATGATGAAATCCGGTCGCTCGACGATGTCCATCAGTGTTTGTTCCATGCCCTGGAAGGGGAAGAGGGTCTCGATGGTGAACTGCCCCGGCGCGCCGATGACGAAATACTCCCGCCCGTAGGCATCGACAGCCTTTTTGTGCGGACGAAGCGCATCACCGTGGATGCATTCGCCGGCGGGGACGACGGAGACGGCCTCGATGTCCGCATCGGTCATCTGTCGGCGGGAGCTTTCCAACGGAAGAATCCCGCCGCCACCCTGGAAATCCACGGTTCCCGTCCGCCGGCCGGTGTTGGCGTCCACGCCGTAGGCGTTGTCTCCCTCCCACTCGATCGTCTGGGGAAGCTTTCCCAGGAACACGCGGAAACCATCCACGCCGTAGCGGGCGGCACAGTCCGGGACGAGAAGATCGTACTTCTCCGGGTGCCGAAGGTAATCCACGATGGTTTCCTTGTAGGGCAACCCCGCCACCCGGATGGCGTGCGGCGCGCATATCTGGGGAACCACCGGGACCCGGTCCGGTTTGCCTCCCCTCATGGCCAGTTGTGTGCGAAGCTTGGGCGTCACCGTCGTTTGCTCTCCGGGGCCGCGCCCCGTCCTTGCCCAATGTGGGGCCGGGGCCACCGCTATAGTCTGCCGAATTCCACGGCGGCGTCAATAAACGCGTGATAGTTCGCCTCCACGACCTGTGAAATCGGCTCAAGAGGAGTGCCCGTGGTCGTGAAGATCAGATGGTCGGGACCGGCATCCTGGGCGATCTGCATGACTCGTTGGCGGATCGCATCCGGTGTCGCCGTCGCCAGTTCCCGCATCTGGATGTTTCCGGTCAGCGTCACCCGGCCCTGCGCGATCCGGCGGGCCTCCGCCAATGTCAGATCACCGTCGGTGTCGGCCTCGACGGGGTCGGTCTGGTCCACCCCCATCTCGACAAACCGCCGGAGAGCGTGCCGGATTTTTCCGTGGCAGTGGACGGCCACATGGCAACCATGCCGCTTGGCCAGGTCCATGAGCGGTTTGTCATAACGGACGACCAAATCGTCGAAGTCGGCCGGGGACATCAACGGCGGTGTTGCGTGCTCGGCCCCACCGAACCGGACGATCGGCCCCACTCCGTCCCGGAGCAGCATGGTCAAGTTCGTCGCGATTCGCTCGGCGGCGACGGCCAGCAGACGATGGAGCAAGTCTCGCTCCGTGCGGACGAAAACCAGAAACTCCATCGGCTCGAAAAGCCGGCAAACGACCAGAATGGGCGACGGGATGGTCGCCCACATCACTCCCCGATCTCCCAACAGGCCGGAAAGCTCCGAGAAATCCCCGGCCCCATCCCGCGCCGATTGCCAGGGCAGTTCCAACAGCATCTGGGCGTCCTGGGGCGATTGGCAATAGTGTTCCAGGACCCACGTATGCCCCGTTCCCGGCTGGACCGCCCGGACGGTCCGCAATTCCCGCCCGCCGGTCTTGAGCACGCTGGTAGTGACGATACGGCCGTTTTCCTCCCGCGCGGGTTGCGACCGAATTATGACGTCGGGAACGAAAAACTGGTCCGACACCATGCACGGCGGGCGCCAGATGAAGAAGTTGTCGCATTCCGACTCCATGCGCCTGACCAGCCGCCAATATGCGGGATCCCGGCGGCGCCAATCGTCGTAGTCCCCGTAACCGTGGAAGGCGGCCGGGCAGAAACCGCCCCCAACTTCCAGCCCGAAGGGAATCTGCGTATAGATCGCAATCCGATCATGCGGCTGGCCGCGAAGGGTCGCCAGGAGCCTCTCATTGGGACGCATGTTTCAGCCAATCCTTCACGCCATCGCCCAGCAGCCACCCGCATCGCTGGAGGTGACTCAGCCCGGCGATATACTCCTGCCGAATTCGCTCCAGCGGCAAACCGCGATACTCAAACTCCACGGACACGTCTCCCCGGTATCCCGCCTGGTCCAGCGCTTGGGCAAAGGCGGCGAAGTCCACCGTGCCCCTGCCGGGAGTCAGTTCGAGATTCTGATGGAAGTTGCGTGTGTCCGCACCGGCGCTGTCCCGAAGGTGAACGTGCGTCAGCCTTGGCCCCAGCCAGGACAAGTACGCCTCCAAGTCGTATTTCAGGATGCCCCAGTGACTGGAATCGACTGTCACGCCGACAGTGGTGTTACCCAAGGCATCCAAGACTTCCCTCACGTGCGGAACGCTATCGACCAGTTGGTACAGGTGCGGCGCCTCGATGTTGAGGCCGACGCCACAAGCGGCTGCCATGTCGGCAATCCGCAGATAGCCATCCACCGACGCCTTCATCTCCGAACACCAGTGCCTCTCCTCCAGCATCCGCGGGCCGATGGGAAACGATACCACGCCGGCGCCAAGTTCCTTGGCCTGACGGAGAAACCACCCCGCATAGGCGACGATCTCCTCGGTGCAGGCGGGATCGCCCAGCCGAGGGCGATAAATCTCGCCATCCTCCATCCGGCTGGCGGAAACGTTCATGGCCACGGCGCGAAGTCCCGCGGCCTTCAGTTCCGCCGCCACGGTCGCGGCGGTTGTTTGCCCATGAGGAAAGTGACGGCAGTAGGAGCCAAGTTCCGTGATCTCCACTCGCTCGAATCGCATCGCCGCGATGCACTCCAACGCCGTGGACAGACCATAGTCGGCATATCCCAGCGTCGCACAGGAGGTAATGCGTGCCATGACGACCCTTACCGCTTCGTATTACTACTCGGCGCCGTGTCACTCAACGTAGAACCCATATACGCGCGACTGCGTGGCGCCCCAGGTACGTTCCAAGACAAACCGCACGCCCGCGCACTCGACATCCAGTGGCAGTCTTACATGCCGCTGGTGGTTGTCCGACACTCGACAGACCGCTTCCCAATCGCCCTCCCGCCGCACCTCCAGCCGGAAGTCCCGCGGCATCGCCGGCGGCATCTGCGTCAAACTGCAAAAGCCCTCCTGGAAGATCGAGGCCACCAACTGGTCCATGCCGCTATCAAGGACCAATGTAACCTCTCTCACGCGGGTTGGTGCTGCGAATTCATAGCCGGCCCAGCCGTCTTGGGGACAGACCCACGCATGAGAAACCTCGCCAACTTGCCGATCCGTCCCGTCGGCCAGGGGACAGGGGGCCCCGCTGGAAGACACACACCGCGCCTGGCCATGAACCGAGGACAGCGGCCTGCGCAATCCCGGAAGATAACAGTCGTCCCGCAGGAGCATCCTCTGCAAGTCCCCTATTCGTGAACCGACCTGCCGGGGTGATAAACCCTCCCCTGCCGCTAATGCCGCTGCCGTGCCGACCGCTTGGCCCGTGACCGCGCAGGTGCCCATCACCCGCGTACTGCTGGCGGCGATGTGCGTGTAACTGGCGTTTCTGCCCGCGAACAGGAGGTTGTCCACGTTTTGGGAATACAGGCAGCGGTAGGCTATGCCGTACGGCGACGGGGACGGGTGGAACACCGTGGCGGGCCTGCCCAGGCTTACAGCGCGAAAACCGGCCGGGTCGTGGTCGTCCATCGGCCAACCGCCGTAAGCCACCATGTCGTCAAAGCAACCGCCCGCCTGGATGTCATTCTGCGTGAGGATGTGGTCGCCGACGTATCGGCGGCTCTCGCGCTTGGCCGGAAGGAATTGTATCCAGTCCAAGGCCCAGTGGTCCGCGTCGTGCTTGCCGCTGTTCTTGATGTGGTCCCACACGCCCAGGGTGATCCTCAGCAGCTCATGGCGGATCGTCTCCGCGTCGCGGATCGTATCGCACTCGCCCCCCAGCTCGATCCACCAGTAGCCCTGCTCCCAATACCCATGGCCGCAGGCGCCTTCGGGCAGTTGCTCGCAATCCTCAAACCGCTGCGCCCAGGCCGGCGGGACGAACCGCTGGGGCGTGTCGCATCGCCTGGCCCCAAACAGGCAAGTCATGCCCATGGTGCGTTTGTCGGCCTGCGGCGGCGCCAAGGACTCGCCGAATTCCCCGCGCCCTTCCCGCCCCATCCGGCATCGGGCGCCGCTGAGGGGGGCAAGGATGCCGTCGCCGCTGCAATCGGCATACACGGCCGCGCGGACCCGGTGATAGGCCTGCGTCGTCGTCTGCCAACCGGTCACCGATTCGATTCGCGCCCCCTGCGTCGCCGTATCCAGGCAGGAGCAGTTCAGCAGGAGCGTCAGATTCGGTTCGGCCATTGCCTTCTCGTAAAGAACCAGGTCCCAAACGGAAAAGCTGCGCGTAGGGTTGTGATAGAGGGCCTCCAGCCGCAATTCCTCAAGGATTCCCGTCTCTCGCAGGTGGGGCAGCGCATTGCTGCGATCGGCCCCGCAGATATGCATGCGACACTCGCTGGAGGCGTTTCCGCCCAGCACCGGCCGATCATGCATCAGGATCGTCCGGGCGCCGTGCCTGCAGGCGGCCAACGCAGCGCACAGCCCGGCCATTCCCCCGCCCACGACACACAAATCGGCCTGGTGATCCGTTGTCTGCAAACGCGGATTCATAATCCCTCTCTGGCCTGAAACACCGGCCCGAAACATACAACCCCACCGCCGCGTCCGCAAGTGCGTCGGCTCCGAGCCGGGCGAGGATGACCAGGCCGCCTACGAATATGACGGTCTGAACCGCCGCGTCCGGAAATCCTTTGGCGGCTGGTACAACGATTATTACTATAATATCTCCTGGCAGTTGCTGGAGGTCCGGCACGACCAGCAGGACCGCCCCCAGGAGCAGTACGTCTGGTCGTTGCGGTACATTGACTCGCCGGTGTTGCGGGACTATGATGCCGACGGCAACGCGGGCACGGGCGATCTGGGCGCCGCCGGCAGCGGCCTGGAGCAGCGGGTGTATTATCTGACGGACGGCAACTTCAACGTGACGGCGCTGGCCGACCCCAACGGGGCCGTGCTGGAGCGCTACGCCTACGACGCCTACGGCCAGCCGCGCGTCTACGACCCCAACGGCTCGCCCCGCGCCTACGGCAGCAGTTACGGCAACGCGATTCTCTTCTGCGGGTATTTCCGCGATGCCGAAACCGGCATGTACCACGTCCGAAACCGCTATTACCACCCGGCCCTGGGCAGGTGGATCTCCCGCGACCCGCTGGGTTATATCAATGGTTTTAACCTCTACCAATACTGCTGTAGTGCGCCGCAGATGCTTCTTGACCCTCTTGGATTAGGCTGGTGGAGCGATTTTAAAGCCGTCGCATGGTCAACCATAAATGGAGCCGTATCCGGGGCTGTCAGTGGCGGAATAGTGGGGCTCATTACAGGAGGCCCTGCCGGCCTTGGTGCCGGGCTGGTAGCCGGCGCCGTGGCAGGGGGTACATTTGGTCTGGTAAACGGGATCGCCGCATGTAACAGCGGGGGCCCGGTCAACACGGCAGCCTTAGGGCAGGCTTCTTGTCTCGGCGGCCTAATTAGCGGTGGTTTCGGTGCCCTTGGAAATGCCCTTAGTGGCCCTCTGGGGGCCTATGCCGGTAACGCTATCGCTGGCGCCGGGAGCGGAGGTATCTCGTCGGCGGCATCTGGTGGAAACCAAGACGAAATCGCGGCATCTACTATTATGGGTGGCCTTCTTGGTGGTTTAGGAGGTCAAGGATTAGCTAGGGGCGGGCTTGAAGGAAGCGCTATTAATGGACTTTGCGCAGCAATAGGCGAACTTACTGGGACATGGTTTAAATATTGTAGGAACTAACGCCGATGATGGGTAGCTGATTGGCCTAAGGATTCTATTATGAAGAAAGGGTTCTGGTATGTTGCCCTAAGGTATCTTCTGGTATATCTCGATGAGTGCCTTGAGTTGGGGTTATACGTGGTGGTGAATTATCTATTCACTCTAGTTGCTCGACCATTCTCAGTTCTTAGGGCGTCGGCCATATTCATATTTGGAATGTATGGAATTACCTGGTTTTTTGGTCGCAACACGTTACTTTGGAAAAAACTCTTTAGGACATCAGTTGGTCTGGTACTACCAGTCATCATTGTGGCGGTTGTCATGCTCGCAGCATTCCTCAGTCAGAATTATGTATGGCAGTTCGGGAGGTCCAGAATAGCGCGCCTAAGAGAAAGGAGATCCGCTTTGATGCAAGAGCTGAAGCTGTTGGCGGGACACCAGGAGGACACTGGTTCGGGTAATAAGGAGGGATAAGCTTGTGTCGCTGTCCGTTTATAGCAGCTCCTGGAAGTTCGCGTGGTCGGGGACGCCGAGGCCAACCAGGATAATGTGCCAATAGGAAGACACCTGATCTTGGGAACCTATTATTATGAAGAAGGGATATTGGCCTGTCATTCTAAGATATCTTCTGGCCGTTCTCCATGAGAGTATTGAGCGGTGTATCTTCGTAGTCCTGAATACTCCCTTTGTACCAATTGCACATCCATTTCTTTTTCTTAGGATTTCCGCAATCACATTGATACCGATCTTTGGTATGTTGTGGTATTACGATAGAGTAACCATCAGTATTAATATGTTTCGAGAACCCTTCGGTTTGATTATAGGGGGCATCTTTCTAGTGCCAATCCTGCTCGGTCTCTCCACCCGCAACAAATCCTCTTGGAAGATCGGAAGGTCCAGAATAGCACGCCTAGAGGAAAGGAGATCCGCTTTGATGCAAGAGCTGAAGCTGTTGGCAGGACATCGTGAGGACACCGGTTCAGGTAAGAGTGGATAGGTCTGCCTGGAGGTCCGCCGCGACCAGCAGGACCGCCCCCAGGAGCAGTACGTCTGGTCGTTGCGGTACATTGACTCGCCGGTGTTGCGCGATCGCGATGCCGACGGCAGCGCGGGCAGCGGCAACTTGGGCGCCGCCGCCAGCGGCATGGAGCAACGGGTGTATTATCTGACCGACGGCAACTTTAATGTGACCGCCCTTGCCGACCCCAACGGGGCCGTCCTGGAACGCTACACATACGACGCCTACGGCCAGGCGTGCGTCTACGACCCCAACTGGGCGTATCGCGGCTACAGCAGCTACGCAAACGCGATTCTGTTTTGCGGGTATTTCCGCGATTGGGAAACCGGCATGTACCACGTCCGAAACCGCTACTGCCACGGCGGCCCGGCCTGCCGCGAATGGGACAACTTTCGTGCATTTCGGGGCGGGATCGTGTATAATGCCGATAATGAGAACACGGCCTTTGGCTTGTTCGGGGGCGAATTGGATTCGACCGGACGAGTGGAGGCGTCGGTGGCGTGCCCAGGTTCCAAGGAGGCCTGGCTAAACACCTTGGGCTAATTTTACATGCCAATCAACCGTTGGCACTGGCCGCCTAAATAAGGCGACCGGCCCGGTGGCCTCGCCCGCGAGGCTGCCAGGGCCCAGACAGCGGGCTTACCGGCCGGGAGTTGCCCGGTTACCCTGCCGGGACATACGGGCGGGCTTGTCCCCGATGGACCGTGTCGCCGCGGGCCTGAGGGGAGACAAACAATACAGCGACTACGCACGTAGAGGCCGGCGCTGAAACGTCACGGGACCCGGGTTCGATTCCCGGCGCCTCCAGTGAGCGTATCTATTCGAAACGCTCTCTGACTGATTACGGCCCGCTGGACCACCCCGGCGCGCCGCGTCGTTAACCCGCACCGGCACAAGGCGTTCGGCGCTTTCCACCGGCCCACCGGCACCGCCCGCGCCGGGACTCGCTGGGCCAAAAAACGCCGAGATAGGCCGTTTTCCTCTCTCTTTGGCGGTTTCCTATCTGATTCGTCGGGACCTGCCCGAAAAGGTCACGTAGATTGTAAGTCGCTTACAACAGATAAGATGCAGACGCTCGCTGATGTGACGTATATGCGTTTCGTTTCTGAACACCGCCACAGTTG
>Ga0315273_10012625_pt1 | contig 10842 bp, 4 predicted proteins | sample YL17G02_0_MG_FD_205753 | JGI IMG/M metagenome (GOLD analysis project Ga0315273, IMG submission 205753) | Sediment microbial communities from Yellowstone Lake, YNP, Wyoming, USA - YL17G02_0 | ecosystem: Environmental > Aquatic > Freshwater > Lake > Sediment | place: USA: Wyoming | collected... | reverse complement strand
GACTCGTCTCTGCGAAACGGCCCAGGGCCAGCGGCTTGGCTACCGAGACGGCGAGCGCCAACTGGACTGGAACCACAGCGATTTGGACAGCGTTGAACAGCGAGGCCTAGATCCCACTCGCGTCGCTTGATGAAAGTCGACAGAGACTTCCCATTCGCGGGTAATTGCCGCTTCCGATACTCGTCGAGCAAGAAGGAGTGGAACGAGAAATAGCGAGCGCGCCTTGAGAGTTCAAGGATGCCCGGCAGGAGCACCGGCATCAGCCGGTCCTGCGTCATCGTTTGGAATCCGAGGGGATCACGCCCTTCGTTCAACATCAGAGACGGGGCCACCCATCGTGGCGCCGGCGTTGATGCGCCGTCGTCTCCACCTAGAGCGTCATATGAAGTCAATTATCTGCCTATTCTCGCGGGGATCCCGGCGAGAGCAATTCTCACGCTTCAGCGGAAGTTCGTCAAGAGGAGATAGGCTTTGGAGGCGCCAAAGTACAGATACTAAGTGTGGCTGGAGTGCGTCCCGTGGGCGGTCGCCGATTCGGCAGAGCATCTGCCTCCGAAGCATAGGGTCGGCCCAGCATTTGTCTCAGAGGCGGACGGCCTGCCGGCAGAGTTCTTATTTCAGCCAGTCGTGGGCGCGTTCTCAGTCGCGTCTTGGCCCTCGGCCTGGGCACAAGTCGGAAAGCGTTGCGTAATTCAAGCTGGGTGCAACGCTGCCGCTGGTTGGCGCGATAACCGAATGCTACAATCGTCGGTGGACAGCGCTAGTTAGTACGTGTCTTCGACGGTTCTCTATGGAATTCTCTGGCCTCGACGAAAAGCGAACAGCGAGCCCGTACTCCACCGGTGGCGGCGGTGTAGCATTCGAGCACACGTTCGGGGCAACGCTTCTCGCTGCCCTCCTTCTCGGTGACCCCGTACCTGGTCTCGGCGATGAACAGACTGTGGTCAGCGTCACGTTTCAGGCCGGTCGGTTCAGCCCGGTCGACGACGTTGTAGTCATCGGCGAGCCTCGAGAGCGGACGGGTGCCGCTAGCCGCCAGCTCTCAATTGGCATACGCCGCAATCCCAAAATTGCGCCAAGTGACCATGAATTTGTGAGCCTCCTCGGCCACTACCTGCGCCAAGTTCAAGGTGAGTGGGGGAGAATTCAGTCTGGAGAGCTTCGTCTCTGCTTGGCGGTCGCCGGGTTCAGTTTAGGCACCCAACAATTGACGGCGCTCACGAATCTCGCCCGGAGGCAGCCTGACGATCCTGAGTTTAGACGCGCAGTAGCGGCGCCGGGGGCGACCAACGCCCAAGTCCGACGTCGCCTCGGATTACTGGATGCTGCAGTGACCGCAGCGGCCGAAAACGCCCAAGTCGATTTGCCGTCAGGAGGAGTCTCGGAGTTGACGTGGCGACTTCTCGTCGCCCTGTACCCGATCCAGTCCCGGCTTGAGGGCGACGATGCGCTTGACAGAACTGCGGCAGTGGCTCGGCTTCATAGTCTGGTTGGGGAGGCATCTGAAGCTGATTCGGTCTTTACACGACTTTGCCGACTGGTTGCACGTTATGATCCCGCTGGAGCGACCGTTGATGAATCGGTATTGCGGCGTGACTTGGCGGGCATCGCTAGACTGGACCGATCTTCATCTCATCGGCAGGCTTGGGAGATCATCACCGACCTTGAGCGACGCTTAAGAGACCATACTCGCCAGGAACTAACCGCTCAGGGTGGACAAGAACTGAGGCTGGAGCGAAGCACAGTTCGTGGAAGTCTCATTGAAGCCATGAAACGCGCCGGTGGTACAGGTGGATCGCTCGTCGTGACCGGAGACCCCGATGTTGGCAAGTCTGCGCTCACGCTGGCAGCCGCTGCTGAACTCAGACTCCAGGGCGGAGAAGTTGTCGCGCTTAGCCTTCGTGATCTTCCCTCTTCAGTCACGGAAACCAACGGCACGCTTGGCGCGCCTTTACGTTCAATTCTCGGTTCGTTTGCAGTGTCGCCGATCCGCCTTCTCGTCGTCGATGGGGCAGAAGCGACCCTAGAGGGACGATTCGAATTGCTTATGGAGCTCGGAACCTGTGCGCGCGAGGCGGGCATAGGTGTCGTCGCGGTGACTAGATCGGACGGGCAAGGCCGAGCAATCGATGCACTTTCTCCGCGTGCACCTGATTCTCAGGCTCCTGCTGAATTCGAGATCGCGGGGCTCACACGCGATGAGGTGAGGCAGGTGACCGGCACTTTTCCGATGCTTGCAAGACTCGCCGCCGAACCTAAATCAGCATGGCTCCTGGAGCGTCCTGGCCTTGTTGACCTCTTGCTGAAAGCAGACGCTCTAACGGCACTTCCCGACGGTGCCCTTTCGGAAGCAGACCTGTTCGCTGCTGTCTGGACCAGGCTGGTCCGCAGATCTGAACGTAATGAACCTGGACGAGGCAGTCCTGATGCTCGCGAATTCGAGCTCGTTGAACTCGCTCGTCGTCAACTTCTGGAGAAGGTGGTCATCAGTGCGTCGGCGGACCCCGCCGCGCGGCCGTCTTTGCGCTCCGACGGGCTGCTGCTTCCACCCGGACCGACCATGGCCTGGAGTCCCGGCGATCAGTTCGCAACAGATCTCATTCGTGACTTTGCGCTGGCACGGCTCTTCCTAACCGATGGATGGCATTCTTTGCAAGGAGCAGGCGCTCCACGCTGGGCAATTAGAGCAGCGCGACTCGCTTGCCAGGCGCTCTTCGCCCGGTCAGGACCTGCCACAGAAAAAGCTCGAATCGAGCTTCAAGTAGTGTTTGACGACCTGGCCACTAGGTACGGCGACCGGTGGGCAGACATTCCCATGGAGGCGCTGATTACTCTCGGATCCGCTCATGATGCGCTGGAACGAGCCTGGCCTGCGCTGACAGATGACGATGGTAGGGGCTTGGAACGCTTGCTGCGGCTTGCGCTGCAACGTTATACGAACGGTCTTGAAGCCGATCCAATTCTGGTCGAACCCATTATCCAATTGCTCTTCGACAGTGCCTCGAAGATCTCCAGTCTTGCCACCAACATCCATGAATCCATCGCTGAACTCGAAATCAGGTGGTTGCGTGGATTGGCTTTCAAGGGGCGAGAGGACACTTCGAACACATTGCGCCAGTGCTTGCGCGACCGACTCCTTGCCAGCGATCTGTATCGCCATGATGAGTACGCACAAGAATGCCTGGCTCTGATGGGCCCCGACCTCAGTGCGGTGGTTGAAGAACATCTGCGGAAATTAGCTGCTGAAGCCCCTGCCTTCTTAGCCCCGTGCGTCGAAACCCTTGCGCCGATGTCGATGGCGGTTCATCGTCCGGAACTGCTGCTCGCCTTAGCTGAAGCCTACTACATCTTGGAGCGGAACGCATGGAATCGCGGGTTTGAGGCACACGATCAGGGAGTCCGCGGGCATCACAGAAAGGGTGGTTTCGGATCGCCCTTGGCCGCCTGGTACTATGGACCCTTCTGGTCGCTCTTGATATCGGTCCCCTGGCGCGCAATCCCCTTCATCAATCGCCTACTGGATCATGCCGCTCGCGCCCGCGCGCAGCTTCTGAACAGCCTCTCCGCAAATGCTGGGCTATCGGGGCCGATTGACGAAGGCTCAATGCCCGGGGTCGATGTTGAAGTGTTGGGTATCGGCAGTTGCAGATTCATTGGTGATGATCATGCGTGGAGATGGTATCGAGGCTCCTCCGTTGGCCCTTACCCCTGTATGAGTGCTCTCATGGCCGTGGAACGTTTTATCGATCAGGTTCACAGCTTCGGGATCGATTTGCGGACTCTCTCGACTCGGCTTCTCACAGACTGTCACAACCTCGCGATGCCGGGACTGGTCTTCGGCTTCCTAGTTCGGCATCTGGATGAGGTGACAGACGAGCTCGACTCATGGCTCGCTGAGCCCACTATTTGGGAATTCGAGTTCCAGCGGACAAGCGGTGAGGGGCGTCTACACGTCCAGGGCCCCGACCCCGAGGATCTTCGCGGTCGAGCCTATCGCGGCATGTCGCCACGGGACGTTGCGGTCGAGCTCACTCTCCGCGCGATTGTAGCTCATGACGAGGCCAGCATCACTCGGCTTCGCTCCGTCGGCGACAAGTTGGCAGAGAGAGCCTGCGCCCTGTATGGGCCCGATCTGGCAACTCCCGGTTTCGAGGAACGGATGACGGTAGTACGGAACTGGTCCAGTTTCTTGAGAGCGGAAAGCTATGAGGCCGTGAATCTTCCCGATGGTCGTATTGGCCTCCAATACACTCCTCCCGAAGTGAGCGCTGAGTTCATGGCACAGCAAGTAGAGCTTGATCGAGGCATGCAAATCATGCGCCTCCTTAATTACGCTTATCAGCCCGGCCGACGGCCTGATGACGTGAGCAACCTCATCGGAGACCTCACGCTTGCGATACAGCTTCATGAGCAGCCGCCGGAAAAAGGCCAGGAATTTGGCAATGATGCGTTCCCCGGGATAGCTGCGACAGCAATCATCGCCTTCGTCGAGGGTCCCGTCCAACTTGAGCACAAGGATCTGGAGTGGGCTGCTCGTATCGTTCTGCGAGCCGCCATCAACACTCCAAACGATGAATCCGTGGAACCCAGGTTCTATGAAATGGGGGGAGATCGTTCGGCCGCCGCCGCGATTCCCTGCCTATTGCTGCCTCCGTTCAACGAGGACGATCCAACGTGGCTCGACGAAGAGGACGTCGAAGTCATTCATGATGCCCTATTCAAAATCCTGACAAGCGGGTCAGAAGAGGTACGCCGCCGAGGAGCGAAGGGCTTGAGCCGAGTTTGGACTGCCCCTTGTACACCCGGAGGCCTTCGCCTGCGATGCCGCCATGAGATGGCTTTCGGGGCAGTTGAAGCCTCAGTTCGCGATTGTCGAATGGGAGCGTTCGACTACAAGAAGCAGCTGAGGCGGTTACGGCCGATCAAGGGCAACCTGCCAGAGGCGCTGAACAAGATCGAGCCGGAGGATCTATTGCTTGGGCGTCTTGTAGCCCCATTGATTGCATCTTCCGCCTGCGCCGGCTCGACTTGTTGCGTTTCCGGACGGGCTGCACCCCTGCGTGATGCACTGCTTCGGGCTCATGCAAGGGGGGCCGTATCCTGGATTGGCAAGAATTACCAGCTTGACATGAATCCAGAGGTCCAAGAAGCGGTCGCCGACTGCATATTGGGAATCGCAGGCGAAGGCAACGTTGCAGCCTTGCAGACGTATGTGGAGACGCTAATGGAGGAGCCGACCGCGCTCCGGCAGTTTCTTGATGAGCTTGCCCGGATAGCGACGTATGATGCCACTCAGCGACAAGTGCTGAAACGCGTTTGGCCTGCCGTCATGGCCCGAGCATTGGAGGTAATGGAGACCGGAGGGGATCCATTTCGTCAAGAAGGTCGCTATGGGCATCGTGACCGAGACGAGGCCGTTGCGGCGCTGGTGTTGAAGCCGCAAATGAGGTTAAACGATACGGATTTTGACGCAACTCTTAAGCCGGTGAGGGGAGACTGGCTCGAACTGGGCGCGCTTGAGCCTCATATCGCCCGATGGCTGCCGTTCGCCGTCGGCATTCCCGAATGTGTTGACAACATGGTCGGATTCATCGACACAATGCCTCCGCCGGTGCAAGTGTCGCGTGGCCTCGAGTTGGTGCTGGAAGTGGTAGACGGTCAATTCGAGGCAATTGCCAGACATACCTGGTTGCTTGGAAGTTGGCTTGAAAGACTGCTGTCAACTCGCCTGCTCGGGGGTGAGACACTAGCGAAGTTTCATCTGTTGGTCGATGGTCTTGCGGCCCACGGCGATTCCCACGCAGTACGTATCCAGAAATCACTCGAGTAGCCTCTGACCGTGCTTGCTCCCTTTCTCTTGCCGGCAATTGCCGCCCCCGCTGTGGTCGCTGTCCTTCCTTGTCGGTCCGGCCGTCGCCGAGCAGTTATCTCCAGCGCATTGGGTCGCGGAATCTGGCACAGCATGTGTCTCCGAGGCAGAGGGCTGGCTGAGCCGCCCAGATACGGATGGAGTTTTGCCACCGCAGAGGTCTGCAGTCCTACAGTGATCTTGTCGACTGGCGGCCACCGTACTGGATGTCCCTCTCGACACCGTGGGCGTGCGGAACCCCCAGGGTCATGCAGATAGCCTGAGCAACTCAGGCAGTGCCCGACGAGAAGGCACGTAGTCGATGAGGTCTTCCTCGATGGTGGGTCCATCTTCTGTCAGAGCTTCGAATCGGTGGCTGATTAGCCTCTCGCCCTCGGCGCGGGGACGCAACTTGTCCACCAGCAACCGGTGCAGATGAGGAACGCAGGTTGACAGCAGCAATTGGCGCTCTCCGACAAGAGTCTTCACCATATCCACAAAGCTCAGGACATTCACATCGTCCATGTTCTGCAGGGGGTCATCGATGAGGGCGGAGTCCAGGGGGCACCACTCCTGAGCGGCATTCAGCGAAAGGAACACCGCAAGAGCTAATGCATTCGCTTGGGCAGCACTGAACGCTGTCGATGGGTTGAGATGCGTCGGACCACGAGACACCTGAAAGTAGAGTTCCCCGGCCTCGCCTCGCTCCCCGAACTCGAAATCGAGCTCAGTGAATAGTGGGTGAGGGGAGAGCCAGCGGTAGGCGTTGCGGATCGGCTCTCGGAATCTCTCGACAAACTCCTCTACGACGGACCTTTCAGCCCTGCGAGATGCCGAGACTAGCACCTCCAGCGTCTTGTCAACTCTCCTATAGTCCTCAAGGCTTTCCCGCAAGGCACTAACGAGCTGTCCTTGTCGGCCGCATCCTCCCTCCAGTTCCGAGATTCGTCGCCGCGTCTCGATCAATTCAAAGGACGGGCGGAGGTCCTGAAGCGCTGCGCGCAAGTCATCTGCTCTAACGGACTCGCTCTCTGTATGTTCGAGACGCTCCCTGATTGCGCGCTCAGAATCGGCAACCGGGACCTCTACCCCAACCTGCACACGGAAGGATTCGCGCACGCTTTGCACGGAACGATCCAATTGACTACTTTCGGCCACGAGCGCTTGCCTTCTCTCTTCTGCTTCACGAAGTTCGGCCCGTGCTTGTTCTAGGCTGTGCTCTGCGGCTCGAACTCGGCCGCGGATGGAGCTTCGCCGCGCTGTCATCTCCTGTGCTGCAGGGTCTGCCGCCTCCAGACGTTCGCGCAGTTGCCGGAGCAAGGTCTGTCGTTCTATCGGTCGGAGACAGACCGGGCACTCATCCGCAGCTACGAATTCGATGGCGTCAGAGACGAAGGAATTCAATTGTTGGCTCGCTTCCGCGGCGACATTGATTTTGTCCTCGAGCGCTCTTAGCGATTCGAGGAGCTGCTGCACCTCCGCTTGTGCTGCCATCGATTGGGCCTGCTTCTCCTGAACCAGCGATTCCGCCGCAGCGATCGACGCCGCCAAGTTTTGCTGTTCGACTTCCCACTTGGACAGCAGGGGTACGCGTTCACGAAGTGAATGGAGTGCGGACAGCTCTCTCTCGAGTCGCGTCGCGAACTCAGACAGTCTGAGGATGGCTCTGTCGATCGTGTCTAAAGGCTTTGTGTCCTCTGCGGTGATGTCGGGCAGTATCTGCCTCACATCGTCCACCAGGTGCTTGAGACGGACAGAGTAGTCGGCTGAGGGGTGGGCCGATGGCCTCCCGCCTTCTGAGACGATACGTTCGACACGATTCCTCTCGGCAGATAATCGCCCTTCCAGCTGCGTGAGTTCGGCGGACGCAATGTCAAGGCGCCTGGATGCCCCCTCCACCAGTTCGCTCGCCCTGGAATGTTCGGTCGTTGAGAGGTGGGTGTAGAAGTCCCGAACGGGGGTAAGGGAAAAGAGCTCGGAGAATGCGTCAAATCGCTGTCGTGGGGTGTTTGATGTCATGAATTGCGAAAGAAAGGCTTGCTGAAGTAGGAAGGACCGACTGAACGAGTCCAGCGCCTGTCTCTGAAGGGTTCTCAGGCTCTCACTAGAGTCATGCTCGAAGCCCATCAACTGGAGAAGTCGGCGCTCCGCTGGTCCACCGTCAAGAGCTGTCTCGCCGTCGAACAGGGAGAATCGGGAACCCCGTCGCTCAACCTCTATGTCGGGTCCAGGCCTGGCAAGAACCAGTCGGACGCGCTCCTCGCCAGCCTCCCGAAAGGCATTGGTGATGAAACTGGCGTCGGCACGCGTGAAATCGCGAGTCCCGCTCAGCCGTTTCGAGAATCCGAAAAGGCACCACGAGATTGCGTCAAAGACCGATGTCTTTCCGAACCCGTTGCGGCCGTACAGTAGGATGATGTCAGCATCCAAGTTGAAGTGGTGGGCCCTCGCGAATGCCCTGAACGCTTCGATGTCAATGCTCTTTAGTCTCATTTGCCAGGTCCCCAAGCAGAAGTGCTACGCAGTCGTGGTCTTCCTTCGTGTAGGCTGCGAGCAGCCGGTCAAGCATACGCTCGCTGAACCCCTCTCGCAACAGATGTTCTCTCAGCAATCCGAGTACATCGATCTCCCGGGCGGGACGCCGAATATCCGGCACGGACAGTATCAATGCAAGCAAACCCTCGACTTCCTCCTGGTTCGCGGGGTCTGTTCTGGACGCGTCGATGACTAGCTTGCGAGCAGTAGTCGTGTTGCTCTGGATCTCCTCCACAGTCTCTAGCTCACGGTCGATGTCGATCGGGTCGGTTGTGATTTCCAGCAGATACACGTCTCGCCACTTCTGGCCCAGGTTCAGACCCGACAGCGCTGCGTCTAGTGCGGCCTGGTGATTGTAGAAGTCATCCAGCCATCCACTGTTGTCAGAGCGCACACTGATGAAGACAAGCCTGGCGTCGTCCTCAGCGGCCAGGTCGAAATGCGCGTCCAGGACTGTCACATCATTCCTGCTGGCAAACCCGTGAGCGGTGAGTGCCTTCTCCAACGTGCCAACTAGCGCTGCCAGCTCCGTCATGCGAGTTGCACCTCTTGTAGGAACTCGGTCTCAGTACGGAAAATCAGGGTCTCTCGTTCCCCGCGAGTCAGGTCATTTGCCTGAAGACCCAGTCCCAGGTCCCGTGCCGCTAGGTCTGCGGTTGTCCCCTGGGCCAGCAGTAGAACGCAAGTTACCTTTCCCCTCTCGCCATCTCCTAGGACGGTCCGACGCAGGTTCGGCTTGCCGTGCACTAGAAGGAGGACATGTCGGGCCAGCCTCCTCGCGGGTTCACCAAGCTCGCCCGCGGCGAAATAGACCCAGTGGTCGTCTTTGTACATGAGTGGTAGCTCACCGACCGACTGCCATCCGCGAGCGGTCAAGTAAGACACCCACGCCGCGACCCGCGCCACTAGGCGTTCGTTGGATTTCACGACGGGGTACGTGTCGACTTTCCTAAGGAGGGTCTGTAGGAAGACCTGTGAGCCGTCGGCCGAGGCTATTCCCTCGACGAACGCTGGGACTGCCCCGAATGGCACCGCCGCGCACACAGGGATCAGCTCAAGAATGCCGCTAAGCTCGTTGGGGCCGAGTTCGCCGACTACCTGCCACACTCGGTACCGTACAAGGCGGTCGACCAGGGCCTTCACGAAGTCCTCGGAGCCGCAGTCCAAAAACTGATTCTCCGCCAAGTGTGCCGCTCCCACAAACTCGCTCGCCTTCGCGGCGAAGCTCGCCCAATCGGATCGGTCAACCACGTAATGCCGTATGCCAGTCGGTGACCACTGACCCACATCAGCCATGGTCCGCGAGATCTTCTTCATCGACCCGGAATAACCAACAAAGACCACACAGCACCCTTGAAAGGCCGCAGCCACCTGCGGATTGGCCCAGAGACAGCTCTGGTCTTTGCCCTCGATCTGAGAAGTGGCAGCGATGATAGAGGTCAAGTCTGAACGACAGCCGTGGATCTTGAACAGTTGCAGCGCGGCACCCGCAGGTTGCGCCAGGTCATCGGGTTTCCTCACGCGCACGAATCCGCAGGCTACCTCGTGGCATGCCGCTTCGACTAGCTCGTCCCAATTAGTCGTGAGGACTTTGTCAGCAAAGCCTTCCCTGGCCAACCTTACGACGCCCCGATGCGCGTCGTTGGGAGGACGAGTCCATTCTGCGAAGGGCACAAGGTTGACAAATGAGTCCAGCCTGCCCCCATCCCTGCGGAAGAAATACTCGGCAATCACATCAAGAGTGGGATTCGGCGAGCCGAATGTCTGCTCGTTGAAGCTCTCGAGTGCCGTCTGTTGCCCAGAGCGAGCATGGTATTCCCTCGCCACTCGTTGTGCGAGCTCGTCGGCTGAGGATATGCCGCTCGGAATTGAGCAGCCTGCCGCAAGGAAGAGGACGGCCCGGCCGGCGCAGAACACGTCGACCAGCTCGTTGGGAATATCCACCATTCTTGCTCCCTCGTCCTCGAGCATACCGGTATCGTAGGAAGCGCATCGCCGGATGTCAATGCCCCAGGAATGGAGGGGTTCTGGCACCCAACAGGGCGATCTTCAAGGGGCAGGCGCCCAGTCACCGGCTCGCTTGAGGGCAGTGATTTGGGCTGGCCGGTTCCTCCGGCGAAACGCGACGTTGTCCATGGATGATGCTGCCCACCCGGAAGGTCGACACCTCCAGGCGGGCACAAATGCTAAGTGTACCTAACAATATAGGACAGCGGGCACCGATTGTCAACTCTCGGCGATGTTCTACCTATGCCGCCGGTGCCGCCTTCTCCATGTACCGTCCGAATAGCCAATCCAGAAAGACTTTGGCGAAGTCTTTGTCGTCGTTGATTTGCTTGAAGAACTTGAAATTGGCGTCCATCATGTCCTGCACCCGATCGCTGACGACATGATCGAAGGCCAGGCGCGCGTTGTCTGGGGTGTTGGCGCGGACCGCTGCTTCCAGGCCGGCATCCGTG
>Ga0315273_10012624_pt1 | contig 10842 bp, 17 predicted proteins | sample YL17G02_0_MG_FD_205753 | JGI IMG/M metagenome (GOLD analysis project Ga0315273, IMG submission 205753) | Sediment microbial communities from Yellowstone Lake, YNP, Wyoming, USA - YL17G02_0 | ecosystem: Environmental > Aquatic > Freshwater > Lake > Sediment | place: USA: Wyoming | collected... | reverse complement strand
TATCCAAAGACCACGTGGATGATTTCGGTTTATGTTCTTGACTTCTGCGTTAACAATATCAATTCTTGCCAAACCCATTTCGCAGCCAAGACGAACTGCAATTAAACAATCCCAAAGACCTTCGGTCGCTAAAAGACTAATTGTTTGGTTGTATAGACTTTTGTCCGGAATTGTTTCCAAACCACGCATTTTCTGTCTTTCGTACGTAATTCCGTCATTTCGTTTTATGATTGTCATTTTATCATTTCTTCACTTTATCATTTTTTAATTTTTTATATGTCAAAACCATAAATATATTATAAATTCTGATTGTCTTTTTCATTGTTTCCAAGGACTCAACACTTTTGATTTCTAAATTCCACGAACCATATAGTCTCGTGAGAGTATATTATATCACTATTTTGTCGCATTTCTAACACCAACATTCAACCGAAAGTCTTCCAATGCAGAAATTGCGTCGTTCCAGCCTTGACGATAATCATTTGTCACATTTTGTTTCTCATAAATTTTTTCTTTAAGGTAATCAATGTCATTTTCTGCATTATACCCAATAAAGTACAAAGACGAAATTCCAAGACCGGAAACAAGTAAAACAATAATGACAACAATAATGACAACTTTTATCCATTCAGTTTTCGTTTCCTTATGCATACATTCCAATCTCCTGTAACGCATTCTCAATAACTGAGTCTTCAAATTTTCTTTCTAAGATAGAAAGTCGTTTATCAAGACTTATTATAACCGAAGAGAAGGTTTTTAGGTCTTTCAGCATAGAGTCCAGGCTTTGTCGTGTAGAAACTAACGAAACAAGTTCTTTCTCAATTTTTGTTTTTAGATCCTCTTCCATTTTTCATTCTCTCCTCTTCAATTAGTTTTTGATATATACATTCGTGACAGCTCATACTTTTCCCTCTGCTCTTATCGAAAGAAAATGGATTATGACAGTTGCAAGTCCAGCAAGAAGAACACCAAGTGAATCAATATACCAGCCAAGTGGAACGAGTAACCAACCAACCGGAACCAGAACGATGTATGGGAACAATGCGATCTTTCGTACATTAGGGTCGTCAGATTGTATGTCTATGTCTACTTCGTTCTTGAACAGTTTGTATGAGAGTAGTTTATAACCAAGTTTCTTTGCTTTGTAAATATGAAGAACCTCGTGTATTTTTCCGAGTGCAATACAAATAACAATGGTTATCAGAAATTGAAGAACTAATCGTAATGGATCTGCGCGAATTGCTTCAAGACTAAGCTGACTGAAGTCCATTTCTTTTCACCTCTCTTGGTTTATAATGACGTTTGAAGTTTCCTTTTTTGTGTTTGTAACAAGAAAGACATAAACCTTTAATTCTCGCTAAAGATTCACAGGATGGTTCACTGCATTTCTTTCCCTGATTTCTGGTCCAGTTCTGTTTCTTCGCTGATTTCTGAGACATCATTTTTCTCCTTTTTCTCTTTGATACCACCACGACCTTTTATGTATTCAAACCACGAGGTTTCGTGTTGGAGACGCTTCTGTTTTCGTTTCTCAAATCGAGTTGAACGATAATCTCCTTTTTTATTCAGGGTTTGAACCTCAAGTTCGTGTTCGAGCTTATGTTTTGCTTCATCAAGATTTATACGATGAGACATATTTTTCACCTTATACTCTTACTGCTGAACAAATCCTTTTCATTGCTTCAGATAACTTGAGTAAATCATTTGTTCGCACTTCACCAATCTTCATTTCTGTTCTACAGGTTTCATCACCAATATGTGTTGTCTCTGTGTAGGTTATTGGAACAACTGATTCATAACGTTCACCGAAACCAAATGGGCTCATTTTTCAGGCTCCAAATTATGTTCATTTTTATTTATCTCCTTTTCATTAAAAACTATGGTTAATCCTGCTGCTGCAAGGAAACCTGAAAACACAAAAAGATAAAAGTTTCCGAATAGCTGTGTTCCTTCAATATTAATTATACAGTTTATGATTACAATAATAACACCGATAATCATAAAAAGATAACCAATTATTCTATACATAACTTCTCCTTCCAGCAAAGAATGGTTTTATCAAGACCTTTACTAAGAGTTGTTTTTGGTTCCCAATCTGTCATCAAGGTAACTTTCTTGTTTGTTGAATTAAGATAGAAGATTTCACCATCACGGATCTCACGGGTGTACCAGTTTATTTTTCCGTGCCAATCAAGTTTTCGTGCAATCATATCTGCAAGTTCAGCAATTGTTATACCATTTGATGGACCAGTGCAGAACGAATGTCCATTTAGTTTTTTGTTTCCGTTCTTTAATAACGTAATGTATAAATCAATGAGATCATTTACATAAAGGAAATTTCTTACTGGTCTTGGATCACCAAAGTTAACAACCTTCTTGTTTTTCAACATAGAAGTGACAAATGCTTCAACAACAAAGTAATCATCAAAATGCCTCCCGTAAGTATTTGTTTGTCTCAGACAAATGCAGGGGAAGTTATTTGCATAGAAACGCTGTTTCAAATAAGTTTCTGATGCAATTTTCCAGACAGCATATGGACTTCCAGCATTTTGAGGAACCTTCTCATCAACTGGAATCATCTTTTTTTGATATTCTGGTTGATTCCCATATGTTTCCATAGAACTGGCATAAATAAAACGTTTTAGATTTGATCCATATTTTTCTGCTGCTGTTGTAAGATTTACTGTCCCTTCAAGGTTTGTTCTCATTGTTTCTATAACATGATCAAAACTATATGAGACACGAGTCAGAGCACCAAGATGACAGATATATTCAGGATTGTATTCACGAATGATATTATTCATTCTTACTGGATCACAAAGGTCACCTTCATAGAGTGTTATTTTTCCACGTAAACTCTCAACTGCTTCGTTTGGTTTTGGATGTTGTCTTACAAGACCTGCAACTTCATATCCATTCTCAACACATTTGTGTGCAAGTTCACAACCCAAAAACCCAGACACTCCTGTTATAAAGACTTTTTCTTTGTTCATTTTCTCCTCATCCTCTCCTATTTTTCATTGGGATTATGATTTTGTAGATTCTGTCTCCAATCAGTTCAGCAGACAGATAGAGTGCTTGTAACCCAATGAATCTCAACCGGAAACCTATATAACTAGGTATTCCTTTTTCCATATATAGTCCTTTGTGTTTTTTTAATAATAATTTCATACCCTGACGTTTCTTCTTCCAATCTCTGGTAATCTGATCATTGCTTTTATTCTGGATAACCAACGAACGCTGAACGCAAAAAACAGAAAAAGGAAAAGAAGAGCGAATTGCAAGCTCATATTCTTGAACTGAAGGAAAACTTTCATCAAACCTTTCGTGGTTCTTTAGGAACTCTGCATCAAAAAGGTAACACGAGGTTGATGCAAGATTGAACCAAGACAAAAGCATCTCTCTTGTTATTTTTTCAGGATATTTTACAGTATAACCAACGTTGAATCTTCTATCATCAGACCAACAAATAACAAGAACCGCAGTTTTTTCTCGAATTAATTTTATTTGTTCTTCAAGTTTTGTTGGTAACCAAGTATCATCATCATCTAAGAAAGAAATATATTCTCCATTTGATTTTGATATACCAATATTGAGTGATTGTACAGATGAAACTGATATCCCACGGTGATAAATAAACTTGTCTTTTGGTATGTTGTTAAATAAAAAGAAACTTTCTATCCAATCTTTGTTTGAAGAATCTGAATTATCTATAATGATAATTTCAAAGTTCTTATGTGTCTGTTCAAAAACAGAAACCAACGCTTCTCTTAGCTGATGTTCTCTGTTTTTTGTACGGATTACAACTGAGACCAATGAGTTCATATGACATACCCTAGTGTACGCAATACTTTTCTATAACCGTGTAAATGTACTGGAATATCTTCCATTAGTTTACCACGTTCTTCTTCCCAAAGGACATAAGCAAACTTTTGCAATTTTTCATCGTCACATTTCATTCGTTTCATTATCTTATCTATTTCTTTTCTTAAATTCTTGTTAGATACTTTGTCTGTTGATTTTCCAACAACAATTATATCAGTCATCAAATGTTTCATAAAACACCTCCTTCAAAAATGTTTTTTATATCTGTTTTTATATTGTTTTCAATTAAGTCTTTGAAATCAATCATTTTTATATTATTCAAGTTCATTTTTTTGTTTATGCTGTAGAAACCATGGTTTGTATATAATCCATTCTTTTTACCACAGTCACTAACAATTAATAGCAGTACATAATCACCAATGCTCTTTAAAACATCCTGTATAAACGAATCGACATAAAGATAGTAGGTTCTTATCTTGAGTTCGTTATCGTAGTAAATGTGTTGGATACCGTCAAGAATGTAGAAGTGGTTCATATACAATGACCAGTCGTTTGATAACGCAGAAAAAACCTCTTTCTTCTGTTTCTCAAATTCTTCTTTCCATTTATGTTCACATTTCTGCTTGTCTTCTTCACTCAACATTGATTTCTTTGCTTCATTATTATATTCTGGATAACTATCAAGAACCGGGAGGTTCTCATGAATCATATTTGGTAGATCAAAAAGTGTGGCACAATTTATGTTTTTCTTACTTGGTTTCACAGCAAGATGATACTTAAGAAGCTTCTTACTTAGATAATCAGTTGTTTTCTTATCTTCGTCACGCTGAAGAACATTCTCATAAAGTTTCTTTTTTCTGATTGAATAGTAAAACGAAATAAGGGGTTTTATTGACCTATTGTAAACAACGGTATTATCAAAACCAAATTCACCAGGTTTTTTGCCAGTTATAAACGAAGTCCAGACAAGAACTGGTGAAGGATCAACCATAAGACCATTGAGAGGAATCTGTATTTTCCCATACTCTTTCTGTTTCAGGTTTTTCAAGTCGAATTTTTCAACAAGGTCGTGTTCTAAAGAACTAAAACCAAGGACAATTATTTTCATATTACCAATCCTGGAATAATTTTCCGTTTGTTATACAATCAACAATGTGTTTTATATTTTCGTCTTCTTTTAGTTCATTTAAGTTTTTGAACGTAAACCCAATATCAAACATATTTTTTCTGTAGAAGACATTGAACGGCATGAAACTTTTTATGAAGTAATAATAAGCATAGAGCCAAAGTTCTTCTTTGTTGAACATTTCATAATGCTCTCGTTCCAGAAGATTAAAATACTCCTTCTTTGTTTTTGGGTCATAGGTAAAGCCACGGGAACGGTAATGAGCTTCACCAACAGTTATGCAGGGGGTATTATCAAGAAGCATTTCAAGTCCGGTTGTGCTGTTTGAAACTATACCAACATCAAGATGACGGAAGAGGTCATATGCTGAGATTTCGGTGTTTGGTGGTAAAAGCAGAATGTTCTTCGGTAAGTCCGGGAATTTGCTGACGATTAGGTCGTGGATAGTGAGCTTTGACTTATAAAGAGATTCAGATGGGTGAGTTTTAACGATTAAGAAAAGCAATGGGTGTTTTATAAAGAACTGAATCGTTTCTTCAACCCAATCTGAAATTGAATCAAAGAAAAGGGGATGACAAGATGGATCAGCATCCCAAGGAGAGTTTGGAAATAACCCATAAATAAAAGAAAAATCGTCTACGAAATCAAAAACCTTTACGGATTGTGTAAAACCATAAAGAGTTGATTCTCCCATTCCAGATTTTCGTTTCTTAATGAATTCTTCTAAGACAGGTTTTGCAGTATATTCAGTAAAATAAGTTGACCAACGTTCAGACCATTTGTCAAAGTTCTTTCCAACCTCTGGAAGATCAAAGACAAGGGTGTTTGGTTCGTAACCAGTGAACCAAGTGAATACAGGAATTCCAGCGTTTTTGAAGAATTCAGAGAATGGACCAAATTCTGCATAACAAGAATGAGAGGTTATTATTGTGTCAGGTTTTTCTTCTAATAACACACGTTCAGCTATGTTAACGACAATAGAAGCGTCCATTAGTTTTGAGATAAAGTGCTTGTGATAGACTTCTTTTGAGGTTTGTTGTCCTTTAAAATAACGTTGTGTTCCTGTTTCTGCGTGACGACCAATGTGAACCCCTTTGTAGAGGATTGATTCTGGGTTATGTTTTCCTTCTGGATAAACGTTACCAACGGAAAGGAACTGTTCAAGACGATCTTCAGGAACAGTGAAATCATTATAGGAAAGATGGGGAATGTTCAATAACGAACAAAAACGTTTTGAAAAACGAACGCAGTTGTGACAATCACGTTTGCTTGCTGGGTGGTCAATAGTAAAGAGAGCACAGCAGGAAGAGATTCGCTGGTCACAGAAGAGCATCTTTGCGTCGTTACCGTTAAGACGAAGAGCAAGAGCAAGTGCACCCTCTTTATAGATTGCACGGAGATAGGTTCCGTGGACAGAATGGATTATTATTTTCTTTCCAGAGACAGGGACAATTTGATTAGAAAACTTGCTTAGTTTCTGAAGAGCGATAAATTGTGCTAATGTTAATGCAGAATTATAGAGAACTGGTTTAAGGTGAGAGTTCTCAAGAAGTTGAGAGAGGTTCCGTTTGAGTTCAAGACGGTTATTCATTTTTCAAGTTCCTTTTCTTTGTCAACAAGTTCTTTCATTCCTTTTATTCCGAGTTCAAGTTGGAAGTCAAGAGGTTCTGAGGTTGTTACATATTTTTGCAGAATGCGACCAAACCAGATTCCAGGTTTGTTATATTTGTGGAACAGTTTTGATTCAAGAAAGATGAAGAGAAACGAGAAGGTAAGAGCACCCACTGGAAATAACCAATGAAGAACATTAAAAACGAATAACCAATAAACTAGAAGGGAAGCATATGCACTGAAGATATAACAACCACCACAGCGGTCATTTATTCTGGAATAGTTTTTTGCGTTATCAATGTCATTGTGTTCTGCGGAAGCGATTAGTTTGTGTTCACAGCCGTGCCATTTTCGTACACCATAGAAATAAAAGAAGTAGAGGAATATGAGGTTTATTATTAGAATGAGGTACATTTCGGTTTCAATGGTACGGAAGGGAACTCCAAAGATTTGAGGGTCTGCAGTTACGTTTGTAACATTTATATTATCTGATATATAATGTACAATGTCTTTTGTTTTGAACTGAAGAACACCATAGAAAGTGTCTATTGGAATTGAAATGAGGAGAAAGATAAAAAAGAGTGAGAATAGTTTACGCTTCTTTATGGTCGTTACGAACTGTTTTGTTTTTGAGTCTTTATAGATTGAGAGTCTGAAATGAGGAGACATTATCTTTGTCCCACCACTTTTATAACCACCAAAAGAGATTCCACTGAACTTCATAGCTGTTTCTCCCTGAATTTTTTGATTGTTGGATCATTGCGTATAAAACGAATAACTAAAGACAAGATTAAATGAACTGTTTTTGATTTGAAAATTTTGTCAAAGAGGATTATTGCATTTGTCTGGTTATTTGAAAGACTTTTATAGGTTTCTTTGTTCTCAAAAACAGGTGGTTGAACACCGATGAAATCACAGATTCCTTTAACAAATGATTGAGGATCTTTTACGAGGGTTTCATAGTTTGTAACGAAGACATTGTTATCAAAAAGACGTGAGAGATAGAATACATATCCTTTGAAGTTCAGGGTTTCTTTGTTCATCTTTTTGCAGTAGTCTTTAAAAGTATAACCATAATATGACACAACATATTGTTTCCACGCTGAACGTAACCAGGGATTCTTATCACGAAGACAGATGATTATGCCAGCAGTTGGAAACATCTTGTGAAGATTATCTGCAATTTTGTAGCGATCTTCTGGTTTGCTGAATAATCGATATGAACCTCCATCTAGGTTCTCGTCTGAGAACAGATTTATTTTTCCTTCTATAACTGAGGTTGTTAAATCAACTTTTCGCTGGTAATTGATTTCAGGTATTTTTGGGAAGACTTCATTCTGAAGGAAAGTTGTTCCTGTTTTATGAAGCCCAACGTGAATGAATACTTTTGTTTCCATTAGTCCATTCCTTCCAGATAATCTGAGTTTGAGTATTTTTTGTCTTTATGATCTGAGAAACTTCCTTTTTCAGATTCTTGTAGGATCTCAAATATTCCTCTTTCAACACTCAAATTTGGTTCTATTCCAAGAATAGTCTCAGCCTTTTCAAAACAGACATTATAGTCACGCTTGTCAGTTGCAGTTGTGTTTGTTGTCACTTTTGTTTTTCCGACGATTGTTTTTACAAGTTGACCAATTTGTTTTAACTTATAATCATATGAACTTGAACCGATATTAAAGATTTGACCAGATACTTTGTCAAGAGGTGCTTCAAGACATTTTATATATGCTTCAGCTGCATCTCTAACGTGAAGGAAAGGACGCCATTGGTCTCCACCAAAAATTGTGATTTCGTGTTCTTTTATTGCTTTAATAGAAAGCAGGTTAACGACCAAATCAAATCTCATTCTGTCTGAAACACCAAATAGGGTTGCCATTCTGAAGACAGTTGGCGAGAAACAACCGTCTTTCATATTTAAGACTGCTTCTTCCGATCTCAGTTTCATTTCTGCGTAGAGAGAAACTGGGTTTGTTGCTGAATCTTCCCTTTTGTGTGCTGAAGAACTTGAACCATACACAGAACAAGAAGAAGCGAAAATGAACCGGTTTATTTGAGAGTATTTACAGATTTCTGCAAGGAGTTTTGTCGCGAAATAGTTTGTTTCTATCGTTTCTTTTGGGTTAAGGTCACAGGCTTTATCACCAACAATTGCTGCAAGGTGGATTACTGCGTCGACATCCTCAACTGCTTTAACGACCGTATGGATATCACGCATATCACCCTGAATGAACTCAAATGAAGGGTGACCTATAAGGAACCGAAGCCCATCATTTCCGTATGTGAGGTTATCAAGGACTTTAACAAGATATCCTTTCTGGATAAGTAACTTACAAAGAACTGAGCCGAGATATCCGGAACCACCAACAACTAAAATCCTTTTTATTGGAACCTGTTTCTTTGTTTCATCAGAGAACTTGTAAAGATAACCATTTACAGAGGTGACTACAAAGTCAACAAGTTCTTGTTTCTTGTTTAAAACTGGAATAACAAAGATGTTCTTTTTTAAGAACAATGACTTAATCTCTGGTTTGTTTATGATATTAAGGATCTGTTGTTTTGTCCAGGGTTCTTGTAGAATAACAGGGGTTATGTTCATTATTTTTGAAATAGGGGTTTCAAGGTTCTTTCCGGATAACAATGATCTGCGGATGTCGCTGTCTCCGACCAATCCTTGAAACTTATTTTCTTTGCAAATAAAAACCAAACCGTGCCCTGTTTTTTCAATAACAGAAAGGGTTTCTTTTAAAGTTGAGGTTTCTTTTATACAAAGTTCAGAGAGTTTCATTAGAAATCCACCATCCTTTTCATTTGTATTTTCATAACAAGATCACCCATATTTTCACGTGCTAACTCAAAATTTTTAGACTCAAGAAATGAAAGAATTTCTTTAAATCTCTTTATGTATTCTGGTATTTCTTCTTTTGTCAAATATCCAAGAAGGGTTGCTTTTCCAACAAATGAACAAAATCGTTCATATGCATCTTTTTCCTTTTTTGGAAGTTCTGAAAGTTTCATTTTTACCTCAAGATATCAAAAATCCTTCAGCATAAACTAAACAGTGACATTTACATTTTGTACAATGTGCCACCTTTCCATTCTCGCTATATTCATAATTTGGAGGAATCAAACAAGTTGTCATTGAAACACCTTTTGTTTACTTATGTCTGGATATGTGAGATTTGATCCACAATCAGGGTGTGGTCCTTTTGGAAGTGCTTCTAAAAGCGATAGTCCCCTCGAGGCTTGCTCAGGTAAAAAGTACATATTCCACCCTGAAAACTCAAGTTCATCTTCTGCCTGTGTTTTTGTTATATCACGACCATTGACACGAGCCTTACGGAGCCATTTTACTGCATCAAAATCATTTGTTATAACACAACCACCTCTGCCAATCTTCAATTGTTTTTTGTACTGGAACGAAAGACACTGTAATGCACTTCCACCGATAAACATGTCTGAGGTAAAACGAGTTGCACAATCATAAACTCTTGTTGGTTCAAGTTTATAGATACCAGACCATTCCTTGTCTTCAAATTTTATTTTTAAACCACAATGTTTTATCTGACAGGGAACAGAAAGGAAGGTGTGAGATGGGATCTCAATCGTATCACCATCTTTTATTTCACCGACATACTTCAAATATTGTAGTGAAAGAAAAAGTGCATTACTACAACTTGATATTGCAACACCATATTTTGATCCACTGTATTTTGCGACTTCTTGTTCGAATAAATCAACAACAATCATATCTTTCATTTTTTCAACTCCTTTATTTCTTTTTCAAGCTCAAGTAGTTTGTTATAGATAAGGAAATTTCCTGGAGAATAAAGAGCAGATACCTCATTTGCACGACGGGCAAGCCCAAAGAACCGATATGAGATTATTCCGAATAACAATATAGCAAGAATTATTATAATCGCAACGACCGAAGAAGAACCGACTGGGAACTGATATGGAATGTGAACTGCACGCATTGCAGTATTTATGTTTTCAACTGAATTTGGAACAAGGGCTGTGAAAATAATAACTGATTGAATGATAGCAAAGTAAGAGAGTGATTCATTCCAGGTCATTTTCAGTAACACAAAATAATCACGAAAACCTCTTGCACCACCACGATCAGATTTCAGGGCTTCTTTTAATGAGAGGTGGTCTGTTACTTTTGAAAGGTCGTCTTTGTAGATCTTGAAGGTTGCGTCTTCTGGCATTAGAAATCACCTTTACGAAAGATAACACGAAGACTGTTTGCATAACCCATAGAATTTAATTTGTCTTGAAAA
>Ga0315273_10012623_pt1 | contig 10842 bp, 8 predicted proteins | sample YL17G02_0_MG_FD_205753 | JGI IMG/M metagenome (GOLD analysis project Ga0315273, IMG submission 205753) | Sediment microbial communities from Yellowstone Lake, YNP, Wyoming, USA - YL17G02_0 | ecosystem: Environmental > Aquatic > Freshwater > Lake > Sediment | place: USA: Wyoming | collected... | reverse complement strand
TGTCCGCGGCACCGCACGCCGTGATCCCGGCTGGCGCGGGGACTCCAGGCAAAAAAAGGCCCGGAGATAAGTCCGGGCCATTGTGTATGGTGGAGGCGGCGTCAATTGAATCACAGCTGCAGGCCGCATAGACACTGGAGTTTGGCGCCTTCCGGCTAAGTGAGTTGCCCCCAAAGGTGCCCCCAACTACCCGGTTCAATTCCCGAATTCGCGGCGCCGCGGCGTGACACAGGGTTGAAACCGAATGTCGTTCCCGCCCGGATCGCACGGCGAGCAGAGCGCGTGACACATTCGGTTAATCATCCTCTAACGGATTAATCACGCCGCACAGTGGTGGGATTTCCTATCGATCAAACGCCGCGTCGGTCCTAGCATGCCCGCGACTGTTCAGCAGGAGACCCGCATGCGACTCATCAGAGAACGGGATCGACGCACGAAGACCGGCGTACCGCGGTCGACCTGGTATGCACTCATGGCGGAAGGCTCGGCGCCTAAACCGGTGAAGCTCGGTCCACGGTCTGTAGCGTGGATCGAAGACGAACTCGAAGCGTGGATGGGTGAGCTCGAAGCCAAACGGGAACGGACCGCGTCGTAGTGCGCCGTGTTTACCTCTACGCGCGGGCTCTTCCAGGTGCGCAGTGAGCGATCATCTGCCCGATCGTGCCTTCATCGAGGCGACGACTGCGGCGCTCATTCGACAACAGGAGCGCGAGCGGCGGCATAGCGAAGCGAACGACCTGCGTCGTTCGCAACAGGACGAGGATCGGCCCCGATCGATGCTGATATCCCGCCGCGCGGACGCGATCGCACCCGAACCGATCGATTGGCTGTGGCCGGGGCGCATTGCCCGCGGAAAGATCACGGTCGTCGCAGGACATCCCGGTACCGGCAAGTCGCAGATCACGTCTGCGATCGTGGCGACCGTCACCCGCGCGGGGCGATGGCCTGTTGATGGAACGCGCGCGTCAGATGGATGCGCAGTGATTCTGTCCGCTGAGGACGATGCGGCCAACACGATCGTTCCGCGGCTGACTGCCGCGGGCGCCGATCTCAGTCGAGTGCACATCGTCGATGCAATCCGTGCCATCGCGTCCGATGGAACGCCTGGAAAACGGGGAGTCGACCTTGGCAGAGACATCGCGGCGCTCGAGACGTTACTCGAGACGATCGGTGACGTGGCAGTCGTCGTCATCGATCCGATCACCGCCTACCTGGGCAGGACCGATAGTCACGTCAACGCCGAAGTACGCGGACTGTTGATGCCGTTGGCGGAGCTGGGTGAACGCTTCCACGTGGCGATTATCGCCGTTACTCACTTAAGCAAGTCGGCAGGCTCGGAAGCGCTGTTGGCTGTCAGCGGGAGCTTGGGATTCGTTGCCGCGGCGCGGTCTGCGTACCTGGTGGTGAAGGACGCGTCGGACCCCGCACGTCGACTTTGGCTACCGGCGAAGAACAACCTAGCAGCAGACATGGCCGGACTAAGCTACCGGCTCGAATCATGTGAAATCGCCAACGGCATCGCAACGTCGCGGGTTGAGTGGGAGCCAGAGCCGGTCACGATCACGGCAGATGATGCGCTGGTCGCGCGAGCCAGTGATGAGGGCACTGAGCGGGACGCCGCCGCGCAGTGGTTGCGCGAGTTGTTGTCGGTGGGTCCGGTATTCGCACGCGAGGTGCAGGCCGACGCGAAATCGGCTGGCTACAGCTGGGCAACGATCCGGCGCGCCAAAGATGTCATCGGCGTGCAGGTGAAACGCGACGGCTTTGGCAAAGGAGGGGCGTGGCGCTGGATGCTGCCGGCGATAGATGCTCACCGAAATGTCTTAGATGCCCGGCAGAAAAGCATGAGCACCTATGCACTCTATGGGGATGGTGAGCGCCTATGGGATGCCAAGGCTGCTCACTCAGACCCCCAAGGCGCCATAGATGCTCACGTGGAGTTCATAGAATGCATAGACGCTCATTCTTCTGCGCCTGAGCAAGTTGAGCAGGTATGCGCTCGCTGTGACGGCGAAGGCTGCAAATGGTGCAAGAGCTGAACGCGTTTGGGGCGTCACCGGGGTTCGGGCGGTTGATACCGCACCCAAGTTCAGCTGTTGGTCGAGTTTCCAACCTTCACGACATTCACGCCACAGGCGTTGCCGACACCAGAACCAGGCCTGCGTCCTGGACGAGTTTCTTCACTTCCTCGAGAAATGGCGCAATCGATTCCTGCTGCTCGGATGTCACCTCAAAAACCATGAAGGACGGCGCTTTCTGCTTAGCGCCTTTCAATGTCGGTACTTCGAGGCGAAGCTTTACGATGTCGAATGGCTTGTTCTCGATGAGCTCCTCCAGGCGTATCAGAAAGCGCTTGTCGCCGAACTCTCCGGCGATCTCTACCTTCGCTCTCGTCGACAGATGCTTCGCAAGCTCCTGCGCCTTATCGCGCGCTTTCAGCGCTTCTTCGCGTTCGTGCTTGCGCAGGTATTCCTTCTTGACGGTGCGGAAGATCTGCCGCTCGCGCTCGAGCTTCCAGACCGCATCGAGTGACGGGAAGCTGATCGCGGCGGTGGGGCAGACATTGGCGCAGGTCGAGCAGCCTACCGCGCACGCCTGCGGATCGACGGCCACGGCCACACCGTCCTGCATTTCGTATACGCCGCGACCGCAGGTCACGTAGCAGAGCTGACAGCCGATGCAATCGTCGGCGTCGACGGCCGGCGACCACGGAATCTCTGCGCGCGGGATACCGTGCCAGGCCGGTTGTTTATCATCACTCATGAGATACACCTCCAAAGGTTCGGGGTTTCCAGCCGTCGAGAACGCGGACGTAATTGAGCCGTTCCCAAGCATGCGGCTCGGGATAGGGTCCACGCGCGAGGACGCCCCGCGCTTCAGCACTCGAGACATATCGTTTTTCGCAGAGCCATCGATCCAGCTCCTCGCGAATCGCAGCGACATGAGCCGGGCCGCGTTCGAGCAGAATCGAAGCGAGCTGGACAACGTGCGCACCGCAGAGAATCGCTTTCGCGGCGTCCCGTCCCGAATGCACGCCGCCCGTGCACGCGAGCGACAGTCCGGTGATCGGCGCAAGGATCGCGAGCGCGTGCAGACGAAGCGGCAGTTCCAATGGCGTCGAGAGCACCAGACGACGATCGACGTCGAGCAGATCGAGATCCACATCCGGTTGATAGAACCGGTTGAAGACCACGACTCCGCGCGCGCCCGCATCCTCGATACGACGGACGAACGCCGGCACGGAGCTGTAGAACGGACAGATCTTCACCGTCACGGGCAGCGATACCGCGCTGACCACTGCACGGATGATTGCCAACTGCTGGTCTTCGAGGTCTGCACCCGATCGCGTCGGCGAGGTCGCGATGTCGTACAGGTTCAATTCGATCGCGTTCGCACCGCGCGACTCGAGTTGCCGCGCGTAGTCGGTCCAGCCGCCGGGTGTGCTGCCGTTGAGCGAGGCCACGATCGGCACATCGACGCGGCGGCGCAATTTCTCGAGCTGCACGAGATAGGGTTCCGCGCCCATTGAGAAGACATCAACGTCCGGCAGGAACGTGCGCGCTTCCGCGTCGACATCGGTCCGCGCATCCAGAAAGCGATGCGCCGCGAGTTGCTCCTGCACGAGTTGTTCCTCGAACAGCGAAGGCATCACGACCGCCCCGGCGCCCGCGTCGACGGCCGCAGCGATTGCTTCCACGTCGTTCGCCAGCGGACAGGCGGCGACGACCAGAGGGCTTTTCAGCGTAAAGCCGAGCCACCGGGTACTCAGGTCAGCCACGATGCGTCTCCGCAGGCAGGTGGATGAGGGCAAGCTGCTCGTAGAGTGCGCGGCGCTGACGCACCGCATCGCGTGCCGCCTCGAGCAGAAGCGCGTAACGCTCGGGCGAGCGCAGCTCGACCATGCGGAAACGCGCCTCGTTCTCCATGTATGTCGCGATGTCGAGATGGGGTTCGCCAGAGTCGAGCATCAGTGGTGCCTCGCCTCGATCGACCCGGCTCGGGTCGAATCGGTAGAGCGGCCACACACCGCTGTCGATGGCGCGCTTCTGTTGCGCGGGCGCGCGCACGAGATCGTAGCCGTGGGCGATACACGGGCTCTGGGCAATGACGATGGACGGGCCTGGGTGCCGCTCGGCTTCGACGAACGCAGTCAGGGTGTGGGCACTCTTCGCCTGCATTGCAACGTTTGCGACGTAGACATGGCCGTAACTCATCGCCAGCAGGCCGAGATCTTTTTTGCGGGTCGCTTTCCCGGCGGTAGCAAACTTCGCCGCCGCGCCCAGCGGTGTTGCTTTTGATTGTTGACCGCCGGTGTTCGAATAAACCTCCGTATCGAGCACCAGAATGTTGACGTCGCGGTGCGAGGCCAGCACGTGATCGAGACCGCCGTAGCCGATGTCATACGCCCAGCCGTCGCCGCCGACGATCCAGATGCTGCGCGGAACGAGATGATGCGCTATCTCGAGTAGTGACCTGGCCGCTTGGGATTGGACAGACCCCAGCAGCTTTGTGAGCTCGGCGAGCCGCGCGCGTTGCGACGCAATCCACGCATCGTCGCCAGGCGTAGAGAGCAGGCCGTCGACCAGGATGCTCGGCAGTTGCGGCGCGAGCGTCCGCAGCAATGCCCGCGCACGGCCGCGATGCGAATCCACAGCCAACCGCATTCCATAGCCGAATTCGGCGTTGTCCTCGAACAGAGAATTGGACCACGCGGGACCGCGCCCCTGTCGATCCGTTGTATACGGCGTGGTCGGCAGATTGCCGCCATAGATGGAAGAGCATCCGGTCGCGTTCGCAATGAGCAGTCGATCGCCGAACAGCTGGGTCAGAAGATTGAGGTACGGCGTCTCCCCGCAGCCGGCGCAGGCGCCGGAGAACTCGAACAGCGACGGCCGAAACGCGATCGTTCGCGTGTCGAGAGCGAGCTGCGTCAGTGGCGTTGATTCAATACCTTCGAAGAATGCGAATGCGCTGCGCTCGACGTCGCGGTGTTGCGCGAGCGGCTCGAATACCAACGCCTTTCGTCGTGGTTGAAGCCGATCCTTGGCCGGACAGATCTCCACGCATAGCCCGCAGCCTGTGCAGTCCTCCGGGGCGACCTGGATGGTGTAGCTCGAGCCCTCGAGCTCAGGCGTAAAAGCTTCGGGCACGGAGCGGAATCCGCTCGGCGCCGCGTCCAAGGCTTCAGGCGCGTAGACCTTGGCGCGGATCGCTGCATGCGGACAGATCAATACACAGCGATTGCACTGCACGCAGACGTCCGGCTGCCAGATCGGGATCTCGAGTGCGATGGCACGCTTTTCGAAACGGCTGGTGCCGGATGGCCAGGTGCCGTCCGGTGGGAAGGCGCTGACCGGCAGCTCGTCGCCATTGCCTTCGATCAGCAAGCGCGTCACGCGCTGCACGAAGTCGGGCGCATCCAACGGTACGACTGGGGGGCGGCGCCGTGCCGTTGACACCGCGATCGGCACTGCCACTTCGTGCAGCGCTGCCAGCGCCGAATCCAGCGCTGCGAGATTGCGGCGCACGAGCTCGGGCCCGCGCCGGCCCCAGGTCTCCTCGATGGACTGGCCCAAATGACGCATTGCTTCGTCGATTGGCAGCACCTTGGCGAGGGCAAAGAAGCAGGCCTGCATGACGGTATTGATCAGACGGCCAAGACCCGCGCGTTCGGCAACGCCATAACCATCGATGACGAACAGGCGGCAGCGCTTGTCGATCAACTGCTGCTGGACCTCCAGCGGTAGCGACCCCCATACACGATCGGCAGGCAGTGGCGTGTTGAGCAGTACCGTCGCGCCCGGCATCGCGGCCCTTGTCACGTCGCGGCGTTCCAGGAATTCGGGATCGTGCACGGCGACGAAGTGCGCGCGGGCAATCCGATAGGTGGATCGAATCGGATGTGGGCCGAAGCGCAAGTAGGAAATCGTTGTCGATCCGGCTTTGCGCGAGTCGTATTCGAAATGCGCCTGCGCATAGCCGGGTGTGCGTTCTCCGATGATCTTGATGGTCGCCTTGTTGGCCGAGACTGTGCCATCGGCGCCAAGGCCGAAGAAGATCGCACGCGTGACCTCGTCGGGCTCGATGTCGAAATCGCGGTCCACGCTGAGCGAAGCGCCGCTGACATCGTCGCGGATGCCGACGGTGAAGCGCCGTTTCGGCTTTGCACATCGAAGCTCGTCGAAAACCGCCTTGACCATCGCCGGCGTGAATTCCTTCGAGGCCAATCCGAAGCGTCCACCGATGAGGCTCGGCAAGCTCGCGCGTTCGCCACGCGCCACGGCTTCGATCAGTGCCGAGCCGATCTCCTGAAATAGCGGCTCGCCCGCCGACCCCGGCTCCTTGGTGCGATCGAGCACCGCGATTGCGCGCGTCGACGCAGGCAGCGCCGCCAGAAATCGATCGACTGAGAACGGCCTGAACAGCCGCACTTTCAGCACCCCGACCTGCTCGCCGCGTGCCACGAGGTAGTCCACCGTCTCGTGGGCGCATTCGGCACCGGAACCCATCAGGATGATGACGTATTCGGCATCCGGATGACCGACGTAGTCGAACAGGCCATAGCGCCGGTCGGTCAGCGCGGCGAAGCGATTCATTGTGTTCTCGAGGACCGACGGGAACTGCGCGTAGAACGGCTCGACCGCTTCGCGCGACTGGAAATACGCATCCGGATTTTGCGACGTGCCGCGAATCGCGGGCCGATCCGGATCCAGGCCGCGGCGGCGATGTTCGCTCAACGCCTGCGCGTCGATGAGCCGCGACAGGATGTCGTCGTCGAGGACTGCAACTTTGGTGATCTCGTGTGACGTTCGAAAGCCATCGAAGAAATGCAGAATCGGCACGCGTGCGAGCAGCGTCGCTGCGTGACCGATCGCCGCGAGATCCTGCGCTTCCTGCGCGGAGCCGGACGCGAGCAGGGCGAAACCCGTGCCGCGCGTGGCCATCACATCGGAGTGATCGCCGAAGATCGACAGTGCGTGGGTGGCCACCGTGCGGGCCGCGACGTGCATGCAGAACGCGGTGAGTTCACCGGCAATCTTGAACAGATCCGGCAACATCAGCAGCAATCCCTGCGACGCCGTGAACGTCGTCGTCAGCGCGCCGGCCTGCAGCGCGCCGTGAACGGCGCCGGCTGCGCCGCCTTCGGATTGCATTTCAACCACTTCAGGGACGGTGCCCCAGAGGTTCGCGCGGCGATCGGCTGACCAGGCGTCGGCGTACTCGCCCATTACGGACGCGGGCGTGATGGGATAGATCGAAATGACTTCACTCAAACGATAAGCGACGTTCGCGACCGCTTCGTTCGCATCGAGCGTCTGGTGGCGCGGCGTCTCACTCACGGCGTTGTCTCATGACGAAGCGTTGAACACGTTAATCCCCTCTGCAGCCACGAGCCACCGCAACGTCGCGACTGGATAGTGCACGCAGTGTGGGGGTATTATCGTTCATCGTCGAATAGCGATATATGCGTATTCGCGGAACTGTCTGCTGAAGCCGAAATCGGAGAAACGTCCATGACCACGCTGACTGTTTACGATCCACCGATGTGTTGCGCGACCGGTGTCTGCGGGCCGGAGGTCGATCCTGCGCTCGTGCAGTTCGCCGGCGACCTCGACTGGCTGAAGACTCGAGGGATCGAGGTGCAACGGCTCAACCTGGCGCAGCAACCGGCACGCTTTGCCGAACACGCGGCGGTCAAGGCGCTGCTCGACCGGTCGGGTGTCGATGAGCTTCCCGCCATTGTGGTGGGCGACAAGCTGGTTGCGAACGCGCGCTATCCGAACCGCGACGAGTTGGCCACGATGACCGGCGTCGCGTCCGTGTCGGCGCCGGTCGAGATCACCGCGCAGATCAGCGAACTCATTGCCCTGGGAGCCGCAATCGGCGCGAGCTGCGAGCCGTGTCTGAAGTTCCATTACGACGCGGCGCGCAAGCTCGGCGTGTCCGCAGCAGCGATGCGCGAAGCGGTCAGCATCGGCGAGCGGGTCAAAGGCGGTTCCACGAAGAGCATTCTGGGTCTTGCCGACCGGTTACTCGGCACCGCGCAGTCGCCCGCACCCGCGGCTTCCTGCTGTCAGGGGTCGGCGACGGCGCAGTCGGCCGAACCGACGAGCAAGAAGTGCTGCTGAGCAGAACGGACGGCCCGTCACCCGGCGCCGACATGTTTGCGAATCTTCCGAAGTTCGCCTTCTTTACCGGCAAGGGCGGCGTCGGCAAGACGTCGCTCGCCTGTGCCACAGCGGTGAACCTCGCGGAACAGGGTGAGCGTGTGCTGCTCGTCAGCACGGATCCGGCGTCCAATGTCGGTCAGGTGTTCGGGGTCGAGATCGGCAACCACATCACCGCCATTGCCGAGGTCGAGCGACTGGATGCGATCGAGATCAATCCGGAGGAAGCGGCAGCACAGTACCGCGACCGTATTGTCGGACCGATGCGCGGCACCTTGCCGGATAACGTGTTGAAGAGCATCGAGGAACAGTTGTCGGGCGCCTGCACGACCGAGATCGCGGCCTTTGATGAATTCACCTCGCTGCTGACAGACGATGCGGTGATCGACCGTTACGATCACGTGCTGTTCGATACCGCGCCCACCGGTCACACGATCCGGCTGTTGAAACTGCCGAGCGAGTGGACCGGATTCCTCGAAGCCGGCAAGGGCGACGCGTCGTGCCTCGGACCGCTCGCTGGACTCGAGAAGCAGCGCGAGCGCTATGCGGCTGCGATCGACCGGCTCGCCGATGGCGCAACGACCCAACTCATTCTTGTCGCGCGTCCGCACAAGTCTGCGCTCGCCGAGGCTGCGCGCACGTCCCGCGAGCTCGCCGCCATCGGCATCAACAACCAAGTCCTCGCGATCAATGGCCTGATGCCGAGCGACGGCCAAGGCGACCCGCTTGCGCTGTCGCTGATCGAGAAGGAGCAGTTCGCCATCGCCGCGATGGACGAGGGGCTCGAGGTCTTACCTCGCTACAGCTTCTTCCTGCGCCCCGAAAACCTGGTAGGCGCCGATGCGCTACGGCGCTTTGCGCGCGGCGAGACGGTAAACGTTGCCGCGCCCCCGAGCGCATCCGTCGGGGCCATTGCACCGCTGAAGGTACTGATCGATGAAATCGAGCTGCCCGGCAAAGGGCTGATCATGCTGATGGGCAAGGGCGGCGTGGGTAAGACCACCATGGCAGCGGCAATTGCCGCCGAACTCGCCGCGCGGGGCCATGCAGTGCTGCTGACCACCACCGACCCTGCCGCGCATCTCACGCAGACGCTCGCAGAAGATGTGCCGAATTTCGCCGTGAGTCGCATCGATCCGGCGCTGGAGACGGCGCGATACCGGGCGCACGTACTCGAGACCAAGGGCAAGGATCTCGATGCGCGTGCTCGCGCCATGCTGGAGGAAGACCTGCGCTCGCCCTGCACCGAGGAGATCGCGGTGTTCCAGGCGTTCTCACGAGTCATTCGCGACAGCACGCGGCAGTTTGTCGTGATGGACACGGCGCCAACCGGGCACACGCTGCTGCTGCTCGATGCCACCGGGTCGTACCACCGCGATATCGTTCGGCATGTGACTTCGACACAGGTACGCCTGGTCACGCCGATGATGCGGCTACAGGATCCCGCGCGGACGAAAGTGCTGATCGTCACGCTGCCGGAAACGACGCCGGTGCTCGAAGCGGCTCACCTGAAGGATGATCTGCGCCGGGCCGGGATCGAGCCATGGGGCTGGATCATCAATGCCAGTCTGGCCGCAGCGAAGACGCATCACCCGTTGCTTCTGAAACGCGCCGCCGCTGAATTGCGGCAGATCGACAAGGTGCGCAATGGACTTGCTGCACGCTACGCAGTCGTGCCGATGACGGCCGACGAACCCGTCGGAATCCAAAAGCTGCGGGCACTGCTGCGGTAGTCGGAGCGAGCGGTCCGCGAATTCCAAACCAACGACCCTACGAGGGGGCTGACGCGATGTTGGAATACCATGTTTCCGCAAAGCGGATCGATGGCCACGGTAGCGTCGCGCAGTGCAAGGACGCGGAGATCGTGCTCGATACCGATGTGCATGGCCGGCTCGACGCGTTCAATCCCGCGGAGCTGTTCCTCGCCGCGCTCGCCGCCTGCATGATCAAAGGGATCGAGCGCGCAATTCCAATGCTCAAGTTCGATTTGCGCGGCGTCGAAGTACGGCTGCACGGCGTGCGTCAGGACAGCCCACCGAAGATGGTAGCGATCGACTACGAGCTGATCGTCGACACGGACGAGAACGATCGACGGCTCAATCTGCTGCACACCAATGTGCGCAAGTTCGGCACCATCTCGAATACCGTCGCTGCGGCCGCGCAACTGACGGGACGGATCGTCCGCCGATCCTCGCTTGCCTGAATGGACTCGGCAGCGCAGCGATGACGAGCGCGCATGAACACGATCACGACCCGGTGCCGGATACGCGCAAAGCCTTCGCGTGGGCGGTCGCGTTCAACTCAGGCTTCGTCGTCGTCGAAGCGGCGTTCGGGTTTGCGACGGGTTCCCTCGCGTTGCTCGCCGATGCGGCCCATAACCTCACCGATGTAGCGGGGCTGCTGGTCGCATGGGGTGCGGTGAGCCTGTCGCGCCGCCGTCCGAGCATCCGTCACACGTACGGGCTGGGACGCGCGACGATCCTCGCCGCACTTGCGAACGCGATTGCGATCCTCGCCGGGGTCGGTGCCGTGGTGTGGGAGGCGGTGCACCGCCTCAGCGAGCCCACTGCGGTGGCCGCCGGCACGGTACTTTGGGTCGCTGCGCTGGGAATTTTCGTCAACACCGGCACTGCGCTGCTGTTTCTGAAGGATCGTCATCACGATCTCAACTCGC
>Ga0315273_10012622_pt1 | contig 10842 bp, 10 predicted proteins | sample YL17G02_0_MG_FD_205753 | JGI IMG/M metagenome (GOLD analysis project Ga0315273, IMG submission 205753) | Sediment microbial communities from Yellowstone Lake, YNP, Wyoming, USA - YL17G02_0 | ecosystem: Environmental > Aquatic > Freshwater > Lake > Sediment | place: USA: Wyoming | collected... | reverse complement strand
GCATCAGGGGCAGGCGTCGGCGGCACCTCAGGCGCGGCCGACTTCTTGGCACAACCGGTCGACTCCGGCAGATCCACGTACCACCCATCCACCTCGACCTTCAATCCCGTCTTGTCGCACGCAGACGCGCTTGGCTGCTTGACGATCACCGTCTTGACCCGGCGAGCTTCCTTTCCAAAAAGGGGCTTGCGCTCGAGCGTGTCGGTGAGCGTCGCGGTGTAGGTAATGACGCCGCCCTTCGGCGGTTGCGGCTGGCCACCCCGGCCCATCATTCCCATCGAAGCCATGGCCCCCATGTCGGTCGCCGGCGGTGGCGCGGCGGCCGCCGGCTCCTTGGCAGACGCCTCGGCGTATGGCCGGATCAGGTACTTCTTCGACGTGTCGTTCAGGAGCACCGTGCGACTCAGGTCGCACTGGTCAAGTGTGACGACCCCGGGGAACTCCACCCGCTGGCGCGGTCCATGGATGTAGGTCGTGTTCTCGGAGACCTCGGCTCCGCGAGTGTACTTGGTATGGACCTTGACGTCGCTCACCGGCGGCTCCGGCGCGGGCGTCACCTTAGCGGGTACAGCCGCGGGTGCGACCTTGGCTGGCGCAGCCGCGGGAGCGTTCTTGGCCGGCGGCTTGGCCGGCGGCTTGGCCGGTGGTGTCTGGGCCAGCAGCGCGCTTCCCAGAACGATCGAAAACAGGCAAGCGGTGAACACGCGCAAGGGGGCCTGACGCGACATGACGCTCCCTCCTGAGGGACGGCTGCAAGGAACCGAAGATCCTGGTTACGCGCGCGACGGCGGAGTGTCAGACCGTGGCGTCTGAATCCTCCGAGACACCCCGATTCGGAATGCGCGCGACCCCCGATCCATTGAACAAGTGTAACAACTAGTAGGCGCTCTGACGCCGCCGTTGTCAACCTTCAATCCAGTCGATCCCGGCCGGCGCCGGATCCCGCGGCCCTGACGTCTTGTCAGATCGGACCTGACAATCTGGCAGAACCCGCACACTCCCAGCGGCGCGAGCCCAGGAATTTCCTCACAAACTTGCCGTTTCCGGCCTGGCATCGATCGTGATTATGCAGACGTCAGAAAGGGAGGCTGCCAATGGCGATGTTCTTGATGATCCTGACCATGAGCGTATTCTGTTTCGCGGTGGCGTGCGTGGCATTTGGTGCGGCCACACGCGAGGAGCAGGACGTTCAGGTGGCGCGGCCCGTCGCCAGACCGGCCATGCACCTGTCGCTCACGCAGCCCCGTTTCTTCGCGGACGCCGCCGAGGCCTCGCTCGCCGCGTCCGCCGGTCCCCAGCAGGTGCCTCTCGAAGTGCTGCTGCTCCAGATCGATCGTCACGTGCGTCTCGAGCAGGCCGCGGCCGAATCGTTCCTTGAAGCGCCGACGGCCGCATCGCTTCACAGCCGGACGACATCGCCGCTTGTTCACTAGCAAGAACTGGAACCGGTTTCGAAGCCCGTTCTGGCGGCCGACAATCGACCGCGCACGCAGGTTTCGAAACCGTCTCCAGGTAGACCCCCACCCCGCAGCTTCCGGTCCAAGCCCCCGCCCCCGGCCGGACGCTGCGGGTCTTTCTGGGGACGGTTTCGAAACCTGCGTGATTGGCGGGTTTTTCACTCTTCAGAACGGGTTTCGAAACCGGTTCCCCTGCAGGTGACCCTATGACCCCCAACCATATTGACCTCGTGAAAGACCTCGCAGAGGCAGATGCCGCTGAGGTGCTGGCCCTCGGAGTGCGAAGCCGCATCCCGAGCGGTGGCGAATTGTTCAGGCTGGGCGCCGAGGCGACCAGCTTGTACGTCATCGAGCGCGGCCGGATCTCATTGACACTGCCGTTGCAGGTGCAGGGCCGCGAAGAAGACATCCTCGTCGAAGAGCGGCTGCCGGGACAGACCGTCGGGTGGTCGGCGTTGATTCCGCCTCACCGGTTCACGTTGAAGGCGACCGCCCAGCTTGAGACCGAGGTGTTGGCGTTCTCGCGAGACGCCCTGCTGGCCCATTTTGCGACGCACCCGCTGGTGGGGTACGTTATGACGCACAATCTCGCGTCGGTGGTCGGCCAGCGGCTGCAGGTGTTCCAGGCCATGTGGCTGCGCGAGATGCAACGGGTCGTCGAACTCCGGGCCCTGTAGGGCGTCGAGGCATTCATGTTGAGACGGATCCTGCTGCTCGCAGCCGTGGCGGTCCTGGCTGGCGCGGGTCTCTACGCGGGTGGCCAGCAGCCGCAGGCGCCGCCGCCGGTCGCGCCGGCGCCCGCAAAGGCCGGGGAGCGGCTGGAAGTGCCGCCGCCCCCGTTTACCGACGGGATCTTTCCGTGCTCGGCGTGCCACAAGGACCTCAAGGCGAACCGCGCGCGGCGGACCCTCACCGACATGCACACCGACATCGAGTTCACGCACGATGCCGAGCATCGGTGGTGCCTGGATTGTCACGACGCGAACGACCGCGACCACCTGCATCTGGCCAGCGGCGAGCTTGTGCCGTTCGACGAGTCCTACCGCTTGTGCGGACAGTGCCACGGTGAGAAGTTCCGCGACTGGCGCGCCGGCGTGCATGGGCGGCGCACGGGTGAGTGGAACGGCCACAAGAAGTACCTGCTGTGCGCGAACTGCCACAACCCGCACCAGCCGCGCTTCAAGCCGATCGAACCGAAACCTGCACCCGTGCGGCCTTCGCGGCCGCCCAAGTAGCTGGAGAGAGAGGAATTTCGGATGGAGGCCAACGGGCAACGCTCGGGTGTGACGCGCAGGCAGTTCGCGACGTGCGCAGCAGCGGCGGCGGCTGGATTCGTCCTGACGGCGTGCGGTCCGAAGCGCCTGCACGAGATGTCGAAGGACCGACTGAAGGTGCTCATCGCCGAGATGGAGCGCAAGTACGCCCAACAGTACGGCACGGCGGTTCATGTGGCCAACACGCCGGCCATGCCGGGCGTCGAGTTTGCCTACGCGCTCGACATTTCGCGCTGCGTCGGCTGCCGGCGATGCGTGTACGCGTGCGTCGACGAAAACAACCAGTCGCGCGACCCGCAGGTCCACTGGATCCGGGTGTTTTCGATGGAGAAGGGAAAGGGCGTCGACTTCACCGAAGCGAATCCCTACTACGAGCCGAAGGACGTCCCCGAGGAGGGCCATTTCTACGTGCCGGTGGCTTGCCAGCAGTGCCGCAACGCGCCGTGCACCAAGGTGTGCCCGACGGGGGCAACCTGGACCGATCCTGACGGCATCGTCGTCATCGACTACGACTGGTGCATCGGGTGCCGCTACTGCATGGCGGCGTGCCCCTACGGCGCGCGTCACTTCAACTGGCGGGAACCGACGATTCCGAAAGGCCAGCTGAATGTGAATACGCACTACCTCGGCAACAGGCCAAGGCCCAACGGCGTCGTGGAGAAGTGCACGTTCTGCATCCAGCGCACCAGGAGCGGCCGCTACCCGGCCTGCGTCGAGGTGTGTCCGGTCGGCGCGCGGAAGTTCGGCAACCTGCTCGACCCGGAGAGCGAGATTCGTTACATCATCGAACACAAGCGCGTGATGGTGCTCAAGGAAGAGCTCAACACGCTGCCGAAGTTCTTCTACTTCTACGCGACGTGAGGATCCCGTGACCTTTGTGCGTCTTTTCGGGCAGTTCGTCAGAGGCAGCCTCCGCCTGGTGCGGCATGGCAACGGGACCTACTGGGCGTGGCTTGCGTTTCTGGGTGTCCTGATCGCGTCGGGCGGCCTCGCCTATGCCCGGCAGGTGTCGGAGGGCCTGGGCATCACGGCCATGCGGGACCAGGTCAGCTGGGGTTTCTACATCGGCAACTTCACGTTTCTGGTGGGCGTTGCCGCGGCCGCGGTCGTGCTCGTGATTCCCGCCTACATCTACGACTGGAAGCCGATCCGCGAAATCGTCATCTACGGCGAACTACTGGCGGTGAGTGCCATCATCATGTGCCTGCTCTTCGTGCTGGTCGACATCGGCCGGCCAGATCGCTTCTGGCACCTGCTGCCTCCGGTCGGGCGCCTCAACTTCCCGCAGTCGGTCCTGGCGTGGGACGTGATCGTCCTGAATATCTACTTCGTCATCAACTTCGTCGTCGTGACGCACATCCTGTATCGAGCCTTCAGCGGGCGTCACTACAACACGCGGGTGGTCGTGCCGCTGGTGCTGCTGTCGATTCCGATGGCCGTGGGCATCCACACGGTGACGGCCTTCCTGTTCAACGGCCTGGCGGCCCGGCCGTACTGGAACGCGTCGATCCTCGCTCCGCAGTTCCTGGCGTCGGCGTTCTGCTCCGGACCTGCCATCCTGCTGATCGTGCTGCAGCTGCTGCGGCGTTTCACGCGCTTCGAGATTCAGGATGAGGCCATCTCGAAGATCGCCGAGTTGATGGCCTACGCGATGTTTCTGAACCTGTTTCTGCACGGCGCCGAGGCGTTCAAGGAGTTCTACTCCAACACCGAACACGCGGTGTACGTGCGGTACTGGTTCTTCGGCCTCGGGACGCACACGACGCTGGTGCCCTACGCGTGGACCGCGGTGGGGCTCAACGTGCTGGCGTTCGGGCTCTTCATCGTCCCGTCGGCCCGCCGCAATTGGGTGCTCCTCAACGTCGGGTGTCTGGCGACGTATGCCGGGTGCTACATCGACAAGGGGATGGGGCTCATCATTCCCGGGTTGACACCGGACGCGCTCGGCGAGATCTACGAATACACGCCGTCGCTGGTGGAGTTGCGCGTCGCGGCTGGCGTGTTCGCCATCGGCTTCCTGATCTTCACGCTGATGCTGAAGGTCGCCGTGCCGATTACCCTGGGCGAGTTCCACGGGGACGTCGCGCCGAAGCCGGCTCCCGGGTGGCCAGCCACCCGGCACTGACATCTGTCCTCGGGCGGTTCGCCCGCAGCGCCAGCGCTGAACTCATTGCTTCTGCTTCTTCGCCGACCAGCTGCCGCTGCCCATCCCGCCGAAGTCGAAGACGCCCGAAATCGTGTCGCCGTCGACCTTTCCGGCGAAGGCGATCGCCATGGTCTGCCCGCCCATATCAATGGTCATCCCGAACTTCAGGTCGGCCCCGGTGATCGTACCTTCGATGGCGACCTCACCCATCTGGCTGACCTGCGTGCCAGTCACCTTCTCGCCCTCCTGCTTGAACGTCGTCGTGACGTTGAGGGCTCCTTGCGGGCTCTCGACAATCGTGTCCCACACGCCGGTGATGTCGATCTTCTCAGTCTTGGTTTCTTTCGGCTTTTCGGTTTCCTTCGGCGGGTTCTGCGCGAACCCGGCCGCCGGGAACAACAACGCAGCGACGAGTACGGAGGCAATCAGTGTCTTCATGCGATACTCCGGGCTTTCGCACCGCCCTGCCCGGGCGGCGCTGTTATGGAGATCATCATAGCCGAAACGGCCGGGAGTCTTCTCGGTTTGAGGCATTCGAACAGAGCGACGTTGTCAGTACCGGGCATCTGCCGCAACCGGACTGCTGATCCCGCCATCAGAGACCGCCTGTGTTTGTATTTCGTCCCGACCCCTACTATCGTGATCCAGACTGTCCCTGTCAGTCTTCGGAGTGGCTCCCCGCGGACAAGCGAAGGGATCGCCGCCGCTTCGGCCCCGGGGTTGCCGGAGAGGACCGGTTCCGCTACATGGAGGTTCGTATGCGTCGCTTGTTGATGACCGCTGCATTCATGGCTGCGCTAGCGCTCGTGTCTGTGGCGTCGCCGGCTCGAGCGCAGGCGCCGGATCCCGAAGCCGTCCGGAAGGAAATCGAACAACTCCGCAAGGAGTTCGAGCAGATGCGGCAGCAATATGGAGAGCGCCTCGCCGCGCTCGAGGCGAAGGTCGCGGCATCAGTCGCGGTGACGCAGGCGCAGCCCGTCGCAGCCCCGCAAGCCCCGGCCCCGCCAGCCCCGGCGGTGGCCGACGTCCAGACTCAACCGGTCCCCGCACCCGCCAGCGCCAGCAGCGCGGGGGCGTCGAAGGTATTCAATCCCGACATCGCGGTGATCGGGAACTTCCTCGGGACGGCGGGCAGCAGCACCGGCAATCCCGACCCAGCCAAGGCGCTGGAGCTGCACGAGTCGGAGGTCTCCTTCCAGGCCATTGTCGATCCCTACGCACGCGCCGATTTCTTCCTGTCATTTGGCGAGCAGGGCGTGAACGTCGAAGAGGGCTTCGCGACGTTCCCGACCATCCCGGGCGGGCTGCTGCTCAAAGTGGGGAAGATGAGGGCGGCGTTTGGCAAGGTCAACAGCTTGCACACGCACGCCGTCCCATGGGCGGATCGCCCGCTGGTCACGAGAAACCTGGTGGGTGGCGAAGACGGGATCAACGACGCTGGCTTCTCGGTGGCCCGCATCATCCCCAATCCCTGGTTCTTCCTCGAGGCGACCGGACAGGTGTTCCGGGGCGATTCGGCCGATGTCTTCCAGTCCAGCCAACCTAGCGACCTGGCGTACCTCGCGCGACTGCGGGCGTACCAGGACCTCGGCGAATCGACCAATATCGACCTCGGCACGTCGTTCACGACGGGGCACAACAACTCCGGAGTGACCGACGGCGTCGATCTGGGCCGTTTCACGACGCAGTTGTTCGACCTGGATGCGACGCTGCGCTGGAAGCCTCTGCAGCGGTCGATCTACCGCTCGTTCATTGCTCGAAGCGAGTTCGTGTGGAGCCGCCGCGAGCAGGACGGCGGAGTTCAGTCGGCGTTCGGGTACTATGTGTCGGGTGACTACCAGTTGGGCCGCCGGTGGTTCGCCGGCGTGCGGGTTGACCGATCCGCGCATGCCGACAATGCGGTGCTCATCGACACCGGGCAGGCGCTGGTGCTCACATTCATGCCAAGCGAGTTCAGCGTGATCCGCTCGATGTACAGGCGGACGCGCTACGCGCAGCAGACCCAGACGTCGAATGAGTTCCTGATGCAGTTCCAGTTTGCCATCGGCGCGCACGGCGCCCATCCGTTCTAGAGGCAGAGGCACATGATCAGGCACGTCGTCACACTCGTCGCTGTCTCCGCGCTGATGATGCCGGCGGCGGCATCAGCGCAATCGAAGCTCACCATCGTCGCGACCACCGAGGATCTGGCCTCACTGGCCCGTGAGGTCGGCGGCGATCACGTCAACGTTGAGGCCATCGCCAGGGGCTACCAGGATCCGCACTTCGTGGAGGCCAAGCCGAGCTTCATTCTCAAGCTGCAGAAAGCAGACGTGCTCATCGTCGTCGGCCGCGAACTCGAAATCGGCTGGCTGCCGCCGCTCATTCTGCAGAGCCGCAACGCGAAGGTGCAGGTGGGCGCCGAAGGCTACCTGGATGCCTCGCAGAACGTGAGGATCCTCGACATCCCGACCGGCCAGATCACGCGGGCGATGGGGGATGTGCACCCGCTCGGCAACCCGCACTACTGGATGGATCCCGAGAATGGACGCCTCATCGCCAGGGAAATCGCCGGCAAGCTCACGCAGTTCCGGACCGGAGATCGCGCGTACTTCGAGCAGCGGCTCGCCGATTTCAACCGGCGGCTGACGGAGGCCGAAACGCGTTGGTACGCAGACATGGCGCCATACAAGGGCACCAAGATCGTCACGTACCACCGGTCGTTCCCGAATTTTGCCGAGCGGTTCGGCCTCGAGATCGTCGGGTACGTCGAGCCGCGGCCGGGTATTCCCCCGAGCCCGGCCCACACGCTCGACCTGATTCAGAAGATGAAGCGCCTCAACATCAAGCTGGTGCTCGTTGAGCCGTACTTCGACCTCAAGACCCCCGAGGCCATCGGACGCGCGACCGGGGCGCAGGTACTCGTCATGCCGCCGTCGGTTGGCGGCGTGAAGGAGGCCACCGACTACCTGGCGCTTTTCGACTACAACATCAGGCTCCTCGTGAACGCGATCAAGGCGGTCGGCGGCAAGTAGGGGACACCATGGATTCGACGACGCTGAGTTTTCTCGCGGCGCCATTTGCCGCGAGCCTGATCCTGACGGGCATTCACGCGTATCTCGGCGTGCATGTGGTCGAGCGTGGCGTCATCTTCGTGGACCTGTCTCTCGCGCAGATCGCCGTGCTCGGCGCGACGCTTGCGCTGGTGCTGCAGGCCGGCGGGGGCCACACGCCGCTGGTCTACTGGATGAGCCTGGGATTCACCTTTGTCGGCGCGGCGGTGTTCGCGACGGTCCGGACGCACAAGTCGCGCATTCCGCAGGAGGCTGTCATCGGCATCTGTTACGCCGTCGCGTCGGCGGCGGCGATGCTCGCGATGAGCAAGGCGCCCTCGGAAAGCGAACACCTCAAGGACATGCTGGTCGGCAACATCCTGGCGGTGTCATGGGAGAAGGTCTTCCAGACGGCGCTCCTCTACGCGGCTGTCGGGGCGTTTCACTTCGTCTTCCGCAAGAAGTTCCTGGCCATTTCGGTCAATCATGAGCGGGCCGAGGAGACGGGGCTGAACGTCCGATTCTGGGACTTCCTGTTCTATGCCTCGTTTGGCTTCGTCGTCACTTCGTCGGTGTCAATTGCCGGCGTGCTGCTCGTGTTCTGCTACCTGATCGTGCCGTCAGTCGCCGCCATGCTCTACTCGGAGCACATCGGGACGCGCCTGGCGATTGGCTGGACGATGGGGACAATCGTGTCGGCGGCGGGCGTGTACCTCTCGCTCATCCTCGACTTCCCGACCGGTGCGACCATTGTGTGCACGTTCGGCGTGGCGCTGGTGATCATGGCTGCGTGCAGGCCGCTGTTCTTGAAGGCCGCGCGATGACATCGAACCTCAGCGTTGGCGCGCAGCCAGCTCGCCGCGTGACGTGGCGATGGATGGGGCTGCTGCTGGCCAGGCTGCTGCTGGACGCCGCGCTCATCGATGCCGGCATCGAAACCTGGCTGAGCGGGTCGCCAGCTCGCCTGTGGGTGGCGGCGCCGATTGCTCTTTATGTCCTGCTCAGCCTCTGGGCCCTTCGACAAGGCGCTCGGCTCGCGGCTCCGGGCATCGTCACTCAGACGCCGGCCGCCTTCTACCTGTTTCTGGCGATTCTTGTGGCACTGACACAGGAGCGAGCGGGCCTGGCCGTCGGCGTCGTCATGCTCAAGCAGTCCATGCCCGTCATCCTGACGTCGACCGCGCTGGTCATCACGGTGCTTGCCACGCTGCGCATGGCCACGCCGCGCGGACTCGCCATGTGGGTCAGGCTGATCGTGCTGGCGCTCGGCGCCTATGCAGTCGCCGCGCTCGCGCTCGGCCTCATGCGCGGGACGCCGTTGCCCGAGTTGCTGCATGGTCACAGCGAGTGGCGACGCGCGCCCTACTGGTTGCAGGGGGCGTATCTTGGCGCCGTCGTGCTCGCCCCGCTTGCTTTTGCCCGAGAGCTCATCGTCAGCATGCGGGTGATCGCCCTGCGAGGGTACCTCCGCTGGATGGTGGTGTTCTTCCTCGGCGCCTGGATCGCCATCAACGCGCTGTAGGGAAGCAAGAAGGAAGAAACAAGAAGCCAGTCAGTAGACGGCAGACGGTAGAAACGCTCGAGGCAGGGTCTTTGTTCTGGAGGCCGGGTCTTCAGGCCCGGCGAAAAACGTGATGAGCATTCGATCCGCATGGCACACGGTGAGAGGGAGCACGCCGCTCGGCGTGAACCAGCGCCGGGGATTCTGGGCGTCGTGGGGCGGCTGGACCCTGGACGGGATGGATTCGTTCATCTATGCGCTGGTGCTCGTGCCGGCGCTGAAAGAACTCCTCCCGCGCTCAGGCATCGAGGCCACTGGCGCCAACGTCGGCTTCTACGGCGGCCTGCTGTTTGCGCTCTTCCTGATTGGATGGGGACTCTCGCTGGTGTGGGGCCCGGTTGCCGATCGGTTCGGCCGCGTCCGCACCCTGGCCCTCACGATCCTCTGTTACTCGGTCTTCACGTTCCTTGGCATGATGGCGACCCAGGTGTGGCATCTGGCGACGTTCCGGCTGCTGGCGGGCATCGGCATTGGCGGCGCCTGGTCGATGGGCGGAACGTTTGTCGCCGAAGAGTGGCCTGAAGACCGGCGCAAGATGGGCGCGGGATACCTGCACACAGGCTACTACTTCGGATTCTTCCTGGCGGCGGTGGCCAACTACTCGATCGGTGCCCGCTACGGCTGGCGCGCCATGTTCGCGCTGGGCGGTGTGCCGGCGTTGCTGGTGGCCTTCATCCTGTACGGCGTCACCGAGTCGCGGAGGTGGACCGCCGCGGTCGGTGACCGGCGGCACGGCTGGACCATGGGGCTGGCGTTCTCGGCCCTGTTCACACCCGAATACCGGAAGCGGACGATTCTGAATTCCGTCTACCTGCTCGTGTCGATTGTCGGATTGTGGGCCGGGTCCGTCTACGTGCCTGCCTCGGTCACGCATCTGGCCACCGCCGCCGGCTACGTCGATGCGGCCGCCGCGCGATGGGCCTCGTACGGGTCGATGCTCCTGGCGATCGGCACCATTCTCGGATGCCTGATCCTGCCAATCCTCGCGGAGGCGTATGGCCGCCGCGTGACGCTCGGGATGTACTTTGCGCTGATGTTCGTCTGCATTTCCGGCGGGTTCGGATTCGTCTTCTACCTGTCGCAGGGCGCGCTCGGCTGGTTCCTCGTGTGCCTGTTCTTCCTCGGCGTCGGCGGAGCCAATTTCGCGATGTACACGTTATGGCTGCCGGAACAGTACCGAACCGAGTGCCGGGCCAGCGCGTTTGCGTTTTCGACATCGGTCGGCCGGTTCGTCGGTGCGGGGATCACGTTCCTGGTTGGATCGGGAGTGTCCTACTTCCACACGATCGGGACGCCAGTGGCGCTCACGTCCGTGGCGTTCCTGATCGGGCTCCTGCTCCTGCCGCTGGGCGTGGAAACCCGAGGGCAGTCG
>Ga0315273_10012621_pt1 | contig 10842 bp, 12 predicted proteins | sample YL17G02_0_MG_FD_205753 | JGI IMG/M metagenome (GOLD analysis project Ga0315273, IMG submission 205753) | Sediment microbial communities from Yellowstone Lake, YNP, Wyoming, USA - YL17G02_0 | ecosystem: Environmental > Aquatic > Freshwater > Lake > Sediment | place: USA: Wyoming | collected... | reverse complement strand
AATGGCGCAAAAGGGGACCTGGAAGATGTAGAACATAAAACTGCTCTGGACTACGCAAGGGAATACGAGAACACGGGGGCCATTCGGCTTCTGGAGAAGTACGGAGCAAAATCCGATCCTTCGCCATAACCGAAGATTTTAAATTTTGGGACAGTGAATCTTATTTCAAAGGTCAATTCTCATGAGAATTCTTTTGCAATTCCCCGAAGGGCTGAAGAAAGAGGCTCTAGCTTACGCCCAGAAGTATGAAAATGAAGGCCATGAAGTATTACTGTCTGGCGCGTCCTGTTATGGCGCCTGCGACCTTGCAATCGAAGAAGCGATGGCAGTCGATGCAGACAAAATCATTCATTTCGGCCATGCTCCTTTCATAAAGAAGAAACTGTTGATTGAAGTGGAGTATGTTGAATGGCATATCGATGTCGATCTTGATAAATTTGAAAAAGCCATCAAAGAGCTGAAATTTGATAAGATCGCTCTTGCAACAACTGTCCAGCACATCCATCAGCTAAATGAAATGAAAAAAATCCTCGAGAGCCATGGAAAAAAGGTTTTTGTCAGCAAAGGTCCTCTTGCCGCGTATCCAGGACAAGTTTTGGGATGCGATGCAGGCGCGATATCTTCTGTTGTGAAGAACTCGGATGCAGTTGTTTTTGTTGGAGAAGGGCATTTCCATCCGCTTGCTATTGACGCCGTGCCACGGCGGCAAGACGTGGCCGAAGGCCACGCGATTGATATAGATCCGGACAAGCCAGTCTTCATCATCCATCCGAAATCCGGCCAGATAAGAAAAATCAACGATGAGATCGAAAAACTTAGAAAGAGAAGAAAAGGCGCGATCCTGAAAGCGGCTTATGCGAAAACATTCGGGATAATCGTTAGCACCAAGCCCGGACAGTTTACTCTTCCTGTTGCTGAAAAAATCAAAAAAGAGCTGACATTGCTCGGAAAAAGGTCGGAAATTATTGTTTCAAATGAACTCTCGCCATTAGCTTTAAATAATTTCATATCGTTTGATTGTTATATCGTCACTGCATGCCCGCGGATCGCGGACGACACTGAGGCGTTCGGGAAGCCGGTGTTGAATCTGAAAATGTATAGCGATCTTGTGAGTATTTTACGGGAGACGAAGGCTTGAAAATGGAGACCATAACAGAAACAAAACTGGACATCTCGCTTTTAAGGAAAGGAAAAGTACGTGATACGTATCAGCTTGATAACAACCTGCTGATGGTGTCCACTGACAGGCTGAGCGCATTTGACGTTGTTTTCAAAGAAGGCATACCGCTCAAGGGTGCTGTCCTTAACTCCCTATCTATATTCTGGTTTAAGCTGACTACGGACATAATCAAGAATCATTTTATCACCAATGCCATCCCTGCCAAACTGCCGGCTTATCTGGAAAAGCGGAGCATGATAGTGATGAAAGCCGATCCGATTGAGCTCGAGTGCGTCGTTCGGGGCTACATAACCGGCTCGGCATGGAAGGAATACCAGAAATCCGGTACAGTGTGCGGAATCAAGCTTCCAGAGGGACTGAAAAACGGAAGCGAGCTTTTGCATCCTATTTTTACTCCATCCACAAAGGCGCAGATCGGGCATGATGAGAACATCAACGAGGAAAAAGCCAGGCAGATTGTTGGTGAGAACGCCTTTGAGTTAATGAAGAAAAAAAGCATTGAACTCTATAATTTCGGCAAATCGCATTCCAGGAAATGCGGCCTTATACTTGCTGATACGAAGTTCGAGTTTGGTACGATCATAGATGCAACCGGCCACAAGCAGATTATTCTGATTGATGAGTGCCTGACCCCTGATTCAAGCAGGTACTGGCTCAGGGACGAGTTTGAGAAGGGCAATATGGTCAGCCTTGACAAGCAGTTCGTGCGTGATTATCTCGAGAAGACAAGCTGGAACAAGAACCCTCCCCCGCCGGCACTGCCAGCTGAAGTCATTGAGAACACGAGTAAGAGATATCTACAGGCCTACAAAATGCTCACTGGGAAGGATCTGCTCTTGAATGGCGGGCCGACGCCAACAGCGCAAATCTAGAGATAATGCTTCAGCATCCTAATCGCAAACTTAGCTTGTCCCCTGTTCAGATCGAATAGCATGATTATGTGCTCCAGTTCTTCCGGGCTCCTAATCTCTTCTTCTTTCTCTGCAAAACTCGCAAAGGAGTAGAATGCGCCGTGCTTTGCGCAGAGCCTTAGGAAATTTCTCAGTTTTGAAATCTCGATTGCCCGTCGAATGCCGTGCGATTTGATGATGACTGACAAATCAATAAGAAAGCAGGCCTTTTTCTTTTCAGCAATTACTTTTATTGCGCCATCATCGAACTTATGGTCGCGGAGCATGATCAGGATTTTCTTGTTTTTCGCCTCTGTAGCTGCGATTACATTCTCGAATTCGGCTATCCTCTCTTTTGCCTGCTCGTACTTATAAAAATTTTCAAACCCGTACTTTTTCGGATCTGCTTCGCATTTTATGATATCAAACATTATGGAACACCATACATCACGGTTTATAATATCTACTTCCAAATATGTAATACGACTTATCTAACATAAACTTTAAAGGTGCATATATTGGCTGGACCTATAACCCTGAACGGAAAACAACCGAACGAAACAACTGCTCCAAAAACTGCGTTCCGTGCTGATCCCAAACTGGAAACCATACTAGCCCGCTCTGCATCAAAGCTTCTTGAACAAAGGATAAGCGAGTACCATCCTGAGCGTGATTTCACTCTTGCATGCCTTGGAGAAATGCGATTCAGAGACAGGCCTATGAGCGACCGGGAAAAACTCACTGTTCTTGCGATATGCAGATGCTACGATCAGACCAGACGGCAGTTCACTTTATCCTCCTATTTAGGATATCTGAAGAACACGCATTCAGACGATGTCGACCTGGTCGGTATGCTGATCAATTATAGGGAGAACCCATCTGTCGTCATGGATGTTAACAAGTATGCAGTTGGTGAATTGGGAAGGTTATTGAGAAAAATAAGAAGAATAAAAAATAATGACTAGCGTTTTCTGAAGTTTTCCCATTATCCGGAGAGTCATATTTTATACTCCTTCAAACCATGAAGACGCGGACCAATGTTCTCCACTGGCCGCGTCGGCATTATGGGATTTTGCTCTCACGAGCTCATTTTCTGCCTTCCTCTCCCAATGCCCCTTGACTTTCTTCCGGATGAGGTAAGCCCCATGAAAGACTTTCTCCTACGTCTCACTGACGTGGTAGTGACGGTTTTCCTTGAAGGGTCTGCAAGGATAACTTCGAAATATTTGTACTTGCCATCCTCACCTACCCAATAGGAGTTGAGAACCTCCATGTTCATGTACTGCCTGTTTACCCTCTTCTCAGCTATTGCCTGATGCGAAGTATCCGGCTGCACGAACCTGTAGTTGTGCCTTGGCTTTCTTCCGCCCATGGGCTTTGTCCTTTTTCGTCTTCCTTTTTCAATTCTTACCCTGACAATGGCATAGCCCTGCTTTGCCAGATATCCCAGCCTTCTTGCGCGGGGAAGGTTTGACGGCCTTTCCACCCTGGATATCACGGGCTCGGTTCTCCATAATCTTGTCTTGCTTTTGTAAAGCCTATCTTTGGCAGCATACTCGCGCTGCATGGTTTCCTGTATATACTTATAAGCACCCATCTTTGTCAACTCCTGTTTTCCTTTTCTTTGTTTTATCTGACCAGTTACCTCTTTTGTATAAGTCGTAAACAGAGATTGGCCACAACATGTTTTTAAAGATTTCTTTTTATTATTAGGTCAGCTTGTTTCGAATTGGAGATTTGCGAATCTCCAAACAGACAAATTTTAAAAAAATTTGTCATGGTGTTTAGCATGACTGAGGCTTCAGAAAGAACAGAACGTTCAGATTTTATGAAAACAGTGGAGGACATAAAACTCGCTGAAGAAGAAGCGGATGAGATTCTCAAGTCCGCAAAGATGGACGCAGACAAAATCCTGAGAAAAGCGAAGGAAGACGTTCAGCGCCAGGCAGCGGAACACGACGAGAAGATCGTTTCCCTGAAGAACTCTTTGCTTGAGAAGGGAAGCGAAGAAATCGAGAACGACGTTAAAAAGATATTGAAAGAGGCTACGGCAAAGGCAGATAAGATCCGAAAAGAGAGGCTCGCCAAGAAGGACGTGGAACTTCTGGTGAAAAAATTCCTGGAAATTTCAGAGTGAAAGCAATGATGCGGACAGTGGAAATGCAGAAGCTTAGGATATTTGCACTGCGCAGGGTACTGCCCGGGCTAATCGCCTCCCTGCACAGAATCGGTCTCCTAGAAATAAATCGTGAGGATTTCAAGGGTTTCGAAGGCGGAAGGCCGCTTGAATTTTACAACGTGGTTTCAGAGCAGCTCGTAAGGCTGCGCGCCATCAATGCCATGCTGGAAAAGACCTCGTCGATTCGAAAGAAATACGAACCGAAAATGCTTGAGGTAAAGGAAGCTCTCCGGCTTTCAAAGGAAATCGGGATAGAAGAAAAACTGAAAGCGCTTAATTCTGAGGCAGGCGTTAAGGAAACCGAAGCCAACAGGCTGAGGAACCAACTAGTAGTGATCAAGAAGCTGATTCCTTTTATTGGAATTGATTTTTCAAAGCTTGAGACGAAGACAGTGTCATTCAGGATGGGCGAAATCGCTCCTGAAAAGCTGTCTGTGCTTAAGGAAATATTGGACCGGGAATTACCGGTTTATAATCTTGCACAGCCTTCTGGAAGCAAAACTACTCTGATTCTATTTCAAAAAACAGAAAAGAATGTTGACCAGATGCTGTCTTCAGGTGGTTTTACTGCTCTTGAGGTTCCCCCCGGCACCACCACTCCGATTCAAGCTAAAAAAATGTCCGAGTCTGCCCTCTCGGCGACGGAATCGAGGCTGAACGAGGTCAGGACAGAGCTAAACAACATTTCCAAATCCAACATCGGAATGGTTAAGGACCTCATCTATTCTCTTGAAATTGAAGCCGACAGGGCTGAAATCGCATCCAGGTTCGGGTTCTCAAGATCAATTGCTGTTTTCGAAGGTTGGATAAAGAAAAAGGATGTTCCGGCGATCTCTGAAATCGTTGCAAAATTCAGTAATGATGCAATGCTCTCTGAAATCGTTTTTAGCCATGAAGAGATGCCGCCCACAGTGCTCGGAAATCCCAAGGTGGCTTCGCCCTTTGAGTGGGTTACAAAGAATTATTCGCTTCCCAATTATTACGAGCTCGATCCTTCAATTCTCTATATGATTTTCATTCCCCTTTTGCTTGGAATGATAGTTGGAGATTTCATTTACGGAATATTCGCATTTGGCATTGCATATTGGCTTGCGAAAAAATTCCAGAAAAGCGAGACAATGGGCGCAGTAACCAAGATGTGGCTGTACACCGGTTTCACCTCCATGTTCTTTGGCATCGTGTTTGACGAATGGATAGGATTCCATCATGCCGAGCTTTTTGAGCTTTTACACGAGTGGGGCCTGCCGCTCTTTGGACCTGAAGGAGGATTCTACCATGGCCTAAGCAGGCTTAATCAGCTTCCCCTTCTTTTAGGTATCACAATAATTGTCGGCCTTGTCCACCTAGGCATTGGGTTTATTTTGGGCGCAATAAACGAATGGGGCCACAGCAAGAAGCACGCTGTAGCGAAAATCGCCTGGATTGGCGTGGAAATCGGAGGAACTCTCGCAGTTGCTGCTATGGTCCTCAGTCTGATTCCAGCAGCCTACGGTACCGTGGGGCTTGTTGTTCTGGGCATTTCTGTTGTTGCTCTTTTCATTACTGAAGGAATGATCGGCGTTCTTGAAGTCCCTGGGCTTATGGGTAATGTGCTTTCATACGCCCGTATTGCGGTAATCGGGGTGGTCGGGGTGGTTATCGCGGAAATCATCAACGAGTTTTTCGCACCCAGGCCATCCATGGGATTTTACCTGATAATCGCAATCCCGCTTTTCATCCTGTTCCACCTGGTGAATACTTTCATCGCAATATTCGAAGCCCTTATCCAAGGTGGCAGGCTTAATGTGATTGAATTCAGAATGAAGTTCCTGAAAGGAGGCGGTAGGGAATTCTCTCCGTTCGCCTTACGTTCGGAAGTAAAACAATGAGGTGAAATGAAATGGCAGATGTAGGTAGTTTGTCGACAGGTGCCGGCGCCGCACTCGGTGCTGGCTTGGCTATGGGTTTGTCCGCTCTCGCGGCCGCTTGGTCGCAGGGAACGCTTGGATCCGCAGCCCTTGGTGTAGTTGCCGAAAGGCCGGAATTCGAAAGCAAGGTAATCATTTACCTGGTGCTTCCCGAGCTTCTCGCTCTGTTCGGATTCATCATAGCATTCATGCTCCAGGGTTCGATCGGCGCTGCATGAACTGTAGATGTATGTCGGGCCAGTGGGAAGACCACAGGACGATGAACGGAGGTTTTTTGGATGGGCATTGAAAAGCTCACAGGTTCCTTAATAGGCGAAGCCAACAGGGAAGCCAAAGAGATTGTCAAGACAGCGGAGTGGCATTTAGAGCAGATGCTTAAGGATGAGAAGTCCAAGGAGGAAGGCCTTAAGCAGCGCGCTACGCAAGAGGTTAACAGCAGGCTTGCTGATCAGAGGAATGAGCGGCTTGCTTGGGCAAGGCTAGAGGCTAAAAGGATGATTGCGGAAGCCAGGGAAGATGCCATATCCTCCAACCTGGAGGATTTCTTTTCTGTTCTGAAGGAAGTCAGGAAATCCTCTGCGTACAAGAGTTTTCTTGAGAAATCCGTGCGCATGGCTGTGGAAGAGCTTGGGGGAAAGACAGTTGTCCGCTGCATAAAATCCGATACTCCAATTCTCGGAAAGCTGGCCAATGTGAAACTGGAAAGCGACCTTGAAGGTCTCGGCGGTGCGATTGTTGAGAAAGAGGATGGCACGGTAAGGATCGACCTGAGAATCGAGACTCTGTACGACATAAAACGCGACTCCATGAGGAAGGACGTTTACGACAAGATTTTTACAAAAGATAAGTAAAGAGGCGGATGCTTGGTGAGTATAATTGAAAGCAGGGCCCTGAAATACGGGTATCCGAATGCGCGAGCGAAAGCAATGAAAGGGCTGTTGCTAAAGCCTTCTTTCCTGGATGAGCTCATAAAAGTCTCGACAATTAACGCCATGGTGGAACTGCTCCAGCGGACTGATTATCGGGACGATCTTGTAACTCTGTCTATCGAGTATTCCGGTTCTGAGCTTGTTGAGCTTGCTGCAGGCAGGAATTTTGTCAGGATGGTCGCTAAGCTCAGGCGCTTCACGCCAAAAGAGGATGAGAACGCCGTAAAGGCACTTCTCCGCAAATGGGACCTCATGAACTTAAAAACAATAGTTAATGCACGAAGCCTTAATCGGCAGTATAATGATATCAAGCCGTTTTTGCTCCCCATAGGAGACCTTAAGGAACAGGATTTTGAAAGGATAGCCAATGCTGACAAGGACCAGATATTCAATGAGATAAAAAGAACCGCCCTTGGAATGGAAATGCTTTCTGTATCCACTGCTGCGTTTTCCAAACAGATGTGGGACGCATTCAGGAACTCCATGAAGAACCTGAACATGTTCCTCCAGCTTGAGACCATTCTTGACGCATATACATACTTGTTCATGGACAAGGCACTAAGGCAGGTGCGCGGAAAAGACGTTGATTATATCCGCACGTTGCTCAAGCGGGAGATCGACGCAAAAAACATTCTGATAATCGAGCGGCTTAAATCGCGTGAATATCCTAAAGAAAAAATAGATAACTATCTGATAAAGGGCGGCACCCTGAGCAAAGGCGCCATACGATCACTCATGGAAGCCAAGGACTTATCATCAGTGGTCTCCCTTGCAAAATCAAAATTCAGGAATCTTTCCCTAAAGGAAGGTTCCCTGGGTCTTCATGATCTTGAAATCGCCCTGGAAAAGGCAATAGCAGCAGAGAAAACATCTGCCTTTTACAGGTCAATGCTTTCCATTGGCGTTGTTCTCGGAATCCTGCTGCTGAAAGAGGAGGAAGTTAATAATCTCAGAAAGATCGCAAAAGGCAAGGAGTTCGGAATATCAGAAAGAGAAGTAAAAGAGATGCTGGTAACCCTTTGATGAGATGGTGCATTCATGGTAAAGGCAAAAATGATGGTGATCGGGGATGCGTCCCTTGTAACCGGCTTCAGGCTTGCAGGCCTGGAGGATTGCGTTCAGACAACAAAGGATGATTTCCAGAAAGAGCTTGAGTCAGTCCTGGAAAGGACTGAGTACGGAATCCTCATAGTGAATGAAAGCATGTACAATTCCATTGACTGGAGGCTCAGGAAGAAGCTGGATAGCATGGCTTACCCGGTTGTAATCCCAATGCCTGGTGTTTCCGGTGAGAGCACAGAAGGGGATGAAATAAGAAGTTTGATCAAGCGCGCTCTCGGTTTTGATCTGGCTGCGAAAAAATAATGATTCTGAAGTGTGATGACATGGCAAGCAAAAAAGAAGGTTTTATCAGAAGGATATCTGGTCCGGTTGTTGAAGCTGTTGTGGAGAACGCCAGGCTTTACGACGTAGTCAAAGTGGGTAATGCAAAGCTGACCGGAGAAATAATCAAGATAGTTGGGAACACATCCGTTATCCAGGTATATGAGGACACTTCGGGCCTCATACCCGGAGAGCCAGTCGTTACAACCGGTGAGCCCCTTTCGGTAGAGCTGGGTCCCGGTATTTTGAAGAGCATTTACGACGGCATCCAGCGCCCGCTTAAGAGGATTGAGGAAGAATGCAAAGGCGTTTTCATTAAAAGGGGAATCCAGGTTTTTCCGCTTGACCGCTCAACAAAATGGGAATTCAAGGCTGCTGTGAAAAAAGGCGACAAGGTAAAAGTAGGGGACATACTCGGAAGAGTGCAGGAAACCGAGCTTATCGAGCACAGGGTGCTTTCCCAATACGAAGGAAAAGTGAAATCAATATCTTCTGGCACATTCCAGGTAGAAGATGAAATCGGAGAGATTGAGTTTGAAGGGAAATCAAAACCGTTCAAGATGTATCATAGGTGGTATGTGCGAAAATCTAGGCCAGTGATTGAGAAATTCCCGCCAGTCATTCCGCTGGTTACTGGGCAACGGGTGATAGATACGTTCTTCCCAATCGCAAAAGGGGGAACTGCATGCATCCCTGGACCCTTCGGGTCAGGAAAAACAGTTACACAGCAGGCGCTGGCAAAATACTCTGACACCCAGATTGTGGTTTACATTGGATGCGGTGAGCGTGGAAACGAGATGACTGAAGTGCTCAAGGAGTTCCCGCATCTGATTGACCCGAAGTCTGGAAAGCCCTTGATGGAAAGGACAGTGCTAATTGCGAACACATCAAACATGCCTGTGGCAGCTCGTGAGGCCAGTATTTATACTGGGATCACGCTTGCCGAATACTACAGGGACATGGGCTATGATGTTGCGCTCATGGCTGACTCCACTTCACGATGGGCTGAGGCAATGCGTGAGATTGGTGGAAGGCTTGAGGAAATGCCTGGAGAAGAAGGCTATCCAGCCTATTTGGCAAGAAGGCTTGCTGAATTCTACGAAAGGGCAGGCCGTGTTAGATGTCTCGGCACTGATGAAAGGTACGGATCAGTAACTATCATCGGAGCGGTTTCTCCACCTGGTGGAGACATTTCCGAGCCAGTTTCGCAGAATACCCTGCGAGTCACTAAGGTTTTCCTTGCACTTGATGCGCCCCTGGCTTACAGGAGGCACTTCCCTGCAATCAACTGGCTGAAGAGCTACTCGCTTTACAACGAGACGCTGGAGGAATTCCTCGTGGAGCAGATATCTTCGGATTTCCCCAAGCTCATAAAAGCCGCAATGGCCCTGCTGCAAAAAGAGGCTGAGCTCCAGGAAGTTGTACAGCTTGTAGGACCTGACGCGCTTCCAGAAAAAGAGCAGGCGATTCTTCTTATAACAAAGATGCTCAGGGAGGACTACCTCCAACAGAATGCGTTCTCTGATGTTGACGCCCGATCCAGCCTGAAGAAGCAGTACCTCATGCTAAAATCGATAATGAAGTTCCATGAGAGGACAAAGGGAGTACTTGACCTGGGAGTACAGCTGAAGAAGATAGCAAACCTTCCTTCCACAGTGAAAATCGGTCGCATGAAGGAAACACCGGAAACCAATATCCAGGAGTTCGACAAGCTGCACAAGGAAATTGATGATGAGTTCGAAGAACTCGTGAAAAGCAGGTGATTGGATGCTGAAAGAATACCAAACAATAAACCAGATCGCAGGGCCTCTTGTATTCGTTGAAAAGGTCTCGGGCGTAGGCTACAATGAGATTGTTGAAATTGTCCTTCCTAGCGGAGAACGGAGAAAGGGGCAGGTGCTTGATGTCAGCGAAAAGATCGCAGTTGTCCAGGTTTTCGGCCCCACTGCAGGCATCAGTACGACTCAGACCACAGTCCGCTTCCTTGGAGAAACCATGCACCTTGGCCTCAGCACAGACATGCTTGGCCGTGCATTCAATGGAATCGGTGAACCCAGGGACAAGGGCCCGAAAATCATCCCGAAGGAAAGGGTGGACATAAATGGTCTGCCGATTAATCCGTACTCACGTGAGACTCCGGCTGAGTTTATCCAGACAGGAATTTCAACCATTGATGGAATGAACACGCTTGTGCGAGGACAGAAACTACCCATCTTTTCCGGCTCAGGGCTTCCGCACAACCAGCTCGCTGTGCAGATTGCAAGGCAGGCAAAGGTTCGTGGGAGCGGTGAGAAATTCGCAGTTATTTTCGCAGCCATCGGGATCACCCATGAGGAAGCGTCATTCTTCATTCGGGATTTCGAAAAAACAGGTG
>Ga0315273_10012619_pt1 | contig 10843 bp, 10 predicted proteins | sample YL17G02_0_MG_FD_205753 | JGI IMG/M metagenome (GOLD analysis project Ga0315273, IMG submission 205753) | Sediment microbial communities from Yellowstone Lake, YNP, Wyoming, USA - YL17G02_0 | ecosystem: Environmental > Aquatic > Freshwater > Lake > Sediment | place: USA: Wyoming | collected... | reverse complement strand
CTGACACTCTCTGGGCGTGCGCCCGCAAGAAGGCGTACCCGTCTGAGGACATCGCCAAGCTCAGCGTCGCAGCCATCGTCAAGTCGCAGCCGAGGGCTGAGGTTCGGGCGTACGCGTGCCGTCGATGCGGGCTCTGGCACGTCGGCGCGACGCCAGCCGGCGAGCGGAAGGTGCTGGCGTTCAGCGACGAGGACGCCGAGTCGCCGCGCCAGCGCAGCCGTCCGCCTCGCCGCAGGTCCTACGGCGATGCGTCAGTGCGGCGACGCAGCGTGCCCTCGCGTGTGAAGCGCGAGGACGACGACGATTGACAGTCGTGGCGGGAGAAGTGAGCGAAGTCACCTTTGCGCGCTGGTACATCCGAGGCCCCGCTGACTCGCACAGGTTTGACCGCAAGGTTCCCATCCTGCCCGAGTTCGCCGGCCAGGCGTTCTGCCAGACGTGCCTGATCGTCCACAAGGCGCCGGTCGGCACCGACTGGCACATCGAGTCGCAGGACGTCGACAGGATGCTCTGCGGCCTCGTCATCTCGCTCGATGAGGGAGAGGGTCGCAGGGGCCTTCCTAAGAACGTATGCTCGCGATGCGCTGAGCTCGCGGCGGAGGGTAAGTCATGAAGGCTGTCGGATGCATGGACTTTGCAGGAGGCATGGCATGCGGTGTGTCTCAGGCCGGCTTCGACTACGTGGCCAAGCGAGAGCCGTCTGCGTTCAGCGGGTTCGGCGTGGCGTCGGTCGAGTCCAACTTCAACGGGGTCCAGGTCGAGGTCTCTGAGCCAGAGTTCTGGAGCGTCGTCAGGTCGGACCTCGTGTTCGGCTGCCCGCCGTGCAGCGGGTTCTCGATGCTCTCCACGATCAACACGGCGGACTCCAAGACGGGCAAGATGGTCGATGGCGTGCGCGTCGCGCAGCGCGGCGTCGACTCGCCGGACAACAAGTGGATGTCTGAGCTGATGCGCTACGCCGCGAAGGTGAAGCCAGGCGTCATCGTCATGGAGTCCGTCGCCTCCGGCGGGAAGCTCGGCGCTCCGCTGATGGAGGAGCTCTGGCAGCTGGTCCGCGAGGATTCTGGCCTCGACTACCACATGACCGACGTGTTCGTGAACGCCTCGCTGATCGGCGGCGACGTGATCAGGTCGCGCTACTTCCTCGTCCTCCACCAGGCACCGTTCGGCGTGGACCTGCCGACCGCCCGCCCGAGGACGCTGATGGAGGTGATCGGCGACCTCCCGCTCGAGGCCGGCATGCGGACCGAGGGCCAGTACGACTCGTCCTGGGGCCACGTCACGAACGGCTCGCGCTCCGACGAGCGGATCAGGCTGACCATTGAGGAGTTCAGGAAGCACGGGTATGACTGGGAGGAGGGCAAGCGGCTGCCCGAGCACCTGGAGGCGTGGACGAAGGAGATGGGGCACGACTACCCGTCGTGGTGGTACGGACCCTCGGGCGAGCTCCTGTCGCACGCTGTCAGCGACAACATGTACTCGCCGTTCAGGTGGCGCGCCAACAAGCCGATGGGCGTCGTGACCGGCGGGTTCATGGACCGCGCCGTCCACCCTATCGCTGGCCGCCCGTTCACGTACCGCGAGGGCGCTCGCTTCATGGGGTTCCCCGACGACTGGAGCCTCAAGCCCATCGTGGAGGGCAAGCGCGACAGCTGGCTCGGGAAGGCCATCCCGGTGGCAGCTGGCCGGTGGATCGGCACGTGGGCTCGAGGCTCGCTCGAGGAGGAGCCTGGCGAGTATGCGGGCGTCCTCGTCGCGCCGAAGCATCGGGTCATCGACGTGTCCACGGCGGACAAGGTCTCTGCTGTGGAGCGCGGGGAGTCCGGCGAGATGTGCTGGTGGGAGCGCCCGGAGACGCCGCGGATCACGTACTCCTACGCGGACCCCGAGCCTGTCGCAGCGCGGCGCCTCAGGACCGACACGATGGTCGGCGCCGCCCCGCGCCCGAGGAACGTCTCGACTGGTCGTCCGCCGAAGGCGCGCGTCGCAGCGCGAGGAAGGGTCTCAGACAGCATGCCGATGCTCAAGCCAGACGCCGCGCCCATCGCTCGCATCCAGCCGGAGGAGTTCCAGCGGCTCCTCACTGAGCTTCGCCTGACGCGCACAGAGGCCGCTCTGGCGCTCAGCGTGAGCCCGTCGAGGATCGGCGAGCTCACGGGGCGTGCGCGCCCGAAGTCGTGGCTCAACGCCGAGCGATGGCCGGACGTCCAGGTCGCGCTGCGCAAGTACGCTGCCGATCTCACGCTTGCTGCCACGCAGCGGAGGTAGCGCTCAAGTCCCTGATTGATCCGCGTCGCGTATGATCGGCGGATGGCTCCCCCGACCGTACCGACTGAAGCGAAGAAGCGACGCGGAACATACAGGGCTGACCGAGACCCAGGAGCTGGCAGCACGCTGGTTCCTGTTCAGCGCGCATCCATCACGGAGCCGCCCCCTTCGTCCTTGAAGGACGTCGGGGCGGCCGAGTGGGAGCGCGTTCTTCGGGTCTGCCCGTGGATCGGCCTCTCTGATCTCACCGCCCTCAGACTGCTGTGTGAGGCGATGGACAGGCGCGAGCTTCTCGTGCAGGAGGTCGAGACGGGTGAGCTCATGCTCGAGACAAGTACAGGATACGCGTACGTGAATCCTGCGCTGTCTGCGCTTGAGAAGACCGAGGAGCGTATCAGCAAATGGATGCAGCAGCTTGGACTGACGCCGAGCGCGAGAAGCGAGCTCGGAGTCGCGGAGGTCAAGCAGGCCAGCGCGCTCGACCAGCTGGCCCAAAGCAGAGCCACACGGATGGCTGGCCTCCAAGGTTCCACACCGTCGTCCCGCAGAGCGCCATCCAGTACGGAGACGGGGAAGAAGTCCTCACGCTCCTCGACGCCTACGGCCGGATCACCAAAGACTCTATCGCTGGCCCAACCGGCGCTCCCCTCAGACCTCGAGGCTGGCAGCGTCAACTAGTCTCGGAGACGTTCGCCCGGGACCCTGTCACTCACAGGCGTCGCCATCGGACCGCGATGTGGGGGATGGCCCGCAAGAACGGCAAGACGGGCCTGTGCGCGCCTATCGCGCTCCACGGCCTTATGCTCGGTGGCGACGGCGCAGAGGTCTACTCAGCGGCCGCTGATCGCCCGCAGGCGAAGCTCATGCTCACCGCGGCGAAGAAGAACGTCGAGCTGATCCCCGAGCTCTCGCGAAGGCTCAAGCTGTACCGCGACGCCATCGAGGATCCGGTCACGGGCTCGATCTACAAGGCGCTGTCCGCGGACGCTTACACTAAAGAGGGTCTGTCGCCGACGTTAGTCTTGGCCGACGAGCTCCACGCCTGGCCGAACCGAGACCTGTACGACGTGCTCGCGCTCGCGATGGGCGGTCGCTTCGATCCCCTGATGCTGATCGTGACGACGGCTGGCGTCATGGTGGACACGCACGGACAGCAGTCGATCGCGAACGAGCTGTTCGAGTACGGGCTGCGCGTCGCCGCTGGCGAGGTGGACGACGCGACGTTCTACATGTCCTGGTGGGCGTCGCAGGACAACGCGGACATCGAAGACATGGCCGCCTGGGAGGCGGCCAACCCGGGCCTGGACGACATCCTCGACCTCAACGAGCTGAGGGCGTCCGCGAAGCGGGCCAAGTCGGGCGGGTTCAAGGAGTCAGAGTTCCGCATCAAGCGCATGAACCTCTGGGTGACAGCCTCGACGGTCGCGCTCCCCGGCGGCGTCTTCGAGATGTGCGCCATCCCGCGCCAGATGGACATCGCCGCGGAGCACGGCGACGAGGAGCTCGTCGAGAGGCTCGAGGCGAAGATGGAGCGCGACCCGAAGGAGTCGCGGATTGTCTTCTTCGACGGCTCGTTCAACCACGACTGCACCGCTCTGCTCGAGGTGTTCCTCGACGGGTACATGCGCATCCTCGGGTGCTGGGAGCGACCTCCGGACGAGGACAACTGGCGCGTTCCGATGGGCGAGGTGGAGAACGTCCTGTTCGAGGCCTGTCGCGACACCGAGGTCATCGAGGTCGCCGCAGACCCCTTCCGCTGGGCCAAAGAGCTCGAAGATTGGTCCGCAGTCGGCCTCCCTGTCGTAGAGTATGCGACAACGTCTCCGTCACGGATGGTTCCGGCGTGGGCGAAGTTCTACGACGCTGTCATCGCCGGCAACATCACCACGGACGGCGACCCTCGACTCGAACGCCACGCGAGGAACACCACGTTGAAGGTTGACCGGCTGGGGCCCAGACCAGTGAAGGAGCATCGCGGCTCGCCCCGCTCAGTGGACCTCCTCATCTGCGCCGTCGGCGGGTATGATCGCGCTACTTGGCACGCAGCGAACCAGGGGCCAGACGAGCCTCTCATCGCATGGGGCTGAGCGTCAGGCTCGTCGAGAGGCGAGTCATCCTCGGGAAAGACGTCGCGAGAGCTAAGACAGCGACTCGTGAGATCATCGCCCGCGTCGTCGCGGCGATAACCCCCGCGCGGCGAGCCGCGGTCGCTATCCTGGTCGGGGTCGGGCTGGTCGTATGGGGACTCGCGCTCTGGTCAGTCACCGTAGCGATGATCACGGCAGGCATCGCGCTCGTGGTGTACGGCGCAGTGCTCGTGGACCTCGACGTCTCGCCCGTCCGACGCAGACGCAAGAAGAAGGTGATCGAGTGAGCCGCGACTTCACACGAGGCCGCAGCATGTCTGGAGGCTGCGGCTGATGGCCAACCTGGTTCAGAAGGCGCTGCAGCGCTCTCAGTGGCCGTCAATCACGCTCGACGAGTACGTTCAGTTCTTCAACTTCCAGAACCTCTCGTACCCGTTCACTCTCCAGCAGACGATGAACGGCCAGGCCGTCGAGCAGGTTGACGGCAGCTACGAGAGCTTCGTCTACTCTGCGTTCAAGAGCAACGGCGTCGTCTTCGCGTGCATGCTCCTGCGAATGATGACGTTCAGCGAGGCGCGGTTCACGTGGCGCCGCATGACGAACGGCAGGCCCGGTGACTACTTCGGCAACAAAGAACTAGCGATCCTCGAGAAGCCCTGGAAGGGCGGCAACACCGCTTCGATGCTCTCGCGAGCAATCCAGGACGTGGACCTGGCCGGCAACTACTTCGCCACGCGCCGCTCGGGCAACAAGATCAAGCGCATGCGTCCAGACTGGGTGACGATCATCCTCGGAAGCTACGAGGATCCGACGACCGACCCGAACGCGCTCGACGCCGAGATCGTCGGCTACATGTACCACCCGGGCGGGCGCTACTCGGGCACGACCCCGGTGCTCCTCCTGCCGGAGTTCGTCGCGCACTGGGCTCCCATCCCTGACCCGTACGCGCAGTACCGCGGCATGTCGTGGCTGACTCCCGTGATCCGGGAGTTCATGTCCGACACCGCGATGATCACCCACAAGGCCAAGTTCTTCGAGAACGGCGCGACGCCCAACATGGTGGTGACGCTGGATCCGGGTCTCAAGAAGGAGAGCTTCAAGGAGTGGGTAGCGATGTTCAGCGACCGGTACTCCGGAGCGCTGAACGCGTACAAGACCCTGTACCTCGGCGCTGGCGCGACGATCACGCCTGTCGGCAAGGACTTCCGACAGATGGACTTCGCGGTCACCCAGGCAGCAGGCGAGACGCGCATCGCCGCCGCGGCCCAGACCCCGCCGATCCTGGTCGGGCTGTCAGAGGGCCTGAAGTCCGGCACGCACGAGAACTACAACCAAGCGAAGCGGCGATACGCTGACATGACGATGCGCCCGCTGTGGCGGAGCATCGCGACGTGCCTCGACATCCTCGTTCTGTCGCCGGACAACGCGGAGCTCTGGTACGACGACAGGGACATCCCCTTCCTGGCGGATGACATCAAGGACCGCGCAGAGGTCCAGTACCAGCAGACACAGGCTATCGGTCGGCTGATCGACTCGGGGTTCAAGCCGGACGTCGCGGTCGCGGCCGTCGTCGGCAACGACCTGAAGCTTCTTGAGGGCAGTCACTCGGGTCTCTACTCTGTCCAGCTCCAGCCGCCTGCTGACAAGAACGCGAAGGACGTCACGCCGCCGGACGCGCCGCTCCCGTCTGGCAACGGGACTGGTAACGGCAAGCTGCCAGCCAAGACTCCTGCCAAGACCCTCGCGACAGACAGCAAGGCGTCTCGTGATGCAGCTGGCATGCTCCTTGAGGCCGCGCGACAGCAGACCATCGAGGTACACGCGCACTTCCCGGAGGGGATGATCAAGATCGAGGCACCGAAGAGCACGACGCGGCGCGTGGAGCGTGACCCCGTGACGCACGAGGTCGTCGCGATCACGGACGCGGTGGAGTGAGCCGATGCCCTCGAACCTGAAGCTCTCCACCGGGACCGTCAACGCTCAGGCAGACGCGCTCGCGCGTCGTCTGGACAACGGCTATCTCCGGATCTACGACGGCGCTCAGCCCTCGACCGCGAACTCGCCCGTGACGACGCAGACCCTGCTGGCAGAGCTGCGGATCACCAACCCGTCATCGTCAGCCGCGGTGAACGGGGTCATCAATCTCACGCTTCGCCCTGACACAGACGCGAACGCAACAGGCCAGGCTACGTGGTATAGAATGCTGGCGTCTGACGGGGTGACTCCTCTGCTGGACGGGTCGGCCGGTACGGATCCCAGCGACGACCTCGTGTTCGACTCGGCGAGCATCCAGATCCACTCGCAGCTTGCCATCAGCGGCTATCAGCACACCGTACCGAAGACGTAGGAGAGACCCGTGGCGATTGTTGACGACTTCGCGATTGACGTGGCGGGGGCGATCACCCACGTCTCGGGCGCGACGAACTACACCGTTCTCCAGCTGCATCGATGGCTCCAGGACCTCGCTGACGACGCGCAGGCGTCGGTCGGCGACCTGATCGACATCACGACCTCGACCCCGTCTGAGCGGTCGACCGACAACATCATCACGCTGAACAGCCCGTTCGCCATCAACGACGCGGCGGCCCAGTTCCTGTATGACGGCTCGATCACGCAGAAGAACGGCGACGAGATCTTCGCTGGCCTGGTCGTCGTGGGCGCGGTCGACGCATCGACCGAGCTGCAGATCTGGCAGGACGAGGCCATCGTCACCTCACACTGGGCGGCGGGCAAGAACGCAGACGCCCCGGCCTCGATCTTGAACCGGGTCCTGGTCAAGGTCCGCACGAACGGGGCCGACATCGACGGTCGCAAGATCATCGTCTGGGCTCGCGAGCTCGGCCAGCGGTACGCCGAGTTCTCGGTCACGATGGGCCTCGGCAACAACGTCGCGGCCATCTTCACGTCGCCCGACCTGAACAACACCGACAGCGCCATCACCATCGCTGGCTGGTCCGACATCACGAACACCGAGGGCTACCAGCTCATCGACATCAACGCCGACGGGACGACCGAGGCGTACTACAGCCGGTGGAACTACGGCGCGAAGACAGCCAAGCAGGTCTACCAGCGCACCAAGTGGATCCAGCGCCGCGGCTCCACCGAGGCCATTCACTCCACCACCGGCCCCCTATTCCGGGGCATCACGCACCAGTTCGACTACGACGCCGAGACCACGACTCCGCCCGAGGACGCGGTCCTCGCCTGGGGCACGAGCTTCGCCTACCAGTCCGGCACTGGCACGGTTCCGACGGCGGGCTCATACTGGAAGAACGACACCGTCGGCGGCGTCGGGAAGGTCGTCTACGTCTCGCCCTCGGCGGGCGTGACCGGCACCGTCGTCATCCAGCGCGAGACGACGACCGCGACCTGGGCCACCGGCAACGTGTTCTCGCTGCTCGGCGGGACCGGCTCGATCGCGATCAACGGCGCCGTCACGGGCGGCACGAACGCTGGCGGATGTGGTCGCCTGCTCGCCAAGCTTGACGAGGGCACGAGCGGCACGCTCTGGATCCAGCTCATGTCGGGCACCCCGCCCGCTGACCCTTACGAGCTGTGGGGTCGCGGCACGGCCGGCAAGCTCGCCAACACGAACAGCGCCGCAGCAACGAAGACTGTCAGCCCCGAGTTCCTCGGCGCGTACACCGGCTCCTCGATCATCGGCGCTTTCGGCATCGGGATCGACCCGCCCGACGGCATCTCGGCCGACCTGTTCACGACCCTGCTCGCGGCGAGCGTCAGCCCGCCGAACAACCAGATGTTCAAGGTCTTCGGCCTGGCCATCGGCGACCGGGTCCTCGTGGCCGAGAACAGCGGCGGCGCCCCGAACTTCGACCAGTTTACCATCGACGGTGCGCTGACCACTGGAGCCATTACCTCCATCTTGATGCACGAAGACATCCCGCTCGACACGCCCGCGCTCACGGGAGCCAACGGTCCGTTCCTGCGGATCAAGCTCGACACCGGCGTCTATCGCCAGGTCGCGTACACCAGCTGGGCGGGCAAGACGTTCCAGATCGCCAGCACAAGCTTCACCGACCCGCTCGACGCGACCGACGGGAACTTCGCGTTCATTGCCTACATCGACATCGCCACGTCGGGGACCGAGGAGGCCGTCACGCTCAAGTACTCGGGCGACCGGACGATGTTCGTCCGGGTCCGGGACGGCGGAGGGACCCCGATCAAGACGTTCGAGACGACCGCAGGCTTCATCGCTGGCGGCGGCTCGGCGACGGCGATCCGCACGGCCGACGCGTAAGCCAAAGCTTGGTGGCGGGTGCGACCGATGCTATAGTCTCGCGGCGCACCCGCCAGCATGACGGAGCCTCCTGAATGGCCGTACCCGCCTACGTCACAGACCTGTACACGATCAACGACGGCTCGGGTACGTTCACCGAGCCTGCCAGCGCTACGCTTGGAGCGATCACCCCCGCTGACACTGACAACTTCGTCCAGAGTACCAGCTGCAACTCGAAGACGACCGGTGCCTCTGGTGCGCCTGCTTTGGCTGGCCTTGGGATCGCTGCCAGCGGCGCGCAGTCGATCTCTAGCCCTAATGCGTTCTACGCCTGGGTGTTCGTCGGAGGCGGCGGCCTGATCGACACCTACGCTAACGGCGGTATCCGCCTGATCATCGGCCAGGACCTGAGCAACTACAGGTACTGGTACGCGGACGGCAACGAGTACTTCCCGTACATTGGCTGGCAGTGTATCGCCATTGAGACCGACAACGCCGTCGTCGCCGCTACTGGCTCCACCGGCTCGCCGTCGGCCACGAAGACATACTTTGGTGTCGTCTTCAACTGCAAGATCAACATCGGCAAGGGCAACCCGATGGCAGTGGACGCCCTGCGTTGGGGTCGGACGATCACGATCACGGCCGGCGAGGCAGCGAACTACGCCACGTTCGCTGGCTGCGCCGGCACGAACGACGCGATCAACGCTCGCTGGGGACAGTTCGCGGCCATCCCTGGCGGCTACCAGCTTCAGGGCAGGCTGCTGCTCGGCGTGACCGGCGGCACCGCCGTCGACTTCCGCGACAGCAACGTGAACATCGTCACCGCTGTCAGCCGCAAGGTTGCGGCCTCGTTCAACGCCATCGAGATCCAGAACGCCTCGAGCCGCGTGGACTGGGACTCTATCGCCTGGTCGGCCCTGGGCACCGTCTCGCGCGGGACCTTCACGGTCACAGACGACGCCGATGTGAACATCACCGGCTGCTCGTTCACCGGCCTCTCGACGTTCTCGCTCAAGGCAGCGACCGACGTCTTGAGCTCGATCTTCCGCCTGTGCGACACCGTCACGGCTCCCGGCTCGAACTTGAGCGGCAGCCAGTTCCTGCTGCCCCGGGTGGCGGCAGACACGTCGGCAGTCGTCTGGAACGCCAACGTAGACCCTGACGGCAAGCTCAACAACTGCGTGTTCTCCAAGGGTGCCAACGCGCATCACGCTATCGAGTTCGGAACGTCCAGCCCCACGACGCTGACGCTTCGTGGCATCGCCTTCGGAACGGGGTTCAACGCCTCGAACGGCAACAACGACTCGACCCTGCGCTTCCTGCGGACAAGCGGGACGATCACTGTCAACCTGATCGGATGCTCCGGGAACATCAGCTACAAGAAGGAAGCTGGTGCGACCGTCTCGCTCGTCGTTGACCCTGTCAGCCTGGCGGTCCACGTCCAGGACATCAACACTGGCTCCGCAATCGTCGGCGCTCGCGTCTGGGTCCCCGTCACCTCGACCGCTGGCGGCAAGCCCTACAACGCCACCGTCACGATCACGAGATCGACCACGACAGCCACCGTGGCGCACACCGGACACGGCATGGCGACCAACGACTGGGTCTGGATCAGCGGCTGCACGGACCCGCTGTACAACGGCACGTTCCAGATTACGAGGACTACCGACGACGCCTACACCTACGTGATGGCCGGAACGCCTGCGACCTCGCCCGCCGCTGGCAGCCCCAAGGCCACGTTCGTGGTGCTCAACGGGGTCACCAACAGCTCAGGCGACATCTCCGCCAGCTACTCCTGGCTGGCAGCCCAGCCGGTCAACGGCCGGGTGCGGTCGGCCACAGGAGCGGGGCCCTACTACAAGACTGCCCCCGTGACGGGTACGATCAGCACCACGTCGGGGCTCGCTGTCACCGTCCAGATGATCCCAGACGCGTGAAGGAGCCTCGTGGATAACGGCAGCGGAGAGACCAAGCAGACAAAGCACGAGCTCGACGTCCTCATCGGCGAGATGAACGCCGCGGCGCTCGCGCAGAACCTGAACGAGCTGCGCACGCACTACGACATGCGGCTGATCGCCCTCGAGAACGAGATCGCATCTATGCGCATCCTGGTCCAGAACCAGTCTCGGATTATCGGCGAGGCGCTGCAGCGCGTGATGGGCTCTGGCTCAACCGAGCGAGGCGAGTGAGCCGTGGCTGTCACCGTCGACTGGGGAGACAAGATCATCGCCATTCCGCAGACCGACTTGGT
>Ga0315273_10012618_pt1 | contig 10844 bp, 8 predicted proteins | sample YL17G02_0_MG_FD_205753 | JGI IMG/M metagenome (GOLD analysis project Ga0315273, IMG submission 205753) | Sediment microbial communities from Yellowstone Lake, YNP, Wyoming, USA - YL17G02_0 | ecosystem: Environmental > Aquatic > Freshwater > Lake > Sediment | place: USA: Wyoming | collected... | reverse complement strand
GAGCCCCGGAAGTAGAGCCGACCGACGACCGCAATCCAACCAGCACGCGTAGACGCGCCTGGTAGCTCCGGCGGGGGGTGAGAAACCGACCGGGCCGAACCGGTCGCCCGCTCGGGAACGTACCTGCAAGGTGGAAGTGACCGACGCAGCCTCGCTCGGAAAGGCGATCTCGGAGCTCGAGAAGCAGATGAAGGCGGCGGCGAAGCGGCTCGAGTTCGAGGAGGCTGCGCAGCTGCGCGACCGGATCAAGGAGCTGAGCGCCCAGCAGATCTACAAAGCATAGGGGCTGGGCTTGCACTCGACCGCCTTGCTCCCTCTCCCGGCGGGAGAGGGCGGGGTGAGGGCGCAGCCGTTGGTTCGAACCCGGTACATAGGTTACAGATCAGACCGGGTACATGGGTGACAGGTTGGTTTACCGCCAGGGGGTGGCGCGAGCCGGCACCCCAGCTTTATCCTGGAAGTGCAAGTTATTCTGCTTGCGCTAGATAGCTCCTCGGCTTGACATTCGGACAAAAATGACCGACATTCCGTTTGTGACGGGTGCGGAGTTTGTCCGCAAGGTGAAGAAAGTGGGGCGGCGGAAAGGGGTCTCGGTTGAGCTCATCGCAGAGCGTGGCAGGGGAGGTCACGGGACCCTGTACTACGGTGCGCGGCGGACAGTGGTGAAGCATCGGCAGGCTGAGCTGAGTCCTGGTCTGCTTCACGCGATGCTGGTCCAGCTTGGGCTGACGCTCGAGGACCTGCAGCAAGGTTAGGGAGGAAACGATGGCAGGAGACTTCGCTTATGCAGTCGTGCTCACCCCAGAGCCGTCCGGCGGGTTCGTCGTCTCATGCCCCGACTTCCCCGAGCTGCTGACCGAGGGCAAGGATCGGGCGGATGCCATTGAGCAGGCGACCGACGCCCTCGAGGAGGTCTTTGCCGCCCGGATCCGGCGGGGCGAGGAGATTCCGGACCCCTCGGTCCTGGCGGAGGATACGGACGCGGTGGTCGTTCGCGTTCCGCCGATCATGGCGGCGAAGGCGGCGCTGGCACTTGCCTTACGTCAGACCGGCACGAGCCAGACCGCGCTTGCGCGCAAGCTCGGCCTCGATGAAAAGGAGGTTCGTCGCCTGCTTGATCCGCATCACGCCTCGAAGCTTGCCAGGCTCCAGGCGGCACTGTTGGCTTTGAACCGAGACGTCGAGATTCGCGTGGTCGAGGTTGCCACGCCCGAGATCAAACAGACCGAGGCTCGGTCATACAAAATGATTGCGGACGGAGCTGAAAACCTCGCTGGCAAGCTCTTTCCGCGTGCTGTAGCCGGCGGACAGGCGATTCCGGTTCACGAATTGCTCGCAGCGTCTCGACTGACCGGAGTCGCCGGCGCGGCAGTCACAATCCAGGCCGACAGGGGCCTTCACGAAGAGGCTGTTTCGGAGTACCGGCGTGGCGCCGTCGCGGTTCGGGTGCGCGCCGACGTGTGGGAGGGCGCACAAGCCGGAAACGCGCGCTCTCGCTTCACTGTCGCGCACGAGATCGGCCATGTGGTCCTTCACCGCAGCGACCTGATCCAGCACCGTGGCTGCGCCTTTCGCGACACCCTGACGGCGACCCAAAAGCTCCCGCCGGAGGTCCCGATCTTTCGCTCGCCCGAGTGGCAGGCTAGCGCATGGGCCGGAGCGTTCCTCATGCCGCTGGCCGGCGTACGCAGCTACCTTGGCCGATTGCGAAAGCAGGGCTTGGAGTTCTCGCCGACCCTGTTCGCGCTTCACTTTCAGGTTAGTTCCCAAGCGGCGAGTATCCGCCTGGAGAAGCTTCTGCCGGATCTTGTGGGCAAGGGGTAGGCAGTGGCCCTTATACACCTCTTCGACGACGATATCGCCAGGGTTCAGCATCGCACGAAGCATGAGGCGGAACCGCTGTTTGCCTACTACAACACCTCGGCACGACCCAGTGTCAGTGCCTTGCGAGGGTTGCTCGTGCAATGGTTCGACCAGTACCCAGAGGAAGCCAAGACCGATCTGCGCGAGCGATTCCGCTCGCCGATAGATGTACAGCACCAGGCTGCTTTCTTCGAGCTCTACGTCCATCGACTCGTGTCCTGCATGGGGTACGAGCTCAAGCCTCATCCCGACATCCCGGGCAGCAGCAGCCACCCGGACTTCCTGGTGTGCAAGGGCGGCACAGCTGTCCTTTATCTCGAAATCACCATTGCCGCCTCCTCGGCAGAGGAACAGGCGCAAGAGAAGCGCGCCGCGGTTGTCTACGACACGCTTAATGGCCTCGACTCACCCAACTTCTTCCTCCACATTGACGTGCGAGGCGCACCCAAGACGCCACCGGCAGGCGCACGCCTGCGTGAGGACCTTCACAAGTGGTTGGCACCACTCGACCCAGATGTAATCGCGAGACGGCTCAGCGAATTTGGGCTCGACGGTCTGCCGACTCTCGAGTGGCAGCATGATGGCTGGAGCCTCACGTTCTCCCCAATCCCCAAAGCGCCAGAGAACCGGGGCAAGACTGGACTTCGACCGCTGGGGAGTCGCATGTCGGGTGGCTGGTCACGGAGCCACAAGCCTCTTCGTGTGGCCGTCAACTCGAAAACGAAGAAGTACACCAATGTTGAGCTGCCCCTCGTGATCGCGGTCAACGTGCTCGATGAGTCTGCCGACGACTTTGACGTCATGAATGCCCTTCTTGGCGAGGAGTGCATTACTTTCGCCGTCTACGCGGATGGGCGATCAGTCGAACCGCATGAAACGAGGAAGCGCAATGGCGCCTGGACAGGTCCTCGTGACCCACAAGGGCGCGACGTAAGTGCCGTGATGGTTGCCTACCACCTCAATCCATGGCGTATGGCCGAGGAGTCGCCGAGGCTCATCCATCACCCGTGGGCACGTCGGCCGCTGGCCCCAGGCTTTTGGCCTCTTGACCGGTGGGTTCCGGATACCAGAGCAGGGCGTTACCACACACTATCGGGGAAGGCGGCCGTGGATCTTTTAGGCTTGCCCAATCCCTGGCCACCAGACAACGATTGATGGCGCGCCAACCATTAACGCGCGCACGGACAGGCTGGAGCTAACCCGCGCCGCGAAGGAGCACCCCGGCGAGCTGCGCTCCAACTGGCTCAACCCGCCCGAGGTGGGTTTGCGAGGAAGTGCCGGAGTCTGCCGGTGCGAGGGACGGCGCGTGGAAGCGCTACCTTTACCACGCCGACGCCGGCAGCATCGGGACGGTTCGCTACACTCGTCTGGCTCCAAAGGACGCGGAGTGCGCCGCCAAGCCGAAACCCCGCACGCTGACCACCCTCAACAACCAGCGGCCAGCGTGGCTGTAATTGGCGCATGAAAAGCTCGAGGCTGCTGCCTTCGCCACCTACGGCTGGGAGTCCGCCATGTCTAACGACCACCTCCTCGAATCTCTGATCGCTTTGAATGTCGAAAGGTCCCGAGGAGGCATGCAATTGACTGCGGACTGCTCATGGGCGACCACGCTTCAAGTCTGGAGCCGCGCAACGTGTGTACAATTCCAATGGAGAGCCTGATGACGGTACCCGCTTGTTTCGTCTCCTACACCTGGGAACCGCTCGAGCACAAGCTCTGGGTCCGAGAGTTCGCGACTAGGCTCAGGCGTGACGGGGTCGATGTCAAGCTCGACCAGTGGGAGACTGTGCCTGGGGACGCTTTGCCCGAGTTCATGGAACGCTCCGTGCGTGAGCACAACTTCGTATTGATCGTCTGCACTCCTGCCTATCGGGCGCGGTCCGATCGCCGGATCGGGGGCGTTGGCTACGAAGGCGACATCATCACGGGCAGCCTCATGTCCAGCCGAAATCAACGCAAATTCATCCCGGCACTCCGCGAAGGACAGTGGACCCAGGCCGCCCCTACCTGGCTGGGCGGCAAGTATTACGTTGACCTTCGAGGCGATCCGTACTCGGAGGAGCAATACCAGGATCTACTGAGCACCATGCTGGGCACACGCGAGAAAGCCCCTCCGGTTGGCAGAGCACAGCCTGGCGCCATCCCGGGAGAAGGTCGTCAGGCGCCCGCCGAACTTGAGGAGTTCGAGCCTATCCGAATCATCGGTGTTGCGGTCGACGAGGTTGGCACACCCAGAAGCGATGGCACTCGGGGTTCAGCTCTGTATGCAGTGCCGTTCAAGCTCTCCAGGATTGTTCCTCCGGGCTGGGCCGAGCTGTTCATTGAGGCGTGGGACCGCCCGCCGTCCTTCACCACAATGCATAGGCCAGGGATAGCTCGCGTCTCGGGGAACCGGATCGTTCTCGATGGGACAACGATTGAGGAGGTGGAACAGGTTCACCGCCCGACTCTGAAGCTCGCTCTCGCCCAAGCCAATGCAAGAATGCGGGAGCGGATGGAGACAGAGACGCGACGGCGCCAGGAGGCGGCAGCGCGGAAGGAAGACCACGAGAAGCACGTAAAAAACGTCGCCTCCCGACTCAAGTTCGACGACAACTAACTCGGAGGCGCTGCGGAAGCTGGGAGTAACCCCATCCTAAGTCTACATTCCCCACCTCATCCGGCCCACCGGCCTTCTGGATCCTCAGATAATCGTGAAGCCGGCGCAGGGGCAGGTGGACCACGTGCTGGCGCGCATCCGCGAGCGGGTGGCGGCGGGTGAGCGGGTGCTGGTCACCACGCTCACCAAGCGGATGGCGGAGGACCTCACCCAGTACTTCGCCGAGCTGGGGAACCAGATGAAGACGGCGGTGAGGAGGTCGGATCTTCAAGAGGCCGCGATCTTGCGCGACCGCATCAAGGAGCTGCGCGCGCAGCAGATCTACAATTCCTGGGTGAGCCGGTCCCCGAAGTGGAACCGTTGGAGGATTGGCGCGTTCTGCAGTCCCCCTATTTCTCGTCTTGGTCTTGGTTATCTCCCCGATTCACCGCGTTCGTGTACTGGCGTAGTTTCTCCAGCAATCTCGCGTGCTCCTCGGGGGTGAATTTGACTGCAATGTTGCCGGACCCTGGTTGCCAGGGACGCATGTGTTTCCGCCATAGGCAAGCGGTTGGCGAGCTCTCGACCTCCGGTGGATAGCACCCGTACTGGTACTCACGTTCAAGCTTCTCCTCCTCCGTCAACCCGGCCCACCGATCCGCAATCATGGCGAGGTCGTTCTTGAGCGCCTCGCCCAGCACGAAATCCTGATCTGCCTCAAGGAGCAGTGGAGCAAGGCAGCGATGGAAGACGTCGTTAGAGGAAAAGACCATGCAGAAGGGTAGGTAGAAGAGATACTCCAAGTCCACGCGGTTCGTCGCGCGCGGTCCGATGAGGCCGTTCCTGGACGCCACGACGAACAGGAGCAACGCCCTGAGACAAAACTCGGCATACGGCGCGAACGGTCTAATGAACTGAGGCCTGAACTGTGCCCAACGGTTCTGGACGGCGTGGGCCTCTTTCTGCGAGCACCCCAAGTCTTCAAGAAGGAGTGAGAGCAGGGGGACCTGAAGCGGTTGTTTCCCTAGCACCGCGTCAACGCTCGATACGGCCTCATCTAGCGTCGATGCTGCGGGCAAAATCACATGAAACCTGGAAAGCTGTTCTACGTAAAGCGAGTGATCCACCGATGTCGCCGCCGCGCGCCAAGCTGCCGAAAGTAGCCGCTCAGCCTCGGAGAACCTGCCCGCGCCCCAGTGTCGGAGGGCAGCTTCTTCGGGCAACTCGTCGATCCACTGGCCAACCACTCCATCCTTTGTCACAACCCTTCTGGCAGGGCCAACCACGACCTGTCGATGACGGGGTAGCGGCTGGCCTAGCAAGTTCCGCAAACAGATTACCCTGTACGCTAGGCTCACGATGCGATCCAAGCCACCAAGTTTGCGCGACAGGAGGGCGACGACGTCGTCGGGAAGTGGCTTTCCGTCCCTGCACCGCTTCGTAATATCTCCGAGAATTTCGGCAACCAGCACGGGTGGAATATTGAGAAAGTAGTGTTTGTCGAGGAAGGTGAGCTCGTCGCGTGAGAGGCCCTGCAAAGTCGACTTGTCGAGGATGATGATTGGCCCCATGACCGCCTATCCGCTCAGTCGCACTCGCGACTGCAGATCGCCGGCGGCGATGGCGTTCATGTAGGCGAGGATAAGGTCGCGGGTGAGGAAGTGGCCGAACTCTCGTTCGTCGTCCGCGCGGACGATGGGGAACTGGTTAAGGATGTAGTCGGAGTCGGCTCGATCGATCCCGTAGAGTTGGAAGAACAGCGCGTCGAGCCGTGCCATCCGGTGGCGGCGCTCCTCTTCGTCCCACGGGAAGGGATCGCCGTCGTAGGCCAGGTCACGCGCGAACTCCCGCAGGTCGAACGCGGTGTAGCTCAGCCGGAGAACCTGCTCGCGGACGAAGTCTCCAAGCGTTCGCGAGCCAATCGTCTCCGAGAACCGCGACTCTGGGATGACGGGGAGCTGCTCGAGGATGAAGAGGTTGAGATTCTGGCCCTGCACCTTCTGGCGCAACACGTAGTCAAGGGCAAACGAGTTGAGATTCGCCAGGAGCACGGACACCACCATGGCGCCTGCGGCCAAGTCGGGTAGGTCGGCTACGAGCAGTGGCAGTGAGTTGCCTGCCGCAAGCCCTGGCGCTATCGCGCCAATCATTGTTCGCGCGTTCGTCGGCGACGTAACGTGTTTGATCCCGATCGCCCATGTCCTCGTAATGGAGACGGCCACGGCGGCGACCCAATACTGTGGCCGCGGTAGCCAGGCCGAGTCCTCATGTTGCGCAAGCGAGGCAGATTCAGGCTGGCCAGGTCGGTGCACGTTGTCGGCGTGCACGACGACGCTCGCGGCGCGGTGGTCGTACATCTGGACCATCTTCCCCTCGTAAAGTGGAACGTAGTCCTCTTTCCCCTTCCTCCAGTGGTTCCCCTCGACCGGGTAAAACCCTTTGGCCTCAAGCTCGTGTTTCGTTCTGAAGAGCTGTGAGTCATTGGTCATGTCGAACATTCGGAGGTACCGAACAGGCCAGACCTGTTTTGGCACTCCGCTGCCTCGTCGGTCCACGAGGATCGGCAGCCGCTGGTAGATTGCGGTCGTTATTTTGGCATCGCGGCGCGTGCGGAAGAGGGGCGCCGTGCCCGTGTTGGGGTTCACTGCGGCAAAGTCGGCCGGCCCCAGGGGAAAGACGCGTTTGCTGTCGTTCAGCTCAGAAACGCTGTGGAGGAAGAACCCGCAGTCAGCCGCGTCAAACGTCCTCGTTTGCCCGCCGAAGACCAACGCCGAAAACTTGAAACGCGTGTCGATGTCAGGGAAGAAGATCTTCTTGTTCTCGAAGTCGAAAAGCGCTGCGAGGCGGCCGGTAGTGGCGATCTCCCGGAAGAACGGCGCTGCCGTCGCGTCGGCGGCGATCCCCGAAGGTGTGAGCAGCCCGACTGTGCCATTGTCGTTGACGAGGCGCGATGCACGCTCGACGAACAGGGAGTACAGGTTGACATCACCACCTGATAGCAGCGGGTACTGGCCGCACTCGCGGGCGACCTGTGCGGCCACCTCCGATCGCTCCTTGGCGCCGCTGTATTCGTTCCACAGCGGGTCGTGACGTTTCTTCAGCGCTTCGATCATGTGCTTGCGGTCGCTTGCTCGTTGCGCGGCGGCGATCGCTTGCCTCCGTGCGGCAAACCACTCCACCTCTTGCAGCTTGACCCGGTCCCACGGTGGGTTGCCGACCACGACGTCGAAGCCTGGGCCTCGCCTCGGCCCACCCTTCTGCCAAATCGTCGGGAACGCAAGCTCCCAGTGGAAGAAACGCTCCGTGTCCGCGACACCTCGGGTCTCTGTCAGAGCTCCCTGCGCCTCTTCGACCGCACCACCCTTGTCGCCTGTGACCTCGCCAAGGTCCCCACGCACGAGGATGTCGAACAAATCGCCGAAGAAGCCTGTCAGGAGGAAGGTCACGCCGGGGTGCGTGCGGCCGTCCCGTGCCCTCAGCCACCGCGCCCCCTGCCAAAAATCGCAAAGGCGATAGAGTGGTTCAAGCTGTCCCTGCCCCTCAGTGAACAGCGCCTTCGACCCCTCGACGTCCGCAATGTCCGCATCATCCCGCTGTGCAAGGTCATCGAACACCCGGCTCGCAGTGTCAACAGCGGCCAGCGCATTACCAAGGAAGAGGGCGCTGCCCAGGTCACGACCAACGTTCTCCAACCACTCACCGAATAGGGAGTCCCCACACCGCAGGTGATGATCCAGGAAGGACAGCGGAGCGCCGACGGTAAAGGTGTGCAACCACAAGGCGACCTTGGCGAGCTCGACTGCCATCGGATTCTTGTCGACACCGTAGACGGCGCGCTTGAGCACCATACGGCGGATGAGATGTCGGTCATCAAGCTGTTCGGGGCGGATCGACCAACCGTGCTGCTCGGCGTTGCTGAGGATGTGCCGTCGCGTTGTCTCGAAGCGGTCGAGCAGGGGGGATCGGTAGCGGGCAATTCCTGCCGTGCTTGTCTCGCTTTCGGCCTCGGCAACCGCCTGGAGTGTCTCGTCGGCGAGGTGATCCACGAGAGCAACGAGAAAATGGCCGCTCCCCATCGCAGGGTCGCACACGGCCAGCGACAGGATTCGGGAGGCGGCGTCAAGGGTTCTCAGGTTCTCCACCTCGCTTTTGCTTCGGCGCCCACCACGCGAAATCTCGGAAACCCGCTTGCGAAAAGCATCCTTGATCTCGGCAATGTGCGGTGCGACGGCCCGCGAGATGATCAGTTTCACCAGGTCGTCGTGGGTGTAGTAGCTGCCGGTCACCCGGCGCGCATAGGCGTTCGGACGCGTGGTGACCTGGTGACCCTCCGCGACGACGTCAAACTCAAGGAGTCTCTCGTAGATGGACCCGAGGTGCTGTACCGAAAGCTCGCGGTAGTTGATCCACTTCCGCCTGTCGCCGTCCAAGCGCCGTGCAAGCTTGTCTAAGGCCGGCGCAAAAGTGTTGTCTGGGATTCGTGTGCGAGCAAGGATCGGGTGAGCTTCCGGGTCGAAGAGGCCGCCATCGTACGCCGGTAGGCCGATTGATGGATCGCCCACGTTGATCGCCCGGCACAGGTCGGTGAAATGGTCAAAGTAGCGGCACGCGCTGGCGCTGAAGACGTCGCCGTTGTCGACGCGGCGCGCGAGGTCCTCTCGAATTGCTCGGAGGGAGTAGTCATCGTAGTGCGAGCCGGCCGCAGGCAGAAGGTGCCTGTCTTCGGCATAGAGGACAAAGAGCATGCGGTACAGCAGTGTCAGGGCGGCTTGGCGGGCCTCATCGAGGTACGTGCCCGAGAGCGGTGACGGGCGTTGCGCGTCGCGAGCGACAAGTCCCGCCACCAGCTCCGGGAAAACCTGGTTGAGCACGACCTCACCCAGTTCCTCGGAGACTCGGGCCTCCCAGTGTCGGCTCTCGACCTGGGCCAGTTCGAGCAAGCTGCGGTTTTCTGCATCTTCTGGTGATGGGACGAACGCCACGGGGCTGAACAGCAAGGCGAAGACCCGCAACCAATGACCGGGATTGTTGGCCTCGACTTGCCCAGCGGTGCCATCTGGCTCGAGGCCAACGCATGCTCCTAGGTCGATTTCGAGGAAGTCCTCTGACCTCGACCGTGCGCCCTGCCAATACAGCCGCCATAGCCGGCCGTTGGTCAGCATTCCCCAGCGGATTCGGCCGTTCGACTGCACCTCGGAGAGGTTTAAATAGCGAAGGATCTGGGTGGATGGTGTGCCGTCGCGATCGCGCGGTGCTTGAGTGGCCCGATCGAGGGCTCGGTCCCAACGCTTTGATTCGGCAATCGCCACCCCGTGCCGGTAGCGGTCGGCCTCCCTGGCGGCCTGCTGCGCAGCGTCAGCCTCTTCCCCTGACTGGAACAGCAGCAGGTCGGGGGTATCCAAGCGGCGAGAGCGCGAGACAGTCTGCTGAGGCAAGATTGCCGGCCAGCCGAGCGCCTCCAGCACAGGAATGATTACCTGGCGTTCGGTCACAGCCTCGTTGGGGTCGCGGGCGGCGGAGATTCGCGCTAACCGCTTGCTGAGGTTTGTGCGTACTCGACCCAGGGCATCGCTGTCCTGAGCTCCCCAGGCCGGGGTCTCTGTGATGCCGACCTCAAGGAACTCGCGGGCGAACAACTTGCCTTGCATGTTAGTAACCCATCCTAATCAACCTGCTGTCGTGCACACAAGCTTGTCAGTGCGGCAGGTAACCTACGAATATATGCAGGGCTACTGGTAACCCTATCCGTTATCGAGCTCAAGCCCGCCCAGGGGTAGGTGGACCACCTGCTGGCGCGCATTCGCGAGTGGGTGGCAGCGCTGTCGCCCGCTGAGTCACTACGACTCCACGTGCCGTGCTCGGGTCGCGCGGCGGTGGCGCTGGCGGAAGCGGCGGACCTTCATGAGGTTGCCGCAGCCGGTTGACTCGCACCAGCGGCGCGTGCGGTTGCGGCTCTCGTCGTAGACGATCCACCCACAGTCGCGGTTCGCGCACACCTTGATCCTTGCGGGGTCGCCGGTAGCCAGGAGCTGGGCGAACGAAGCCGCGACCTCGCCGAGCACCCGGGCGATGCCGCCGACGCGCGGAACCAGCTCGACGGCGAATCCTTGTCCCTCCGCGGCCACGCGACGGGTGAACGGTGCATCGGCGAGGCACCGGTTGATTGCCTCGAGGTCGCGCCGTCCCGGCGCCTTGCCGGCCATGAGTCCCGTGGCGGAGCGCCGGAGCACCGCGCGCAGCCGCCGCAGCGCCTTCCGTCCTTTGGGGCCCGGGAGCGGCCGGGGCGCGACCCCGCAGCGCAACATAAATTGGCTCAGCCACGTGGGGTTCTCGATGCGGTCCTCCCGCCCCCCGCCGCCGCGGTAGTCGTGCCAGTCGGAGTTGATCAGCTCGGCCCAAAGCG
>Ga0315273_10012617_pt1 | contig 10844 bp, 12 predicted proteins | sample YL17G02_0_MG_FD_205753 | JGI IMG/M metagenome (GOLD analysis project Ga0315273, IMG submission 205753) | Sediment microbial communities from Yellowstone Lake, YNP, Wyoming, USA - YL17G02_0 | ecosystem: Environmental > Aquatic > Freshwater > Lake > Sediment | place: USA: Wyoming | collected... | reverse complement strand
CCTGTCGGGCGCACCATTCGACTCGCTTGTGACGAGTACCCCGAAGGTCAGCTCGCTCATGGCGAGCCCCCGTCCGCGGCCCGAACCCTGAGCGAGCATCCAGTCGCTCGCGAGTCGAAGGGTCGGGCGCACTGCCTCTCACGGCAGTTGCGACTTCCCCGAACCCAGGGCCCGGATGGCCGGGAAGCGGATGGTTATCCCGACGAACAGCGTGTCGGAGTCCTTGATGCCCGGGTTGGTCTCCAGGACTCTCCGCAGGACCTGCTCATCCGCAAACCCGTAGACGCCACGCGCCAACTTGAAGAGCGTGTCGCCCTCTTGCACCACGACGGTGGCAACAAATGTTGCTCCCGGCGCGTCGGCCACCGTCATCTCGCCCGCCGCCGGTCCCGGAGGGGCCGCCACGACCTCCTCGTCCGTCAGGGGAACCCAGTCCTCGCCACCGGCGGCCAGCGGCAATGCCCGGGGGGGCTCCGGGGGGACCGCAGGTAACTGGGCCGGCGTCTCCGCTGACACCAGGAGCAACTCCCGGTACGGCGACGCCAGGAACAGCGCGCCGGCGGCCAGGACAGCCACAAGCGAGGCCCAGACCCACGGGAGCCATCGCACCCGTACGTGCCCCGTGAGATCGGCGATCGCCTCGCGCACGATCCGGACGGTGACCGGTTTCTTCTGGCAGCCGAGGCCGTTGACCAGCGCGTTGTCGCACAGGATGTTGATCACCCGGGGAACGCCCCTAGCGTGCTCGACGATTTCGCGCAGCGCTCCTCGTGTGAACACGGACGCACTGGATGCGCCGGCCTTGCTCAGCCGGTGCTCGATGTAGGCCAGGCTCTCCCCTTCCGTGAACGGCACGAGGGTTGAACGGACGGCAATGCGCTGACGGAGCTGACGCAGTTCGTGCCGCTCCAGCTTGACGGCCAATTCGGGCTGGCCGACCAGCACCATCTGGAGTAGCTTGTCGGTCGAGGTCTCGAGGTTGGAGAGCACGCGGAGATTCTCCAGCGTCTCGACCGGCATGTTCTGCGCTTCGTCGACGATGAGCACGACATTCCGACCCTGGCGGTACTCTTCGATGAACACCTCGTGCAGGCGGTTTACCATCTCATGGACATCGGCGGGCCTGCCGGCGATGCCCAGCTCCCGGTAGATGGTACCCAGCAGGGCCTTGAACGTGACATTCGGGTCGAACACGTAGGCGGTGGTCAACCGTTCCGTCGCAAGCTTGTCCAGGTAGAACCGCAGAATCGTGGTCTTGCCCAGTCCCACGTCGCCCGTCACCACGACGAAACCCTTGCGCTGGTCAACGCCGTAGACGATCGAGGCCAGCGCCTCCTCCTGACTGGGGGTCAGGCGCAGAAACTCCGGGTCCGGCGTGATACCGAACGGAGCCTGATTGAGTCCGTAGAACTCCCGGTACATACGCGCTCCCGCCTGGCCGGGCCGCTCCCGGCACGCACCATCTCAAGCGAGGATACTCCGATCCGGGGGAAACGGCGCACACCAGTTCTGCTCCTGACCGCCCGGATTGACGACGGAGCGCCGCTGGAGGCCATCCGGCTTGGGGTATCCTTGTTCCTGGTCGTGCAGTGATGGGATGTTTCTGCCCATGAATTACAACTTCGATCACCCGATCGATCGCCGCCGCTCCGACAGCACCAAGTGGCGCATCTACGACGAGGACGTCCTCCCGCTCTGGACGGCCGACATGGACTTTTGCGTGCCGGAGCCCGTTGTCGAAGCCCTGCGCGCGCGGATCGAGCACGGGGTATTTGGCTACTGCGTCGAACCGTTCGAACTGCGGGAGGTGGTGGCTGACCGGCTGGCTACACGCTACGGGTGGCGCGTCGCCCCGGACGCGATCCTGTTCCAGACCGGCGTCCTTGCAGGGTTTCAGCACGTGTGCCGCGTGGCCGCGTCGCCGGAGGATGGCGTGCTCGTGCAGCCGCCCGTCTATCCGCCCATCTTCGCGGCCCCTGCCCACAACGGATCCTTCCACCAGGAATCGCCGCTCGTGCTGCGTCCGGACGGCACCTACGAGATCGACATGGACGCCTTCGAGGCGGCCGTCACCGATCGCACGCGCGTCTTCATCCTGTGCAACCCGCACAATCCCGTGGGCCGTGTCTTTTGTCGCGACGAGCTCGAGTGTCTTGCGGCGATCTGCATCCGCCGGAACGTCCTGATCTGCTCGGACGAGATCCACTGCGACCTGCTCTTCTCCGGACATCACCACATCCCCATCGCGTCGCTCGACGCCGAGGTCGCTCGGCGCAGCGTGACGCTGATGGCCCCGAGCAAGACGTTCAACGTGGCGGGCCTGCGCTGCTCATTCGCGATCGTGCCGGACGCGGCGCTCCGCAGGCGGCTGGCGGCGGAGTCGGGCGACTTCGCCGAGGTCAACAACATGGGTCTGGTCGCGGCCCTGGCGGCGTACCGGGATGGTCAGGAATGGCTCGACCAGGTGCTGGCCTACCTGCAGGCGAACCGCGACTTCGTCGTCGACTTCGTTCGCCGAGAGCTCCCGGGCATCGACATGGTCGCGCCCGAAGCGACCTACCTGGCGTGGATGGACTGTCGACGCAGCGGGATTCCCGGCAGTCCCCAGGCGTTCTTCCTCGAGCATGCCCGCGTCGCCCTGCATGATGGCGCGTGGTTCGGCACGGGAGGAGACGGGTTCGTGCGGCTCAATTTCGCCTGCCGGCGCGCGACGCTCACCGAGGCGCTGGCGCGCATGAAGGTCGCGCTGTCGAAGGCGGAGCCCGGACGCCCCGAACGGGCGCGGCGCCGGGACTGATCGTCGCACGGGCTATCATCGTCTCCATGACCAAAGACGACCAGGGCGTGTCTCTCCTCCCGGCCGGCACCGTATCCCGCTCAGCCTGGGTGCTGCTCGGGGTGATGACCGGCCTCAATGTCCTGAATTTTGTGGACCGGCAGCTCATCGCGAGCCTGGCGCCGCTCCTCATCGCCGAACTGCAGCTCACCCGAGCGCAGATTGGCCTGCTCGTCGGCTTCACCTTCGTCGTGTTCTACACGCTGGCCGGCATGGTGCTGGGTGTGGCGGCCGATCGCTGGTCGAGGCGCACCATCATCGCGTGGGGAGTCGCGCTGTGGAGCGTCATGACCGCCATCTCCGGCTCCGCTCGGAGTTTCCTCCATCTCGCCGTTCCCCGGGTGCTGGTGGGCGTCGGCGAGGCCGCGCTGACGCCGGCGGCCCTGTCCATGCTGGGAGACGCGTTTCCCGGCCGGCGTCTCGGACTCGCCACCGGCATCTACTACACCGGGCTGCCCATCGGCACCGCGCTGAGCCTGGGCGTGGCGGGCTGGGTGGCGCCTCGTTTCGGCTGGCGCGTGTGTTTCTACGTGTTCGGCCTGATCGGCCTCCTCGTCGTGGGCGTGCTCTTCGCCGTCCGCGAACCGGCACGGCGGGCGGTGTCGACGGGCCAGACCACGGATGCGCCCTCTCTGGGCGCCATCGTCGAAGATCTGCGCAAGGCCCTCACCGAACGGCCATCGCTGGGCCTCGTCATGCTGGGCGGCGCGGGTCTCGTCTACGGTTCGGCCGCCGCGCTCCACGGCATCACCTGGCTCGTCCAGGAGCGGGGCTTTCCGTTTGCGACCGCAGCGTATGTCGCAGGCCTGATGGCCGTGACGTCGGGCTTCTTTGGGAATCTGGCCGGAGGATGGATTGCTGACTGGTGCGGCCGCCGCTGGCGCGGCGGCCGCAGCTGGAGCCTGGTGCTCCTCACGCTCTTCTTCGTGCCGTTCAGCGTCGGTTTCTTCCTGCTGCCCCCCTCCTCGCCGCTCTTCTACGTCTGCTGGTTCTTCTCGTCCGCGTCCACGGTGGCCTACTTCGGCCCGGTGTTCTCCGCCATCCAGGAACTGGCTCCGCCGCACATTCGGTCGAGCGCCGTCGCATTCGGACTGCTCGTGATGAACCTCCTGGGTGTGGGGCCGGGCCCGTGGCTCACGGGCATGATTGGCGACCGCGCCAGTCTGACGATGGGATTGCTGAGCAGCGTTGGTGTCAGCACACTCTCGATCGTGGCGTTCGCCGCGGCCGCCCGTCTCGCTCCAGGACGCGCAGACAAAGGTGGCGCCGCCGCCGCGATTTGATATACTCCTGTACTCGGCTAGTCACTGCCGGGCTCGCCGACGCGCTGGTCGACGGCGAGGCAGTTCGAATGTGGGCCGCTAGCTCAATTGGCAGAGCAGCAGACTCTTAATCTGCCGGTTCTCGGTTCGATTCCGAGGCGGCTCACCAGCCTTCGCTCTCCCTTCATCACACGGTCGAGCTTCGACTGGCTTCGCCAGTCAGGACAGGCGAAGGCTGTCGCAGGAGTTGCCTCTGTCCCCCGCCATCCTGGCAGCAGATTCTTCAACACCGCGCAGACCGTCCATCGGCATTTCGCGAGTTCAGACGAGTTAGCAGTCGGTCCTGTTCTTGCTCCTGAGCGCTGCATGCCTGAGCCGCAGCGGACCGTCTATCTGCTGCAGAGCACAACTCGACAACAGCGCTACGAAACCGGGATCACCTCGAATCTCGAGTTGCGATTGCGCGCACTTACCCGGTAGGTCTCGAGGAAGCGTGCAAAGGCGCGCTGCGCGTTAGCCCGCGTCTCCGCCATCCAGATCGCGTTCCCCGCCTGCGCACCGCGCTCGCCCTCTGGCCATTCCATGACGAGACCTGACGCCCATCGAGCTACCTGACCCGCAATCCTGCGACGGAGCTTCCGGGCGGAAAGACAGTTCGCCCGCTCATTTCCCGCGCTTCCAGGCGGCGACGAACGCCCATCTGTCGCCGTCGCGCGCACGCGACCAGTGGCCGCCATGCCGCCCGCACGAGGCCGTTTCGGATGAGGAAGCGCCAGAGCCGGTTCGAGCGCTTATAGAGGTACGCGCCGCCGAAATAGGACGGCCACTCCGACACCGTTGCCGGCCGGCGTCCCCAGATGGACGCGTGCGAGAACAGCCGCCGGTACAGCCAGTCGTAGCCGAGCTCCAGCTCCTCGGGCGTCAGGTGTTTCGGCAGGAAGATGGCGTGTGCCGTGTCGTAGAGATCCCAGTTGCGGTGCAGCAGGCGTCCCTCGGCATCGAGTTGACGGAACAGCGGCGTACCGGGGTAGGGCGTCAGGATGTGGAACGTGGCGCACTCCAGTCGGTTGACGTCGATCCACTGGGCCAGCGACGTGAACGTATCCCGGCGGTCGCCGTCGAAGCCGACCACGAAGCTGCCGTTCACCTGGATGCCGCAATCCTGGAAGAGGCGAACGCGCCGCCCGTAGTCCTCGGCGCGCGGCGTTCGCTTCCGGGCGTTGACGAGGTTCTCGTCCGTCAGCGTCTCGAACCCGATGAACACCCCGGCGCAGCCGGCGAGCGCCATCTCCCGGACCAGTGACGGATCGTCGGTAACGTCCAGCGTGACGGCCGCGCTCCACATCTTGCCCAACGGGCGCAAGGCCTCGCACAGCAGGCGCAGGTAGTGCCGGTTCCCCCCGAGGTTATTGTCGAGGAACACGGCGTACGACTGCCCCGCGGCCTCGATCTCGCGTGCGACGTCCTGTGGGTTGCGCACGCGATAGGGCGTCCGGAGGGTTCCCGTCGCCAGGTAGCAGAACGCACACCGGTTGCGGCAGCCGCGCGTCGCGATGATGCTGGCCGTGGTCAGGAACGCGTTGTGGGGGACGAGGTCGCGCCTGGGAGGAGGGTCGAGGTCGTACTCGCGCTCGTAGCCCGCCTCGTAGCGATGCCGAAGCCCGCCGAGTTCAACGTCGCGCAGGATGGCCGGCCAGGTCTGCACGCCGTCCCCGACGCTGACGCAGTCCGCGTGGGGGGCGGCTTCCTCCTCGCACGCCTGGATGTGGAGGCCGCCCAGCACCACCTTCGAGCCCCGCGCCCGATACCACGCGGCCAGCTCGTACGCGCGCCTGGCGAACGTGAGGTGCACGGTGATGCCGACCACCTGCGGGACAGGCTCGATGGGCGGAGGGCCTTGCAGCAGGTTCTCGTCCCAGTAGCGGACGCGCCAACCGGGCGGCGTCGCAGCCGCAATCGACGTGAGCGCGAGGCTCGGCGTGAGCACGTGCTTGCCGAAGCTGCCGTGCGGGGACTTCGCATAGAAGGGGTTGACGAGCAGCGCCGTCCGGGGCTCGACCGGGCCCGGGCGCGGCTGGGGCTCGAGAGCCGGTGCCATCGTCATCTCGGGCGGCAGCCAGAGAGGCCGGCGTGGCTGGTAGAACGGATCGTCGGGCACGGCCTCTAAGATCCCGGGGAGCCGCGAGGCAGTCATTGTCATCACGCCACCCGCCGCTTCGCGATGTCCTGCATGGCGGCTTCGACGCTGTCGATGACGGCGTCCGGGGTGGACGTGCCGGCGGTGAGGCCCGCCACCCGCGCGCCTGTGAACCACTCGGGCCGCAGGTCCCGGGTGCCTTGCACCAGGAACACGCGTTCGCAGTGCTGGCTGCAGGTCGCGCATAGCTCGCGGGTGTTGTTGCTCCGGGCGTCGCCGACCACCACGACCACGTCGGACATCGCGGCGAGCGCTGCTGCTGCCTCCTGGCGGAGTCTCGTCGGCACGCAGACGGTGGTCTCGGCCACGCGCACCTCCGACAGCGGGAACCGGCACCGGATAAGCCAAGCAAGCTGCCGCACCCGTTCGATCGGCTGCGTCGTCTGTGCGGCGACGCCGAACCGCAACCGCGGCTGCAGCCGCTCCACGTCCTCTTCGGTCGAGATGACGTCGAACGCGTCGAGGTCCTCGGTCAACCCGCGCACCTCCACGTGGTTCGGCGTGCCGACGATCACCGGGTGGAAGCCGTCAGCTGCGAGCGCCGTCACGGCCCGGTGTGCTGCCCGGACGATGGGGCAGGTGGCGTCGAGGACGCGCAGGCCTCGCTCGCGCACCGCCGCCCGGCGCCGCTCGGACGCGCCGTGCGCCGTGATCGCCACGCTTGGCGTGTCCACCTCCGCGACCTCGTGCCGAAGCCGGATGCCACGCTCTGCCAGCTGCTCGAGCACGGTCCCGTTGTGGACGAGTTCGCCCAGGACCGTCAGCGGCTCTCGCGCGCCGGCCCGGAGCACCTTCGCGATCGCGTCGCGCACGCCGAAACACATCCCCAGATGGCTCGCTCGCACCACTCTCATGGCATCACCTCGAGGATGTCGGCTCCCGAAAGCCCCGTGAAGCGGCAGCCTGCAGCGGGCAGCGGGTCGGGCTGCCAGCTGCCAGCCGCCAGCTGAAGAAACGCTTTGTCCCGCAAAGTATCCGGCCATGGGCATAGACTCCGGCTGCCAAGTTTCTACCTTGGTTTCGCTCCCCGGACGATCTGCTCGAGCAGCGCCAGGTAGTCGGTGAAGACCGTGCGGCCGGCGGGCGTCATCGAGACGGTGGTCAGCCGCCGGTTGTGTCGGTAGCTCTTGGCCACCGAGACGTATCCCGCTTCCTGCAGGGTGCGGATGTGGGTGGTCAGGTTGCCGTCCGTCATCTCGAGGGTCTCGCGAAGCTCGATGAAGGACAACTCCGGCGAGGCGGCCAGCATCGACATGATGGCCAGCCGGCCCTTCTCGTGGATGACCCGGTCGAGTTGCAGGAGCGGTTCCGGGTTCACGCGGTCGTCTTTCGTGGGTCGGTCACGTAGAGGTAGACGCCGTATGCCAGGTGCGCGAGACCGAAGACCCCGCCCATGAGCGCGTGGTCCAGGCGGGCGCCCATGCCGGGGACCAGCCCGGGCCTGACGAAGAGCAGGACGCCGGCAAACGCGATGATCAGCCACGCGAAGAGCGTCATCCCGCGCGGCATGAAGAACCCCGCGGCGTGCACCGCGCACCCGTAGAACATCGCGTTGGCCAGGACGAACGGCCAGCGCAGGTCGGCGGGGGCGAAGGCGATCAGCGCAAGGCTGAAGAGCAGGCCGGCGGCCAGCGGGGGCACGAGGGCCTGCGTCACGCGCAGCGCCGGCAGCGACCAGAACGGCTCGCCGTCCTGCATCGCCTGCCGCCTGGCGATGACGAACGCTCCGGCAATCGCCACCACGGCCGCCCCCAGCCACCAGGCGCAGAACCAGCGCAATCGGTCGATCCCCAGCGCGCTGCCGCCCAGCGCCGCAGCGCACCCGACTGACCCGACACCGAGCATGATCGGGGCGAGCGTCCGGCGGTAGAGGGCGGACCGTTCCATCAGGGTCCGAATGACCTGGAGGTGTTCGGCCGCAACGTGCTGCTTCATGCGGCCTACTTTGTCACACAAAGCGATGACTGGCAAGCGGGGATTCATGCGGCCCCGCGTGACCCGCAGGGGCCGGCCGGGGCCCGACCTAGCGGCCGGCTCTCCCTCCCTGATCCGGACAGCCAGCAATGCACGCGGGTCTGCCGGTTCGGGCGTATGGCGTGTCGTGGTAACGGTCGAGTTCGCTGACCCCGACGGGGCGGCGCAATTCGAGGCCTACTTGAAGTCCGGCTCGGGCAGGACATTCGCGGCAAGACGCCTCCGCTGACAGCTTCACCGGACTGGCCTTGTTCGGGATGGCGGGGCGCCGGGCGCTCACGAACGACGTGCTTCAGTGCGCTGTGATCGAGATGCTGTCCTCGCGCTTCGGATTCAGTCTGCACCTTCGACCTGACTACCACGCACTCGGAGCAATATGTCTCTTCCTGGCGGCATTGTTGCTCAGCCGCATCGGGCTGTCACGCTTCCTGTACGGCCCGCGTGGAAGGATCTGGCGCTCCCTGACGTACCGCCGGATGCTGCCGCTCCTGATAAGGTAAACATGGTTGGACTGATTTGCAAGGTCGCGATCGTCGCTCTCGTCGCGTTTCAAACGCCGCGGGCCGGCAATCCGGTCATGGACTACGCCTGCACGACTTCAACCCACACTTCAACCCACGCCATTGACACACGCCCGGCCGCGGCCATAATGGGAGCTATGTGTACCTGCGCCGTGCCTGGTGAGAGCAGGGCGAGGCTGCCACTACCGAGTCTGGTCTCATGAACGATCGCAAGCACTTCGGCCTCTGGACACTTGCCGCGGCTATCGGCTGGATTGCCGGCCTCGTCATGGCCTTCATCACCATTCGGAAGCTCTGGTCTGACTGGTATCACTGAATGATCTGAATGACCTGCCGGGCGGGCGTGGTGAGGACCGGCGGGGCATCTCGCCATCCAGACACCAGTGCCGGGCGCCATGATTGCTGATCCGCAGCGTTGCGCGGCGGCGTGCAACGTCGAGTCGAAAACACCTCATCCCCTGCGTGCGCAGGGGCTTACGTGGCCGATGCCATCCAGGAAGAGGGCTCCGGCCGAGGCTGCTCCCGCCGGCGATCGGGAAGCTCCCGCCGGGCATCGCCACGGACCGGGATTCTTGCGCGACCGCGATTCACGCGGGGCGGCAGCTCGCCGGCCGGGTGAGGATCGCTCGCGCCCACCAGGTCGTTGAGCGTACGCCGGGCCAGCGGATCGAGCGACGGGAAGGTCCCGCCCACCAGGTATCCGCCGGCCGCTTCGTCCCACTGGCTGGAGACGTGTCGGATATCGAACTCCGCATCCAGCCGTCGTCCTCCAAGCCAGGCAACCACCCGCGCCGTCCCGCCGAGGCGCGTGGGGTCCGGGCAGGCCAGCAGCAGGCCGTCCGAGCTGAGATCCAACAGCCGGACGCGCACGGAGACGGGCCGAATGACCATGGTGCCGTTGGTCGTGGCGACACGCGGTGAACGACGACGTTCTGTGAGCTCGTGCTCCACCTCAGTCCCCCTTTGACGTCAACTGCGCCCGTTGTTCGTACGGGATGCTCTCGCTTCGCGCCGCGGTCTGTACGTGAGACTCAGGATCTCGAGGCCGACCAGGTACCACCGCCCGCTGCCGACCTGAAGCGCCGACGACACACGCCTCACGGCCGCTCGGATCCGGGCCGTGACGGTGCCGCTGATCAACTGGAACTCGTGGACGGATCCGATCTCGAGCGGAGTGGAAGACTCGACGAGCATGCCCTCCCGAGTGAGGTTGCGCACGCGCAGAGGATCGAGCGTCTCGACAGACCCCCATGGTTTCCCAGCACTCTCACAACGCGACGCCAAGCAGCTCTGGGCCAGTAGCATGGTCGCTCCCGTTCGTCTGGCACCCGCATCGGGACGCCGGCCACGTCGAGGCAGCGGACGTGGGCGGTGGGGGCACCTGGCGGCAGACCTCGGTCCGCCGTTGCCCAGTGACCAGCAAGAATGACGCCAGCAGCTAGTCGGACTTTCGGAGCACGCGCCGCGCGGGAATCCGCCGGCAATCGGCCAGTCACCGGCACTGAGGACCCTCAGAGATCCGGCCAGGAATCGCGGCCAATGCGGGGTATTGGGGGGCCGGTCGAGTGCTGAATTGCGTCGCGATTCTGACCCGCAAGCGAGTCGGAACGTGCCGAGCGCGGGAACGGCGTCAGCCGCTGACCCGCCGGTTGTTACATGCCGGGAGTGTAGATTCTGCCCAGTTCACCCGCTCTTCGCAGACCGGGTCGCCAACGGCGCTGCCGGGCACGACACCGCGCCGGGGTCGCGCCCGTGGGACTCACTTCTTCCGGCTCCGCAACTGCTCCATCGTGGTCTTGGCCGCGTTGCTGAGCGCCGAACCCACGGTCTGTGTGAGTACCGCCTCGCTGTCGTCGCCAGCCATCGCCCCCAGGCCGCCTGTCCCGCCCATGCCCACCATCTGCGTCATGGAGCTCATTGCCGTCATGCGCGGATCGAACAACCCGCTTGCCGAAAAGGGCCCGCCGCCGCCGCCGAGCCCGGGCATCGACATCAGGGGGTTCATCATGCCCATGCCCAACCCGCCCATGCCGTACATGGTCAAGTACATCCGG
>Ga0315273_10012616_pt1 | contig 10845 bp, 10 predicted proteins | sample YL17G02_0_MG_FD_205753 | JGI IMG/M metagenome (GOLD analysis project Ga0315273, IMG submission 205753) | Sediment microbial communities from Yellowstone Lake, YNP, Wyoming, USA - YL17G02_0 | ecosystem: Environmental > Aquatic > Freshwater > Lake > Sediment | place: USA: Wyoming | collected... | reverse complement strand
TAAGTTTGTTAGTTATTTTCTTAGTATCATCATTGTATGATTTCAATTGAAAAATATCATCAATAATATCACTTTTAAAAATATCATTTTTACTATTATAAATACTATAAATATTATTCAATTTTCGAATATCTCCTTGAACGTAGTTAATAATTTTAGTTTTATTATTGTCTTCAATTTCAGGTAATAAAGTTTTAATTATTCCAGAAATCTGAGCTGAGTTAGGTGTTTTCAACTCAATAACATTACAAACCTTCATAAGCTCTTTGATTTTTTTATCAATATGATAATTACCAATACAAATAATAGGATTCATTGAAACCTCTTCTAATTTTTGTTTTTTTGTTTTTTTAGGTCGTATAAGCTTAATAAGTGAATTAATTCCGCCTTTATCACCATTATTCATGCCATCAATTTCATCCATAATAATTGCGATTCTTTTAACCTTATTATTAAATAGACTCATAATATTTTTATCAGACATATTATGCTTTGTAATATTATCAATAATCGATTTATTTCTTATATCTCCAGCATCATATTTAATAATATCATAATCCATTTCTTTTAATATATTAGTTACAAACGTAGTTTTTCCTGAGCCAGGGTCACCATAAACATAAATTCCTTTTTTAAAAAGAAGATTATTTTTATTTAGTTCAAAATTAATTAGTATTTCTTTAATAGCGGATGCTTTTTCTTCTCTATTTAAAATTTTGTTGAAGTTTAGTGCTTCCATCTTATATGTTTAATAATATTCTTTTTATGTTGATTTTTACATAAACCAAGTTTTTCAAGAAAACTGTTAAGAAAAATTCTACATTTTTCTGAATTATTTTCAATACAAAATCCTTTAATAAAATAAACATAATTTTTATAAGTTGTATTTTTATAAGTATACTCTTTAATTTCAAACCATTTTAAATAATTTTCTTGGACGATTTGTTGAAAAACAAAATCAAAATCGCGATAAACAATAGTTCTAATATAATTTTCAAATTTAATACTTGGAATTTGGTGTCGTATTAAATAATGTAAATTTGTGTATTTTTCATGATTAACAAAAATTAATTTTTCTTCTGAAATATATTTTTTGATTTCATTAACTATAAAAAAAGGTAATTTATTAATATAATAAAAAATATTTTGTTTATCTTTATCATCTTTATTTTTATCATTTTTATTATTAATATTTTGTATAAGATTCATTATAGTTATATATATTGTAATATTTATAATGTTATAAAATAAATATTACATTTTTATTCATCATCTTCTTCAGTTGTTGTATCTTGATTACAAGGATTTTCTACACCATAAGTGATGCCATCCCAAGACACTTTACAATTATCAGCCCATTTGTATTTAGCACACATGCCATTATCACCAGTAAACATTGCTGAATCAAACTTCATATTTTGATGTTTTTTTCCGGATTGTGCCGCACAAACTCCTAAATCTTTAACATTTATACAAGTAGTATTATTTCCTGAACCATCAGCTATCCACCAATCAGGACAGTCACCTACTAATGGAGGCCATGATTCGCCACTAGAACCACCTAAAAGTACACCAATAAAAATTAAAGTTATAATTAAAACAATTATAGCAATAATTAAAACAATTTTTTGAAATCCTTCCATTTGTATATAAAATAAATATATATAATTTTTCTATTTAAGTAATATAAATGAATAGTTCAAATGGAAGAGTAGATATTAAAACTCCTAATACTTCAACCTTATTTGAAATGTATGATAAAATACCAGCACATCAATGTACTACATTTAGGAATCCAACTGAAGGTCTTTGGGACGAATCATCCTTATCAAATGCTTATTTCTCTCATCAAAACATTCAGATACTTCAAAATGGAATAAGAGCAGGCGTATATCATAAGTCAAACGGTCAATACATAATAGGTCCTCAGGATTGTGATTCTTTAAAAATTGTAATGCGAAGCGTATTTTTACAAAATTCTGCTAATCTACCAAATAATATACCAGAACAAATTGAAAACTTAAATAAGATGGTTTTAAATTTTTGTATTCAACAAGTGTATAGTGAAGCGCAAGGTTATATGAAATACATAGATGATGCTAGTACTCTAGTAGTACCAATAGCTCATCCAGTTATGGCAGACAATAGTGATAGAGAACTAGTTCTAAAACCATGGTTCTAAAAAGTATTTTAATAATTAATTAAAAAATAAAGTAATAATTAAAAAAAATATTTTTAATTATTTGATATTTGATATTTGATATTTGATATTTGTTATTTATATAATAATTCAAATTCTTAAGCATCATCAATAACAATCTTTTTAGAAGATTTCTTAACTACTGTTCCCTTTGAAACTATTTTTTTCTTTTTAGTTTCTGAACCATTCATAAGTCGTTGTCTTTCTTCTTTATAAACAATATATTCTTCTCTCAAACTATCTAACTCAGAACACCACATTTGATTGATAGTTGTAGATTTTATAGTTTCTAATTCAGTTGCTTTAGAGCCTTGTTCTTTGAATATTTTCTCCACATTCTCGTCAGTAACTGAGTCCATTGGCATTTTAGTTAAGTACTTGTATTCTGCATCATCACCAATAATGTTGTATCCCTTTTCTTGTAGCATTTGAATTACCTGTTGTTTGTTCTTTTTTCTCAAATCAATTGTGTCATCCAAATTTTCTTTAATATATCTTGCCTTGTTTGACAATAAAACTAATTCTTTTTCTAGAGCATCAATCATGTATTCTTTTCTGGTTTGATACATTTTTAATCGAGTTTCAAAATAGTCATCAATAATTTCTTCGACTTTTTCATATTTTTTCAGTTTATCATTTGCGTCAAATAGATGCATATTTGTGTTAGTGTTTGTAGTTGAAAGTTTAAATATTTTTTCTATTCCATTACAATTATGGTCGGCAGTTGTTGCTTCTAATTCTTCGATTTTTCCTTTTTGAAGTGTAATCGTAAAATCAATGGTAGTATCTTTACTCATATCATCATAATCTTTTACTATTGACGCAATTTTCTTCCCTTCTTTATCTACCCCAGGTTCAATAAGATATTCTAAGTGTTCTTTGAAATTTTCGGTCCAAAATCCAACAGGTAATTCAGTAATTCTAATTTTATCAGGCCCAACCTTTTCGTAACGACCTTTAATTAAGAATTTAGAATCACTAATTTTTTCAATTGTTCCTTGAAACCCTTCATAATATGGAATAAAATCTAAATTATAAACTTCAGAATTCAACTTTGATTTCAGATAACTAATAACTTGAAGAGGATCATAGCTCATAATGTCAGTGCTAAATCCAGTGCCAATTCCTTTAGAACCATTAACAAGAATCATTGGAATAATAGGAGCATAAAATATTGGCTCAACTGGTGTGCCGTCATCATTTAAATATTTTAAAATGTTATCATCTTGTAGATTAAATATCGAACGTGTAATTTTATTTAATTGTGTGAATATATATCTTTCAGACGCACTATCATCTCCGCCTTTTAAACGGCTCCCAAATTGTCCGTGAGGTTCTAGCAAGTTAATATTATTAGACCCAACAAAATTTTGTGCCATTCCAACAATTGCGCCATTTAAACTAGCTTCACCGTGATGGTAGCATGAATGCTCTGAAACATAACCACTAAATTGCGCTACTTTAATTTCTGTAGTTAAATTCTTTTTAAACGCCGCAAATAATATTTTTCTTAAACTGGTTTTGAGACCATCCATCAAGTTAGGAATACTTCTATCACAATCATATTTAGAGAAATGAATTAATTCTTTACTAATAAAATCTTCGTAAGAAACAGTTGAATTATTTGTATCTAGGTAAGATTCGCGATTATATTCTTCTAACCAATCCTTTCTATCATCTGCTCTTTTTTTATTGAAAACCATATCAATCGCGTCATCACTTAATTTACCATTATGTTCGAATCCAACAAATTTTTTGTGTTGAAAATATTCTTGAAACTCCTTGCCTGTGCTGGTACCCAAACCTTTATAATATTTTATTTTCCATCCTTTTGTATCATTTTGACTCTTCCATTCTTCGTATTCTCCATCATTATAAAACATTAAAGTTTGACTAGATTTGTTAGCTTTTAAAATAGGAGTATTCATAAAACCAATAAATCCTGGAATTTCCGCAAGGGAAGGCCATTCTGACTGAAATAAATTAATTCCCAAACCTTTGATATGTGACCCGTCCAAGTCCTGGTCGGTCATAAATAATACCTTACTATATCTTAGATTTTTAGAAACATCTTCAATTGTTAGATATTTTTTACCAATTTCTAAGCCAAGAATTTTTTTAATTTCAGCAATTTCTTTGTTTTCTGAAATTTTTTTCGGTGTTTCACCTCTTACATTTAAGAGCTTTCCTTTCAAAGGATACACGCCAATAGTATTACGGTCTTCAGAAGATAATCCAGAAATAATACCAGCTTTTGCTGAGTCTCCTTCGCAAAAGATAATAATACAATCCTTGGATTTTTCAGTTCCAGCCCAATTCGCATCGGTTAACTTAGGAATTCCTCTGATGCTTTTGGTTTTTGAACCATCGTTTTTCTTTGCTGCTTTATTTTCTTTTACTTCAGTTAAAGCACATGCAGCATCCATTACTCCCATTTTCGCAATCTTCTCAATAAATTTATCACTTACATCACACTTAGAACCGAATTTTGAAGAAGGTGTATTCATATAATCTTTTGTTTGACTGTCAAAAGCTGGATTTTCAATATCACATCTCAAGAATAAAATAAGTTGCTCTTTAATGCTATTAGGATTGACCTTGACTTTCTTCTTTTTTTCAATAAAATCAACTAATTTTCTGGTGATTTGATTAAGAATATATTCTACATGTTTGCCTCCTTTTGCGGTGTGAATTCCATTAACAAATGATACTTGAATGAACTCACTATTAGGCGATAATGCTACCACATATTCCCATCTGCCTTCGGGCCCAGTATCTTCATATACTCTTGGTGCCAATGTTTTATCTCCGATATATAAATCAACGTACTGTTGAAAATTCTTAATAGGAATTAAACTAGAATTATACTTGACTTTTAAACTTTTATCTGTTACAGCTGCAACATCATAGACACGCTTTTTAAGCAATGAAATAATATCAGGAGTCAATCCATCTATTCCAAGACGCGCATAATCAGGTTTAAATGTAATTTTGGTATACGGTTTTAGCTTACATTTTGTAATAGATGGTTTACAAATCTCATCTAAATTATTATTAAAATCTTGTCTATATTTTAGTCCTCTAATATGGTCGACAGTTTCAACTGAGCCTTGAGTAGACCAAATAAGTACTAGTTTAAATCCAAAACCGTTTTTACCTCCAACGATTTTTTTTTCACTTTTATCATAATTAGTAGATGTTCTAAGGTGACCGAAAATTAATTCAGGAATCCATATTTTGTATTCAGGATGCTCGGCTACATCAATACCGTTTCCATCATTTAGCATTATAATAGTACCATCTTCTTGAATAGATATATCAATATTAGTAACAGGTAACGCATTTTCAACATTATTCGCGACTGCTTGTAACATACGAATAACGTGATCTCGGCAATTAACAATTCCTTCATCAAATAATTTGAATAAACCAGGAATATATTTTATATTTTTTTGAATAATCTTAGTACCATCTTCGCTAAGAATCCATAAAATTTCATCAACTTGTTCGATAGAGCCAATATAGGTATCTGGATTATCCAGAATATGACCCTTATCAGTCTTCTGTTGATATTTATTTGATAGTTCTAAATCACTTGTAGAGTTCATATTTGTCTTATAATAATTTAAACTGTTGTGTTTAAATTATTTCAATTTTTATTTAAAATAAAAATATTAAAAATATAAAACTAAAAATTATGTAATAAATTTATTAACAAAATGTATTTCATTATTATTATTAATATCTGTAAAACAAATTAAATAATTTTTAACTTCATTTATATTATAAACTCGATTAAATAATGCGAAACTAAAGGTAGATTCAAAACCGCAAATACATATATTATTACAAATTTGCCCAATATGTAAATCAATAATTGCGGAAACATCTCTATCAGGATGAAAATTAGGAGTTATAATAAAAGTATAATTGTTTTCTGTAAGATATTTAATAACATTATTGTCATAATTATGCGCAAGAATAATAGTAGGAATATTTTTATCAATATATTTTTGAATAAATTGTATATATTTATTCTCAAGCAATGTTTTATAAGTTTTACAATCCATTTTATTGGATTTAGACCAACATTCTATTGCGTCATCTTCTAGTCTTAAATGAATACAATTAATTTTTTTATTATTATTTATATCAATATTTGTTTTTATAAAGTTGTTTGCTTTTTCAACATAAATAGTATTAAATACAATATTTCTTAAAATATCTGCAAAAATAAAGCTACCATCATTATGAACTTGAGAACTTGTTTTTTTATAAGTAAAATCAAGTAAAAAATCATTTTTTAAATAACCAGAAGATTCATTCAAAATTTCATTAAAAATAATATTATTTATTGAATATGTAACATACAATTTCTTTGATTGGTTCTTATTAAAAGGTAAAAAAAAATTATTCTTATAATATTCAAATGGGTCACCTTTAATATTATTTAAATTTATATCTTTACTAATACAAAAATTGTTAGAAATATTATTATTTAAATTATGTAGAATAAGTTCAGATGTAATATCATAAGAATAATTATCTAATCCATATTTTATTTGACAAATTTTAAAGTCAAAATTAAATATATCAAAAAGAATAATATTATATTTTTTTAAAAAAATGTTGCTAGCATTTAAATCAATAATTTCTCCAATATTACAAAATTTGTTGCTATTGATTTCCATTAAATATTTACCAATAAAGATTACTTTAGTAGTATTTGGCGGATTATTATTTATAGAATGACAACAAGTATAAGCTATAGAATATAATTGATTACACATTCCGCTAGTATTAGTTGGAGATATATCAATAAATAAAAAATTAGTATTCATAATATTATATCTATTTTGTAATTATTTTTAAATAATTTTAAAATAAAATACAAATACCTTTTATATTATATGCCTTCATATAAACATTTTGCTCCTGGTAGAAATTCTAATGCTTCAAGATTAATAAATTATAATGCAGTAATGAGCGCATATTCAAAAAAAATAGTTTGTAATTGTTATCAAGAACAATATAAAAAATTTACATCTCAGTCTCCATCTATAAATACATCAAGAACACAAAGAATAGCCCAAGTTATAAATAGTAGTGTAGGCGGTAGTACTCAGTTTGGTAACTATTATTTAGGATATCCTGTAGTATTTAATTATTTAGGTCGTATTGAAGGCCAGCCAGGTGGCAGTGGGACTCCTTTAAGAAATCGTTTTTAAACCTATATTAAACCGCGTTTTATATTTTTATTTAGAAGAAAAATATATTTTCTCTAATAAATTTATAATGACACGATTCACAAAAAGCGCTCATGGCAAATATATTGTAAGTGGTAAAAGTTTTGATATGTTAATTGGCACTCGCGCCCAAGTTTGGCACGGAACAGCATTCAAGACTTCTGGAGGTCTTACAAAAAACAATATTATGCAAAATAAAAATGGTCGCATTGTTTCTAGATCCAAACACGCAAGTGCTAAACGAGAGAGACGTCTAATCAGAGCAGGTTATGGTACTCAAAAGGGCAAATTTGGAGCTGTTAAGTTACACGGTAAATCTAGTCGTAGACATTCTAAACGTCACGGTAAAAAGAGAGGAGGTGGAATTAACTTTGCTTTAAGCCCTACAGATTATGATGGTGCTGGTGTGGGAACATCTGGTAATGCCGTTCAATTTGCTGCTGGAATGGGAAATTAAGTGTTTTAAAATTTTAAAATTTTAATATTTAAATTATATTAATAAAGTTAATTTAAATATACATATCAGGGTCATAATTACATTCACAACATTGTTTATGAAAATGTATTTGTCCTTCATTATCGCTAAGGTTAACCCCTTCTTCAACCGCAATCATAGGATTTATTAATGCTCTTTTACCATTTTTTGTAATAATCCAATCAGGACTATAATTAAGACTACCAATATTTTCAAAAGCAAATTGAAGAGTAAATTTATCTAATAGGAATTTTGCATAATTTCTAGAAATTAAATACATTTGTGTACCCCAAATATCATCAGGATATGAATGATACTTGTATTTATTGTTAATAGTATTATTATTTAATACGGGAAAATAATGATTATGATGATAATTATTATTGTCAATTTTATGAGTTAATAAATAACCTAACATTAAAACATCTAATTCTAATTCATCAAAATTTTTAACTATATTTCCAATATCATTAGATATATTTTTTGAAATATAAATATCATCTTCACAAATAATACAATGCGCTTTATCTGAGTTCTCAAAAAAATCTCTCATACAATCTAAATGTTGTAACATAATAGACCAAACCCGTTTTATATTATTATCAGGGGTATCATAATTGAGTCTGTTATCATCAGAATGGACTTCTTTAATAAATATTGGATTAATACCTACTGTATTAAATCTTTCTGTCATTTTAATTTTTCTTTCATCATTTTTATAATTTACAACGTATACAGGAATATTCATAAGTATATAGTATTATTATTTTTAAATGATTAAATATATAATTAATATTTTAAAATTAATAATAATATTTTAAAATTAATTATATAATATATAATTATGAAAGCATTATTGTTTATTATAATAGTTTTTATTGTTTCAGCATTATCAGATGTATTATTAAATTTATTATCAAGAAATTCACTAACACAAAAATATAATCTAAAAATTATATTATCATTAAAACCTTATTTTAAAAATAAATCTATGATTCAAAGTGCTGTGTATGCTGGTATAACAATTATTGTCGCATTACTAATAAATATGTTAATATCCAAAAATATTTTTGGATTTTATGTACCGCGTAACAATAACGAATTAATTAAATTTCTTAGTATCGCATTTCCATTGGGATACATAATAGATATTCTAATCGACAAGTTAAAGATTTTTGGGAGAAGCTTAGATTTATATTATAAGGCGGCGGGTGCTGGTTTATGGGGAGCCCTAGCATTTGTATTTTCAATAATAATTAGTTATTGTATACAAAAATACAATACAAAAATTTAAATATTAAATAAATTACATAGTAGCTAAAAACATATTTGAACAACCACTAATTTGAATAATTTTATAATTTAAATTTTTTAAAAAACTAAATAATTCTTCATTTGAATAATTAGATTCGAACAATATTGTTGGATAATTGGATTGTTTTAGTGTATTTAATGCGCCTTTTAAAACAAATAATTCATTTTCTTCAACGTCCATTTTAATAAATCCAATATTTTCTAAATTAAAACTATCTAGTGTATTAATTTTGATTATTTCAGTAGCTAGTACATTTGTATTTGTATTATTTACAAAAAGCGAAGAACCTCCACCATCAGAACTTACTATATTTAGTGTTTGAGTTCCAATTTGTTCTGGTGAACCTAAACCAATATTAATACACGTAATATTATTAATATTGGATAAAGCCACACTTCCACATAAACTGTAGTATGTCATTTTTTGTGGTTCAAATGAATAAACGTGCTTGCAACTGTCAGCTAAACAAATACTATAAGTTCCACTATGAGCGCCTATATCTAAAAAAATCTTTTCTTTATTACAAAATTGTTTAGTCCAGTCTATTAAACTACTTTCAAATAATCCGTGTTTCATATAATATTCAATATTTACTTGTGGTAAAATATATGTTTTTGAATTGTTTAAAAATACAATTTGATTTTCATTATTGTATGATATATCCTTATTATTTGGTTTTGTTAATATAAAGTATTTACAAGACATTTATATTAATAATAAAAATATATTTAAATTACTTTTATTATTAATAAAATTAGCTATTTATTAGCCAGTCTGTTTCAATAAATTTTTCATAAACAATATGTTCGCTTATCTTATTATATAAATATTTTTCAAAATATCGTTTACTTATTATAAACTTATATGATTTAGAATTACAAAATTTAAAGTAATAATTATAAGCATCATCAAATGAAATAAGAGCAACAAAATCATTTTTTTTAACTTCATTTTTAATATATTCAAATGATTTTACAATATCTTTAGTTTTATTCCACAAAGTACAGCTTATATTTAAAACAAATTTATCTTCTATAATCTCAACATTTGGAAAAAAATGTTTAAGAATTTTTACTACATTTTCCTCGCTAATATTTCCACTTGATAGTAATGTTTCTTCGCTGTTTTGTTTTACCCAAGTTTTAAATAACATACATAATTCGTCGACTTCTAATTCCTCTTCAAAAATTGTATTTTCTTCAATTGTATTTAAATTAATTACTGTATTTTGATCATCTATAACAATTGTTTTTTCCCAAAATTTAATGAAATCACTTTCAATAGGTAAATATTTACTTGTAATATTAATAAAAGAATCTGATGCTTCATCATAGCTAAATGTTTCTTTTAACAAATTTTTTAATGTATTTGAATAAATCATATTAGGTAAAGAGATAGTTGAAATAAATTTTTTCCAAATAAAATGAACGTTTTTCCACTCTATTTTAGTAATACTATTGTTATTATTTGTATCATTATCTGTATTTGTATTTGTATTTGTATTTGTATTAGTTATTTGAAAACATTTAGAACAAAAATTTGATATAATTTCTTGTTGTGGTACATTTTTTAAATAATATGAATAATTTTTCAATTCTTCGTCAGCTTT